>Ga0070714_100003081_pt1 | contig 12370 bp, 12 predicted proteins | sample LARL83metaG_FD_65450 | JGI IMG/M metagenome (GOLD analysis project Ga0070714, IMG submission 65450) | Corn, switchgrass and miscanthus rhizosphere microbial communities from Kellogg Biological Station, Michigan, USA - LAR L8-3 metaG | ecosystem: Host-associated > Plants > Roots > Rhizosphere ... | reverse complement strand
TTCGAACCGGGCGGCCGCGTCGACCAGGCCCGTGCTGACCCGATGTACCGCCTGGTCGCGTTCCGCCGGAGCTAGGTCGCAGGCATCTGTTCGTTCGCGGCCATGAGCTTGAACAGGGTGCCGTTCGGGTCGGCCACCGTGGCCAGGCGGCCATACGGGGTGTCTTCGGGCGGCCGGACCACCGAGCCGCCAAGCTCGGTGACGCGCGCCGCCGCGGCATCCGCGTCCGTAACCCAGAAGTACACGAACCAGCCCATCGGCTCGTCCGGGCCGAAGGCGCTGGCGTCCATGATGCCGGCCAGCTGCTGGTTGTCGCCGTGGCTGAGCACGGTGTACCGCATGCCCGGCTCATTGGCCAGGACCTCGACCGTCCAGCCGAAGACGTCGCGGTAGAAAGCCACGGCCTTGTCGTACTCCTTGGTGTGCAGCTCGAACCAGCTCGGCTGCCCGGGGTCGCCGACGCCCGCGATGCCGTGGAACCGATCCGGCTGCCAGAACCCGATCGCCGCGCCGCCCGGGTCCAGCACCATGCCCATGGTGCCGGTGTCGCCCACCTGCATCGGCGGGACGATGACTTGGCTGCCGGCCTCCGTCGCGGCATCGGCGGTCTTGGCCGCGTCCGGCGAGGTCAGGTAGACCGACCAGACGTCTGGCGTGCCGCCCGGCATGGCCGGCATGCAGCCGCCGACCGGTGCGCCGCCGGAGTTGAACATGAAGTATCCGCCGAAGTCAGGATTCGCCTCTTCCGCGGTCCAGCCGAACAGGCCGGTGTAGAAGTCCCGCGCGACGGTGACGTCCGATGCGCCTAGGTCGATCCAGCAGGGTGCTCCTGCCGAAGTATCACGAGCTCGCATTTCTGGTCCCTCCCAGAACACGTCGTTGTGCGCTGCTTGCGCATGGCACTGCTCATCCTCCCCCATATCGCCTGGCTGACGCGTCCTCTTGCGCCAGCCGGTGCAGCGCCACGATCACTCGCTCGTGGAGCACCATGGCGGCCACGGCCGACTCCGCCAGCTCCACCCGCGACTTCGTCTCCCCCGCCCCGGTACCGCCGCGGGCCGCATCCGGGACCATCGTGGCCACTTCCTTCGCGGCCAGCGCCGCCATCGCCGCCGCGTACGCCGGCAGTCCCACCCCGGGCGGCGCGCCCGCCCGGCGCAGCGCGGCCTGCGTCGACACCAGCAGCGCGCGGGCGGGGGCGTCCGGGCTGATCTTCCAGCCCAGTTCGGCGATCAGCTCGTCGACGTCCCGGCCCGCGGCCTGACCGTCAGCGTCCAGTACCGGCCGGGACGGCTGCGGACCGAGCGAGTACTGCACGGCCCCGAACATGTCGTGCAGGCTCACCGACTCGTCGTCGACCCGCTCCAGGATGTGCCGCACCGCGGCCACGGGGATCTCGCCGATCTCGATCAGCGCGCGGATCAGCCGCAGCCGGCGCAGGTGCTCCGCGCCGTACTCGGCCCGCGTCGCCGAGGTGGCCGTTCCCGGCGGCAGCAGGCCCTCTCGCAGGTAGTACTTGATCGTCGCGACCGGCACCCGGCTCCGCCGGCTCAGCTCAGCCATCTGCACGAGCCACTCCCTCCGCGGACCCGCGCACGCGGGCTTGCATTAGATAGTACAACTATCTATATTAGACAGTGTCACTATCCAATCGTTGAGAAGGAGACTCGTAATGGAACTCCCGTGGACCGCGGGCAGCCAGCAGGCAGTGGCCCAGCCGGACGCGTTCGTGATGGGCTCACGATTCGAGCTGAAGTCGGCGGGGCGCTCGCCGGTGTTCTTCGTGCACTCGATGCGAATCTGGCGCCAGGCACGCCGGTCCCCCGGACTGCTCGGTGTCTCGCTGCGCGCCCATCCGGTGAGCGGGGTCTTCTGGACGCTGTCCGCGTGGACCGACGAGGCCGCGCTGCGGCAGTTCGCCCGCACCGATCCGCACCGGACGATCATGAAGCTAGCCCGGCCGTGGACAGAGTCCGCGACGTTCCGGTTCTGGTCGGTCCCGTCTGCCGGGCTGTCGCCTAAGGACCTGTGGCAGTCAGCCAAGCAGCGAATCACGGACGGCGACCCAGCGCAATGAGTCCCGGATGCCGTCCTCGATGCCGAACCGCGGCTCCCAGCCGAGCAGCCGCCGCGCCCGGTCGATGCGGGTGTACGCACCGGCGACATCCCCCGGCCGGCGCGGCGCGTCCGCCGTCGTCACCGGCTGATCGCTCACCCTGTTGTACGCCGCGACCAGCTCGCGCACCGTCGTGCCCGTGCCAGTGCCCAGGTTGATCACGAGGCTCGGGCTCGTCATGATCTCGTCGAACCTATCCAGCGCGGCGACGTGCGCGGTGGCGAGATCCCAGACATGGACATAATCCCGGATACCGCTGCCATCGCGGGTCGGATAATCGGTGCCGGTGACGTGAAACACCGTACGTTCTGATGAAGCCTGAATTATTTTTCCCAGCGCATGGCTCGGCGCGGGATTCTGCAATCCGGTGCGCAGCCTGGGGTCGGCGCCGATGGGGTTGAAGTAGCGCAGCGAGAGGATGCGCAGCGGTGTGGCGTCCGCGATGTCCGCGAACATGGCCTCGGTGACGGCCTTGCTGCGCGCATACGGGCTGTGCGGGTCCAGTGGCGAGTCCTCGCTGACGGTCAGGTCTTCGCTGACCTGGTAGATGGACGCGGATGAGCTGAAGATCAGCCGCGTGCAGGCATTGCGCAGCAGGTGGGCGGCGAACTCGAGGCTGCCGGTTACGTTGACGCGGAAGTAGCGGATCGGGTCGGCAACCGACTCCGGCACGACGACCAGCGCGGCGGCGTGAATGGCGGCCTCGATATCCGGATGCTCGGTGAAGATCTTGTCGATCAGCGCGCCGTCCGCGATGTCGCCTTCGTAGAAGTCGAAGCCCTTGGCGAATTCGGCCCGGCCGGTAACCAGGTTGTCCAGCAGTACCGGGGCAATCCCGGCGTCGGCGCACGCCAGCGCGATCGTGCTGCCGATGAAGCCGGCCCCGCCGGCGATCAAGATCTTCATGGACAGCTAGCTTAACCAGGGGGTCCGGGGGTTTTAGCTAGCTGGCCTTTCGCGGTACGCTCGCGTCCCGGGAAATCCGGACGCAGTTGCGGCCGTCCCCCTTCGCGCGGTAGAGGGCGGCGTCGGCGGCGAGGACGAGCTCATCGAGGCCGAACCTGGAACTCTCCATGCTGGCCACCCCGACGGAGATGGTTACCTGGATCGAGCCCGAGCTGATCTGGGATATCTTGCTGCGGAGCCGCTCGGCGATCTGAAACGCCTGTTCGGGCTCGGTGTGCGGGAGACAGACGATGAACTCCTCGCCGCCGAAACGGCCGAGCAGGTCGTAGTCGCGCAGCAGCGCCGCCATGGTGGCGGCCACCAGGGCGAGGACCGTGTCGCCCGCAACGTGCCCGTGCTGGTCGTTAACCGCCTTGAAGTGATCGATGTCCGCGATCATGACCGCCAGCGGGCTGCCGATGCGGGCCGCCCGGCTGACCTCGACGCCGGCCTCGTGCTGCCAGGTCGCGGCGTTCAGCAGCCCGGTCTTGGCGTCGAGTCGCGCCGCGGTGACCAGCTGCGCGTGCATCATGAAGCGGCGCATGACGATCACCACGGGCAGCGCCCCGACCAGCAGGAACGGGCTGAACGCGGCGGGCAGGGCGATCAGCACCGCGAGGCTGAGCTGGCACAGGTCGGTGACCGCGCCCTCCCGGTCGAACGCGTGCCTGCGGAGCGACGCCGCCGGGTCGGAGAGCTTGATCGCGGTGATGATCAGCGCGTTGTTGACCGCCAGGCCCAACGCGCCGCACGCGGCCAGCACGGCGAGCCATACGATCACGTGGGTGCCCGACCGCCAGGTAGTCCCGGTCAGCTCATGCGGGAAAAGTGCGAAGAGCACCCCCGCGCCACCGAAGGCCAGCGCACACGCCGAGCCGCTGAATACCCGCCGGAAAGTGACGCCGTGCGACATCCGCGCCACCCGGTATGGCGTCAGCACCAGCGGGAGCAGCATGGCGTAAGACGGCGGGCACAGCGCGGCCGCGGCGATGAACCAGACCGCCTGCATGTCGTACGACACGGTGCCGTACACGACTCGCACCCTGCGGGTGACCTCGATCGTTACCGAGCCGCAGACCACCAGCGCCGCGAGGACCCCGAGATCGCGAGCCTGCCAGCGGGTATTTACCAGGGCAAGGGCCAACGCGGCGAGGGCGGCGGCGTGCACGAAGACGATATAATTGCGCACCTGCGCGGACAGCCGCCAGAACTCCCAGGCGGCTGGACCACATCTGCGCCACAAGTCTGTGATCATGGTGTAAGGTCCGACAACGCCGGGAAGTAGTCGATAACGTCCTGGATTGGGCCGATAGCTCATCGTCGCAGCGCGGCGGGCAAATCGTCAAGGTCATTAGCCCGCTGACTTGAAATAGACCACCTTCCAGCCGCAGTCTGTATATGTGCTGGTTATTGCCAGAGGGGGGTGCCCATGAGGAACAACTGGGAGTAGACGGGCGGCACTCGGTCGTCCGATCCGCCGGGCAGGGTCAGCCGTGCCCGGCGGCCTCTGGAGAATCTTCTGGAGAAGCAGGGAGCCTGCGCCAGGCCACGGCCAGCGTCGCGGCGACGACGGTGCCGATCAGGCCGCTGGCCCCGATGACAACAGCCGGGGACACCGCGGACGCGGCCGCCCCCGCGGCGGCGAACCAGGCGCTCTGGCCGACGTTGATGCCGCTGTTGGCCAGGCCATATGCATGCCCGCGCCAGCTCGGCGGCACCGCGATCACGAACGCGGAGTTCGCTGCCAGCTGATATGACGAGAACGCGGTGGACGCGGCGAAGATGATCAGTGAGGCCGCGAGCGGCGGGGTCACGAAGCACAGGCACAGCACCGCCGGGGTACACACGGCCAGTGGTCCCATCCAGCGAAGCCTGCGTTCGGGTGCGACGAGCCGGGAGAAGATCAGCGTGCCGACGATCCCCCCGGCCGGGCCGGCCGCCAGCACGAGTCCGGTCGCGGTCGCACCACCGTGCAGCATGTGCGCGTACGGGGCGGCCACGCCCTCCGGGACCGCGTAGAACGGCACCATCCAGCCCAGCAGCATGAGCGTCCTGAGCCGGGGATCGCCGAACACCTTGCGCACGATGTTGATGCGTTCCGGTGTGCGCTCCTTGGGATGCGCGGGGCGGGAGCGGACGCCGAGACGAACGACGAGCGCTGAGACGACGAACGTCCCGGCATCGATGAGGAGCGCTTCGCGTGCACCGACGACGGCCACGATGGCGCCGCCCACGCCGAACCCCGCCGTGCGGCCGATCCGGTTGGTGATCTGCATCGTCGCGGTGGCCATCACGTAGTGATCGCCGGACACGACGTCCGGCAGCATCGCGGAGCGCGCGGCGCGGAACGGCGAGTCGAGCAGGGTCACGCAGGCCAGCAGCAAGACCATGACGAGCAGCGGCATACCTGGGATGGCCATGATCGCGACAAACACGACGCGCGCACTGTCGCAGGCCACCATGACCGCTCGCCTCGGGTACTTGTCGGCCAGCCGCGAAAGCTGGACGCCACCGAGCGCCCAGGGCAGGAAGCCGGCCGAGTATGCGAGCGCGGCCAGCAGCGGCGAGCGGGTCCGCTGGTAGACCAAGACGGTCACGGCCACCAGGGCGAGTTGGTCACCGATTACCGAGACGAGGTACGCGAGCCATAGCGCCCGGAACTCACCGACTCGGAAAACGTCTTTAAACCCGGCACGCTCGCGCGTGGTCGTCAACGGCAGCACCCCTTGTCCTGGGTTCCACGTCTTTCGACTGCACGCCATCTTCGCGCATCTAGCGGGACAAATGCAAACAAAGTGCGACTAGTCCATGGCGTTACGTGGCAGCGGGTTTTGCGGCTTGCGCCCGATGACGATCGCGACGTGCACGTGCTCGCGGAACGGCGCATGCGGGCCGAGGGTCCGCCGGATTTCGTCCGCGAGGGTCTCGCGCTGATCGGGGGTTGCCACGCGGTCGCCGGACGCGGCGGAGAACACTCCGCCGATGATCTGGTCGAGGGTGAGGTCGTCGTCGTAATCGACGGATTCCCTGACGACGTCGTAACCGGCATCGCCGAGCGCTCGCGCGTAGCGGACCTGGGCTTCCTGGTCGGTGCCGCACGCGTAGCTGAGCTTGGTGTCCAGCCACTGCTCCAGCGTTGCCTTCAGGGCTCGCGACCAGGGGACGGGCTGCAGCCACAGCGGGCTGCCGTTGGTCAGGACGGCGATTCCGCCGCCGGTTCGGAGCAGCGGGCCGGCGGCGCGGAACAGCGTCTCGTGGTCCATCCAGTGCAGGGCCTGGCCGACGGTGATCGCGGCGATCGCGCGCTCGCCGAGGAGGACCGTCAGGTGCGGCAGTTCGGCGTCCGTGCCGAGGAGCCAGGAGATGTTGCCTTTGCCGTTGGCCGTCGCTTCGTGGCGAGCGCGGCTCAGCATGTCGGGCGACGGGTCCATGCCGATGACCGCTTTCGCGCGCGCTGCCAGCGGGACGGTGATCTGGCCGGTGCCGCAGCCGAGATCGACGGCGATGTCGTCCTCGGTCAGGTTCAGCGTGCGCGCGAGTACGTCGAAGGCGCCAGCCGGGTAACCGCGGCGGTACTTGTGGTAAAAATCGACGACTTCGCCGGAAAAGCCCAGGTCCATGATGTGTCAGTATCCGCCTTCAGCTCTCAGCGTTGCGGCTCTCAGCGTTGCGGCTCTCAGCGTTGCGGCTCTCAGCGTTGCGGCTCTCAGCAGCGAGGACCTGGAAGAGGATGTGATCCTGCCACTCGCCGGCGATCTTCAGGTACCTGGGGGCGAGACCGAAGCGCTCAAATCCGTTGCGCTCCAGGACCTTCTGCGATCCGTGGTTGTTCGTCAGGGTGCCTGCCTCCAGCCGGTGCAGGCCGAGCTCGCCGAACGCCCTGCGCTTGATGTCCGCGACGGCGGCGGTGGCCAGGCCCTGGCCGTTGAACTTCTCCGCGACGAGGTACCCCACACTGGCCGACTGGAACGGCCCGCGCACGATCGTGTTCAGGTTGATGCGACCGACAACCTGGGTCTCGTCGGGTGCGAGGATCACGCACGGAAACGCGGCGCCCTGCGCGTGGCGCTCCAGTGCTCTCTCGATCGTCTTGCGCTGGCCCGCCAGCGTGAAGTATTCCTCGTCCCTGACCGGTTCCCACGGTGCCAGGAAGTCCCGGTTCTCCTCAAGCAGCCGGGTAAGCGCCGATGCGTCGTGGATGCTGATGAGCCGGGTAGGTCGCATCGATCCACTATCCCGCATCCGGCCCGGGGCCCGCCCATCGGCCCGCGTGGTTCGAGTCGCGAGCCGCAGACGTTTAGGAAACGCCCGGGCCCCACGTATCGCGCGGTCAGGCGTCCCGCTAACGCAGTCCAGCCCCAGCACAAACCGGACATCTACCCACATTCCGAGCGCGACGGCGGGCCTGCCAGATTATTGCGGACACTTACCTACCCGGTTTGGATCCTGCAGGCGAATTGGCACGTGGCCGCGCTGCCGCCCCGCCGCCGCGGCTTGGCTGTCGGGTGTGCAGTCTGTGCCTGGAGTGCCGTAAGGGGCTGCCGGGATACGGGCGCACCGGCACGCCCGTCAACGACGTGGAAGATTACCGCATCGTGGTGGATTGACCCTCGTACACAAGGGCCCGGCTACCACGAAGCGGGAAACTGCCACGCTATCGCGGGCCCAGCGAGCCGACCGAGCCCGGACGTCGGCCGCTGACCTTACCGGGGCGGCCAGCGATCCGGGCAAGCCCCCGGAATAAACCAGCAAGGTCCGGTTTGGGGGTAAGTGTCCACAATGATTTTCGGACCGCCTTCGGGGCCGGAACGATTGCGGAATTGCCGCACGATACCGGATAGGTCTGGACATTTGGTATGCCACTCAGCTTGTTGCCTGACGAGCGGCTGGGGCAAAGGCGACGCTCCACGATTGGACAAATCGTAACCTTCCAGATGATCGGCAGGCGTGAAGATTGTGCCCATCGCCGGGGCGCTGGCGCCGTCGGGGTCGCAGGCTAAGTGGCATTGGCACATTTTGGGGCAGCAGCCACAGCAGGCGCTCGGGAGCGCCCGTTATTCCGGAACGGTCACATGCCCATTCTTTGTTGGCGGCGTCAGCCTTTATCGCTGACGACAGTCGCGCGGATCCGTGCGGCAATCCGCTCCGCCTCCTCCTCAGAAATCTCGATGAACTCATTCTGCAGATCTCCGCGCTCGGCTGAAGCTAGCGACGGGCTCTGCTTCCAAACCAAGTCTCGCGTGAACGCTTCATCGCGGCGCCCCCCGTGCTCTAGGAGGATGCGGCGAAGAACTCCGGCCGGCCGTTCACGGCTGCTCAGTTCATCAATAATGGCGAAGTAGGTTATTTTATTCGACATGAGCGACCTCTACGGATAATTTTTAATACGGTCATTGTCACGTGGCTGAGGAACCATTCGCACCGTCCCATGCTGCAATCCTTCCAGCTCGCCCTCCTCTTCCTCAGTGACGCCGCTGCGCAGTCGCTCATACGCACGATGCGTTAGCTGCTTTGCCTCGAAACTCGCCTCAGTGTGGAACTGCACCTCGAAGCGCATACCGGATTGTCTGTCGAGCCACTGAGTGTTGATACCGCGGTACTGGTCGCATGCCCAATAGTTCTTCAACTTCACCAATTCGAAACCCCCGGCCTGTATAGACCTCATATCCGCATCGACGCCTTCGGCGTAACGCCCTTCCCCGTAACGGAAGGTGTACCTTACCGCGTCTGGCATGAGCGCCAGCGCCTCGGTCGCTGTGCGGCCTTTCTCCTCTACATCGACGGCCACCTTGTCTTTTAGGCGGTCCAGGCCTTTCAGGCGGTGCTCGAAACCGACCAGGCGCCGCTCGGGATCGCACGCCTCGATTTCACGCATGGCCGGGGTCAGCACGGTCCGCTCTGCCTCGGCGATCTTTCCGTACCGCTCCTCGACCTCCGCGTTAGCCGCACGATCGAGAAATCGTCCGCTGTCGCCTCGCCATGAGCCTTCGGGATCCGAGGATCGGTCAACCGGCTCCCGATCTCCGTCCGGCCATCGCTCCAGATGGTCCGCCCAGCGCGACCGGAACCGCTCCGCCGCCTCAGCCCAGCCCTCCCCCGGTTCAGCGCGCGGCTCAGCGCGCGCCTCAGCGCGGGACTCGGCCCCCGGCTCGGCGCGGGACTCGGTGGACGACTCGGCGCACGACTCAGCCCCGGGCTCGACTCGCGACTCAGGGGACGGCTCGGCACGCGACTCGGCGCACGACTCGGCGCACGACTCAGCCCCGGGCTCGACTCGCGACTCAGGGGACGGCTCGGCACGGGATTCAGCCCCGGGCTCGGCGCGCGATGTCTCGGCGGAAGCGCCTCGATCCGAATCGCGCTCCGCGAGCCGCAACGCGTCGTAGTACTCGAACCGGTCCCGCTCCTCGACCGCGACCCGGCGGCCCGCCGCGGACCGCGACGGCCCGTCCGCCCCGCCGCCGTCCGGGGCCGAAGGCACATCGAACTCATCGGGACGATCCACGCCTCATCAGGGCCTAACGAAGAGAGATAGAAACGTTACTCTCCGCAGTCTAACTCAATCCCAGAATCTCCACCGAACGCTCGCGCATCTCTACCTTGCGCACCTTCCCGGTGACGGTCATCGGGAATTCATCCACCACGTGCACATACCGCGGGATCTTGTAGTGCGCCAGCTTGCCCGTGCAGAACTCCCGCACGGATTCCGCCGACAACGACGCGACTCCAGGCCGCAGCCGAACCCACGCCATCAGCTCTTCGCCGTAGACCGGGTCCGGCACACCGATGACCTGCGCGTCCAGGATGTCTGGATGCGTGTACAGGAACTCCTCGATCTCCCGCGGGTAGACGTTCTCCCCGCCACGAATCACCATGTCCTTGATCCGGCCGGTGATCGAAATGTACCCATCGGCGTCCATAACGGCCAGGTCCCCGGTGTGCATCCAGCCTGTCGCGTCCAGCGCCGCAGCGGTTTCGGCGGGCTGCTCCCAGTAGCCGAGCATCACCGAGTACCCACGAGTGCACAACTCCCCCGGTGAGCCGCACTCAACAGTCACACCGGTCTCGGGAGACACGACCTTGACCTCAAGATGTGGCCCGACCCGGCCCACGGTCGACACCCGGCGCTCCACCGAGTCGTCGACCCGCGTCTGCGTCGACACCGGCGACGTCTCGGTCATCCCGTAGCAAATCGATACCTCACGCATCGACATCCTGGTCATGACCTGCTTCATCACCTCAACCGGGCACGGCGACCCCGCCATGATCCCGGTTCGCAGCGACGACAGGTCATAGGAGTCGAAGTCGGGCACGGCCAGCTCGGCGATGAACATCGTCGGCACCCCGTAGAGCGATGTGCACCGCTCGCCGGCGACCGCCCGCAGCGTCGCGACCGGGTCGAACGCCGCCGCCGGGATCACCACACAGGCCCCGTGCGAAACAGCGGCAAGGTTGCACATCACCATGCCGAAGCAGTGATAGAACGGCACCGGCACGCAGATCCGGTCCGCGGCCGTGTATCCGCACAGCTCACCGACGAAGAACCCGTTGTTGAGAATGTTGTGGTGCGACAGCGTCGCGCCCTTGGGAAAACCGGTGGTCCCCGACGTGTACTGGATGTTGATCGCGTCGTCCCGGTCGAGGACGATCGCGGCGAGATCCGCGGCGGAACCGTCGAACAATTCCACCCATTCCGGGCTCCCCAGCAGCACGACCGACTCGAGCCGCGGGCACGACGGCCGGACTTCGCCGATCATCGCCGCGTAGTCCGAGGTCTTGAATGACGCCGCGGCCACCAGCAGCCGCGCCCCGGACTGGTTGAGCACGAACTCAAGCTCACGCGTCCGGTATGCCGGATTGATGTTCACCAGGATCGCGCCGATCTTCGCCGTCGCGTACTGCACCAGCAGCCATTCCGCGCAGTTCGGCGCCCAGATCCCGACCCGGTCCCCCGTGCCGATCCCGAGCCCCAGGAGCCCGCGGGCCAGCGCGTCAACATCCAGCGCCAGCTCGGCATACGTCCACCGCCGCCCGGCCGGCAGGTCCACCAGCGCTTCGCGGTCGCCGTAGGATCGCACCGTCGCGTCGAAGTTCTCCCCAATCGTGTCACCCAGCAGCGGTACAGCCGACGGCCCGGACGAATAGCTCAGCATTCGGCCATCTTCTCAAATCTTTGATCAGAACGACATCGGTGCTCCCCGTCCTGAACTGCTGAGATCTCGAGATCCGGCAGTTCGCGGTTATGCTGAGCGAGAAGCACGAGGTAAACCGGAGTACAGTAATGCGCCGTTGGTCATGGTCTGACCTTGTGGCGGTGCCGTGACCGACGACGGCACGCTAACCGCCGTGGACTACGAGAACCTGCTGGAATTCCGCACCAGCCTGCGCAAGTTCCTGCACTGGAGCGAGACCAGGGCCCGCGACGCCGGGCTCACCCCGGCACAGCATCAGCTGATGCTGGCGGTCAAGGGCCATCCCGGCGACGATCCGCCCACCGTCGGCGACCTGGCTGATTACCTGCTGCTCCGGCACCACAGCGCGGTCGAGCTGATCGACCGGGCGGTAGCCGCGGGCCTGGTCCAGCGCGCGCGGGACGACGGCGACGGCCGCATTATCCGCATCCGCCTTACCCCCGAAGGCGAGGCGCGGTTGCGCCGGCTTTCCACGGCCCACCTCGACGAACTGCGCCGGCTGGCACCGGTCCTTGACCACCTGATTACCGGGGACCGGTAGGCGGCTAACCCGCGGGTGTCGGTGATGCGGACTGCGGTGCGGCCACCGCGGGCGCGCCGTCGCGCAGGTCCGCTGGCGCCCCCACCTGAAGCGCGCAGGTCCGGTTACGACCGCTCTGCTTGGCCTGATACAGGGCGGCGTCGGCCGCGGCCATCAGGTCATTCAGCTCCTTGGTGTGCTCGTCCAGTGCCGCGACGCCGACCGAGACCGTCAGCCGCACGTGCTTCCCGTCCGGAACGGACTCGTCCACCGGAATCGCCATCGCCGCGATCCGGGTGCGCAGCCGCTCGGCGATGTTGATCGCGTCGGTCTGCCGCGCGTGCGGCAGCAGCACGACGAACTCCTCTCCCCCGAACCGCCCGGCCCGGTCATAGCTGCGCAGGTGCTCCTGGATCGCGTCGGTCACCGCCCGGAGCACCGTGTCCCCCACCAGGTGCCCGTGCGTGTCGTTGACCGCCTTGAAGTGATCAATGTCGATCAACGCCACCGACAGCGGACTGCGCGTCCGGATCGCCCGTACGACCTCGTTCGCGGCCTCCGTTTCCCAGGTGGCAGAGTTCAGCAGGCCGGTCTTGG
>Ga0070714_100003080_pt1 | contig 12371 bp, 9 predicted proteins | sample LARL83metaG_FD_65450 | JGI IMG/M metagenome (GOLD analysis project Ga0070714, IMG submission 65450) | Corn, switchgrass and miscanthus rhizosphere microbial communities from Kellogg Biological Station, Michigan, USA - LAR L8-3 metaG | ecosystem: Host-associated > Plants > Roots > Rhizosphere ... | reverse complement strand
CGGCGCGGCGGCTTCTGCTACGAGCTCAACGGCGCCTTCGCGCTGCTGCTCGAGCAGCTTGGCGCCCAGGTGAGGAGGGTCGCCGCGCGGGTCTACGGCGGCGACGGCCAGTTGGGGCCGCTGTTCGACCACTTGGCCCTGGTGGTCCACCTGCGTGACGGCAGCGGCCCGTGGCTGGCCGACGTCGGTTTCGGCGCGCACAGCAGCTACCCGCTGCGTTGGGACGGCAGGGACGCCCAGGACGATGCCGGCGGCCGGTTCGTGCTCGCCGACACGCCGGACGGTGATGTGGATGTGGCCAAGGACGGGCGGCCGCAGTACCGGATCGAGCGCCGCGAGCGGGCCCTGGCCGACTTCGTGCCGACCTGCTGGTGGCAGCAGACCTCACCGGACTCCCACTTCACCTGGAGCACGATCTGCTCGCGGCTCACCGCTGACGGACGGATCTCGCTCAGCGGCCGCACCTTGATCAGCACCAGCGGCGGCGCCCGCACCGAGCGGGATCTGGGCCCGGACGACGCGGTGCTGGCCGCCTACCGGGAGCACTTCGGTATCGTCCTTGACCGGGTGCCCGCCGCGGCCGGCGCCGCGTGACCCCGGCCGGCTACCGATCGGTAAGGTCTGGCCATGAACCTGCAGCAGCAGTTGGCGGACATCGGCCTGAAGACCATGAGCCGGGTCCACCGGGTCATCCTGCGCGGCACCGGCGGCCGGGTGCTGAACTCGGCATTCGGGATGCAGGTGGTCGAGTTGCACACGGTCGGCCGCAAGTCCGGCCTGCCGCGCTCGACCATGCTCACCGCGCCTGTCGTCGACGGCCAGCGGATCGTTCTCGTGGCCTCCAAGGGCGGCGACGACAGGGACCCCGACTGGTACCGCAACCTGATGGCGCACCCCGACGCCGAGGTGACCATGGACGGCCAGCGGCGGCCGGTGCGGGCACGCCAGGCCACCGCCGAGGAAAAAGCCGAGTTGTGGCCCCGGGTCGTCGCGGCCTACGGCGGCTATGCCGGGTACCAGCGGCGCACCCAGCGGGACATCCCGCTGATCCTGTGTGATCCGCGATAAGGGGGTGAGGGGCGGATGAGCAGTCAGCGCATCGACATCACCGTTCCCGGGCGGCCCGAGGTCCACGAGGTGTCCGCCGGCGTCTACGCCTACGTGCAGCCCGATGGCACCTGGTGGATCAACAACACCGGTTTCCTGACCGGGCCGCAGGGTGTGATCAGCATCGACACCTGCTCGACGCAGCGCAGGACCCAGGCCTACCGCGACGCGATCGCCGCGGTCACCCAGGATCCGGTGCGCACCGTGGTCAACACCCACCACCACGGCGATCACACCTTCGGCAACTGCCTGTTCGGCGGCGCGGCCATCGTGGCGCATGAGCGCGCCCGGGAGGAGGCCATCGCGTTCGGGCCACCACGGGAACTGCCGTTCTGGGACGGCCCCGACTGGGGCGACCTGCGCCTGGACCCGCCGTTCGTCACGTTCACCGACCAGATCACCCTGCACGTGGGCGACCTGCGGGCGCACGTCCGCCATGTCGGGACCGCCGCGCACACGACCAACGACTCGATCGTCTGGATCCCCGAGCGGTCCGTGCTGTTCTGCGGTGACCTGATCTTCAATGGCGGCACGCCGTTCCTGCTCATGGGCTCGGTCGCCGGCGCCGTCGAGGTACTGGAAACAGTGGTGGCGCCGCTGGGCGCGCAGACCATCGTGCCCGGCCACGGCCCGGTCTTCGGCGACCGCGCGCCCATCGACGACACCCTCGACTACCTCAGGTTCGTGCTCGACGTCGCGGTGCGCTGCCGGGAGGCCGGCCTGTCCCCGCTGCAGGCGGCCCGGGATACCGACCTGGGCCGGTTCGCCGCCTGGCCGGACGCGGAACGGATCGTCGGCAACCTGCACCGCGCCTGCGCCGAACTGGACGGCACGCCGCGCGGCGGCCCGATCGACATCGTCACCGCCCTGGCCGACATGGTCGCCTACAACGGCGGCGCCCCGCTCACCTGCCTGGCCTGAGCCCCGCCCGGCGAACGGGCCTGTTACCTGGCCGGCTCACGGCCCTCGGGCGGTGACTAGACGGCCCGCCAGTCGATGGCCACCCGTTCCGCCACGTCGGGATGGCGTTCCAGCCAGCCCCGGGCGAACGGGCAGTACGGCACGATCGTCAGGCCCTCGCGGGCCGCGCGGTCGATCGCCGCGGTGACCAGCCTGGCCCCGAAGCCCCGGCCCTCGAGTTCCTCGGGGACCTCGGTGTGGATGAGGGCCAGGCGTTTCCCGTTGCGGTGGTAGCGCAGTTCGGCGAGGTAGCCGTCCGCGGAGATCTCGAATCGGGAAGCGGCCTGGTTATCGGTGACCGGAACGGCGTCGTTCACCTGTCCATCGTCGCATCCGGGGCCCGGCCAGCGTGCCCCGGATGCCCGTGCGACGGGGCATGAACGTGACAACGAGGCCTCTCTAAGGGCACCAAACCCACATTCATGAGCCGTGGGAACGTGACGTGGAGTGGTCAGCGGGCACCACGGCGCACGGTCATAGGCTGGCGAGCGTGACTTCCGATGAGCGGTGGCTCGCCGCGGTCTGGCCGTTCGTCCGTGACCGGCTGCCCGCCCCGCCGGGCGCCGTCGTGGAGATCGGCTGCGGCCCGCTCGGCGGGTTCGTCCCGATGCTGCGCTCCGCCGGTTACGACGCCGCGGGTGTCGACCCGGAGGCGCCGGACGGGCCGTGGTACCGCCGGGTGGAGTTCGAACGGCACGAACTGCCCGGGCCGGCCGCGGCCGTGGTGGCATGCACGTCGCTGCATCACGTCGCCGACCTCGGCGAGGTCCTGGGCCTGGCCGAGGCGGCGCTGGCCGACGGCGGCACGATCGTGGTCGTGGAGTGGGCGCGCGAGCGGTTCGACGAGGCGACCGCCCGGTGGTGCTTCCGCCGGCTGCCCGGGCCCGCGGCGGAGCACAACTGGCTGCGGCACCGGCGGGACGAATGGCGCGAGTCCGGGCTGCCCTGGGAGCGCTACTGCCGGGATTGGGCGGCAGAGGAGAACCTGCACGCGGCCGCGGACATCGTCGCCGAACTCGACGCGCGGTTCGACCGGCAGTTCCTCGGCGACGGGCCGTTTTTCTTCGCCGATCTGGACGGCGTCAGCGAGGCCGACGAACAGGCCGCGATCGACTCCGGTGCGATCCGGCCGGGGCGCGTCGCCTACGTCGGCCGCCGCCGCGGCAGCTAGCCCCGCGAACGCGCGGGGACGCCACAAAGTGATTGCCGGTAAATGCACCGGGAAGCCGACGCGATCCACCGGCCACGTCGGCTACCCGGCACCCCCCCGCGCCCGCGCAGGACCCTCTCGCGGGGGTTCAGCGTTGGCCAATTCAGTTATATCCGGAACCCAGGTAACAAAGCTCCCGGGAAACCCAGTCAGGTGGATCCTTGCCGATCTCCGGCCGGGCTATGCAAGATTCCGCATGCCGTGGCTAGGCGCCGGGCCGCCGCGGCGGGCCGGCGGCCGGCATGACCCGCGCGGCGATATCCCCGTAACCGTTGCGCCGGCACCAGCTCAGGATGTATCTCGCGTGCTCGCCGCACCACCGGTAGACGATCTCAGGGGTCATCTTGAGGTCCGGGCTGTGCTCACCGCGGTCCCTGATCAGCGGTCCCAGATAATCGACCAGCTTGGCCGCCGTGTCATAACCCACATGTGCCGCGCCGGCCAGCGTTTCGTGATTGGCGGCCCGGCCGGAAGCGATCGCCCCGGCCAAACGCGCGGCGGTCGAACCCCGCCCTTTCCCGAAATATGCGTGAATTCGTGGAATATCAGGCGGGCTGGCGCCCGCGGAGAATAGCGGGCCGGTCAGGCTGCCGCCTGCGGCGGCGATTTCCACGGCGTCGATCAGCGGCTGGGGCCCGGTCGACTTGCGGTAGACCCCGACCACCTCGGGCTGCTCGACCGCTTCGTCGAGGTGGTCGCGTTCTGGGCCGTGCCCCTGCGCGGCGAATATCACCGGCGTCTGCCTGCGGGTCTTGCGGAGCAGGTCGAGCACGTCGAGACCGTCGAAGCTGTACTCGACGGTGTAGTCCATCCAGGTCAGGTCGGTGACCACCACGTCGTACCGCAGGCGGTCACCGAAGGCGCGCTCCACCGCAGCCTGGTCCTCGGCGATCCGCACCGAGGCATCGGGCAGTGCCTGCCGCAGTAGCGGTTCGATGATCTTTCCTAGTGCAGCGGCGACCAGGAGCCGTGGCCCGTCCTGCATTGTCCTGCCCTTAGCTGATCCAGAGGCTCTCTCATGGGGCTAGCCGGCCTGCCGCCGCACTAGCCGGGTGGCGCGCCGCACGTCCGGGCGGGCGCTTGAGTTGGCGGCTGGGCGCCCCAGGTTCGCCCCTCCCTTACCGCCGCCCCGCCGCAGGGGCCACGCGCCGGCCCGCGCACATACGGCGAGCCCGGTACCCGTGCAGGCTGGGACGGCAGACGAACCTGGGGTCACCGGAGCGCTCATGCCGCTGACGCGGGCCCGCACGGTACCGCCGCAGCGGATACCGGATGACCCGAATCCGGCGAGGGCGAACGGCCTCAGCGCCCAGCCACCTCCTTCTGGTCCCCGTCACCGGAGACGTTAAGCAAGCCCGCAGCGAGACGGCAATCGGGAAAACTCCCTACTGCGGGAAATAGCCGGCGGCTGTCCCGCGAGCGGATTCCATGCTAGGCGCGCAGCACTAATGCACCGGAGTGGCCACGATTGCATAAAACGCCTCATTCTGGCATCGATGGCCGATTCCCCGCCAGGTCATCCGTTATCGGATGGCGGTCTCATCGGGCCCGACCAGCCCATGTTCCAGCGCGAACATTGTCGCGCCCGCCCGGGTGGACACACCGGCCTTGCCGTAAAGGCGCTGGATGTGGTGATCGCAGGTCTTCGGTGAGATTCCGAGCCGCCGCGCGACCTGCTTGGTGGCCAGGCCCCTGGCCAGCAGGCCGAGCACCTCGCACTCCCGCTCGGAAAGCCCGGCCGGCCGGGAGACGGCGGGCCGCCGGCCGGCCGGGCCCGAGGGCCGCCGCCCGGCGGGCTCGGATCCCGCTGGCCGGGGTCCTGGCAGCGGGCGCTCGGCCGCCGCCCCCGTGGCCCGGCGCGGCTGTGCCTCGCCCGCGGCGGTCAGCACCGCGTGCACGGCGTCGGCGGCGAGCCGGCCCGCCCGCGCTTCCCGGCCCATTTCGCGGGCCGCTGCGCCGGCCGGCAGCGCCCGCCGGTGCGGCCTGGGTTCGCCCATGGCGTGGTAGCAGTCCGCCGCGGCCAGCAACCAGGCGGTCAGCGGCAGTTCCGGGGACCGGCTGCCGCGGTGATAGCCAGAGCCGTCGCAGCGCTCACCATGCGACCCGGCCAGGCGCGCCAGCGGCCGCAGCCCGGCCGCGGCGTCCAGCACGCGCTCGGTGTGATACGCGTGCAACCGGACCTGTTCCTGCTCGTCGCGGTTCAGCGGCCCCGGCTTGGCCCACACGTTGACCGGGACCGCGACGCGGCCGATGTCGTGCACGAGGCCCGCCCGGCGGAGCAGCACCTGATCCGCCTCGGGCAGCCCGGCCACCACGGCGGATCGTTCGGCAAGCCCGGCCACCCCGCGCGAGTGGCCCACCGTCCACATGCTCTTCAGGTCGGCGAAGTCCGCGATCGCCGACAGGCAGGCGTCCAGCCGGTCCTCGCTCACCACCGGCTGCCGGCCGGGCTCGGCGAGCAGCGCGGCGTCCCAGATGGACGGCGCGTCCAGGCCCGCATAGACGGCTTCGCCCAGGGACAGGAAGGCGGCCACCGCGCCCGGGTCAAGACCGGAACCCGCGCGCTCGGCCAGCAGGCCGTCCGCCAGCAGGCTGCCGCCCTGGTGCCAGGCCATGTCCGCGTCCTGTGCCACCTGCATGAGCCGCACCGCCAGCGGGATCTGTTCCCCGCTCAGCTCACCCGGCATTCCCCGGCCGTCCCAGCGCTCCCACAGATGCCGCAGCGCCGTCTGGACCTGATCGGAAAAGCCCATGCGGGCCCCGAGCACGCTGGCCACGTCGCAGTGGCTGGCGGCCCACTTGCGGAACTCGGCGACGCCGCCGAACGCCGACCTGGCCATCGTCGCCGCCCGGGCGAGCCTGGCCCGCTCGGGATGAGCCACCCGGCTCGCCGTGGTGATCAGGTCCCGCCTGCTCCCGAAGGCCACCGCCATCATCTGCGGCCGCGCGGAAAGCTCGTCGCCGAAGAACCGCGCGTCGATCTCGCTCTCCGCCGTGCACCCGGCGAAGTGCAGCAGCCCGGTGTAGAAGACCGTCACCAGATCGTCGTCGGGCAGGCCCATCGCCTGCGCCGTCCGCACCGCGAGCACCGCGGTGCGGAGCCCATGCTCCAGCGGCTGACCCATGGCCAGGTCAGTGGCAAGCGACAAGGCCCCGACGGCCTCGGCCAGCCGCAATGGCCGGGAGATCGCGGTCATCACACCGATCCCAGGGGCGTACGCCGGCCCGGGACGGCCTGCCCGCGGGGGAGGCAGGCTCAGCGCCGGGCCGGGGCCCCTGCTTCTTCAGTCATACACCGATTCACGCCGGCTTCGGGAATCACGTGCGGCCGGGTGTTCCGTATCGCATGGTTCCTCGCCCTTTGGGGTGAGTGCGGCGCTTGGACCGGTGAGCCGGGCCGCCGCAGACGCCAGGTCCTGGCGCCTGCCATGCGCGGACGGCCACCAGTTCCACCGGCCGAGCAGCGCGACCGTGGACGGCACGAGCAGCGTGCGGACGAGGAAGGCGTCCATCAGGATGCCGATCGCCAGCGAGGCGAGGATGGCACGGTAGACGGCGCCGCCCGGCTGGCCGCCCACCATCACCGCGAACACGCCGAACGTGCCGGCCAGGACGAGCCCGGCCGAGGTCACCGTCGAGCCGGTCCGCCCCAGGGCCCGGGTGACCGCCTGCCGCAGCGGGATGTCGCCTGCCTCTTCCCGGATCCGGGTCATCACCAGGATGTTGTAGTCCTCGCCCAAGGCCAGCAGGAACACGAACATCAGGAACGGGACGAAGTAGTTCAGCCCGCCGGTCCCCCCGATTACCTGGAAGAGCAGCACGGACAGGCCGAACGCGGCCAGGTAGCTGATCGCCACCGAGGCGATCAGGTAGGCCGGCGCGACCAGGCTGCGCAGCACCAGCGCAAGCAGCATCGCGATGACGATGATCGCGACCGGGAAGATGTGCAGCAGGTCGGAGTCGGAAACCTGGCTCACGTCGTAGGTGGCCGCCGCGTTTCCGGCGACCCCGAACGCGGCGGCGCCGGCCTCGTGGGCCGCCCGGGCGACCGCGGCGCGGATGGCCGGGACCTGGTGCAGCGCGGCGTTGGAGTCCGGGTTGCCCGCGGACAGGCCCACATTGAACAGCACCGTCCGCCCGTCCGGGCTGATGAACTGCGCCTCGGCGCGGTAGGCGGCCCACAGCGCCGGCCGGACGCCACTGCCCGGCGGTGGCGCGGCCGCCATCGCGCGGGGATCGCCGAGCCTGGCGTGCAGGGCGGCGAGCTGGCCCGCGGTGAGCGTGACGCCGTTGACGTCCAGCGGGCCCGCTACCCCGCGGAACTGCGGGGCCGCGGCGAGCAGGCGTTCGGCGCGGGCCAGGCGTGCGGGCTCGGTCCACGCCGGTGCGGGCAGCCGGAGCAGCACGTTCGTCGGGTTGCTGCTGGCCGCGGGGAAGTGGGCCGCGAGCAGCGCGTTGCCGGCCGCGGAGTCCGAGCCGCGCGGGGCGCCGGGTGTGGCGCCGAAACCGGCCGGGGTGTACCAGAGTGCGACCGCGGCCAGGCCGCCGAACACGATCAGGCCGAGGGTGAGCGTAGCGGCAGGCCGGGTGACGATCCGGCCCGCAGTGCGACCCCACCAGCCCAGGCGCCCCGCGCCGCGAGCCGTGCGGGACGGCCAGAACGCGGCACGGCCGAAGATGGCCAGCAGCGCGGGGAGCAGGGTGAGACCGGCAAGCAGCATGAGCGCGATGGCGATGGCCAGCGGCGCGCCGAGGCTGGAGTACAGGCCGAACGCGGCGAGCAGCAGCGTGAGCAGCGCGGCGATGACGGTCGCGGCGGAGAACGTGATCGACTCGCCGACCCGGGACAGGGCACGCACGACCGCGTCGTGTGGCGCCAGCCCGCCCCGAAGCTCCTCCCTGACTCTGAACACCAGGAACAGCCCGTAGTCGGTGCCCGCGCCCAGGGTCAGGATCAGCAGCATGATCTGGGTGAGCGAGGACACCTGCAGGCCGGCTTTGCTCGCCTCGGCGATGACCGGACCCGCCAGCTGGGTGACTAGCACGGCAGGGATCAGCGTCAGCACCGGCGCCAGCGCCGAGCGGAACACGACGAGCAGCAGGACCAGGATGAACACGATGGACAGGTCCTGGGCCAGGTTGACCGCCCGGTCCGAGGCCTCGCTCGCGTCGGCCTGGGCGGCCACCTGACCGGCCAGGTGGGCGCGCAGGTCACCGGGCAGCCCGCTGGCCTGGATGGCCTGCCGCAGCCCCGTGACAAGCTGCTGGGACGGCCCCTCGGTGCCGAGGTTGATGCTGGCCAGTGCCTGCAGTTCCACCGCCCGGCCGTCCCGGCTGACCCCCAGGTCCCTGACTCTCTGGACGCTGCCGACCCTGGCCAGGCTGGCCTCGAGCGGGCCGGCCGCGGCCAGGTCCGCGGCGGTGAGCGCGCCGCCGGAGGCACGGGCGACGACCACGGGAACCGGTGTCTGGTTGAGGCCCTGGAACGGGGCGGCCATCCGGGCCGCCTGCAGGCTCGGGCTGCCGGCCGGCAGCAGCGCGGCGTTGTCCTGCTTGGCCACGCTGGTCAGGGACGGCAGGAACAGGCTGGCCAATATGGTTGCGGTTACCCAGGCCACGACGATGACCCATCGGAACCGGACGGCGAACCGCCCCAGGGCGGCGTAAAAGCTGTGCACGGTGGATCTCCCCGTTTCTCAGGCGGCTCCGAGGCCGGTGCCGGTGGATGGTGGCGCGGAGTCGAAGCGGATCACCTCGTGACCGCGCAGCGCCTCCAGGAAGGGCTGAAAGCTCCCGCTGACCAGGCAGCGCAGCGTGGACCCGTCGATCTCCACGTCACTGACCCCGGCCGCGCGCCGCACCTGGCGGGCCGGAGTGGCGCCGACGAAACTGACCTCTACTCGCCGTACCGGCAGCTCCTCAGCCATGTCCCGACGCTAAGAAGGCAAGGCAGGGGCCGGCATCGGTGGAATTACCGATGCGGTGCCTAGTGACCCGACCGCTGGTGGCTTGCCGGCCTGGTGGCCGCGTCCTGAACCGGGCGCAGCGGGGTGCCGTCTACATTCATGTCATGGCCAGGCCGGCCCGGCGCTCGGGCAACCTTCCCGCGGACGCGACCAGCTTCGTCGGCCGCCGCCGGGAGCTTGCCGAGGTCAGGGCGAAGCTCACCGAGGCGCGCCTGGTCAGCCTCGCCGGGCCGGGCGGGGTCGGCAAGACCAGGCTGGCCATCCGGGCCGCGGCCGACCTTGGCCGCGGGTTCCGCGATGGGGCCTGGCTGGCCGAGCTGGCGGAGATCACCGACCCGGATCTGGTCGACGGCGCGGTGCTGGCCGCGCTGGACCTGCGCGACCAGACCGCCACGGAGCCGCTGGCCCTGCTGCGTTCCTACCTGCGGGACAAGGAACTGCTCCTCGTCGTGGACAACTGCGAGCACCTGCTCGAAGCCGCCGCGCGGCTGGTGGCCGACCTGCTGCGGGCCGCGCCGGGCGTGCGGGTGATCGCCACCACCCGGGAACCGCTGTCGGTGGCGGGGGAGCACGTGGTGCCGGTGCCGCCCCTGGAACTGCCCGACCCGGACCCGGGCGAGCCGCTCGCGGCGCTGCGCAGGAGCGAGGCGGTGATGCTGTTCACCGAGCGGGCGGCGGCGGCATCGGGCACGTTCGAGCTGACCACCGCGAACCAGGCCACGGTCGTGGACCTGTGCCGCCGCCTGGATGGCCTGCCGCTGGCGATCGAGCTTGCGGCAGTCAGAACCCGGGTCCTTTCTGTAGCGCAGGTGCTCGACCGCCTGGCCGACCGGTTCAGCCTGCTGACCGGCGGGACCCGCGGCGCGCTGCCCCGCCACCAGACGCTGCGGACCACCATCGAGTGGAGCCACGACCTGCTGACCGAGGACGAGCGCGTGGTGCTGCGCCGGTGCCGTGCGTTCGCGGGCCGGTTCACCCTGGACGACGTCGAATCGGTGTGCTCGTCGCCGGATGGCGCGCTTGACCTGCTGTCCTCGCTCGTCGACAAGTCCCTGGTGGTGAAGGAGGACGCGGGCTGGGTTGCCTGCTACCGGCTGCACGAGACCATGCGCGAGTTCGCCGGCCTCAAGCTGCGGGAGGCCGGCGAGGAGGAATCTGTCGCGCTCCGCTGCGCCGAGTATTACCACGCCACCTGCCAGCGGTCCGCGCGGGAGCGCCGCTACGGGCTCCTTGGCTGGCTCGAATGGGCGGACCTGGAGATCGACAACGTCCGCGCGGTCATGCAGCAGTGCGTCAGCCGCGGCGACGCGTCCCGCGGCGTCGATCTCGCCGCCTCTCTCGGCTGGTTCTGGATCACGCGCGCGACCACCGAAGGCATCCGATGGCTAGACGCTTTTCTCGCGCTTGCTGAAGAACGCGGCAATACGGACGGCCGTGGCTGGGGCTATTTCATGCGTGGCTTCCTTGCCGTGCTGAAGGCGGATCCGGCGGGTTCGCGGCCGGCGTTGGGCACGGCGGTGGCCGTGGCCAGGGAAACCGGCCAGCGGGAACTGCTGTCCGAGGCGCTCGCCATGGCCGCCGTCGCCGAGGACATGGCCGGTGAGTACGCCGCCGCCGGGGTACTTATTGGTGAGGCTGACGTGGCGGCCCGGGCGGTGGATCACTACTACCCGTCCGCGAGGGTCGGCGTGCTCCAGGCCCAGACGCTGCATGCGTTCTTCGCCGGTGACCAGGCTGCGGCGCGGGCCGCCGCCGCGGAAGGGGTCCGCCGCGCCAGGGAAACGGGTGACCTCTACGTGCAGGGGATCATGCTGCTGAACCTGGGTTCCGCCGCGCTGAACGCAGGCGACCTGGCGGGGGCCGAGCCGTTGCTCGCCGAGGCGCTGCGGCTCGCACACCAGATCGACGACCGGGTCGCGCAGTTCTATCTGCTCGACGCGTTCGGCTGCCACGCGGCACTGTCCGGCCGCGCCCGGCGCGCCGCGCAACTGTTCGGCGCCGCGGAGAGCCTGCGCGCCGAGGCCGGCGCCAACATCATGCAGTTCCTCGCACCGCTCCTTGACCGGGCGCAGAAGTCGGCGCTGGCCGCGCTGGGGGCGGCGAGGTTCCAGGCCGCATTCGAGGCCGGGCTGCGCCTGGACCGGGACGGCGGGCGGCGGCTGGCACTGGGTGAGCCCGATCGCGACGGATCCCTGCCAGCGGGCCGCGAGCCGGCCGGGGCGGGAACACGGGGCGGAGCGGCGGTGCCCGGCGGGGCAGCGGCACCGCTGGCGAAACGGGAAGCCGACGTCGCGCGGCTGGTCGCCGACGGGCTGACCAACAAGCAGATCGGGGCCCGGCTGTTCATCTCCGAGCGCACGGTGGACAGCCACGTCCGCAGCATCCTCAACAAGCTCGGTGTCGGCTCACGCGCGCAGATCGCCGCCTGGGTGGCCACCCTCGACCAGTAGCCGGTCGGCCCGCGCCGGGGTCTGCTGGCCTTGATGATCGTGGTCGATCACCAGGGTCACAGGCCAAGCGATCGCCCACCATCATGATGCCGGGGCTGAGCGGGGTGGTGATTCAGGGCGGCGGGCACATCTCGATCCAGGCGAGGTGCCCGTCCACGATGGCGATCGTCTCGGCCGCGGCGGCGCCGGGCCGCCGCAGTTGCAGCGCGGTGCCCTGGCGCGCGGTGCGGGGCTGGGACGTCGCCTGCGGCGCGTCCTCGATCGACAGCCGCCACAGGGGCCCGGTGTCACCCGCGCGCTCGATCGCCGCGTCGAACGCCGCCAGGCGGCTTGTGGGCACGTGCATGCGCGTCGCCGCGTGGAACACCACCCGGGGCTGGCCCGCGGGCAGCGCGCCGGCGATGCCGGGAAGCACGTCGATGACATCCCCGGCCAGGATCGGCGGCGGGTCCGCCGCGGCGAGCTCGAGCGCCGTCGTGAGCAGGGCACGCTGCCGGTGGTTCTCCGGCCACACCAGCGCCTGCAGCCAGGCCCGCTCGGCGGGTTCCGCCGGGTCGACCGGCTGCAGGTCGATCCCGAGGACGCTGGCGATCGCGGGCTGGCGGTCCAGGTCGGGCTCTGGCTGCTGGCCGTGGCATTCGGCGGCCAACTGGACCGGCGAGGCCGGATCCCCGAACC
>Ga0070714_100003079_pt1 | contig 12372 bp, 8 predicted proteins | sample LARL83metaG_FD_65450 | JGI IMG/M metagenome (GOLD analysis project Ga0070714, IMG submission 65450) | Corn, switchgrass and miscanthus rhizosphere microbial communities from Kellogg Biological Station, Michigan, USA - LAR L8-3 metaG | ecosystem: Host-associated > Plants > Roots > Rhizosphere ... | reverse complement strand
CAGCCCGGCCGCCAGGCGGGCCGCGATCTCGCCCCGGTAGAGATCCTCGGCCCCCTCCGCGGCCAGCCGGCGGAGGGTGGCCGCCAACCGCTCCTGGACCAGCGAATCCCCCTCCCGAAGCGGCCCGCCGGCGGGGGCGAAGACCCCGGCCAGGCCGGGGTCGCCGGCGATCAGCTCCGGCGCCGCGGCCAGCGAGCCGGCAAGCGACGGCGCGACCGGCAGGCCGCGCGCCGCGACCTCGGCGGCGGCCTCCAGCGAAACCGACAGCGGCAGCGTGCCCCACCGCTCGGCCAGCGTCTGCCAGGCCGCGACAGCGCCGGGCACGGTGATGGTGAGGACACCGCGCTCGGCAGCCGGCGGCCCGTCGCCGGCCCGCGGCAGTGCGGCCGGCCCGCGACCGCTGCCGTTCACGGCGTGCGCGTCGCCGTCGTGGACGAGCGCCATCACATCGCCTCCGAGCGCGCACATGTGCGGGTAGACGACAGTCAGCATGCAGGCGGCGGCGAGCGCCGCGTCGACCGCGTTCCCGCCCGCCGCGAACGCTGCGGCCCCCGCCTCGGTGGCGGCGTGATGAGGCGACGCGACGGCGTACAGCCTGGCCGGCGGGTCAGGCATCGCGAAGCTCCTCGGCCGCCTTGACCATCTGGTGCAGCGACTGGGTGGCGGGGACACGGACGCCCACCATGCCGGCGATCTCGACCACCGCCCCGGTCATGCAATCCGACTCGAGCGGTCTTCCCGCCTCCCAGTCCTGGAGCATCGACGTGCGGTGGTCGCCGACGGCCAGGCCACCCGCCAGCCGCTGGTCGACCGAGATCGGGAGCTCGACGCCGAGTGCGGCGGCGACGGCGGCGCACTCCTCCATCGTCTCCCACGCGTAGCCGGTCGCATGCGTCGAGGCGGCGAGACCGCCCAGCGTCGAGCGGAAGATGGTGGTCAGCGGGTTGAGCGCCACGTTGCCGATCAGCTTGACCCAGATCTGGCGCCGCAGGTCGCGGTCGACGGGGCTCTTCAGGCCGGCGCCGGTCATCGCCCGCGAGATCGCCCGGCAGGTCTCCGTGCGCTCGCCGCCGGGCGTCCCGATCGTGAACCGCGTGCCCTCCGTGTGGCGGATCCGGCCCGGCGCGGTGATCTCGGTCGAGCAGTAGACGACGCAGCCGACCACCTGCTCGGGCGCGATCGCCCGGCTGATCGCGCCCTGCGGATCGACGCTCTGCAGCGTCCGTCCGTCCAGCTCGCCGCCGTGCTCCAGGAAGTACCACCAGGGGACGCCGTTCTGGGCGAAGACGGCAACGGCGTCCGGCCGCATCAGCTCACCGAGCCGGGCAGCCAGACCGGGCAGGCTGTACGCCTTGAGGCCGACGAAGACCACGTCTGCGTCGGCAACCGCCGCGATCTGCGCTGTCACGGCCGGCCGCGCCTGGAAGTCCCCCAGCGGGCTCGCCACCTGCACTCCGTGCGTGGCCATCGCCTGCAGGTGCGGGCCGCGGGCGATCAGCGTCACGTCCTCGCCGGCGCGCGAGAGGACGGCGCCGACGTAGGCGCCGATGGCGCCCGCTCCGAGCACCGCGAACCTCAACGGCCGCCGTCCAGGTGGGCAGGCATCCGCGACCGCTGCACCTTGCCGGTCGGAGTCTTGGGGATCTCGTCCAGGACGTGGATCCGGTCGGGCACCTTGAAGGCGGCAAGTGACTCACGCGCGTGCCGCCGCAGCTCCTCGGGGGTCGCGGCGCCGGTCAGCACGACGGCTGCGGCGACCGTCTGGCCGTACTTGTCGTCGTCGACGCCGAACGCCACCGCCTCGCCGACGTGCGGATGGGCGAGCAGCGCCGACTCGATCTCGTGTGGCGAGATGTTCTCGCCGCCGCGCAGGATCATCTCCTTGAGCCGTCCGCGCAGGTGCAGGTAGCCGTCGTCCAGCACGCCCTCGTCGCCGGTCCGAAACCAGCCGTCGAAGAACGCGGCGGCGTTCGCCTCCGGGTTGTTCAGATAGCCGGGGGTCAGGCCGGCGCCGCGGATCGCCACCTCGCCCGGCGCTCCGGCCGGGACGTCGGCGCCGGCCTGGTCGACGACCCGCACCTCGGCGCCCGCCGGCACGCCGACCGAGCCCTCGCGGCGTGTGCCGGGCGGCAGGGGGTTGGACGTCATCTGATGGCCCGCCTCGGTCATCCCGTAGGCCTCGATCATCGGCACCCCGTAGCGGGCCTCGGCCTCCCGCATCAGCTGCGGCGACAGCGCCGAGCTGCAGGAGCGGGCGAAGCGCAGCGACGCCGGAGCTGCTCCCGGGTGCTCGAGGATCATCTGGTGCAGCGTCGGCCCGGCCGACAGCCAGCTGACTCCCCGCGCCTCCGCCTGGCCCCAGAAGCGGCGGGGGCTGAATCGGCTGGGGGTCACCACCGAGCCGCCGGCGGCGAGCTGGGCGAGCGTCGATGCGACCAGTCCGTGCACGTGGAAGAGCGGCATCGCACAGTAGGAGATGTCGTCTCGGCCAAGCCGGTAGTGGCGGGCGATCGAGCGCGCCTGCGAGGTCAGATTCCGCTGCAGCAGCGGCACCTGCTTGGGCCGCGAGGTGGTGCCGCTGGTGTGCAGCAGAAGCGCGATGTCCTCGGCGCCGCCGGCCGGCCCGGGGGTGCGTGGCAGCTCCCGCCCGGCCAGGCAGGCGCGCAGGCCGCCGTTGGCGGCGGCCGAGATCTCGACCACCGGCAGGTCGGGCGCGGCCGCCCGGGCGCTGGCCGCGGCACCGGCAGCTGCGACCAGCAGCTGCGGTGCCATGTCCTCGAGGTAGAAGCGATACTCGGGCTCGGTATAGGCAGGGTTGAGCGGGGCCGCCGCCGCCCCGATACCGGCGATCGCCAGCAGCACCTGCACGATCTCGGGGCCGTTCGGCAGCACCACCGCCACCCGGTCGCCGGCGCCGGCACCGGCCGACCGCAGCCGTTCGCCCAGTTCGAGCGCCGATTCCCGAAGGGCGGCGTGGGAGATCTCGACGCCGTTCTCCGGGGACACCAGCGCCGGAGCCTCCCGGTCGGCGTCCACGAGGTCGAGCAGCGGCTCCGGGGCGCCCGGGCCGGTGGTGACTGGTGCGGTTGGCATGCCCAGAGGTCGATGATACGGCGGCGGCCGATTGGGAGAGCCGCACCGGCCGCGGGCTGAGCGCCTCCCAGTCGAGTGCGGGAGCCGGATTCGAGGGATGACCGTTCCTCCCCGGGCTTCCATGGCCGGCTTGACAGATTGTGGGAAGGTCTGTAAGGTCGGCGCCTCCTGGTGTTCCTGCTCCATGATACGCCTTGGGGGGCGCTGCCATAGCCAAGCTGAGCCATCTCCGGAGCCGCATCGCGGGACCACGACATGTGCGGCGCGTGCTGCTTGCGGCGTTGTTCGCCGCCCTGGTCATGGGACCGGGAACGTCCGCCGTCAGCGCCGCGTCGTCGCCGCTCGGCGTCACAGTGAGCTCGTTGCCGAGCTCGCTGGATGCGAGGCAGGCGGGGACGTTCAAGGTGACCGTTACCAACTCCGGCGCGCCGCAGACGCATCCGACGCTCGCCGCGGCCGTGTCGCTGGGCACCGTTACCGGCGTTGACCCGGCAAACGGCTGGCAATGCTCGACGAGTGGTTGTGCCTACGTCGGCGCGTCGGCGTTCAAGAATCACGCCAGCGCGACCTTCACGGTGCACATCGTCGGACCGTCGCCGCAAAGCTGCGATTCGAGCCAGACGCCGACCGGGTCGGGGCACTGTGCGATCGCCGCGTCGGCGACCACGACAGACGATGCCGGCCTGATCGCATCGGCGAGCGGGCAGATCGACGGGGTCTACCCCGACATCGCGGTGAGCGCGTCCGGGCCGGCGCTCACCGGCGCGGGCTCGACCGTGGCCTACTCCGCCCGAATCTCGAACTCCGGATCGGGTGCCGCGAGCGGCGTCGTCTTGAAGGACACCCTGCCGGCGCTGGCCGGTACGGCACCCACGGCCTTCGTCGTGTACGAGCCCGCCGCCAGCAGCTCGAGCTGCGGTGGGGCGGCCTCGGCGGGCGTCGTCACCTGCACCCCCGACAGCGTGGGGGCGGGCTCGGCGCTGACCATCACCGTCGTGGTCGACGCGCCCGCACTCGCGGCCTACGCAATCGACTCGCAGCTTCAGAACGGCGTCGCCGTGTCCGACTTCGAAGAGGGCGCAACACCGCTGACGCCGGCCGACGACTCGGATAGCGCGCAGACCACGGTGTTCGACGCCCTGCGCGGGAATGCCGGGCCGGGCAGCAGCACGAGCACGCCCGGCCTCGGCAACGGTCATGCGCAGCGAACGGTGGTGACGCTGAGCTCCTCGGTCGCCACCGCGAATCTCACGATCGATGACAGCCTGTCCGTCGCGATGCTCGGACACGACACCTGCCCGACCGGCAAGGACAGCTACGGCAACCCGGTCATCGTCGACGCCGCGAAGGCAACCGTCGCCGACCCCAACACGATCCAGCTGATCTACGCCTCCGGCCCGGGCGGAGTGCCCGCAAACGAGCCGCTGGGGGGGATACAGGTCACGCGCCAAGACGTGCTCGGCGACAACAGCACCTGTCAGGTGCTCCGCCAGTGCGGGCTGGTGGGGAAGAAGTCGGTGATCCCGTCCGGGGCAGTCGCATGCGTCGCCAGTGTGAAGCGGCAAAGGCCCACGGGGATCGTCACCATCATCATCCTTGACAGCGGCGGCGACCCGAGCTTCCGCGGCGGCGGCTAGCGGTACGACCTAGGAGCCGGCCGGCAGCCGCGCAGGAGTGGCCGGCCGTGCAGCCTGCGGGCGCAGCCTGGCCGCGGCGACCACACTGCCCTTCGCCTCGTAGAGCGCCAGCGCGGCGTCCCGCTTCGCCGCCGCGGCGGCCGGGTTACCTGACCGCTGCAGGACGAGCGCCAGGTCGACCAGCGAGTCGGCGCGCAGGCACGGGCTGTCGGTCGACTCGGCGATGCTGACGGCCTCCTGGGCGAGTTCGATCGCGCCGAAGGCGAACCCGCTTTCCGCGAGCACGCGAGCACGCACGCGGCGCCAGATCACCTGCGCCTCGATGTCATCCTCGGCAGCCAGACTGGCGCATTCGGTGCTCAACTCGTCGGCCTCGTCGATCCGGCGGAGCTCGAGCACGGCCTGGCTGAGATAGGCGATCACGCATGGAAGCAGGTACCGCTCACCCATCGCCACGAGCGCGTCAGCATCGTGGCGCAACTCGCGCTCGGCCGCGGCCGGGTCGCCTGCCAGCAGCTCGGCGGGGCCGGCGTTCAACGAGACGGAGGCGGCGAGCACCTTGACCCCGAGCTCGTCGAGGGTCTGCCTGGCGCTGCGGTAGCTGGCGCGAGCCTCGTCGAACCGGCCCTCCATCGCCTGCAGCTGGGCAACCGCACAGCGGATCACCTCCTGCGTTCGCCGGTCGTCGCCGGCCAGACCGATGAGGCCTCGACAGCGCTCGAGTGCGTCGGCGACGGGCATCGGTCCGGCGAGTGCGATGAAGGCGAACGGCGCGAGATTGCGGAGCTCCAGGAGCGGGTCGCCTGCAAGACGGGCGTGGCGGATCGTCGCCTCGACCGCCCGCTCCGCCTCGCCGTACTGGCAGCGGGCGCCGAAGACGGTGCCCAGCAGCCGCCAGCCCTTTGCCACGGCCATGTGGTTTTCGACCGCCTCGAAGTGGGCCACGGCCTGCTCGATCTCTGCACGTACCTCCTCGCTCCACGACTCGGGTGTCACCGTGAATTGCTGCACCAGCCGAGCGAGCCGGATCTCCCGCGCTGCGGACGCGTCGCCCAATGCCGCGGCCTGCCGCTCGGACTCGTCCAGGACCGTGTCGGCCTGATCGAACTCACCCTGCTCGACCAGCACCTCGACCAGGTCGAAGACGAACCGAAGGCGGCGGGCGTCGTCGCTGGGCAGCGCCTCTCGTGCACGCATGAGGAGGCCTGCCGCGGTCGACATGTCGCCGCGCGCGAGCGACCGGCGGCCGGCCTCGCCCAGGTGATCGGCCGCCCGGTGGCCGAGACGGCGGGTCTCGTCGTCCAGTGTGCCGAGCTCGGTGCGGTACCGGGCAGCATGCTCCAGGTGGTAGCCGATGATCTCTTCGTACTCCGGCAGGCGGTCGCCGACGATCGCCGTCACCCATTCCGCAATCTGCAGGTGAAGCTCGGCTCGCCGGCGCTTGAGTAGTCCGCGGTAGACGGCATCGCGAATGAGGCCATGCAGGAACTGGAAGGTGTCGCCCATCAGCAGCATCGTGTGGGCGGGCTCGACGTATTCCTTGCGGATCAGTGCGCCAAGCTGCGCATCGACGTCGGACGTGCCGCCGTCGGTCATCCGCTCGACCGCGTCGCGATAGAACAGCCGGCCGATCACGGCTCCGGCTTCGAGGGCGCGGCGTTCCTCGGCTGGTAGGTGATCCACGCGGGCGGTCAGCAGCGCGTGGATCGTGGCCGGCATCTCGATCCTCGTCAGATCTCCGGTCGCCACCCATCCTCCCGCTCCCTGCACCACCAGTCCGTCATCGATCAGCATCGACAGCATCTGCTCAACGAACAGCGGATTGCCCTCCGCTGCGGCGACGATCCTGGTGCGCACGTCCAGGTCGAGGGCAGCCCCCAGGGCGTTCTCGGCGACTGCCGCAGCCTCCGCCGGTTGCAGCGGTAGCAGGCGCAACCGGGCACACCCGGGCCCGTCACCCCACAGCGGCTGGCTCTCCATCAGGTGCGGCCTCGCGGTCGCCAGGAGAAGCACGGGTACGTCGGTCGCACCGTCCATGAGCCAGGTGATCAGGTCGAGCAGGGTCTGCTCGGCCCAGTGCATGTCGTCCAGTACAACGATCACTGCGCCGGAGGATCCAGCCGCCCCTCGCAGAAGCTCGCGAACGGCCCAGAACATCTCATCCAGCGAGAAGCTCTCCGCGCCGAGCCCCATGATCGATGCGATCCGCGCTTGCACCTGCTCGCTGCAGGGCAGCCGGGCGAGGCGGGACGCGGCCTCGTCGGCGGTGAAGTCGTCGCTGATTCCGGCCCAACTTCGAATCGCCTCCGCCAGCGGCCAGAAGGTGATCCCTTCCCCATATGACAGGCATCCCCCGTGCAGCACGGTGATGTCGGAGCAGCCTGCGAGGAACTCGCGGACGAGCCGTGACTTTCCCACACCGGGCTCCGCGAGCACGGTGATGAGCCGTGCGGAACGCGACGCGACCGCTTCATCAAGTGCGGCCCGAAGGCGGGCGAGCTCGCTGCGGCGGCCGACGAGGGGGGCGTCCGGGCGGCGGGCGAGCATGGCGCCGCTCCGCACCCCGAGCACGCGGAACGCCGGCAGCGCCTCCGACTTTCCCTTCAGCTCGAGCGGCTCCACCGCGGCGACCGATACCGCGTCCCGGACGAGCCGGTGCGTCGGCTCGCCGATCAGGATCTCGAGCTCAGGTGCCGCCTGCTCCAGCCGGGCTGCAACGTTGACGGTGTCCCCGGTCACAAGCCGCTGACGGTCGAGCGCGGCGTTCGCGACCACCTCGCCGGTGTTCACACCCGTACGATGGGCCAAGGTCACGCCCCATCGCCGCTCCAGTTCCTCGTTCAACTCGGCCAGCGCCTGCTTCATATCCCAGGCCGCCCGAACTGCCCGCAGCGCGTCCTCTTCGTGCGCTGTCGGAAGCCCGAAGACCGCCATCACCGCGTCTCCGATGAACTTCTCGACCATGCCGCCGTGGCGCTCGATCATACGGCGCACCTCCGTGAAGTAGCGGTCCATCACCTCACGCAGCGACTCGGGATCGAGTAGCTCTCCGAGCCGCGTCGAGCCCTTCAGGTCGGAGAACAGCACGGTGACCGTCTTTCGCACCTCGGCCACGGGCGGCGCGGCGGCGAGGGGCGTGCCGCAGAACCCGCACAGCCGAAAGCGATCTGGGTTTTCCTCACCGCAGCCGGGACAGATCGCCATGGTTCAGTGTACGGAGAGTTCGTCCGCACCTCAATCTGCCCCGTGTCTGCCCCGTGTACTCAGTCGCCGGATTTCGCAGGCGGACCTCCGTCCGGGGAGAGCATCGCGACCACATGTTGCAGCAGCCTCCACATGACGTCGGGATTGTCGTGTGCGAAGTCGCGGAAGTCCCAGAACGGAATCTCGAGGCAACGCATGTCCGTCTCAGCGGTGACCGTCGCCGAACGCTCGCGTTCGGTGATCAATGCGAGCTCCCCAAAGTGGTCTCCCGGGCAGAGACGTGCGACCTCTTTGCCGCCGACGGTGACCGTCGCCTCTCCGTGCGCGACGACAAAGAAGCTGACGCCGCTCATCTTCCCCTCACTGACCAATGTGGTGCCGCCCGGAGCGGTGCGTTCGCGGAAGAGCTTTGCGAGCCTCCGCCGCTGGCGGTTGCTGAGGCCGCTGAACAGCGGCACCCCCTCGAGTTCGTCGGAGATGGACGCCACCCGGCGATCCTACTGCCTGACGACACCGCCGACGCCTCCGCCCGCGAGGGGCGCCGGTTGAGCTCGAGGCGTCTGGCCGACCTGCACGAGCAGGGCTGATATCCCTTCCGGCGGAATGTCCAAAACGACTTTCACGATCCGCGCCGGCGTTCCCGACGACGGCGCGGTCCTGCACCGGATCACTGCTGCCGCCAAGGGCCACTGGGGTTACCCGGCGGCGATGATGTCGGTGCCCGTCGTCTAGGGGAGCTCGAACCGCCCCTCGCCGACGATCACCGCGTCCCCGCGCACCTCGACGGCCGTGATCTCCCCATCCGCAACCTCGGCCCGGGCGTAGAGGGTGCTCGGCCGGCCCACCCGCGCTCCCTGTGAGATCGTCACCTCGGTCCCCGACGCGACCTCGCCGTGGCGGACGAGCAGGCAGGCCAGCGGCCCCGCCGCCGAGCCGGTCGCGGGATCCTCGTCGACGCCGTCGGAGGGCGCGAACATCCGTGTCGTATAGGCCGTCCCCGAGCCGGCGAAGACATTGAACCCGTAGCCGTGCGCACCGGGAATCTCGGCCAGGGCGTTCATGTCGGGGCGAAGCGCCGCCACCGCCTCCTCCGACGCCAGCCGCACGTAGACGTGGCACATGCCGTTGTCGTAGGCCTCGACCGGGTGCAGCGGGCCGTCGGCGCCGAGTGCCCGCAGCGCCCGCTCGGCCTGCGCGTAGGGTCGCACGGTGGGCAGCGGCTGGCGCATCGTGCCGCCGCTCCCGGCCAGGCGGACGTGCACCGGCGCCCGCCCGGTCTCCAGCACCAGCTCCGAGAGGCCGCGCTCACGGCCGAGCACGACCGCCGTCCCCAGCACCGGGTGGCCGGCGAAGGGGATCTCCTGGGTGGGCACGAAGATCCGGATGCGCGCGGTCGCCGCGGGGTCGGTCGGCGGATACACGAACACCGTCTCGGAGAAGTTGATCTCCCGCGCCAGCGGCTGCAGCAGGTCCTCTGCGATGCCCGCCGCGTCGGTGAACACGGCCAGCTGGTTGCCCGCCAGCGGCCGGGCGCTGAAGACATCGCAGAGGACGAAGCGCATGCGGGCTGCTAGATCTCCACCGCGGCCGGCTCGGCCTCCGCGTCGACGATCTGCTGCTCGCTGGCGGGCCCGCGCGGGATGAAGAGCAGGCTGAGGATGACCCCGAGCGCCGCGATGCCGGCGCCGACGCCGAAGGCGACCGAGTAGCCGTCGACATACGCGTTCAGCAGCGTGGTCGGTCCCGGCGGCACATGGCTGGCCATGTAGTTGTCGACCCGGGTGAAGGCGACCGTGGACAGGATCGCCGTTCCCAGCGCCCCGCCGACCTGCTGGCTGGTATTGATGATCCCCGACGCGATCCCTGCCTCGTCATGGCGCACGCCGACCAGGGCAGCGATCGACACCGGCACGAACGAGAAGCCGAGGCCGGCACCGGCCAGGATGAATCCCGGTGCCAGGTCGACCAGATACGAGCCGCCGACCGACACCTGGGTGAAGTAGAGCAGCCCCAGCGAGGTCAGCGCCATCCCGGTCGTGAGCACGGTGCGCACCCCGATCCTGGTCACGAAGACCTGCGAGACGCCGGCCGAGATGATGATCACCGTCGCCACCAGCAAGTAGCCGAGGCCGGTCTTGATCGCCGAATAGCCGAGCACCTGCTGCATGTACAGGGTGAGCAGGAAGAACATCGAGAACACCGACGCGCCGAGCATCAGCCCGACCGCGTTGGCGGCCGAGAGCGAGCGGTTGCGGAAGATGTGCAGCGGCATCAGCGGCGCCGTCTGGCGCGACTCGGTGAAGATGAACCCGACCAGCAGGACGGCCGCGCCGACGAAGAGGCCGATCGTCCGCGGCGCCGACCAGGAGTGGTCGACCGTCTGGACGAGGCCGTAGACGAGCAGCGAGAGGCCGCCGGTGGCGAGCACCGCCCCGAGCACGTCGAAGCTCCGCGTGCCGCTCTCGACCTTGCTCTCGCGGAGGAACCGCGGGGCGGCGATGAGCACCGCCAGGCCGACGGGGACGTTGATGTAGAAGATCCACGACCAGCTCACGTACTGGGTCAGGATGCCGCCGAGCAGGACGCCGGCGGCGCCGCCGGAGCCGGCGATGGCGCCCCATACGCCCAGCGCCTTGTTCCGCTCCGGCCCCTCGGCGAAGGTGGTCATCAGGATCGACAGGGCGGCCGGCGAGATGATCGCCGCGCCCACGCCCTGGACGGCCCGCGCGGCGATCAGCATCGCCTCCGAGGTGGAGAGGCCGCAGACCAGCGATGCGGCGGAGAAGACGACGAGGCCGATCATGAACATCCGCCGCCGGCCGACCAGGTCGGCCACTCGGCCGCCCAGCAGCAGCAGGCCGCCGAAGGTCAGCGTGTAGGCGTTGATCACCCAGGAGAGGTCGGTCTCGTTGAAGTCGAGCGCGTCCTTGATCGTCGGCAGTGCGACATTCACGATGGCGATGTCGAGCACCACCATGAACTGGACGAGGCACAGCAGCAGCAGCGCCAGTCCTTTACGTTCGTGGGTCCCGGTCATGTCTCCCTCCGGCGCCGTCCCGGCGCGTCCATGTCGAGTGCGTATGGCGTGTGCTTACGTCGGGAGCCCCGTCGGTATTCCCACGCGCCGTTCCCTGGTGGGATATCACCTCCACCACCAGCTGTGCGTGGGATAGGGTCGGCCGATGCGGGAACTGGGCATCGGCCTCGTCGGCTCAGGGTTCATCGGGCAGCTGCATGCCGAGGCCTTTGGCCCCGTCGGCGAGGCCAGCCTGCGCGGGGTGGCGTCGGCCACCGAGGCCAACGCCCGGCGGTTCGCCGAGCAGCATGGGATCCCGCGCCACCACACCGACTACCGGGCGCTGATCGAGCAGGACGACGTCGACGTCGTCTGCATCGGCGCCCCCAACGACCTGCACCGCGACATCACGGTGGCCGCGGCGTCGGCGGGAAAGCACGTCATCTGCGAGAAACCGCTGGCACGCACGCTGGCCGAGGCGGACGAGATGATCGCCGCCTGCGCGGCGGCAGGCGTCCTCCTGATGTACGCCGAGGAGCTCTGCTTCGCGCCCAAGTACGTACGGGCCAAGGAGCTGGCCGACGAGGGCGCGCTGGGGACGGTGCACCTGGTCCGCCAGGGCGAGCAGCACTTCGGCCCGCACGCCGGCTGGTTCTGGGATCCCGACCGGGCCGGCGGCGGCGTCCTGATGGACATGGGCTGTCACGGGATCGAGTTCGCGCGCTGGATCTACGGCAAGGCGCCGGCCGAGTCGGCAACGGCCGAGCTGGGCACGTTCGTCCACGGCGAGCGCACGCGCGGCGACGATCACGCCGTCGCCGTCGTCCGCTTCGCCGGCAATCGGCTGGGAGTGGTGGAGACGAGCTGGGCGAAGCCGGGCGGGATGGACGACCGGGCCGAGCTGATCGGATCGCAGGGGATCACCTACGTCGACATCCTGCGCGGGTCGTCGCTCCTCACCTACAGCGAGCAGGGCTACGGCTACGCAGTCGAGAAGGCGCCGCAGACCAGCGGCTGGACGTTCACCATGTTCGAGGAGCTGTGGAACTACGGGTTCCCGCAGGAGATGCAGCACTTCGTGGACTGCGTGCTCTCCGGCTCGGAGCCGGCCGAGACCGGCGCCGACGGTCGCGCCGTCCTGGAGATCATCTATGCGCTGTACACGGCGGCCGGCGCGGGCGGCCGGGTCTCGCTGCCGCTCGAGATCACGGCCGAGGTTGCGGCGAGGCCGCCCTACCTCTGCTGGAAGGAGCCGGGCTAGGTCAGCGCGCGCTGGAGCAGGGCGGCCAGGAGTTCCTGATCCTCGGCCGAAAGGCGGCGGATCGATTCCGGCGGCTGCGCCAGCCGGTCGATCGCGGCCCGCCGCACGCGGGTGCCGGCGCGGGTGATCACGAGCACCTTCACCCGCCGGTCGCCCGGCGC
>Ga0070714_100003078_pt1 | contig 12373 bp, 13 predicted proteins | sample LARL83metaG_FD_65450 | JGI IMG/M metagenome (GOLD analysis project Ga0070714, IMG submission 65450) | Corn, switchgrass and miscanthus rhizosphere microbial communities from Kellogg Biological Station, Michigan, USA - LAR L8-3 metaG | ecosystem: Host-associated > Plants > Roots > Rhizosphere ... | reverse complement strand
GACCTGGATAAGCACCTCGCCGGGCCCGGGTTTCGGCTGCGCCATATCGCGCAGGCGCAAGAGTGTTCGCGGTTCTTCCAGCACCATCGCTCGCATGTGTGGAATTGACCGCGCTTTGCTTTCCGCGTCAAGAGAGGGATTTGCGAACAACCTCCGGGAATTTACGATATATGATTTACGATTTACGCGCGGACGGGATGATTTGGCAGATCGTAAATTAATGCCTCGCAGGATTCGTCTCGCGAAAAATATTTTTCCATGCGATGTTCAATGCCATTCAATGAAAATTGCCATCGGTTCAGATCATGCCGGATTTCAATATAAAGAAAAGATCAAGGAACTGCTTCGCGGTCTTGGTCATGACGTAAAAGATTTTGGCACCAATTCGGACGCGCCCGTGGATTATCCGTTGTTCATTCGGCCCGCCGCCGAGGCCGTGGCGCATGGCGAATGCGAGCGGGGCATCGTGCTCGGCGGCTCCGGTAATGGCGAGGCCATCGTGGCCAATCGCGTCAAGGGCATCCGCTGCGCGCTGTGTTGGAACCTGGAATCCGCCCGACTCGGCCGGGAGCACAACAACGCCAACATGATTTCCATGGGCCAGCGGATGGTCACTTTGGAGATGGCGCTGGAAATTGTGCGGGTCTGGCTGACCACGCCGTTTGAAGGCGGACGGCATCAGCGGCGAATTGACCTCATTGATGCAGCTTGATATACGATTTGCGATATACGATTTACGTGCGCGGGAATAGTCGAGCGGCTCGTCAATCGTAAATTCCAAATCGTAAATGCTTAAAGGTATTTGGCGAGTTCGGCCTGGCTGGCCGCAAACACTTCCTTGTGCAAGGATCCGCCATGGGAATCCATGGTCACGACGGCCGGAAAATTCTCCACTTCAAATTCCCAAATCGCTTCCGGCGCGCCAAATTGTTCCATCATGTGCACGTTGCGCACGCGTTTGATGCATTGCGCCAGCACCTGCGCCGCGCCGCCGATGGCGTGCAGATAAACGCAGCCGTGCTCCTTGCAAGCCTGCAGCGTGCGATCGCCCATGCCGCCCTTGCCAATGACGCCGCGCAGCCCGAAATCGCGAATCACCTGCCACTGATACGGCTCCTCGCGAATGGAAGTCGTCGGCCCGGCGGCGACGCATTTCCAATTTCCCTGTTCATCCTTAATAACCACCGGCCCGCAGTGATAGAGGATGCCGTCCTTTAAATTCACGCCCGCCGGCAGCTTGCCGCCTTCGTGCAAATATTTGTGCACCGCATCGCGACCGGTGAAAATAGTGCCGGTGATCAACACTTCGTCGCCGACTTTGAGTGAGCGGATTTGTTGATCGGAAACGGGGGTCGTAAGAGAGGTCATAAAACAAAAACTTTCGTCACTGGTCACGCCGTCTGCAATTCTCTGGTGTGAGCCACATCGCGGCGGTTTAACGGGCGGACTTGAGACGAGAGCAATGTCACGATGGCAATCGTATCGCCGGTCAAGGTCATGAATTCCACTTCGTAGGCTTCTCCGCTTTTATGAATGTGCACTACGGTGCCGATGTCTCCCGCGAGAAGTCCTTCCTCCGGCAGATCTTTGGTCAACACCACGCAATCATGTTCTTTGATCATAACTTTGCCTCCAAAGGATACGCGCTGATTAGTCGCGGCGCAATTGCGCCTTTGTCCTGTTGCCATACCGTCCTGAGGCGCGGCATTCGGCCCGAAGGCGTGTTCAACGGTCCCTCCACTGTGAAACGCGGGCCAAAACCTGTTTCCCGCTTTTGCGTGACTTCATGGGTGCGTCCATGATCGCGCAACGCTTCAGCCAATTTTTCCCATTCCTCAACGCGGAATCCAAATCCAGCAAAGAACCGCGCCTTGCTCGAGCCGTATCGATGCGTGGAACTGAGCAGATAATCCGCAATCTTGTCGCGCTCAATTACCAACTTGTCTGCATTCGGCAGCTTCATTGGGCGGCGGTGCCGCGACCGTTGAAGAACGTTCCGGTGACGGAGACTTTGCCGCTTACTTTAAGTGAGCGGGTTTTTCCATCCGACGCACCGGTGGTGAGGGACGTCATAATCAGTAAAGCCACTTTTGAATTTTTCCTGTGCCATCGAGCCCAACGCCCTGCCGCCGATACGCCCAGCACATGTAACTGACACTCACGAAATAAGACGCAGGCAACCGGTTCAAGACGCCGATCTTGGTGCCGAGCAATGTTGTCTTGCCGCCGAAACCCATCGGGCCGATGCCCAGTTTGTTCGCGGTGTCGACGATGTCCTGCTCCAATTTGTCGAGTTCGGGATTGTTGTTGCGGTCGTCGAGCTTGCGCAGGAGTTGTTGCTTGGAAAATTCATAACCCGTGGCGCGGTCGCCGCCGATGCACACGCCGAGAATGCCCGGACCGCAGCCTTTGCCCTGTGCTTGCAGCACGGCGTCCAGAATTGCTTTGCGGCAGCCGTCCAGGTCGCGGTTTGCTTTTAATTTTTCATTCGGCAACGAATATTGCGCGCCGACGTTCTCGCAACCGCCGCCTTTCAGCACGAGCCGTACGCTGACTTCCGGCGAGCGATGCTGATGAAAATGAACCGTCGGCGAACCCGGCCCCAGATTGGTTCCGTCGTTCTTGCCGGTGATCGAATCGACGGAATTCTGCCGCAAATACCCTTTTTTCGTCGCCAGCTTCACGGCCTCGCGCGCCGCTTCTTCGAAGGCGAGTTGATCGTAGCCGATCGGGCAATCGACGTAGAAAATAATGCTCCCGGTGTCCTGGCAGATGGGCTGGGACTTGTTTTTCGCCAGCGCGATATTCTGGTCGATGATTTTCATCGCGCTTTCGGCGATGGTCCCTTTCTTTTCCTGTTCGAGCGAATTGAGAATAGCTTTGTGCACGTCATCGGGAATTTCCGTCGAGGTGCGGCGAATTAATTCGAGCAGTGAATCTTGCAACACATTCATCAAAGGGGAAGCTAATGACCAGAGCGCCGAAGTTCAAGCTTCCGCTGCGCTCCTGTAACTTTTCCGCGGTCATATCGCTCTAGCGCGGAATGAACAGAGCCGGTTCGACGGTCTTGTCTCCGCGATGGCAAATGCTCTTGCTCCTCGCCTGTTTTGCGCCGGGTTTTGCCCCGGCCAAAGGCGCCCAAACCTCATCCGATTTGCCGGATGCAATTTATGCGGATCCGCACGTGCTCGCCGATGCAAAGGCAAAGTTTTTGGCCGGCGATGCGCTTTTGAAGCCGGCTTTGAACCGTTTGATGACTGAGGCGCAGGCGGCGCTGCGGAGCAAGCCGGTTTCGGTCATGGACAAAAACCGCGTCCCGCCCAGCGGCGACAAGCATGATTATATGAGCCAGGCCCCGTATTTCTGGCGCGATACAAATTCCCCGGATGGCCGCTACATCCGTCGCGACGGCGAGCGCAATCCGGAGTCCGGCAAGGATTCCGATGCGGGCCGGCTGGGCCGGGTTTGCTCGGATGTCCACACGCTCGCGCTGGCGTTTTATTTCACGGGCGACGACGCCTTTGCGGCGCACGCCGCCGAATTATTGCGGGTATGGTTCCTGAACCCTGCCACGCGCATGAATCCGAATCTCAATTTCGGCCAGGGCATTCCCGGCGAGGTCAAGGGCCGGCCCATGGGCATCATCGGCACGCGCGGCTTCGTGGGGCTCGTGGACGCCTTGCGTCTCCTGGCCAAATCCAAATCGTGGACGGCCGACGACCAAAAAGGGATGGTCGCCTGGATGACTCAATATCTCAATTGGCTGCAAACGAGCAAAATCGGAATCGGCGAAGGCAACGCCACGAATAACCACGGCACGTTCTACGACACGCAAGTCGCCGCCATTGCGTCGTTCGTGGGCAAGAGGGGCGTGGCCCGGGAAGTCATCGCTGCAGCGCGCCAAAAACGAATTGCGACGCAGATTGAGCCCGACGGAAAAATGCCCCGGGAATTGCAACGCACAAAATCATTCGGATACAGCACCTTCAACCTGCGCGCGCTGATGGATCTGGCGAGCCTGGGGCGGAATCTTGGCCTTGACCTGTGGCATTTCCAGACGGGCGACGGCCGCGGCATTCGCAAGGCGCTGGATTTCATGGCTCCCTACGTGGAAGCGAAAAAGAAGTGGCCGTATCAACAAATTGAAAACCCCAACCGCAGCTCGCTGGCGGCACTTCTGCTTCGCGCCGCGCCCGAATATCCCGCCGCACATTACGAAGTCATCTTGAAAACCGCCGAGATCACGGATTCCCTGGCGAGCGAGGACCGGCTCATGTTCCGGATGGGAACACGTCAAAACGAAGCCGCGCCTTCGGCGGCCCATTAATGGCTTGCCTTATTGGCGAGGGGGGCAGGGCCGGCGGGGCTGAAAACCGCATTGAGACCGGCGAGAATGTGCGGGTCTTTGTTGGTTGATTTCCAGATGACGCCGCTGCGGTAATTATCAATGGCCAGCAGCATGGGGCCGACGTTGATTCCCATGATGGTGTGATTCACCCACGGGCCGTTGAGGTAATCCGCGTAAAAGACCTGCGGGTTTCCGTGAATATCCCAAACCGGGCCGATGTAGTGCGGGTCGAGGCTGTACGCGTCGCCGAAGCCGAAGGCGGGGCTCCATAAGCCGGGGATGTCAAAATCATGCCGCAGGGCGGCAATGGCTTCCTCCGGCGCGAAATTGATGGTGCTGGCTGCGCCGTAAACAGGAATCGTCCCCACTTGCAGGGCTCGCGTGCCGAGTCGGGCGTTTTCTTCCGTCGGCAGGGCGCCAAACGGAAAATATTCGCTGATATAGTGCGAAGCCGGGGCGACGAGATTATCGCAGGCGCTGAGGCCCCAGGCATTTTCGCCGTAAGTGGCATAATGGCCGTCGGACCCGCCGGCGCGTGGAGCGGCGTGGTCGATGCAAAACTCGCGGTTCGCGGCGATGGCCAGCTTATCGTTCTCCCAGAGATTGCACGGCTCGGTCGGATGGCGATCCGGTCCGCGGTTCCGAAAATCCAGCCAGCAGCTGGCAAAGAAATAATTAAAGAGCGATCCCTTCCAGGTGACCATGATTTTGTCCGGGTCCTGGAGCGGATAGGACGCAAACACGCGACTGCGCGCCAGGTAGGTTTTAAAGGAAACCGGGTGCGTCTTTGAACCCAGCGCGAGCAGGTCCACCATCAGCGCTTCGTCGGTCTGTCCGTCCACGTGATTGAAAAACGTGCCGCCGACGGTTGGGCCCGGCATCCAGGCGAGGTGAAATTGGTTGGCGTTTGTGCCGGGCGAATGATCCACGAACCAATCCCATTCGACCCGGTCGAACAATTGGCTGGAGAGCGTTTGGATTTGCCGGTTGTCGGGAAAATATTCCTTGCAGGTGAGCACGCCGTACATGAGCAGGGCGGTGTCGTAAAGCGATAGTTCCACGCGGGGATCTTTCCGGGTCCCGCCGTTGGCGGCGAGGAAATGGTAGAAAAACCCGCGATACCCGGCGCGCGAAATGTCGGTGTCCGGACCGGTGGGAAGTTTGCTCAGGTTTTTAAGAATGGTGACGACGCGGTTTTCCAACTCCTTCTTATCCGCCCAGCCGCGTTCGTGGCCGATGCAATAAGCGGTCAGTTGAAAGCCGATCGTGCCCACGCTGACGATGTCCGAAAAGGTGGATCGATCCAGCGCAAAGCCGAGGTTGTCCGTGAAAGTCAGAAAATAATAGAACGCCCGCTGCGAAACGAGGTCGAGCATGGCGTCGTCGCTCAGGTGCGCAATATCAACGGCGGGCGAATCGGTGGTAAAGGCGAGGTCATCGATAAAAAAATGGCTTTTCCGGCCGGCGTTCCGCCAGTTTTCGATCACGAACACAATTTCCTTCACGTGCGACCAGTCGGCGGAGGCGGCGCTGATGGGAAAATCAAAACGGGTCCAATTGGTTTCGTTCGGGATCGAGAATAACTGGCTGCCGAGCAGGGCGCCGCTGGCACTTTTGAATTCCACCTTGACCTGGTGCGCGTAATTGCCATCGCCGTTGCCGCAGGCCCAGAAGGTGAAATCGCTCACGTGCACGTTTTCGACGCGGGCTGGGTTCCCGGAGCTGTTTCGCAGCGCGCCGTACAAATTCGTAAAGTTCAGGAAATGTTCCGGGAAACTCATTTTGCCCAGCGCGGAATTCCACAAGCCGCAAAACCCCGTCGGGACGGAATAATCCAGCCGCAGTGAGGCGCCGTTGGTCCCGTGATAAACCCGGTTATCGAAGGATACCGTCAGCGTTGCGTCTTTATTCGCAAACACGCCGCTGTCACCGGAGAAATTATTGAAAAAACCCTGGTCGTTGTAATCCGCGAAAGGCACTTCCGCGGCACGCGAGGAAAATGCGGCGCATGCGCTGGCAAGTCCAAGTCCGATAATAAAAAATGCCGCCTGCCTCAGGGCGGGAAATACTATTCTGGCCATCATGCTTCCGCTAAAAATCGCGCGAAATGGCGAGAATGCAATGGGAGTATTTTCCCGCGGGTGAACTTTCGCGGGCGGCGCGCTGGAAACAAAGTGCGGGGTGAACACTATCGATTGGTCAAAGACAACACTAGGCGGTCGGCCGGGTTTCCGGCAAGCTCGTTTCCGTTTCCTTCGGTTTCATGGCCGAGAAATTGCCGCCCTCGCAGCAGGTGACAAATCCCTCGGTCACACATTTCAATTCCTCCCAGCGCTCGCGGATGGTGGAGGCTTCCTTGTTCGTGATGTGGTTGTCCGCCGCCGCGGTGGCGATGACCGCGAGCAGGTCGGCAAACTCCTGGACGATTTCGTTGGTGGCGGGGATCAAAAAGGACGGGTGAGGTTTGTTCGTCTTGGGATTGAGGATAAAGAAACCGCCGGAGCGCTGGCAGATCCATTGCACCAGCCGCCGGTCGGAAGTGCAACGCAGCAGCGCTTCGATGCGATCCAAGGGGTTCGCGGTTCCGCTGCCGGTCCCGTCATCCGGCTCCGCCCATTTGTAAATTGTGGAAAGGGATAGGTTGAGCTCGGCGGCCACCTGCTTTGCGCTGCATTTCTGGAACACCTCGCGCAGCAGTTCATGTGATTGCATGATACCAAAGTGCGAGAACCGATGCGCGATTGGCAAGCAAACATTGAAGAAGAAACGCTAATTCAACTTTCAGAAAAACTCTTGCACTTTTCATGCGAAATCTGCAACTCTTTGCCGTCAGCCCAAAGTCCCAAGCCCTTAGTACGTAAGTGTTGTGCCTTATGAAACGATCTCGATCTCAAAGAAGTTACCCCTCCTGGCGTGAGCGTGAACATCGCCACCTCGTCTGGTCCCTTGCCGTGGGCGGCCTCACGGCCGCCATTGTCGGGGTGATAATTTTCTTCGCCAGCCGGCGCGGCGGATTTTAGCCCCGCTCGCGAAGGGGCTACACGGGAACTCGCGAGCTTGACATTTGGTAATCGGCGATGCGCCACCGCAGGAACGCGGAGCTGGGCCGGCCTTTGTTTCGCCGCGGCCAGAAGGCGTTGAATTCCGTTTCCAGTTTGGCCAATTCCGCGATTCCCGCCTCGGCCATGCGCCGCGCGCGTAGCCTCTCGCCGCGCGCCAGCGCTTGCTGCCAGAGCATGAACTGGCAGGATTGCTCCGCCATGCGGGCCGCAAATTCAAGTTCGCGAACCAGTGTTTTTGCAGCGGACGGAAGCGAGCCGCGACGGCTTTCCTTTTCGAGAACGGCCAGTTGTTTCCGCAATTCGCGCCGGACCGCCTGGATATCCCGCGTTCGAATGCGCGCGTAATACTTCAAACCGTTTCGGCAAAATAATTCGCGCGTCTCGGGCGGTGGCGCCGCGATGACAGCGCCCAACGGCGTCAGGTTCGGCTCGGAAAAATGAAGTTTTCGATGCGCCATTCCAAGCGTCCACGCCGCGCGAGCGACGCGGCGGCCAGGGTCGCCGAAAATGTCCCGGCTAAGCGCCGGAATGAGACTGGATTCGTGAAAGGATTTTTCGCACCACGCCATCGCCGCACCGGCCGCGAACGGCAACCAGCTCACGACCAAAGGTTGCGGATGTCCGCCGTCGCCCCAATCGGTAATCAAATATCCAACGGCGCCCTGCCTGCGGCCAGCGCGGGCGGCTTGGCGCAGATTGCGAAGGGCGTTGTCGTGTTTGCCGACGAGGGTCATCCAGGTGGAAGTGCCGGGACAGACGTAAAAAGGAATTTTCGATTTGGCAAACTGCGTTGTTTCGCGCTCGAATGGATGATCGGCTTCGTAACCCCAGTTCAGCGCGAGGGCGTCTTTGGGCACCTGGGGGACGAGCCGGGGATATTTCAAAATAATATCGCCCCAAAACATCATCCGTTTGCCGCGACGAGAAACCTCGCGGTGAATACGCGCCAGAAAGTCCAAATAAACCCGGCCTTTGCCTCGGGCCCGGCACAGCTCCTTGCTTTGGCCCCGGCCCAGGTCCCACGTTTCATCGCAACCGACATTAAAAAACTCACTGGAAAAGTTCGGCAGAAGCTCGTCGTAAAGCCCGCGCAAAAACCGCAGCGTGCCGGGATGATTCGGCGCCAGCGTGGACGGTCGCCGGACGAATTCACCGCTCGCGTCCTGATAAGGTTCGGAAACCTCGGCCAACTTTTTGAGGCTGGGATGCTCCAGAAAATAGCGCAAGTGGCCGAAGGAATTCTGATTGGGCACCAGGTCAATGCCCAGCTCGCGACAGCGTGCGTCCAAGCGCCGGATTTCTTTGCCCGTGAGCGCGCCGCAGCCTTGCCACACCGATTTGTATTTGCGATAGGCAAAGGTGTGTTCGGTGTACAGTTGCAGCTCGTTGATTTTAAAATCGGCCAGTCGCTCGGCCAGGTCGAGAAGCGTTTCGATTTTCGGCACGCGTCCGCGCGAGATGTCCAGCATCACGCCGCGCCGCCGGAAGTCCGGCCAATCGCGAATCTCCACGCAAGGCAGGCGCCGGCCGTATTCGTGTCGCAATTGGCGGAGCGTGGCCAACCCGGCGCGCAGGCCGGCGGGTTCGCGGAATAAAATCTCGATTCCCTTTTTGCTGATGACGAGCGCGTAACCTTCCGGATGATCGGGAGCTTGGTCGCTTCGACTTTTGCGGATCGGCGCCGGCCCCTTGGCGGGCCAAAGAAAACTCCCCGGCCGCTTTTTCAGCGAACGGGGAGTGGGAAGCAAATTCACTGGCGGGCGTTACTTCGCGATCATGCCGCTTTGCCGTGCGTAATTGAAAATGCCGCCGGCATCCACGACCGGACGGACGTCGCCCAGGGGCTTGAATTTATGAACCTTCCCGTTCGCCTTTTCGGTGACCGTGCCGGCGTCCAGGTCCACGGTGACCACGTCGCCATTTTTCAAAACATCGCAAAGGCGCTCGGTGATTTCACACGGATAAAGCTCCCCGGTGGCGACGCAATTGCGGAAGAAGATGCGGGCGAAACTTTCCGCGAGGACCACTTCGCAATTGGCCGAACCCATGGCGATGGGTGCGTGTTCGCGCGAGCTGCCGCAACCGAAATTTTTTCCTGAGACCACGATGGGATATTCGCTGTCCAGCTTGCCTTCCTGGACGTAGCGGGTCGGATACAAGGATTCGGGCAATCCGCAAAGCGCGTGGCTGCCGAGTTTCTCATATTCCTCGGCGATGGTCGGAACGAGGTTCAGGTATTGCGCGGGAATGATCTGGTCGGTGTCAATATTATCGCGCACCACGTAAACCGGTCCGGTAAAAACTGATTTCGTCATGCCAAAAGAGTGGAGCAGGGCAGGGGAGTTTTCAACCAGATTCAACCAAAAGGCCGGGGGCCCGAGCGCATTACGCCGTTTCCAATGCCAGGATTTCATTCCTGGCTATTTGGATGGGCGCGCTTTGCGACAAAGCCAGATAAAGAAAAGCGAATAAGGAAGTGGGGGGCAGGATGAGCAGGAACGCAACCCAGGGACTTTTTCCCCGCGCTCTCACGATCTTGATCGAGAACATGATCACGGGAATGATGTTGATGATCGGAATAAAATAGGCAAAAAACCACACGCGCGGGATGTTGGCCGCGCGCAGCAGTGGAATGAGTTGGAAGATGGGGACCCAGACCAACGGGCCGGGCGCTGTGTGAGTCTTGCGGCAAATCAGCCAGAAACAGATCGAGGAAAAAATGTAAACGAAGGCAGCGATGCCCAGGATGATACAAACCACCATGGGATTTGCCCTCAGGTAAGCGTCCACCTGGGCCGCCTCTTCTTTTTCATTTTGCCGCCAGTTGGCCATGAATTTCTTGATTTCGGAAAGCCGGAATTTATTCATTTTCAACTTCGAGAGTTCCGCGAGCGGTTTGGCCAGAATTGCTTTGGTCGTTGAGTTGGATTGGGCTGCTTCAGCTGTCTTGGGAGCTTCGTAACCGAGCGCAATCCGGGCTTCGGTGGATAAATCGGTGGCCTTGATATTGCACACGCCGGCCGAATGGAGAATAAAAATCCAATCCTTGGTCTTTTTCGTGACTGTCACGTTTGTGTACGTGCCTGTCCTCGTTTCAAGCAGCGGGAACGTTTGCTCGGTCTTTCCCATCAGTATTTCGCCCGGCGCAGCCATGAGGCGAGTGGAAAGAAGTGCTACGAACAGCCAGAGAAGTCTGACCGGATTGAGCCAACGATTTTCAGCACTTTTAACCATGTGTCCCTAAACACGTTTCTACTAATACGTAAAACGCCGTGGCTCATACCGCATGGTTTATGCCATCCAAAAGAGCGCATTTTTTGTCAGCTAAAAGGCTAATTTTGCTCAGACCGGCCTCAGGAGCGGACTATAATTGAATCGCCTTGGCGAATGATTCCCGAACGGACAATCTCGGCCATGGCGCCCTGGCGATTATTTTCCATCAGGTCCCGCAGTCCGGCACAGATCGCATCCATCCTTTCGCAGGGGGTGCGACCCTCGTATAAGAACAAAATCGCATCGCCAATTTGAATTTCTTTTCCCAGATGCTGAATGAGGTCGATGCCTTCGGTCTCAATGTTCGCCCGCACGACCCCCGGTGGAATGGATTCGAGGCCGAGCGCGGCGGCGTGCTCGGCGATCTGTTCGCGCTCGATCAAACTGAGTTGGCGGCGGCTCGGTTTTCCCGTCCGGCGACTGAGTTTTTCGAAATAGCGCGGCTCGCCTAAAATGCCTTTTCCGGCCACCACGTTGATTTCAGAGACAGTCTGCACCGCGGCGCCGGGTTCAACCGGATGCAGGTGCAACGAGGCCACGCGCGCGGTGGAAACGGGCGATGACGACGAATTCATAAGGGCATTATTGCCACTCCGACCGATTCCGCAAGCGCGGTTCGCCTGCTCAGGCTTCATTCTTGCCCTGTCGAGCGTCACACCTATAATTTCGCGCGTGCTCGACATTAAACTGATTCGCGAGAAAACTGATTTTGTGCGTCAACGCCTGGCCACGCGGGGGGCGGGCGACGACGCCCTCGTTGAAAAAATCCTCCAAACCGATGACGCCCGGCGGAAATTGCTGGCCGAAGTCGAGGCGCTCAAGTCGCAGCGCAACCGGGTATCGAAGGAAATCGGCGCGTTGATGGGGCAAAAGAAAACCGCGGAGGCCGAGGCAAAGAAAAAGGAAACGCGCGAATTGGGCGACCGCATCACGGCGCTCGACAAGGAAGTTGCCGAATGCGATGCCGAACGCGACAAGCTGATGCTCCAGTTGCCGAACCTGCCGCATGAATCCGTTCCCACGGGCAAAAGCGCCGAAGATAATCCGGTGGTCCGGACTTTCGGCGAGAAGACGCCCTTCGCCTTCAAAGCCAAGACCCACGTGGAGCTGTGCGAGCATTTGAAGTTGGTCGATTTCGCCCGCGCGGTGAAACTTTCCGGCAGCGGCTTCATTCTTTACACAAACTGGGGCGCCAAACTGGAGCGGGCGTTGATTCAATTTCTGCTCGACCTGCACACCAACGAGCACGGTTACACGGAAGTCTCGCCGCCGTTCATGGTAGCGCCGCAATGCCTGGTGGGCGTGGGACAATTTCCGAAATTCAAAGACCAATATTACGGCGTCGCGGAAGGCGACAAGACCGAAGAGCTCGGAAAGCTTTACCTGATTCCCACGGCGGAAACACCGGTCGCGAACATTCATCGCGAGGAAATTCTCAAGGAAAGCCAGCTGCCGATCAATTACTGCGCCTACACGCCGTGTTTTCGCGGCGAAGCGGGCGCGGCCGGCGTGGGCACGCGCGGGATGATTCGCGTGCACCAGTTCGACAAGGTGGAATTGATCAAGATTGTGCCGCCGGAACGCGGTTACGAGGAGCACGAGAAAATGCTGGCCAACGCCGAACGCGTGCTGCAGGTGCTCGGGCTGCATTATCGCGTGGTGTTGCTCTGCACGGGCGACATGGGTTTCG
>Ga0070714_100003077_pt1 | contig 12379 bp, 11 predicted proteins | sample LARL83metaG_FD_65450 | JGI IMG/M metagenome (GOLD analysis project Ga0070714, IMG submission 65450) | Corn, switchgrass and miscanthus rhizosphere microbial communities from Kellogg Biological Station, Michigan, USA - LAR L8-3 metaG | ecosystem: Host-associated > Plants > Roots > Rhizosphere ... | reverse complement strand
CGGTAGCCAGTGTCGTGGACGCCAGACCGGCCACCGGGGCGACCGTCTGCGAGACGGGCGGCAAGGCCGCGGTCAGGCCGCCGACGGCTGGCGTGGCCGGGCCCGCGGCGGAGCCGAGGATCCTCGTGACGGTACCGGCCGCGGGCGCCGTGGCGCCGGTCACCGGGGCGGCCGCGCCGGCCGCCGACTGCAGGGCGTTCGTTACGGCGCCGGTCACCGGGGCCGCAGGTAGGGCCGAGGGTGCGGCGACGGGGGTCGGAGGGGCAGCTTGCCCGCCCGAGTTGGCCGGTGGGGCGACGGGGGGCGGGGTTCCTGCGGCAGGTGCGGCGGGCGCGGTCACGGCCGGCACCGAACGGGAGGCGGTGGAGGCCGCGCCCGCAGCGCTGGTCGCGGGCGCGGTCACGGCGGAGGTCACGGCGGACACCGGCGCAGTCACGACGGACGTCGCAGCGGTCGCGTCGGACACCGGGTCAGCGCTACCGGATGCCGGAGCAGTCGCGGAACCAGTGACGGTCCCGGTCGCGCCGGCGGCGCTCGCCGCAGACGGAGCGGAGGGCAGCGCGGGCGGAGCGGAGGACGGCACGGACGGAGCGGACGGCGCGGCAGACGCGGACGACCCGGCAGGAACCGATGAAGTGAGCGAGGTCGTCGCGGTGGTCACCGCACTGGTGGCGGCGCTCACGATCGACCCGGCCGGGTCGGTCGCGGAGGCGGCGGAGCCCGGGCCGCCGGAGACCGAGGACGCAGGCAGGGAGGGTGCGGGTGAACCGTCGGTCGTCGCGGCGCGGGCCTGGCGCGAGACGAGGAGCAAGAGGAAGAAAATCCCGGCAGCCACGATCGCGACCTGCACAGCCCGAAGGGCAATGCGGGGAGATACGTGCTCCGTCATGGTCAGCTCCCCTGCCGGGAAGGCGCTTCGTCAGTCCACTACCGGAACGACAGGCACCTAAACCGGCTGGCTCAACTAAGACCCCGCCAACGGCATCAACCGTCGGCGACGAGACGTTCTGTACGGTCACCAACGTACAAATGCGTTCGGTAGCGGCGCAAGAGCTGTTTGACGCTGGGAACCCGACCTGACTCCGGCCGGGCGGAGCAGGACGGCACGGCAAGCATGGGGCGATGATGGCTGCATGGACTACGCGGTGCGTCTCGCCGAAGTCGAGGCCCGACCGACGGCGGTCGTCGCCGCCAGGACCACGTGGCCGGAGTTTCCCGCGCTGTGGGGGCAACTGCTCGGCGAGGTGTGGGACTGCCTGCGCGCCGGCGGGATCCACCGGGGCTGCCGCAACATCATGCTCTACCTGGACAGCGTGCCCAATGTGGAGGTCGGGGTGCTGCTTGACCGGCCGTGCCCGCTCACCGGCCGGGTGACGGCGTCCGCGCTGCCGGCGGGGACGGTGGCGATGACGGTGCACCGCGGGGCATTCGGCGAAGTGAGCGCGGCCCATGACGCGGTTCGTGAGTGGTGCGCCGCGCGGGGCCGCCAGCCGAGCGCCAAATGGGAAGTGTATGGCCCGCACAACGACGACCCGGCTCAGCAGTGGACCGAAGTCTCCTGGCTGCTGTCCTTAGACTCGTCTGTCCCGGAATCCGCCTGTCCCGAAACGGCCGCGGGCTAGCCCTCACGGCCAGCCGGCGCCAGGCACGTCGACGTCAACGGCCAGGACCTGCCCGCTGCCCGGGGTGATCATCTGGGCGTCGGTCATGCCGCGCCACTCGGCGGCGGTGATGAACAGGGTCGTCCCGTGCGGGCCGCCGAGTGCGCAGGCGAAGCCGCCGCGGTCCAGGGGCACAGTGGCGAGCTCGGTGCCGCCTTCGGCGACGCGGGCGCAGCGCCGGCCGGGGACCTCGGCGTACCAGACGGCGTTCTCCGCGTCGACGCAGATGCCGTCCGGCGCGGATTCCCCGAGCTCGGCCCAGGTCCGGCGGCCGGACAGGCCGCCGTCCGCGGCGATGTCGAAGGCGACGAGCTGACGGCGGTAGGAGTCGGCGACGATCAGCGTGGCGTTGTCGGCGGTCACCGCCATGCCGTTCGGGAAGGCGATATCGTCGGCGACCGGCCGGACCGATCCGTCGGGCGCCACGTGCGAGACCCCGCCGGGCCGGAACTCCTCGCCCGCCATCGGGTTGAAGCCCGCCCCGTTGACGTACACGTTGCCGCGGCCGTCGGCCACGATGTCGTTCCAGCCGGGACGGCCCAGGTCGGCGTGGGTGGCCAGGGAGCCGTCCGGCTCAAGCCGCAGCAGCAGGCCGTCGGGCGATGAGACGATGACCAGCCGCCCGTCGGGCAGCCAGGCGGTGCACAGTGGCAGCGACTTTACCCGCGCGACCACCTCATGACCGCCGTCCAGGCCGACGCGCAGAACCTCGCCGGCCGACCAGTCGGAGAAGTACAGCCCGTCAGCGTGCCAGCGCGGCGACTCGACAAGTCCCCGGCCGTCAAGCAGCGTGCGCAACCCGTCCATTGTTCCCCCGTTCGCGGTGCCTCCTGAGATCCTCACTTCCCTATGACGATCGGGCGGTCACGGTTTCGTCAGCCAAAAATCACGGTGCCCCCGTGACGCCTTCGCGTATCCGGCAGGGCACAGTTGTCCTCAGTAAGGCTGACGGGGAGATTCAGCCTTACCACGGGGAGACTCTCATGATGTTCCTAGACTGCCCGGCCTACCTTGACGGGGACGGCGCGCTCCGCTGCGGCCTGCCCGCCGAGGTGGAGGACCGGGTCACGATGCGGTCGACAAGCGAACCGGTCGAGATACTGAAGATCAGGTGCCCGGCCGGCCACTGGTTCAACGGGCCGCTCGAGTCCCTGATCCCGCCGATCCAGGCCGGCGTGCCGGTTGCTGCTGACCCGCAGCGTACGCGTTGAGCCGGTCGAGTTCGTCGAGGTAGATCCGGCGCATCGCCTTGGGCGCGAAGGTGCGCCTGAAGAAGCCGCCGATGCCGGACGCGCCGTCCCGGCTGGTGGAGATGGGGACATGCGACCTGCCGTCCCGCGGCTTCACGTTGAACGTGGTCAGGGGATAGTGGACGGGTGCCTGCACGGGAATCTGAGGACAAGTCGGAGAAGCCGCTGCGCGACCTGCCGGTCCGCGTTTGGCGGGCCGCCGGGCCGCTGCAGGGGTGGCTGGCCTGGCGGCTGAACGCGCGGTTCGGCGTCGGGGTCACCGGGATCGTCCGGTCCGCGGACGGGCAGGTACTGCTGCTACGGCACCGGCTCTGGCCGGACGACACGCAGTGGGGGTTCCCCAGCGGGTTCGCCAAGCGCGGCGAGCGCTTCCAGGACACGGTCGTCCGTGAGGTCCGCGAGGAAACCGGGCTGACGGTGCGGGTCGGCCGGCTCGCGGAGCTGCGCAGCGGCCTGCGGTACCGCGTCGAGGTGTACTACGAGGCCTCGCTCGTGGGGGGCATCGACGGGCTCGTCCTTGAGCGGCGCGAGATCCTCGAGGCGCGGTTGTTCGCGCTCGACGCGCTGCCCGCCGCCATGCCGCCGCTGCACCGCGAGCTCGCCCGCCGCCGATAGCGGTGCGCGTAAGGGTTGTGACGTTACCCGGGCACTTCACCAGAAGTACCGCCTTAGCCGGACCGGCGCTCACTACAGTCTGGTGCCATGCTTCCCGGGCCGCGCGGTCACCACCGGCACCCGCGCTCGCGCTGGCGCCTGCTCGGGCTCGGCGCCGGCGGCGGGGCAGCCGCCGTGGCCGCCGTCGTCCTGCTCTTCGGCATCGGGCAGGCAGCCGGCAGCCGGGCCTGCGCGTCGGTCGTGTCCGGGGCCGCGGCGGGCGGCGCCGGCGCGCAAATCGCGACCCACTACGTGCTGACCGGCTTGCCCAACTGCGGGTACACCCCGCCGGCCGACGGGCTGTACGTCGCGCTGCCGGCGCCGGAGTACGCGAGCGCGGCCGGCTGCGGCGGCTACCTGGAGGTCAACGGGCCGGACGGGTCGGTCCGGGTCAAGGTGATCGACCAGTGCCCCGAGTGCGCCGCCGGGCACATCGACCTCAGCGAGACCGCGTTCGCTAGGCTCGCGCCGCTGTCGGCGGGCCAGATCAACGTCAGTTACACGCCGCTCGCCGACCCCGCGCTGCCCGGGCCGGTCGCCGTCGAGGTGAAACAGGGCTCGTCGCAGTACTGGCTCGCGCTGCTCGCCGACAACACCGGCAACCCCCTCACCGCCGTCCAGGTGCAGACCTCATCCGGGTGGGTGTCCCTGGCGCGGGCCAGCTACAACTACTGGATCGCCGCGTCGGGCGCCGGCCAGGGCCCGTTCACCGTCCGGCTGACCGACACCCAGGGGCACCAGGCCACCGTCTCCGGGATCACGCTGAGCCCGGGCGCCGTGCAGTCAACCGGAACCTGGATGTACGGCGCGGGCGCCCGCCCCGCGCCGGCCACGCCGACGGCGAGCGCGTCGCTGGCCGCCACGCCGGCGGCGACCACCTCCAGGCCGGCGGCGTTCGCTAGCGCGACCGTCGCGTCGTCGCCGGCCAGGCGGGCCGCACCGGGCACGCGCTCCGCGTCGCTGACCACCTCCGCCGCCGGCACGTTCCCCTCCCTGGAGGCGCCGGCTGCCCTGGCGGTCATGCCGTCGCCTGGCGCCTCGGTGCGCTCCACGTGCTGAGCCCTGCTCGATACGGGCGGGGAACGCGAAGCCACGCACCCGTTCGGGATGCCCAGGCGCCGAGTCAGACATCGGGTGCTGTGACGCGGGCGGGTCAGTCTTCGTCCGGCTTTTCCGGCGAGCGGTCGGAGATCAGCTTGGCGAGCTGTTCCAGGTGCTCGGCCAGGTCCTGGTTGGTTACCACGTCGTTGAGTGCCAGCCGGATGGTGGCCAGCTCACGGGCCAGGTACTCGGTGTCGGCCTGGGTGCGCGCGGCGACCTGGCGGTCGCGCTCGGTGGTGGCCCGGTCCCGTTCGTCCTGGCGGTTCTGCGCCAGCAGGATCAGCGGCGCCGCGTACGCGGCCTGGGTGGAGAAGGCCAGGTTGAGCAGGATGAACGGGTACGGGTCCCAGTGATGGACGAAGACCAGAGCGTTCAGCGTGATCCACACGATCACGAAGAGGGTCTGGCCGAACAGGTACTTGCCGGTGCCGAGGAATCTGGCCAGGCCCTCGGAGAACCGGCCGAAGGCGTCGGCGTCGTACAGCGAGCCGCGCACCGGCGCGCCCTTCGGAACGGACAGGTCGCTCCGGTCGCCGGCGGCGCGCGAGGAGGAGAACCGGGCCATCAGCCGTTACCGCCCGCCCGGCGCCAGCCGACCGGCAGCAGCCGGTCGAGCACGTCGTCGACGGTGACCGCGCCCACCAGCCGGCCCACGCTGTCGCACACCGCGACCCCGATGAGGTTATAGGCGGCGAGCCGCGCGGCCAGCTCGCGTTCTGGCAGGTCGGCGCGGACGTAGACGCGGGCCTCGATGCACTCGCCGATGGCGATGGACGGCGCGCGGCGCAGCAGCCGCTGGAAGCCGACGCTGCCCAGGTAGCGGCCGGTCGGCGTGAGCAGCGGCGGCTCGCACACGTAGACCTGGGCGGCGGTGGTGGCGGGCAGGTCGCGGTCCCTGACCCGGGCGAGGACCTCGGCGACCGCCGTGTCGGGCGCGAAGACGAGCGGCTGGGAGGTCATCAGGCCGCCCGCGGTCGCCTTGTCGTAGCGGAGCAGGCGGCGCAGTTCCTCCGCCTGCACCGCCTGCATCGCGGTGAGCAGCCGTTCCCGCTGCTCGGGTGGCATCTCGCCCAGCAGGTCGGCGGCGTCGTCCGGCTGCATCTCCTCCACGACGTCCGCGCTGCGCTCGATGTCACCCAGGCTGTTGAGCAGCCGGATCTGGTCCTGCTCCGGCATCTCCTCGAGCAGGTCGGCCAGTTCCTCGTCTTCCAGGACGGCGGCGAGCTGGCTGCGCCTGGCCTGCGGCAGCGCCTCGAACGCGGTGGCCAGGTCGGCCGGCGCCATCTCCCGCAGGCTGGTCAGCTGCTCGGCGAGCGGGCCGGGCTCGAACAGCTCACGGCACTCCTGCCACGGCACGACCTCCGGCCCGTGGCCGCGCAGCCCGATCAGCCTGCTCCCCCGGCTGATCGCGAGCGCCGTCACCTGCCAGCGGTCGCGCGCCAGCTCGCGGTGCGCGATGGCCACGTCGGCCACCGTCCCGGCGGCGGTGCGGCGCCCGTACAGGCTGCTCGCCACGATCTCCCCGGTGCGCTGGCTGAACGGGTCGAGGTCGACGGTGCCGCCGAGCAACTGCGCACCCTCGGCCGAGACCTCCCTGATCCGGCTGAAGGGGACGAAGATGGTGCGCCGCCGCAGCGACACGACGAGCCCGAGTGCGCGCGGCGGCTCGGCGCCCGCCACCGGCCAGATGACGACGTCACGGACGCGGCCGATGGCGCGGCCGTCACTGTCGAGCAACGGCCGCCCGGTGAGGCGAGCGGTGAACACCTGGGTGTCCAGCTCGGTGGCGCGTCCTTGCGCTCCCGTGGTAGAGGTCACCCGACCATTATCTGTGAACTCCCAGCATCTTCGCGCTGACCGCTCATCAAGGCCGCCAGCGGCACCCGGGACAAGGCGGCCACCGTGGCCGGACCCCGCGGAAATCCGCTAAAGACATGCCAGCGCGCCCCCGGACCTGGCATCATTGGCACTGTCATGACCATGCCAATTAACGCCGAGGTGGACCCGGCGCTCGCGATCGGCCCGGACGCCCTCGCCGACCTGCTCGGCCGCTGGCCGACGTCGGACGGGGCGCTGTACCGGCTGCTCGCCGCGCGGATCGGCCGGCTGGCCGACACCGGGGAACTGCCCGCCGGCGTCCGGCTGCCGCCCGAGCGCACCCTCGCCGCGGCCCTTTCGGTGTCGCGCAACACGGTCGCGCTCGCCTACCAGGTGCTGCGCGACGAAGGCATGGCCGCCAGCCGGCAGGGGTCCGGCACCCGGCTGGTGCCGCACCGGACCACCCCCGCCGCCGTGCACCGCGCCAACGGGTTCTTCGCCGGCCTGCTGTCCGACCCCCCTGCCTACGACCTGTCCGTCGCCGCCGTCGACTGCGCTCCCCAGGTCTCGGCGGCACTGGTCGACCCGGCTACTGTCCTCGATGAGCCCGAACGGACGCGGCTTACCCAGGGCACCGGCTATCTCCCCTACGGGCTGCCGGAACTGCGCACGGCGGTCGCCTCCATGCTGACCACGTGCCACGGCGTGCCCACCACCCCGGCCCAGGTGCTCATCACCACCGGCGCGCAGCAGGCACTTGACCTGCTGCTGCGCTGCGAGGTCGCACCAGGCCACCCGGTGGTGACGGAGAACCCGACCTACCCCGGGTTCATCGACGCGCTGTACCGCAGCGGGGCCCGGCCGGTCGGGGTGCCGCCGGGCGACATGGCGCGGCTGGCCGACGCGGTCACCGTGCACCGGCCGGCGCTCGCGTACCTGATGCCGACCCACCAGAACCCCACCGGGCTCGTGCTGCCCGCCGCCGAGCGGCACGAGATCGTGGCGCTCGCCGCGCGTCACCACGACGTGACGTTCGTCGATGACATGACCGTGGCCGAGCTGCCGCTCGCCCCGGGCCAGGACGGCGGGCCGCAGCCCCCGCCGCTCGCCGCGCTCGCACCGCGGCTGCCCAACGTGGTGACCGTAGGCTCGCTGTCCAAGACGTACTGGGGCGGCCTGCGCACCGGCTGGGTGCGCGCACCCGAGGGAATCATCTCCCGGCTCGCCGCCGCGAAGTCGGCCGCCGACCTGGGCACCGCGCCTGTCCAGCAGGGACTGGTCGCGGCGCTGGTCCGCGACCAGCACGAGGAGGTCGTCGCGTACCGGGCCAACTGGGCGCGGGAGCGGTACGCGGCCATGGCGGCGGCGCTGGCCACGTTCCTGCCCGGCTGGACGTGGACGGCGCCGGATGGCGGGCTGACCATCTGGGCCCGCCGGCCGGGGGACGCCGACTCCGGCGGGTTCGCGCAGGCAGCGCTGCGCCGCGGCGTCGCGGTCGTGCCCGGGCGGCTGCTTTCCGTCTCCGCGGAGCGCTCGCCCTGGGTCAGGCTGGCGTTCACGCTGCCGCCCGATGACCTGGTCACCGCGGCCAAGACGCTCGCCACTGTCTGACCCGCACCTTAGTCAATGCCTCGCATTCCTTGGCACCGCGGCCGGCGCGGGATTACGATTTCCCTGCCATGGCACGATGGAACGCGGTTATCGACGTCTCGAACGTCTGCTGGTCGCCCCACCTGCCGCCGGTCGGGCAGCAGGCCCCCGTATGGGCGCGGCTTGAGCTCGTCATGACCGCGTGGCGGGAGCTGCACGGCGACGACGTGCAGTTCGAGCTGGTCGCCGATGACTCCCTGGTGCGGGTGCTCGGGCCCGACGCGCCCAAGTTCCTCGAGCTCAAGCGGATCGGCGCGATCCGGACAGCCTCCGTCGCCGACGACGAGATCCTGCGGCTGGCCTACGAGGGCGGCCTGCACGTCATCACCCGTGACCACTACACCGATCACCGCGCGTCGCACCGGTGGATCGAGCGGTCGCCCGACCGGTTCCACGCCTGGGACACGGTCGACGGGATCGTGCACCTGACCCAGCTGGGCATCAGGACGCGCAGCGCGCAGGACGTCTCGCAGGCGCGCGAGGTCAAGGTGCTGCGCCACTCGGCCAAGCTCGACGCGCACAACCAGGGGCACCGCAAGATCCTGCAGACCCGGTGGCGGTGCCCGAACACCTCCTGCCGGCAGGCCGCCCAGTGGCAGGGGCAGCTGCTCGCCTGGCCCCGCGTGTCCCCCGAGGGGGTGGCGGTCTGCCCGTCCTGTACCCGGCACCTGGTCGACCTCGGGCCGCGGGACGTCCTGCACGAGGTCGTCGTCGCCGAGCGGGCGTCGCACGCGGAGATCTTGCGGTTCCCGCTCGAGGTGGACTGCCCGGTGATCGTCGGCCGCGGCGCGGCGGTCAAGGGCATCGACCTGGCGATGTACGGCGATACCCGGCTGGCCGCCATCCACACGGTGAGCAGGCAGCACCTGATGATGCGGATGGAGAACGCCGGCCAGGCGAACTGGCGGCTCGCGGCGCTCGACCTGAACTCCACCAACGGGACAATGGTGGAGCGGTGGGTTGGCAACGACTTCGCCCCGGGCAGGGACGTCCCGCCCGGTGCCGAGACCTACCTGGGCACCAGGGACCGGCTGATCCTCGGCGACACCGTCCTGCTGCGGCTGTCGGGCAAGCGCTACATCGCCGAGCCGACCAACCCGCAGCAGCTGGCCAACCCGCGGCGCGAGGTGCAGTACGCGCCGGACCCGGCGGGGATCACCACCATCGTCCGCCGCTCGGACGTCGGCTAGCGAGCAGGCCGGGAGGCCGGCCGGCCCGCTGATACGCTCGGGTAATGAGCGCTGCACCGTCTTCTCCCGCCCCGGCCACCGGCTCTCCGGGCGCTGCCCGGCCACGTCTTGACCCGCATGACCCCGCGGGAATCGACGCGCTGCTTTCCGAGGAGGAGCTGGCCGTCCGGCAGACCGTGCGGGACTTCTGCGCCGACAAGATCCTGCCGCACGTGGCCGGCTGGTTCGAGCGGGGCGAGCTGCCCGGCGTCCGCGAGCTGACCCGCGAGCTGGGCAAGATCGGCCTGCTCGGCATGCACCTGACCGGGTACGGCTGCGCGGGGATGTCGTCGGTCGACTACGGCCTCGCCTGCCTGGAGCTCGAGGCGGCCGACTCGGGACTGCGGTCCCTGGTGTCCGTGCAGGGCTCTCTCGCCATGTACGCGATCTGGCGGTTCGGCAGCGAGGAGCACAAGCGCGAGTGGCTGCCCCGGATGGCGGCCGGCGAGGCCATCGGCTGCTTCGGCCTGACCGAGCCGGACGCCGGCTCCGACCCCGCGTCGATGCGGACCTCGGCCACCCGGTCCGGGGATGACTGGATTCTGAACGGCCGCAAGATGTGGATCACCAACGGCACCGTGGCCGACGTCGCCGTCGTGTGGGCGAAGACCGACGGTGGCATCCGCGGGTTCGTCGTGCCGGCCGCCACTCCCGGGTTCTCCGCGCCGGAGATCAAGCACAAGGGGTCGCTGCGCGCCTCCGTCACCGCTGAGCTGGTGCTCGACTCAGTGCGGCTCCCGGGCGACGCGGTGTTCCCAGAGGTCACCGGGCTGCGCGGTCCGCTGTCCTGCCTGAACGAGGCGCGCTTCGGCATCTTCTGGGGCGCCATGGGGGCGGCGCGGACCTGTTACGAGACCGCCCTTGAGTACGCGAAGACGCGCGAGCAGTTCGGCGCGCCGATCGCCAGCTTCCAGCTGACGCAGGAGAAGCTCGCCAACATGGCCGTCGAGCTCGCCAAGGGACAACTGCTCGCGCTGCACTTCGGCCGGCTCAAGGACCTGGGCAAGCTCGCCCCCGAGCACGTGTCCATCGCCAAGCTGAACAGCACCAGGGAGGCGCTGGAGATCTGCCGTACCGCCCGCACCATCCTCGGCGGCAACGGCATCTCCTACGAGTTCCCCGTCATGCGCCACATGGCCAACCTGGAGTCCGTGCTTACCTACGAGGGCACTCCCGAGATGCACACCCTGGTCATCGGCCAGGCCCTCACGGGGCACAGCGCCTTCCGCGGCTGAGGCGTTGCGACCGCCGCAAGCGGCGGCAGGCCCTAAGATCGGGCGCGTGGGACGGGAATCCTGGTCGGACCGACTTCGGAGGCGGGGCAGGCGGGCGGCGCGGGCCGTCGCGGCGGCCTGCATCGTCACGCCGCTGGCCGGCTGCGGGCTCTTCTCCTCCGGGGTCACCGTGACGTCGCCGAGCGTGATGACGGTGACCAGCGAGGTGTTCCCGCATAGCAGGATGCCTGCCCCGTTCACCTGCGGCGGCCCTCGCTCGATGTCGCCACCGCTCACCTGGACCGGGGCGCCGACCGGTACCCAGTCGATCGCGATCGTGTTCGACGACGCCGACGCGCCGATCACGCCGTACGTGTACTGGGTCGCGTTCGATATCGGGCCGGGGACCTCGGCGCTGCTCGAGGGGCAGTTGCCGCCAGGTGCGCGTCAGGCGCGCGGCACGGCGGGCTACGACCGCTACGACGCGCCCTGCCCGGGGCCAGGCGGGCACGGGTACCGGTTCACGGTGTACGCGCTGAACCGCGTGCTGAACCTGCCGAACGGGACTTCCCTGGAGTCGGCGTGGCAGGCGATCGCCGCCGCGACCATCGGCCGGGGCCGGCTCCCGGTGAACGCGGCCTCGTAGGCCATCGCGAACCCGTGGGCGTTTCGTCCCTAAGTGTCCAGACTTGATAGCTTCCCTGGTGAACTTTCGCGATTCGCCGGACAGGTTGGCATACGGTTGGTAACAATCTTACGAACAAGTGACCCGTTTCTCAGGGTGCTCGCGACTACGGGGGAGGCTCGCGTACATGGCCGCGCGTGCCTCGCAAGCGCCAATGCCAGGCCTTACTGTGCCGGGTGGTGTTGCATGTCGTTCCTGAGTCGTAAGCCTGGACGGCCGGGCAGTCGCGAAAGCGACGACATGTACGACGACTACGACAATTACGCATCCGACGGCTACCAGAACGAAGAGGACGGCTGGTCGCCGGGCGAGTACTTCTCCCCCGAGGGCATCAAGGGCCGCTGGGCCGGCGAGCAGCCTGATGGCCGCGCGGGCGGCCGGGGGCGGCCAGGTTCCGGCTCCGCGGCGGATCACGATCCTTTCGAGTCCGGCCACGATCCCTTCGATGCGACCTTCGCAAGCCCCGGCCGCGGCAAGAGCGACCCCCGGGGCGGCTACGGAGCGGACGAGTACGCGACCGGTTCCTACGAACTGCCGGAAGGCGCCGACTCACCGGAGCGCGGCCGCCGGCGGCGCAAGGACCGGGACGACCGCGGTGAGCGCACGGGCATCCTGCCGCGGCTGCGCCGGGACCGCGGCGAGGACATCTGGCCGGACGACGGCATCTCCGACGAGGACTACTGGGCATCGGTCGCCGCCGACCGGCCGCTCAACGGAACCGACTCGCCGCTCGACGACGAGCGCGGCCCGGCCAGCGGTGCCCCTCGGCGCCCGGCGGCCCCCCGGCCCGGCGAACAGCGCAGTGACCCGCGCGGAGACCAGCGCGGAGACCAGCGCGGAGACCAGCGCGGCGTGGCCGGGCGGCTCGGGCCGCCTCCGGGTCTCGCTGGCGACTACAAGCCGGGCAACCTGGCTGGCAGCGGGCCGATGCCCCGCGCCGGCCAGCCCGGCGGCGCCCGCATCAGCGGCGGCCAGCCCGCGGTCGGCCAGCCCGGCGGCGCCTGGACCAACGGCGGTCAGCCCGGCGGCGCCCGCATCAGCGGCAGTCAGCCCGCGGTCGGCCAGCCCGGTAGCGCCTGGACCAACGGCGGTCAGCCCGGCGGCGCCCGCATCAGCG
>Ga0070714_100003075_pt1 | contig 12380 bp, 11 predicted proteins | sample LARL83metaG_FD_65450 | JGI IMG/M metagenome (GOLD analysis project Ga0070714, IMG submission 65450) | Corn, switchgrass and miscanthus rhizosphere microbial communities from Kellogg Biological Station, Michigan, USA - LAR L8-3 metaG | ecosystem: Host-associated > Plants > Roots > Rhizosphere ... | reverse complement strand
CCGGACACCTGCTACCGCGCGCTCGGCGTCGTGCATTCCGTGTTCAAGCCGATGCCCGGGCGCTTCAAGGATTACATCGCCATCCCGCGCGCCAACGGCTATCAGTCGCTGCACACCACGCTGTTCGGCCCGAACGGCGTGCCGATCGAGGCGCAGATTCGCACCGGCGACATGCACCGCGTGGCGGAGGCCGGCATCGCCGCGCACTGGAAATACAAGGCGGGCGGAGATTCCGGCTCCATGCAGCAGGAGCGCACGCGCGAGTGGCTCTCGAACCTCGTGTCGCTGCAGGAAGCTGGCAACTCGGAGGAGTTTCTCGAGAGCGTCAAGGTCGATCTGTTCCCCGACAAGGTGTACGTGTTCACTCCGAAAGGACAGATCCTGCGCCTGCCCTCGGGAGCGACCGTGGTGGACTTCGCCTATGCCGTGCATACCGACATCGGTAACCGCTGCGTCGCCGCCAAGGTCGACCGGCGGCTGACACCGCTGCGCACCGTGCTGCGCAACGGCCAGACGGTCGAGATCATCACCGCCAAGGGCGCGGCTCCGAATCCTTCCTGGGTCAACTTCGTCGCCACCGCCAAGGCCCGCACCGCCATTCGCCATTACCTGAAAGGGCTGCGCCGCACCGAGGCGATCGCGCTCGGCGCTAAGCTGCTCGCGCAGGCGCTCGGGGAGTTCTCGCTGTCGCTCGATGATGTGAGCGAGGAAGTGCGCCGCGCCGCGCTCGGGGAGCTCGGCCTCAAGGACCTCGATGAGCTGTATGAAAAAATCGGTCTCGGTGAGCGCCTGGCCCCGCTGGTGGCACGACGGCTGCTGCCGGCCGCGTCGGCCGGCAGTGGTCCGGGCGGTCTCGCGCCGCTGGCTATCGCGGGCACCGAGGGGCTGCTCGTGACCTATGCGCGCTGCTGCTTCCCGATACCCTACGACCCGATCTTCGCCTTCCTGTCCGCGGGCCGCGGCGTCGTGATCCACCGCGAGAACTGCGTAAACGTCGAGGATTACCGCAAGCATCCGGAGAAGTGGCTGCCGGTGAGCTGGCAGACCTCGCCCGATCGCCTGTTCTCCTCCGAGATCCGCATCTACGTAGTCAACCGCACGGGTGTGCTCGCGGCGGTGGCCGCTGCGATCGCCAGCACCGAAACCAACATCGACCACGTCTCCATCGACGAGCAGGACAGCGATACCGCGGTGCTCACCTTCGAGCTGCGCGTGCGCGAGCGGCGCCACCTCGCCCGCCTGGTGCGCATCATTCGCCGCATGCCGGATGTCACGCGGGTCACCCGCACCATCGCCGCTCACGCCCGCAGCGACGGCCACGTCACCCGCACGGATCCCGACGGCGATGGCGAGGACGCGGGCGATGAGCACGGCTGAGCGACCCGACCACCACCTCCAGAGGAGCGCGCCATGAGCCGCCAGAATATCCACACCGAACGCGCACCGCAGGCGATCGGCACCTATTCGCAGGCCGTGCGCGCCGGGAACACCGTGTACCTTTCCGGCCAGGTGCCGTTCGACCCGGCAACGATGCAGCTGGTGAGCGGCGGCTTCGAGGCGCAGGTGCGGCGCGTGTTCGAAAATCTCAAGGCGGTGGCGGAGGCGGCCGGAGGATCGTTGGCGCAGGCGGTGAAGTTCACCATCTTCCTCACCGACCTTGGCAACTTCGCCAAGGTGAACGAGATCATGGCGCTCTACTGCGACAAGCCCTATCCGGCGCGCTCGACCATCGGTGTGGCTGCGCTGCCGCGCGGAGCGCAGGTCGAGATCGAGTGCGTCCTGCACCTCGGCTGAAACGCTCGCCACCCCCCGCTCCCGCGAGCGCGCCGCCCCTCGGGGAGCGGCCGGTGACCGCGCTCCGTGGCGTCGGTGCGGCACTTGCCGAGCGGCTGTCCCGGCTCGGCATCACGCGCGTCGCCGACCTCTTGTTCCTGCTGCCGCTGCGCTACGAGGATCGCACGCAGATCACTCCGATCGGGGCGCTGCTCCCGGGCACGCGCGCAGCGGTGGAGGGTGAGATCCAGCTCACCGAGGTCGCTTACCGTGGCCGGCGGCAGCTGCTGACGCGCATCTCCGATGGCTCCGGCATGCTGACGCTGCGCTTCTTCTATTTCTCCGCCAGCCAGCAGCACAACCTCGCGCGCGGCATTCGGCTGCGCTGCTTCGGCGAGGTGCGGCGCGGGCCGCTCGGACTCGAGATGGTGCACCCGGAGTACCGCCGGCTGCGCGAGCCGGGCACGGCGCTCGAGGAGACGCTCACGCCCATCTATCCGCTCACCGAGGGAGTGCCGCAGGGACGGCTGCGCGCGCTCATCGCAGAAGCGCTGCGCCTCCTCGAGCACACCGGTCCCGCGGACCTCCTGGCGGAACTGCAGCTGGCGCCCGGAATGCCGGCACTGCGGGCAGCGCTCGAGTACCTGCATGCGCCACCGCGCGGGTCGCAGCTCGCCGAGCTCGCCGCCGGACGCCATCCCGCGCAGCGCCGGCTCGCCTTCGAGGAGCTGCTCGCGCACCATCTTGCGCTGAAACTGCGCAAGCGCGCGTTGCGCACCGATCCCGCGCCGCCGCTCCTCGATGGCGCGCACCTCGCGCGGCGTTTTCTCGCCGCACTCCCGTTCAAGCTCACCGGTGCACAGGCGCGCGCGCTCGCCGACGCCGAGAGGGATCTCGCGGCGAGCACCCCGATGGTGCGCCTGCTGCAGGGCGATGTAGGCTGCGGCAAGACCGTGGTGGCAGCCGCGGCCGCAGCCCGCGCCGCCGGCAGTGGGGCGCAGGCCGCACTCATGGCGCCGACCGAGCTGCTAGCCGAGCAGCACTGGCGCAACTTCCGCGACTGGTTCGCCCCGCTCGGGGAAGACGTGGCGCTGGTGTCGGGCACGCTTCCGGCGCGCACGCGCCGCAGCGCGCTCGAAGCCATCGCGGCGGGCAACATTCGCGTGGTGGTCGGCACCCACGCTCTGTTCCAGGAAGGCATCGAGTTCGCGAACCTGGCGCTCGTGATCGTGGATGAGCAGCACCGCTTCGGCGTGCAACAGCGCCTGCGGCTCTCCGAGAAGGGCCAACGCGCTGGGCAGCTGCCGCACCAGCTCATCATGACCGCGACCCCTATTCCTCGCACGCTCGCCATGACCGCATACGCAGACCTCGACATCTCGGTGATCGATGAGCTGCCACCGGGGCGCACCCCGGTGCACACCGTGGTGGTACCGGAGCAGCGCCGCGCGGAGGTGGTGACGCGCATCGTCGAGGCCTGCCGCGCCGGCCGCCAGGCGTACTGGGTGTGTCCGCTGATCGATGTGTCCGAGGAGCTGCGTGCACAGGCAGCGGAGGATACTGCCGCGCGGCTCGCCGCCGCACTTCCGGGGGTCAAGGTCGGGCTGGTGCATGGACGCATGCCCGCCGCGGCGCGTGATGCGGCCATGCTCGCGTTCAAAGCCGCACGGCTGCAGCTGCTGGTGGCGACGACGGTGATCGAGGTCGGCGTGGATGTGCCGAACGCGACCCTGATGGTCATCGAGAACGCCGAGCGCATGGGCCTCGCGCAGCTGCATCAGCTGCGCGGACGAGTGGGCCGTGGGAGTGGCGCGAGCAGCTGCGTGCTGCTGTACCGCGCACCGCTTTCGGCGCTGGCGCGCGAGCGGCTGAAGGTGATCCGCGAAAGTGCCGATGGGTTCGAGATCGCACGTCGTGACCTGGAGTTGCGCGGACCCGGCGAGCTCCTCGGCACCCGCCAGACCGGTCTTGCGCAGCTGCGCGTCGCCGATCTGATGCGCGATGCCGATCTGTTGCCGCGCGTGCAGCAAAGCGCCGAGCGGCTGCTCGAGCGGCACCCCGAGCGCATCGTGGCGCTCGCGGCGCGCTGGGTAGGCGGGGGCGAGCGCTACGGTCGCGTCGGCTGAGCAACCGGCGCGTGTGCTAACGTTCCATACATGGTTGCAGTCTCGCCGGAGTTGGAAGCGGCGCCCCGATATCCCGAGGCTCCGCTGTCGCATCGCCTCGCGCGCCGGCTCACCGAGTACGCGCACCTCATGCGGCTCGACCGGCCGATCGGTACGTGGCTGCTGCTGTGGCCGGCGCTGTGGGCGCTGTGGGTCGCAGGCGAGGGACGTCCGGATCCGCTGGTGCTCATCGTATTCGTGGTTGGCGTAGCCGTGATGCGCGCCGCTGGCTGCGTCATCAACGACTTCGCCGATCGCGATATCGATCCACACGTGCGCCGCACGCGCGACCGGCCGCTCGCTGCGCGGCGCGTGTCCCCGAGCGAGGCGCTGACACTGTTTGCGCTGCTCATCCTCATCGCGCTATGGCTGGTCACGCGCCTCAACCCACTCACGGTGAAGCTCGCCGTCATCGGCGCGCTGCTCACGGTCTCCTACCCGTTCGTGAAGCGCGTCTTCCCGATGCCGCAGCTGTATCTCGGCATCTCCTTCGGCGGCTGGAGCGTTCCCATGGCCTTCGCGGCACAGACCTCCGTGCTGCCGCGGGTGTGCTGGTTGCTGTACATCGCCGCGGTCATCTGGGCGGCGATCTACGACACGATCTACGCCATGATCGACCGCGAGGATGATCTGCGGATCGGCGTGAAGTCGAGCGCCATCCTGTTCGCCGACATGGACCGCTTCCTCATCGGCGCCATGCAGCTGATGATGCTGGGCGCGCTCGTGCTCGCGGGCCGCAGCATGCACTTCGGCAGCTGGTATCAGGGGGGAGTGCTCGCGGCGGCGGCGCTGTTCGCCTGGCAGCAGTGGCTGATCCGCAAGCGCGAACCGGCCGGCTGCCTGCGCGCCTTCCTCAACAACCAGTACGTGGGACTCGTGGTGTTCGTCGGCATTCTTCTCGAGTACACCTACGCTGCCTGAAGCGCAGCCCATGGACACCTACAAGAACCAGCGCTTTGCTGCGCGCCTGCGCTTTGCGGTACGTGGTTTCGCCCATGCGATACGCAGCGAAGCGAGTCTGCGGCTGCAGGCAGTCGCGGGCGCGGCGGCGTTGCTGGCGCTGCTCGCGCTGCGGCCCGCCGCGGTGTGGTGGGCGCTGGTGCTGCTCGCGAGCGCGGCGGTGGTGGCGGCGGAGCTCTTCAATACCGCCATCGAGCACCTCGCGGACGTGCTGCATCCGCAGCAGAGCCCGGGCGTGCGCGTGGTGAAGGATTGCGCGGCCGCGGCTGTGCTGGTCGCGGTGCTCGGCGCGCTTGGCGTGGCGGCGGCATTCCTGGCGCACCTGCTGTGGCCCGCGCCGTGAGGCTCCCTGGACAACTATTGAGCAATTGTCGACTTATCCAGATGCCCGCCGTTGACAGGCTTTGCGCCTCTCGGGCATGGTCGCGCCGGGAGAGGACGGCATAGAGCGTGGCGAGACCCATGGCATCGGTCGCAACCGCTGCGGCTGCAATCCGGCACGACTGGTCGCTCGAGGAGGTGCGTGCGCTCTTCGCGCTGCCCTTCATGGATCTCATCCTGCATGCGCAGCGCGTGCACCGTGCTTACCACGTGCCGAATGCGGTGCAGATGAGCACGCTGCTCTCCATCAAGACCGGCGCCTGCCCGGAGGACTGCGCCTACTGTCCGCAGAGCGTGCATTACCAGACCGGGGTCGGCCGCGAGGCGCTCATGGAGGTGGCGGCGGTGCGTGAGTGCGCCGCGCGTGCCAAGGCGGCGGGGGCGACGCGCTTCTGCATGGGCGCGGCCTATCGAGCCCCCAAGCCGCGCGATCTGGCAGTCATCGTGGAGATGATCCGCGCGGTGCGCGAGCTGGGACTGGAAAGCTGCGCGACGCTCGGCATGCTGAGCCCGCAGCAGGCGAGACAGCTGAAGCGGGCCGGCCTCGACTTCTACAACCACAACCTCGACACTTCGGCTGAGTTCTACGGCGAGATCATCCGCACGCGAACCTATCAGCAGCGGCTCGACACGCTCGCCGCGGTGCGCGCTGCGGGACTCAAGGTGTGCTGCGGCGGCATCATCGGCATGGGCGAGTCCGTGGACGACCGCGCCGAGCTCCTGCGCACGCTCGCCAACCTGCCCGAGCATCCCGAGAGCGTGCCCATCAACCGCCTGGTGAAGGTTGCGGGCACACCGCTCGCCGATGCGCCCGAGGTGGATGCCTTCGACTTCGTGCGCACCTGTGCCGTGGCACGGGTACTGATGCCGCGCGCACACGTGCGACTGTCCGCCGGGCGCGAGGACATGAGCGATGAGCTGCAGGCGCTGTGCTTCCTCGCCGGCGTCAATTCCATCTTCTACGGGGAGAAGCTGCTCACCACCGGTAACCCCGACGTGGCGCGCGACCAGGCGCTGCTCAAACGGCTCGGGCTCACACCGCTTCCCCATGAAGCGGCAAGCGTCGACGCTTGAGGGGGCGCTCGCGCAGCTGGAAGCGGCACAGCTGCGCCGCGTGCGCGTCACGGTCGCACACCGCGCAGCGAGCAGACGCAGTCTGACACTCGCGGGCGGCCGCGAGCTCATCGACTTCAGCAGCAACGACTACCTCGGCCTCGCGCGCCACCCCGCGCTTGCCGACGCCATGGCCAGGTGCGCGGCCGAGAGCGGTGCCGGCAGCGGCGCCTCGCACCTCGTCACCGGCCACGGTGAGGAGCACGAGCAGCTCGAGAAGGAGCTCGCCGCCTTCACCGGCCGCGAGCGGGCGCTGCTGTTCTCGACCGGCTACATGGCGAACCTCGCGGTGATCAGCTCGCTCGCCGGGCGCAGCGAGCGGGTACTGCTCGACCGGCTCTCGCATGCCTCGCTCATCGATGGGGCACGGCTCTCGGGCGCAACGCTCGCGCGTTACGCGCACGCCGATGCGGATGCGGCAGCGAGGCTGCTCGACGCCGATCCGGGCCGGACCGCGCTGCTCGCCACCGATGGGGTGTTCAGCATGGACGGCGATCTCGCGCCGTTGCCAGAGCTCGCGCGCTGCGCGCGGGCGCACGATGCGTGGCTGCTGCTCGATGATGCTCACGGACTCGGAGTTCTCGGGACTCACGGCGGAGGGGTGCTCGAGCACTTCGCACTCGGGAGCGACGAGGTGCCGATACTCGTCGGAACGCTCGGCAAGGCTTTCGGCTGCTTCGGCGCCTTCGTCGCCGGCAGTGCCGCACTCATAGAGTTCCTGATTCAGAGGGCGCGTACCTATCTCTATACGACGGCGCTGCCGCAGCCAGTCGCTGCCGCAGCGCGCGCGGCACTCGAGCTCATCCGACGAGAGCACCGGCGGCGCGAGCGTTTGCTGGCTCTCGTTAGCCGCTTTCGTGACGCCGCACGCGCGGCGGGTGTGCCGCTCGCCAGTTCAGCGACTCCCATACAGCCGGTGCTTCTCGGCAGCGCCGGGGCGGCGCTCGCAGCACAGCGCGCACTCGCCGCCGCGGGATACTGGGTGGTCGCGATACGTCCGCCAACGGTACCGGCGGGAAGCGCACGGCTGCGCGTCACGCTGTGCGCGACCCACACCGACGCGCAGGTCGATGGACTCGCAGAGCAGCTCGGGCGCGCTTGCCCCGCCGCGCGCGGCGCCTGAGCCATGGGCGGCGCGCTCTATCACGAAATCTGCGGCAGCGGTGCAGCGGGCGATCTCGTGCTGCTGCACGGCTGGAGTCTCAACCTCAGGGTGTGGGATGGTCTGGTACGGCTGCTCGCGCCGCGCTTCCGTATCATCGCCATCGATCTCCCGGGCCACGGGCGCAGCGACTGGGATCCACGCGCAAGCACCCCCGCGGCGCAAGCCTGGCGGGTGCACGAGACGCTCGCTCCGCTCACCGAGCGCTATGCGCTCCTCGGCTGGTCCCTCGGCGGTCAGCTGGCGCTCGATCTCGCCGCAGCGCTCCCGGCCGGCATCGAGCGGCTCGCGCTCATCGCCACGACTCCGAAATTCCTCAAATCTGCCAACTGGCGCTGCGGCACTCCACGGCCGCTGCTCGCCCGGCTGGTTCACCGCCTGCACTCCGAGGGCGAGCGTGCCGTCAGTGATTTCCTTGCGCTGCTGGCCAGCGGCAGCGCCCCGCACACCGCGGCGCGCGTGCGCTCTAAACTGCGCGCAGCGCTGCGCACGCACGGCACGGCCTGCCCGGAGGCACTTACCGCCGGACTCGCGCGGCTGCGGGATGGGGATCTGCGACGCGCGCTGCCGATGGTGCGCGTGCCGGCGCTCGTGGTCGCCGGCCAGCGAGACCGCATCATCCGGCCCACCGCGGTGCGCGCGCTCGCGCATGCGCTTCCCGATGCGCGCTATCTGGAGGTCGCCGGTGCAGCGCATGCGCCTTTCCTCTCGCACCCGGTGCAGTTCGCGCGTGAGCTGAGTCGGTTCCTGCATGCTTGAGGAACCGGGCGCTTTCCGTCTCGACCGTGCGCGGCTGCGCGCCTCCTTCGAGCGCGCGAGTGCGAGCTACGATGGCTCCTCGAGCCTGCAGGCGCGCATCGCGGCTGAGCTGCTCGAGCGGCTCGAGGTGTTCCGCTTCACGCCCGGCGCCGTGCTCGATCTCGGCAGCGGCACGGGCCGCGTGACGCGTGCGCTCAAGCGCCGCTTCCCGCGCGCGCGGGTCATCGCGCTCGACATCGCTGCCGGCATGCTACGCGAGGCACGCCGGCACCAGTTGCCATGGCGGCGCTTCGATCGGGTGTGCGGCGATGCGTTGCGGCTCCCGCTGAAGGACGGCAGCGTCGATCTGATCTTCAGCAACCTGATGCTGCAGTGGTGCGAGCCGCTCGCCGTCACGCTCGCCGAGGTGCGGCGCGTGCTGAAATCGAGCGGCTTCTTCGCCTTCAGCACCTTCGGTCCCGGCACGCTGAATGAGCTGCGCAGCGCCTGGGCCGAGGCCGACGGGTACAACCACGTCAATCATTTCTCCGACATCCACGAGGTCGGCGACGCGCTCGTGCGCGCGGGTCTCATGGAGCCGGTGCTCGATGTGGATCACATCGAGGTCGGCTATCCGGATGTGCTCACTCTCATGCGCGACCTGAAGGCCATCGGCGCTCACAACGTCACCGCAGGGCGCCCGCGCGCGCTGTCCGGTCGCGGCCGGCTCGCGCGCGTCGAGCGCGCCTACGAGAGCTTTCGCCGCGAGGATCATCGCCTGCCGGCCACGTACGAGGTCATCTACGGCGCGAGCTGGGGGGCGGCGGGACGCCCAGCCGCGGCGGCCATCGAAGGTACGGCGCACATCGCTCCCGGATCCATTCGCCGCAAGCGACGAGCATGAGCACGCAGGGAATCTTCATCACGGGCACGGACACCGGCGTCGGCAAGACCGTCATCGCCTGCGCGCTCATACGCGCGCTGCGCCAGGAGGGCCGGCGCGTCGGTGTCATGAAGCCGGTGGCCTCCGGGTCGTTCCAGACGAGCGAGGGTCTGCGGAACTCCGATGCACTCGCCCTGATGGAGGCGGCCGGGCTCCCGGCGGAAGCCTATACCGAGGTGAACCCTTACTGCTTCCAACCCGCAATTTCGCCGCACATCGCGGCAGAAGCCGCCAAGATAACGGTAGATACCCACCTGATCCGGGCGAATTACCAGCGGCTTGCCGCCCAGGCCGACTGGGTCGTGGTCGAAGGGGCGGGGGGCTGGCTGGCGCCGATCAATGAGCGCGAGACCATGGCCGATCTCGCGAAGGCTCTGTCCCTGCCGGTGCTGCTCGTGGTCGGGCTCAAGCTCGGCTGTCTCAACCACGCGCAGCTCAGCTGGCGTGCCGTGCGCGCGGACGGTGCGCGGCTCGTCGGCTGGGTCGCCAGCATGATCGATCCGCAGATGTCGCACGCCGCGGCGAATCTCGAGTCCCTCGAGCGGCTGCTCGGGGAGCGAGCGCTCGCACTCGTCCCCCACCTCGCGGATGGCGGCGTGCAATTCGTCCTCGCCCCGCCCGCCCCCGAGCTCGGTTCGCTCAGTGATAAGCTCCTGAAACGGCTTGAATAAAGATGTCCGAGCGCTACCATCGATCGCGCGTGGAAGCCGAGCCGCTGCGCATCGAGATCTGCCCCAACTGCTCACTCACCGTGAGCGGTGCGCGGGTTTTCTTCGGCATCGCTTGCATCGCTCCGTGCGGCATCGCTGCGATTCTCGCCCTCAAGGGATTCTGGCCGGTGCTGCCCTTTGCGGGATTGGAAATGGCGTTGCTCGGCTGGGCGCTCAGCGCTGGCCTGCAGCGGCGTTTCCACAGCCAGACGATCACCGTGACGGAGGCCGATGTCAGCATCGACACACGCGTGCGGGCGCGCTGCGAGCACGTCGTGTTCCCGAGGCATTGGGCGCAGGTTAAACTGCGCCGCCCTGCGGCACGCTTGCACCCGAGCCGGCTCACCATCGAGTCGCATGGCCGCCGGTGTGAGCTCGGCAGCTTCCTCACGGAAGAGGAGCGACGCGGACTGGCGCTGCGACTGCAGCGCGTAATCGGCCGCGTGAACGAATCGCCCTCCTGGCGCTAGAGGCAGCGCACGGCGGAGCGGGTTTGGCTTCCTGAAAAAGAACGCGCATCGCCTCGGAGCGGTGCGCTGCAAGGCACACTAACGATGATTCGCGAAAAGCTCGCTCACCTGACCCTGGCGCTCGCAGCGGCCGCCGCCCCACTCACGGCGCACGCCGAGCCGGGCTGGAGTCAGCTCAACCTGACGCCGGGCGTCACCCACATCAGCCGTGAGATCTACCACCTGCACATGCTGGTCTTCTGGATCTGCGTGGCGATCGGCGTCGTGGTGTTCGGCGTGATGATCTGGTCGATCGTCACCTACCGCAAATCCAAGGGTGCGGTCGCGGATGTGACTCTGGTGCACAACACCAAGGTGGAGGCCGTCTGGACGATCGTGCCGGTCATCATTCTGGTCGCCATGGCGGTGCCGGCGGCTAAGACGCTGGTGGAGATCGAGGACACCACCAAAACCGAGCTCACCGTGAAAGTGACCGGTTTTCAGTGGGGCTGGCAGTACGATTACCTCGACGATGGAGTGATGTACTTCTCGCGCCTCGACCACCGCTCCGACGCCGCGCGCGAGCTGCTCTCCGGCATCGATCCCACCACGGTCGAGCACTACCTGCTGAACGTCGACCACCCCTTCGTCGTGCCGGTCGACACCAAGGTGCGACTGCTGGTCACCGGGGCGGACGTCATCCACTCGTGGTGGATGCCGGCCTTCGGGGTGAAGAAGGACGCGATCCCGGGGTTCGTCAACGAGGCGTGGTTCAAGATCGACAAGGACAAGCCCGGGCTGTACCGCGGACAGTGCGCGGAGCTCTGCGGCCGCGACCACGGCTTCATGCCGATCGTGGTCGACGCGCGCTCCAAGGAAGACTTCGCCGCGTGGCTGAAGCAGAAGGCCGCCGAGCAGAAACAGGCAGCCACCCCGACCGCACCTGCCGCCGCGCCGGCCGCCCCCACCGCCGCAACTGAAGAGAAAGCGCCATGGCCGAAGTCCTGACACACGCCGAGCCGCACGACGAGCACGACCACAAGCCGCACGGCTGGCGGCGCTGGGTCTACTCGACCAACCACAAGGACATCGGCACGATGTACCTGGTCTTCGCGTGCCTGATGTTCTTCATCGGCGGCGGCGCGGCCATGCTGATCCGCCTCGAGCTGTTCAGTCCGGGACTGCAGTTCTTCGATCCGCAGTTCTTCAACTCGCTCACCACCATGCACGCCCTCATCATGATCTTCGGGGCGATCATGCCGGCGTGGACCGGACTCGCTAACTGGATGATTCCGATGCAGCTCGGCGCGCCCGACATGGCGCTGCCACGCCTCAATAACCTGAGCTTCTGGATCCTGCCGTTCGCCTTCACGCTGCTGCTTTCCACGTTCTTCGTGCCGGGAGGCGCACCCGCCGGCGGCTGGACCATGTACCCGCCGCTGATCCTGCAGACCGGCGCCGCCTTCCCCATGCTGATCTTTGCCGTCCACCTGATGGGCGCTTCCTCGATCCTCGGCGCCATCAACGTCATCGTGACCATCATGAACATGCGCGCACCGGGGATCACGCTGCTGCGGATGCCGCTGTTCGTGTGGACCTGGCTGATCACCGCGTATCTGCTGATCGCGGTGATGCCGGTGCTCGCCGGCGCGGTCACCATGCTGCTCACGGACCACTTCTTCGGCACCACCTTCTTCACCGCCGCCGGCGGAGGCGATCCGGTGATGTTCCAGCACATCTTCTGGTTCTTCGGACACCCGGAGGTGTACATCCTCATCCTGCCGGCCTTCGGCATCGTCTCCGAGATCATCCCGACCTTCTCCCGCAAGCCGCTGTTCGGCTACGAAGCCATGGTGTATGCGACCGCGTCGATCGCCTTTTTGTCGTTCATCGTCTGGGCGCATCACATGTTCACGGTCGGCATGCCGTTGGCGGCGCAGCTGTTCTTCATGCTCTCGACCATGCTGATCGCGGTGCCGACCGGCG
>Ga0070714_100003072_pt1 | contig 12387 bp, 12 predicted proteins | sample LARL83metaG_FD_65450 | JGI IMG/M metagenome (GOLD analysis project Ga0070714, IMG submission 65450) | Corn, switchgrass and miscanthus rhizosphere microbial communities from Kellogg Biological Station, Michigan, USA - LAR L8-3 metaG | ecosystem: Host-associated > Plants > Roots > Rhizosphere ... | reverse complement strand
GGTCGTGCTGTGGAACATCGATTCCCAGGACTGGAACGCCAAGATCTCGGCGCAGCAGTCTGCCAACCGCGTCATGAGCCTGATGCTGCTCTGGCGGCGCGGCCTCATCCTGTTCCATGACATCCACCCGAAGGCACAACTCGCGGTGCCGTGGCTGTTGGAGAAGACCAGGGCCAGCGGTATCACCTGGGACGATTGCCGGAGTTACTGATCGGGACGGTTCACATCTGCGAAGCTGTGAGTCCAGGTCACTTTCGGACGTCTAAATAAATAGGGGCGGAGCCGCGCCGGTCATGCCTTACCATGTCGCGTCGCCAGAGGACCGCTCGCCATGGAAATCACCGCGCCACGCCTCACCTGGAAGGTGTTGCTGGCCTACGCCATCATCTACTTCGTGTGGGGTTCCACCTACCTCGCCATCCGCGTCGGCGTGCTGGAGATGCCGCCGCTGCTGATGGCGGCGATCCGCTTCCTGATCGCCGGTGGCTTGCTCTACGGCTGGACCGTGCTGCGCGGCGAACGCACACCGACGCTGCGACAGTGGGCCTCCATCTCGCTGCTCGCCTTCCTGATCTTCGCCGTGGACTACGGTCTGGTGTTCTGGGCCGAGCAACGTGTACCTTCCGGTGTCACCGCCGTCATGATGGCCACCATCTCCGCCTTCATGGCCTTGGCGGAGATCATCTTCCTCGGCACCCAGAAGCTCACGCTGCGCCTCGCGGTGGCGCTCCTGGTCGGCCTGGGCGGGGTCGCGGTGCTGGTGAGCCGTTCCCTCGACCTGGGCGGCGCACCTGTGGACACGCTCGGCGCGGTAGCGCTCATCGTCGGCGCCATCGCCTGGGCCGTCGCGGCGGTGTTCGCCCGCACCCGGCCGCTGCCGGACTCGAAGTTCCTGAGCTCCGGCGCGCAGATGCTCGTGGGTGGCGTCATGCTTGCGATCGCCTCCTTCGCGCTGGGCGAATTCAAGGAGTTCCATCCGGCCGCTGTTTCCCTCGGTGCCTGGTTCTCCCTGGCCTACCTCATCGTGCCCGGCTCCATCGTCGCCTTCACCGCCTACGTCTGGCTCCTGCACCACGACTCGCCGACCCGCGTCGGCACCTATGCCTACGTGAACCCGGTGGTGGCGGTGCTGGTGGGGTATTTCATAGGCGGGGAGGGGCTCGGGCTGCGCACCTTACTGGGCGCGCTGCTGGTCCTGGTCAGCGTGGTCATGATCGCCGCCACCAGGAAATCGCAGCCCACCATCGCCTCCCGCGCGGCGTCCAGCGCGGCGCGTTCCTGACGCCGCTGGGTGATCCAGTGGCCGCTCAATGGCTGCCGAATATCAGCCACAGGATGATGATGATGACGATGAGGCCGGCGCCGCCGCTGGGGTAATAGCCCCAGCCCCGCGAATAGGGCCAGGTGGGCAGCGCGCCGATCAGGATCAGGATCAGGATGATCAGCAGTATCATTCCGATGCTCATGTTCTACTTCCTTGTTCTGCGTAGGGACTCAGCATGCGGCGCGGCGGGGATCCGGTCTGTGTCCCAGCACGCGGATCGGCAAGTGACATATGCCCTGTTTCGAGGGTCAGGCCACAGATCACGACGGGGACATCAAAATGCAGTGGTATAGCCTGATCCTGTCCGCGCTCTTCCCGGTCCCGTTCCCATCGCTCTGCAGTTCCGCCGCCTTCACCACCACGGATCCGGCGCAGGCCGGGAACGTCACCGCGGATGTCGCGAACGTCTGGCAGGCCTTCGACGATGCCGCCAAACAACGTGCGGCGGCGCGCGCCGGGGTGTATGCGCGATGAAGCTCTACTATTCCCACAACCTCAATCCACGCGTGGCCGTTGCGGTGGCCCGCCACCTGGGCTCACCTGTGGAGTTCATCCGCGCCCGGCCGTTCCACCCCGCCCAGATCGAGGAGTTCCGCAAGCTCAACCCCAACACCCGTGTACCGGTGCTGGAGGAGGGCGGCGGCACGCTGTGGGAGGCGGACGCCATCGCCTGCCGGCTCTCGGAGCTTGCCGGCAGCGACTTCTGGCGCAGGGATTCGAGCCAGCCGCGGATGATCCAGTGGGTGAGCTGGGCCACGCACCACCTGAACAACGCGGCGGCGGTGCTGTACTTCGAGCACGTGGTGATCCCGCAGTTTCCCCTGCAATCCCGGCCGCCTTCTGCGGGAACGGAGAAGCTCGGCGAAGCGTTGCAGGAATTCCGCCAGTTCGCCGCCATCCTGGATGCGCACCTCAGGGGCCGCCGCTGGCTCCTGGACGACGGCCGGCTCTCTTATGCGGATTTCCGCGTGGCGTCCGTCTTGCCCTTCGCCGATAAGGCCGGCCTGCCCGTGGACGAGTTCCCGGAAATGGCCCGTTGGCATGGCCAGCTCATGGAGCTCAAGGCTTGGCGCGAGCCTTTCGACGGGATCCCGTGACCGGCGCGGCCGGCGCCGGATGCGCCTCGTCGAAGTCCGCCAGGTTCTGCGGATAGTAGCCTTTCCGCTGGCGGGCCCAGTCGCTCACGCCTTCGTTGCTGCTCGGCAGCTTGGCGCCCAGTACCCGCAGGTTCTCCCCCAGCAGGCGGTAGCCGAAGGTCATGGAGTCGCGCATCGCCCCTTCGGGGTCAGGCACGGGGCGCGTCGGCGCTTCCAGCTTGAGACCCACTTTGGCGGCGCGCCGCCACATCCAGTCCAGGGCGCAGTCCGAGAGTCCTGCATCCTCGTAGCCGCCGCCGACATTGCAGTGCACGCCGGCGAACCAGGCCTGCTCCAGCACCTGGGAAGCAGGTGAGGTCGGCTGCTTGTTCCACACGCAAGGCACGAAGGGCCTGCGGCGCTCATCGATGGCCAAGGCCTGGTAGGCATAGTCCACGTGGCTGCTCAGGTCCGTGTCGTGGAACTCGTTCTGGGATTTGCCGAGCTGGAACGGCACCGGTATGCCCAAGGCCCCCACCGTGTCCCACACGCCGATGCACCGGATGTTGAAGTCCGGCCAGGAATATTGCGCGCGGAACTGCACCGACAGGGCCGCGCTGGGGTGGGTGGCGTCGGTGCGGTCCCGGTACAGGTCGTAGGCATCCGCGTACTTCTCGGCGAACTGGTCCTTGAGGATGCCGGAGTTGCGGATGAGGCCCGCCAGGCTGCGCACCGTGTAGGCGCCGCGGCTGAAGCCGAACAGGAACAGCTCGTCCCCGGGACGGTAGTTCAGCACCAGGAACAGGTACAGGTCGCGGATGTTGAGGGAGATACCGTCGCCGAAAGCGCCGCCCTGGAGGTGGTCCAGCAAGCCGCCGCGTTCGCCCACCCCGGAGTGGTAGCAGACCACCTGCGGCGTGCCATCCGCACCGCGCGGCGCCACCGCTTTGGCGAGCTTCACCACGTTGGAGGGAGCAGGCATCCCCTCGTCGGTCTGCTCCGGTTCGTTCCAGGTCCCGTCCGCACAGGCCACCCAGCGCGTAGCCATCCTGGCTCCCTTTTCCGCTATCCCCGGCGGATCTCCTTGTGGCCCGAGTATAGTCCGGGCCCCGCGTGGCAAGCCGCTACGCCGTCCCTGAGGTCACGGGGCACCCCTCCCAAAAATAAGGGCCTCCTGCCCAAGGGCGGCTATTGCCGCCGCACCAGATTATGTCTAATCTATGTCCTGATTTGCCCCAAGGTCCAGGACGGACCCTGTGCCCCCAGGAGAATCCCCTGATGATCAATATGGATGCGGCCGAGGAAAGGATGCTTCCCGTATATATGAATGGCCGCGTGGTGGCCGAAGTCCCGGAAGCCCAGTGGCGGACCATCGTGGTCTACGTCAGCACCAACGGCGTGATCTGGGAGGCCCAGCTCAAGAACGCGCTGCGGGTAATCGCGCGCCTCATCGGTTTCGGCTTCATCAGCGTGCCGGTCGGCGTGTTCTGGACCGCCGCCATGCTGGGCTGGATCGGCAAGCCCATCGAAGTGGGTGGCCTCGAACACCACGTGGGCGCACTGCTCGCCCAGCCGGCACTGCTGGCGGCGGCGGTGGCCCTGGGCGTTGGCTCCATGCTGGCCTTGGGTTTGAAGCTCGGCTTCGTGAACTACTTCGCCAAGGCCCGCAGCGCGCTGCTCAAGGAACATCTGGGCATCGAAGAGCCCGGCCAGTGCAGCGTGCGTTGAGATAGAGGGCGCAGGCGCAAGCACCGCATCTGGTCCAGCACCGCCGGGACTTCTGCCACATCCCTTCGCCGCGCACGCTCGCTATAGTCCGGCCGTGCGCGACCTCCATCCCACCCTCAGCGGCGACCACGTCCGGCTGGTGCCGCTCGAGCTCCATCACGCGGATGCGCTACTGGCCGCCGCCGACGGCAGCGACCCGGAACTCTATCGCTGGACCTTCGTGCCCCGTGACCGGGCCGGCATGACCTCCTATATAGAGAGGGCCCTGGCTTGGCGCGAGGCGGGATCGGCGATACCCTTCGCGACGCTGCGGGCAGGCGACGGAAAGGTCGTGGGCTGCACGCGCTTCTTCGACCTGGACCGTTGGGAATGGCCGGCCGGGCACATACGACATGGCAGCCCTCACCCCGATGTGGGCGAGATCGGCTATACGTGGCTCAGTCCCGCGGCGATACGTACCGGCGTAAACACAGAAGCCAAGCTGCTGATGCTCGGCTATGCCTTCGAGACCCTGGGGATGACGCGGGTCTGCCTGCAGACCCACGTCCGGAACGCCCGTTCCCGGGCTGCCATCCAGCGCATCGGCGGCCGCTTCGAGGGCATCATCCGCGTCAGCAGGTTGGCGCCGGACCACACACCGCGGGACTCGGCCCGCTTCTCCATCCTCGCGACAGAATGGCCCGAGGCGAAGGAAAACCTCAACCGGATGCTCCGGAAGGCTTAGAATCTTTCCCAGCCCGCTCTACCGGCGGGATAGGGGTAACGATGAGAGCCGTCTCCGCAAGCTTCGGCGCCGCGCTGCTGGCAGCCTCGGCGCTGCCTGCCCAGGCCACTCCCACCGAGCAGCAACAGATCGAGATCGATCACTGCACCATCATGTCCAAGGCCGTGCTTGAGTTCGCCAGGGCGCGCGACCAGGGCCTGGCGAAGATGGACGCCTACAACAGCGTCACCCATGACCAGCCCTACAAGGCCGGTTCCATGGTGGACCAGACCTTGCAGTGGGCTTACGACCACGCCGACGAGAACGCGGAAGCCGCGAGCGCGCATTTCTACGGTCATTGTTCGCTGGATGCGCTGGAAGCCTTGACCCCCCAGACCGAGGCACAGGCCAAGGCCAGTGCCGCGGCATGCCAGCAGCAGAACGCGGCGCGGCCGGACGAGACCCGCATCTGCATGGACGCCAAGATCAGCGCACTGATCGCCGCGGCCGACGCCGCACCGAATCTGGCGCCGACACCCGCCACCGCCGAGGCGCCGCGGCCCGCGCAGGCTGGGGCGCAGACCCTGTCTTCCACGGAGATGCCGGTGGCCGCCGCCGCGCCGGTGCAAGCGCCGGCTGCCGCGCCGGAACCGGCCGAGACGCCGGCACCGCAAGCACCGGAACCGGAAGTGGCGCAGGCGCCCAGTCTCCCGTCCATGCCGGCGCCCGTTCCGGTACCTGCGGCACCCGCCGCGCCCCTGCCCAAGGTCGCGCAGGCCCCTGCGCCCATGTTCCCGCCGTTGCCGGCCCCGGCGGTGGTGTCGACTCCGAAACCCGTGGCCCCGGCGCCGACGGTCGTCGCCAAGGCTTCGCCGCCCGCCTTCCCGCCCTTGCCGGCGCCGACCGTGACCTCGAGCCAGAAGCCCGCCGCGACACCCGTCGCGGCAGCCGAAGCGCCGGCGCCTGCACCGGTAGCGATGCGGACCGCGACACCCCTCACGCTGCCGAAGGCGCAACCGATGCCCAGCGTGCAGGCACCTACGCCGGCGATCGCTCAGGCGCCGGTATCGGCGGTGCCGAGCGCCGCCGCGCAGCCGGCTGAACCGGCGAAACTCGCCGTCGCGGCACCCCCTGGCGCCCAGCCCAAGCTCGCAGTGCTGAGCCCGCCGAGCCTCGCCGGCGTCGGCAAGCTGACGCTGGGCATGGCCATGTCCGATGCCATGCGCGTGTTCCACTCCTTCGGCGAAGCAGACCAGGACGAGTTCGGCGCCGAGACCCAGACCTTCCTGATCAGCGACGGCCACGGCTACGTGGTATTGCTCACCCAGAAGGACAAGCCGGACACGCTCTACGGCATCGAGTACCACGGTGGCGCGGACGCGGACACCGCACCCACCATCCTGGGCTTGCGCCTGGGGCAGAACGCGCTGGCGGTGCTCACCCGGGTGGGCGAGCCGAGCCGCCGCGAACGGCTGCCGAACTCCGAGTTCACCCGCTGGTACTACGACGGCCGCAACTATTCCTTCGACGTCAGCTCCGGCGGCGACCTGGTGGCGATACGCCTGTACGGTTACGACGGGCTGCAGCTGCCGGATGCGGATAGCGATGCTCCGCCGCAGGCGCCGGCTACGCCTTAGGGTTCACGGCCGGCCGTGTGCGCCCGCCCTGAAGTCGAACATGCTCATGAGGTCGTCCAGGGCCGGGCTGTTGGTGGGGACGTAAGGGTCATCCGCCGCCGTCTTGGGGTTGGGCAGCCGGTCGCGGCTCCACTCGGAGATGGTACCGAGCTTCCAGTTGGCTTCCACGAACTTGTCGAAGGAGATGTGGTCGCCATAGGCGTGCACCACGCCCACGCCCTTGGAGTAGGGGGACACCACGATCAGCGGCACGCGGGTGCCGTCGCCGAAGAAGTCGACGGGCTGCACGTAGCCTGAGTCGTAGTAGCCGCCGCCTTCGTCCATGGTGATCATGATGGCGGTGTCCTGCCACAGCGCCGGGTCGGCCTGCACCGCGGTGACCAGCTTGCGGCAGAACGCCTCGAACAATTCCAGCTTCGAGGTGGCCGGGTGGCCGTCGAGGAAGCCGTCTGGCTTCAGGATCGACACTGCCGGCAGCGTGCCGGCCTTGATGTCGGCGTAGAGGTCCTGGATGTCCTTGAGGTTCTGCCGTTCCTTGGGGTCGGTCATCACCTGGGTCGAGTACTGGAACGGGTTGCAGATGTTGCAGTAGCCGTCACCCTCCGCCTCGCCGTCTTCTACCCGCTTGTCCCAGCCCTCGCCGTAGTAGCGCCAGGACACGTGGTTCTTGTCCAGCAGCAGCGCCAGGTTCGGCTGGCGGCTCGGGGGTACCGTGAACCGGTCCTTGCCGAGCGGCGCGGGACGGCCGTCGCCGAAGTAGCCGGGGGCGTAGTTGTTCACCAAATAGTAGGCGTGGGGTTGGCAGCCGCCATCCTTGAAAGCCTTGTATGGCAACGCGGCGAGGTAGTCGCGCACGCTCTTCACGCCCGGCTGCTTCGGATCAGCGCAGGCCACGAAGGATCCCCCGTGATAGCCGTCCTGCTTGTAGTAGTCCGCCGTGCCGGGCTGCGGATCCGGGTCTTCGATCTGGTTCGCCGGCGGCACGGCGGGGCGGCCGTCGGTGCCGGCGTAGTAGAGGGCGGTGCCGTAACCCAGCGCGATATGGTTGGCACCGGTGCCACCCATCACCGCCTGGTGGAAGTTATCGCTGAGGGCGTACTCCCTTGCCAGGGCATCGAAGTAGGGCGCGTCACCGCGGTTCATGGCATAGAACCCCAGGGCCACGGCGCCCTCGTGCCGGCCAGGCTGGCCGTAGTCCGCCGGCATCGGCTTGCCGTCGCCGCCGCGGCCGGCGTTCGCTTCCACCCAGGTGAAGAGGTCACCGCGGCAGCCGGAAGGGTTGTGCTTGCTACCCGCGGCAGAGTCGCAGTCCAATTCCTGCCACATCTGGAAGAAGCGGTGCACCGGGCTGCCGTCGAAAGCGTGGTAATAGTGGTAACGGGTGATCTGGTACGGCCCATCCGGCAACGTGTCGGGGAAACGCGTGTCGATCCTGTCGGCCTTGGGCAGTCCGGTGCCGCCCTCGGTGAGGAGCGCGTAGGCATCCGGCGGCAGTCCCGCGGCCGGTTCCGCCGCATACACCTGGCTGATGTTCTGGAAGTGCGGCTTGCCGGGCGCACCGGAGACGGTGATGGCGCCGTCATCCTCGTAGAACTTGCTGCGGCGCGGATGGATCGAATAACTGCCGTCTTCCTCGGCTTGCCACTGCGCGGCCAAGGGGAAGTGCGGGCCGGGTGAGCCATCCGGATTGACGATGCCGCGGGACAGCAGGTTCCAGACCTGCTGCCCCTGGGGAGGCAGCCAGGTGCCGAACATGTTGTCGAAGCTCCGGTTCTCGCCGATCACCAGGATCACGTGCTTGATGGGTGTGACGGTGCGCAGGGCCTCCGCGTCCGTCGGCGCGGGTCCGCCGAGCGCGGCCAGCGGGACGCTGAAGATGCAGGCCACGAGCACAGTGACGGGGCGCATGGGAGTCTCCTGGCGGGCGGGCGAAGCCACCGCAATTTATTGACAACTAGATTACGCCATATGTGAAGCAGCGTGGCACCGATCTGCCGCGGCGTGCGTCGCTTCACGCGACGCATGTGCAGCGCCGCACAGACAACCTGATGACTCTGTATCAGATTGAAACTTCCCAATAATAAGGCGGCTCCTGGACGGGTCGCCGATACAGTCCTTGAGGAGAACGTACATGAAGAGAACCACAGGTCTGCCCAACTTCGCCCAAGTGATGCTGGCCCTCGCGGCGGTGTTCGTGGTGGGCATCGCCGGCGTCTATGCCGACGACTCCACTCCCACGGCCCACAGCGACAGCGTCGGCGCTGCCATCTCCGATACCGACATCACCGCCAAGGTGAAGCTGAAACTCGCCGATGAGAAGGGCTTGAAGAGCTCCCACATCAGCGTGACCACCACCAACGCAGTGGTGACCCTCACCGGCAAGGCGTCCAGCTCCGATGCCAAGGATGAGGCCGAGCGCCTCACCAAGGAAGTCAGCGGCGTCAAGGACGTGGACAACGAGCTCAAGACCCCCTCGGGCAGCGAGACCAGCGCCAAGACCAAGGCCGTCGCCTCGGACGTGAAGCACCAGGTCTCGGACAGCTGGATCACCACCAAGGTGAAGTCCGAGTTGCTGGCCGACAGCCTCACCAAGGGCTTCGACGTCAAGGTGGAGACCACCAAGGGCGTGGTGGTGCTGTCCGGCAAGCTCCCCAACGAGGACGCGGTGAAGCGTGCCAAGGAACTGGCCGAGAAGGTCGACGGCGTGAAGAGCGTCGACGACAAGGACCTGGTGGTCGGCAGTTAAACAAGAGGTCAGCCATGAACAAAGACACTGCAAAAGGCGATTGGAAGCAGCTCTCGGGCGCCATCAAGCACACCTGGGGCAAGCTCACTGACGACGACCTGCTCCGGGCCAGGGGCGACGGCGAGTACCTGGTGGGCAAGCTCCAGGAATACTACGGCTTGTCCAAGGACAAGGCGAAGGACAGCCTGCGCGAACTCGGCTACCAGTTGCGCGGCGCCGACCGGCGCGCCGGCGAGCGACGCAGCCGTGACGAAGACGTGCCCACGGAGCGGGCTTCCGACCGGCTCTAGGACTGCAGGCATGACCGGACGCCGGCGGCGCAAGCTGCCGGCGTCTGCTTTTTTCACTGGGTGCGCAAGGGGGCAGACCGGCGCGCAAGCTGCGATAATCTCTTCCGTGCGCGCCCCTCTCTACCAAGTCGATGCCTTCGCTGCGCGCCGCTTCGCCGGTAATCCGGCGGCGGTGCTGGTGTTGGAATCCTATCCCGAGGACGCGGTGATGCAGGCCATCGCCATGGAGAACAACCTGGCGGAGACCGCGTTCCTGGTGAAGGACGGCGCCGACTACCGGCTGCGCTGGTTCACGCCGAAGCTGGAGGTGCCGCTCTGCGGCCATGCCACCCTGGCCAGCGCCGCCGTGGTGCTGGAGCGCTTGGAGCCGGCGCGCGGCCAGGTGGTGTTCCACACCCAGAGTGGGGCGCTCACGGTGCGACGTGGCGGCCAGGGTTACGTGATGGATCTGCCGGCACGGCCGTCGGAGCTCTGCCCCGAACCGCAGGGACTCTCAGGCGCACTGGGCGCCGCGGTCACGGAGACCTGGGGCAACGTGTTCAACTACATGGCGGTGCTGGAGAGCGCGGCAGAGGTGCGGGCCCTGGCGCCGGACATGGCGGCGGTGGAGCGCATCGACCGTCCCGGCATCATCGTCACCGCGCCGGGTGACGCGGGCTACGATTGCGTGAGCCGTTACTTCGCGCCGCGCAAGGGCATCCCCGAGGATCCGGTCACCGGCGCCGCCCACTGCATGCTCGCGCCTTACTGGGCGAAGCGCCTCAACAAGACTGAACTGCGCGCCTTCCAGGCCTCACCCCGGGGCGGTGAAGTGCGTTGTCGCCTGGCGGATGGGCGCGTGGAACTGGCGGGAGCTTGCGTGTTCTACCTCGAAGGCCACGTTGAGATCTGAATCGCTCTCCGCCAGCGCTACGTCGCTGGGGATTTTTTGCCCAAATACCTCAAGCCTTCCCCGGCACTTGCCCGCTTTTCCTTACCCTACGCCTCAGAAGTCAGAAGACCTTACTTATGTGATATAGCGCGCGATGGTGATGCCCCGGCGTTCCGTCCTAATATGTATTTGGAAGGACGCAGCCTGTTTTAGGGTGTTCCACATCTGGGGATCTGCCATGTCGTACCACACGCATCTGACCGTGGACTCTGTCCTGCGCACTTTGTTGAAGCGCACCGGCCACATCGGACTCGGCATCGGCGCCTTCACGCCCATGTTGGCCTTAGCCAACCCGAGCGGCGGTCAGGTGGTGGCGGGTACGGCCACCATCAAGAACCCTAATGCCAATACCACGGTGGTCAACCAGAGCTCCGCCTCGGCCATCATCGACTGGCAGCAGTTCAACATCGGCAAGGGCCAGTACGTCCAGTTCCTTCAGCCCTCCAGCTCCTCGGTGATCCTCAACCGGGTCATCGGCGGAGGCGGCACCAGCATCTTCGGCTCCCTGACTGGTAACGGCCAGGTGTTCCTGGTCAACACCAACGGGGTGTTCTTCGGCAAGGGCAGCTCCATCGATGCCCGGGGTTTCCTGGTCTCCACCCTCGACATCGCCGACTCCGACTTCCTTGCCGGTCACTACCTGTTCGACAAGGGCTCCAACGCAGATGCCCAGGTCGTGAACCAAGGCAGCATCACCGCCCATGAGAGCGGCTACGTGGTGCTGGCCGGTGACTATGTCGAGAACGACGGACTCATCAGTGCTCACGCCGGCCACATCGTGCTCGCCTCCGGGTCCAAGGCCACCCTGACCCTGAGCGGCAACAGCCTGGTGTCCTACGCCATCAATCAGGCGACCCTGGCCCAGCTGGCGGGTGCCACCAACGCCGGCAAGCTCCAGGCCGATGGCGGCTCGGTCCTCATGACCGCCGACGTGGCCAACCTCCTCAAGGCCACGGTGGTCAACAACACCGGTCTCATCGAGGCCCATGCCATCATGAAGCGGGGGGCCTCCATCTCCCTCATCGCCACCGGCGGCAACATCCAGAACTCCGGCACCCTGGATGCCTCCGCCATCCGCTCCGGCATCCAGGGCGGCGCGGTGCTCGTCCAGACCGATGGACTGCTCGACCTCGCGCCCACCTCCAAGATCCTAGCCCTGGGTGATGCCGCCAAGGGCGGCGACATCGAATTCCACGCGGCCGATGCCAAGTTCGGCGGCCAATTTGAAGCGGGCAAGGCGGGCAACATCCTGCTTGACCCTGCCTCCATCACCATCAAGACCGGAACCGGCGGAGCCACTAACACCTTCGGCACGGCCCAGATTGCCACAGCGATCAACAGTGGTGCAGGCATATTGATTTCCGCGGGCACCCACATCGGCCACAGCAGCAACGCCCATGGCGTCACCGCCACCGGCACCGGCACGCTGACTCTCAAGGTCGGCAACAATGGCACTATCGCGCTCAAGGGCTTCAGCATCAGCATCAAGAGCAACCTCGTGAGCACCCTCGCCACCGGTGCTACCAAAGCCACCGAGAGTTTCGGCGCCATCAGCGCTGCGAATGTATCCCTGAATGCCGGCAGCGGCGCCATCACTTTCACCAAGGCCGCGACCGGGAAGCCCTCCGTCAAGGCCACCACCAATGCGTCCATCATGGCGCACACCATCGCCGCCAGCAGCGGCAGCCTGAACATCAGCGCCGCCAGCAACCTTACCCTCAAGGCGCTGGGAGGCGCGGGTGGCGCCAACACCTTGTTGATCCAGCCCGCCAATGCCATCGCCACGACAGGCAGCGTGAACCGCTCCATCACCTTGCATGCCGGCAAGGACCTGCTCATGTCCGGCCACAAGGTGGATATCGAGATGGGCAAGGCCAGCGCCAGCGCTTCATCGAAGGCCGCCGCGGTTACCGCCAAAGACAACATCACCATCAGTGCCGGTCATAACGTGA
>Ga0070714_100003071_pt1 | contig 12388 bp, 16 predicted proteins | sample LARL83metaG_FD_65450 | JGI IMG/M metagenome (GOLD analysis project Ga0070714, IMG submission 65450) | Corn, switchgrass and miscanthus rhizosphere microbial communities from Kellogg Biological Station, Michigan, USA - LAR L8-3 metaG | ecosystem: Host-associated > Plants > Roots > Rhizosphere ... | reverse complement strand
CGGCGATATCGCGGGCGCCCAGCACGACCGCGGCACCGGCGGCCGCGAACGCCCTCGCGGTGACCGCGCCGATTCCCTTGCTGGCCCCGGCGACCAGGGCCACCCGCCCCCGCATCGGCTGATCGTTCATGACCTTCTCCTCCAATAATCCTTAGATATCAAAGTCTACGATACCAAAGCTTATATCTACGGCAAGGTGGGGTGGTGTGGCGCGCGGGCCCGAGGGACTCTGCGGTGAGTGGGCTGCCCGGCCGACCCGGAAGGTGGCGCCGTGGCACGGCTGGGCCGGGAAAGCTAGGTTCAAGGGGAAATAGGGGAGGCGGACATGGCTGACCTTGCGGGGATGTACCGGGAGACGCGGGAGCGGCTGGCCGGGCTGGTAGCCGGGCTGGACGAGGCGCAGCTCGGCATCGCGGTGCCCGCCTGCCCGGGCTGGTCGGTCGCGGATGTCATCGGGCACCTGGCCGCGATTCCCGAGGACGCGCTGGCGGGCCGGCTGACCGGGCCGCCAAGCGAGGCGGAGACGGCCGTTCAGGTGGACAGGTTCCGCGGCAGGCCGATGGCGCAGACCCTGGCCGGCTGGGCGGAGAACGCACCCCGGTTCGAGGAGATCGTCGCCGCGTTCGGGGTCTGGCCCGCGGTGATCGACGTGGCCAGCCATGAACAAGACATCCGTGGCGCGGTGGGCCAGCCGGGCGCGCGTGACACCGAGGTGATCAGGGAACTGGCGGGCTGGCTCGTCGCCCGGCTCGCCACACCGGTCCCGCTGCGGGTCACGGTGGAGGGCACCGGCTTCCGGGTGGGCCCGGACGGGGCGCCGGCGCTGGAGCTGACCACGACCTGGTACGAGGCGTTCCGCTGGCGGATGGGCCGCCGCAGCCGGCGCCAGCTTGCCGCGCTGGACTGGTCCGGCGACCCCGCTCCGGTCCTGGATCACCTGGTGGTCTTCGGGCCTGCCACGGCGGACGTCATCGAGTAGGGCCCCGGGCTGCCGGGTGCCGTCGCGGCACATCCTCCGCACCGTGCGGTTGCTGGCCAAAATCGGTCACGCTCTGGAGCCAGGCCATGGCCCGCGAGTATCGTCGGCTCATGGTGGCCTCGGACTCAGCGCCGTCAGATTCGCTGCCGCAAGCGTTCCGCGTCTCCGATGAGGAGCGCGACGAGGTGATCCGGATGCTCCGCGACGGATCGATCGATGGCCGCATCTCGAACGAAACCTTCCTGCGCCGGGTGGACCGCGCCCTGCATGCCCGGGGCGCGGACGAGCTCGCCGAACTGCTCAGCGACCTGCCGCCGGTGCCGGATGAGAACGCCGGCCCGGCCGTGGGCTGGCGGGTCAGGGCGACCTTGTGGCTGCGGGAGATCCGCCTGCGGTGGCCGAGGTTCCGCGCGGCCTTGCGGCCGCCGCAACCGCCTCCCCTCGTCCTGCCGCGCGGCCCGAGGACCGTGTTCACCATCGGCCGGTCGCCGGACTGCGACCTTCCCCTCGGGGACATGACCGTCTCGTGGCACCACGCCGAACTGCGCCGCACCGGGGAGGCCTGGGTGCTGGTGGACGTGGGCTCGACGAACGGCACCAGGGTCAACGGCTGGCGGGCCGACTCCGGGTTCACCGTCCGCGCGGGGGACTGGGTGAGCTTCGGCCGGGCTGCGTTCCGCATCGCCGACCACGGGTGAACCCCCGCGTGATCCTTGCCGTTTCCAGGTGTGGCCGGGCCGCAGGCCCGGAAGGCCACAGCGGAGGAGACGCGAGTGATCCGGAGAGTCCTGGGCTTGGGGGCGGCCACGTGCCTGCTCGCCGGTGCCACGGCGGGCGGCGCGAGCGCCGCCGTGGCGGGTGGCGCCGGTGCCGCCATGGCGAGCAGCATCTGGCAGGTGGTGCCCAGCGAGAACCCGCAGCCGCACCTGGTGACCGACAGCGAATTCGCCAGCGTGTCCATGGGCAGCGCCACCGACGGCTGGGCGGTGGGCTCGTTCCTGGCCGCCAACGCCGTCGGCCACCCACTGGTGGAGCACTGGGGCGGGACGGCCTGGACCCGGGTCACGGCGCCGATTCCGAGCGGCACCCAGGCAGGACTGTCCGGCGTGGACGAACTCAGCGCCGGGAACGCGTGGGCCGTCGGGGACAGCGCGAACGGCTCCCCGGGAGAGGGCAACATCGACAACGAGCCGCTGATCGAGCACTGGAACGGCGCTCAATGGTCGATCGTCAGCGGGGTGACCCTCCCGTCCGGTTCGACCGGGGTGCTGAACGCGATCGGCGGGACCGGCCCCGGGGACCTGTGGGCCGTCGGCTACACCCTCAACGCCGACGCCACGATCGAGCAGGTGCTGTTCGAGCACTTCAACGGCACCAGCTGGCGGCAGGCCGCCTTCCCCACCCAGACCGCGGCCTGCGACCCGAACGCGGCCGACTGCTTCCTGCTGCCCAAGGCGGTGTCGGCCACCTCGCCGGACGACGTGTGGGTGGTCGGCTCCGTGCTGGAACCGAATCCCACCGCGAACTTCGTCGCGCACTGGAACGGGACCGCGTGGAGCGTGGTGCCCGCCCCCTGCCTGACCGGGCAGAAGGTGACCGAGTGCTCCGGCGCCTCCAACGACCTGAACCAGCTCACCGGCGTGGTCGCGATCAGCAGCAACAACGCCTGGGCCGCAGGGAGCGAGGGGAACGTCAATGGCCAGAACTTCCACATCCCCTACGTCGAGCACTGGAACGGCACCGCGTGGTCGCTGGCCAAGACGCCCAACCGCGGCGGTGAGGGCAGCCTGCTGAACGGCATCACCGCGCTAGGCCCCGGCGACGTCTGGGCCGTCGGCCAGACCCAGCAGCTCAACGGCGCCATCGTGCCGATGACCGACCGGTTCAACGGGACGAGCTGGTCGGTGGTCCCCAGCCCGGCACCCGGGTCGTCGGGCCGCATCCCCGACGACTCGCTGGACGGCGCGGCGAGCCTGAGCGGCGGACTGGTCTTCGCGGTGGGCGCCCGCGATATCCCCGGGCAGTGCTGCCTGCGGACCCTGGGGCTCAAGACCTCGGCGGGCTGACTTCGCCGGTCGGGTCGGTGCCGGGCGGCAGGTGGTCCCGCCCGGCCGGCGTGGGCGCGAGCAGCGTGGTGAAGATCTGCTGCAGCTTCAGCGCCGCCTCGGGCGTGAACAGCCCGACGAGGGCGGAGATCGCGGCGAAGCCGAAGAAGTTGACCTGCGCCGCGGTCCCGGTGACCAGGCCGCCGCGGAGGATGAGATAGAACAGCACGGCCAGCCCGGCGCCGATCAGCGGCAGCGACAGGTAGAACAGCAGCCAGCTGCGCAGCAGGATCCGGTTGCCGACGTAGGCGTACAGCGAGCGCGCGCTGTGGATGAGCCCGCCGAGCGCTCCGGTGACGGCGACCACCACGAACAACCGCTGCTCCTGGTCGAGGCTCAGCTGGATTCCCGCCACGTGACTGACCGTCGGGGCGGTGACGCCCGGCTTGACCGGCCAGACCGCGATCAGGCAGTACACGGCGAACACCAGGAGGCCGAGAATCACCAGCGCGAGGAGCGCGATCCCGCGCGGCCCGACGGGACTGAGGCCGACACGGGTGTCAATCACCTCCGGTTCCGCGTGGGTTCCACCGGGCGAGGTCATTCTTTCTCCCGAACGAGGGATGGCGGGACGCCGCACCGGCGCGGGGTAGCCGGAAACGGCGCGGGGGGCAGAAGTGCGTTCAGCGCGGCTGTGGCCGGCGGATCCTCGTCGCAAACAGGTCGCGCAGGCTCACCACACCACAGACGGTACGGCCTTCCACAACCGGGAGGTGGCGGAACCCATTCTTGAGCATGATCTCGGCCGCGTCTTCGACCGAGGTGTCCGGGCTCGCAGACTGCGGATCCGGGGTCATCCAGTCCGACACCCGCGACACCCGCAGATCCTCACCGGACGCGGCGGAGCGCAGCACATCCCTCTCGGTGAGGATTCCGGCCAGGAACCGGCCCTGCATCACGATGGCCGAGCCCACGTTCGCCTTGACCATGGCCGCGGCCACCTCGGCAACCGGCGTTTCCGGGGAGGTCAGCGCCACCCGGGTGCTCATCAGGTCGCGGAGCGTCGTCATGGCAGCCGCCCCGCTGGCCTAGTCACTGCCGCCCACCTCGTGGTGCTCGCCATCCAGATGAGGGGAGGCTGGCCCGTCCAGTTCCTCCGACAGCATCCGCCACAGCGAACCGGCCCACGCGGACAAATCAGGCCATTTCTTCCAGAAGAGCTGCAACGTGGTTTCGTCGAACTCGGCACTGGCATGATCAGGCGTGATGGCGTCCCTGACGTCCTCGAGGCGGTGAATCGCGTCAAGGAATTGACCCGCGACATCGTCCATGCAATCACCCTTCGGGCGATTGTAAGCAGACGTTCAGCCGGAGCGCGAGAGTCCGTACACTGCGGCTGTGGCGCAAGAGGCAGCGGGCCAGTTCGAACTGGGCACCGACGGGCCCAAGGTGATCCTGGTCGGCGTGGACGATTCCACCACCTCGCTCCGGGCGGCCTCGTACGCGGCCGGCCTGGCCCGCAGGCAGGGAGCCAGCGTGACCGTCGTGTTCGTGGCCCCGGTCGCGTCCCTGGGCGCGGCGACCCCCGGCGGGGCCGGCCTGGTCGCGGCGCAGCGCGAAGCGCTCGGCCAGCTGGCCGAGGACCTGCGCCGCCGGGCCGAGGAGGCGTCCAGGGATCTGGGCATCCCGATCACGTTCATCGCGGCCGAGGGCGACGCCTACAGCGAGATCCGCCGGATCGCCGACGAGATCCGCGCGGACGCCGTCGTGGTGGGCGCTTCGGCCCACGCCGGGCACCGGCTGGTCGGCTCGCTGGCCATACGGCTTGTCCGGGCCGGCCGGTGGCCGGTGACCGTCGTCCCCTGAGCGCCGTTGCTCCCGGATGTATCTGGATCCGGGGTTCGCGGCTCTGTTCTCTTAGTTGGCCGGTCAGGGGGCCGGTCAGGACAGGGGGACCCAATGCCTGTTTTGAGCCAGTACTGGTTCCACAACGGTTTCTTCTCCGGGCCGTTCGACGTCTTCAACGAGCCCTACCCCGACGGGGGCTGGGCGTGGATCTCGAACGGTTCGTCGTCAGCGGCCACGCTGGTCTGGAATCGCGCGGACGGGGAGCACGCGGTTGACCTGGCCGCGCAGCTGAACACCGGCGACGTTCTGGCCATCGTGGACAAGGCGCTGGGCGGCCAGGCGTCGCGCACCAGCGGGATCATGGTCCAGGGCGTGTTCTGGCCGAGCGTGCCCTACTACGGCAGCGACCCGGGCCGGCACCCGGCCTCGATGATGCTCGCCCGGGTGTACTTCGACTTCCACGTGTCGACGCCCTGGTACTGCTCCGACGCGGACGGCAACATCGACTACTACCTGGTGCTGTACCTGGACGGGGCGGGCCACGCGCAGGGTTACGTGGACGGCTGGAGCTACAGCTACAACGGCGGGGGCCCGTTCTGCACGGGTTCCATCAACGACGCGCTGAACAGCGCCGTCCCGGGGGCGATCAGCCAGGTCCAGAAGGTCCTGGACGACAGGCTGGCCCTGCTCGCCGCCTTCACCTTCTCCACCATGTACTACCTGCCCGGGTCGGGGACCGCCAGCCAGGGTGACCACGCGGAGAACGCCGACACCGACCTCGCCGTGGCAGTGCTGCCGTAGCGCGCCGCCGCGGCCGGTCACGGGCAACACATTCGTAGACAGGAGAAGGAAAGATGAAGCACGACGTCATCGAGCGCCTGCAAACGCTCCTCCGGGACGAGGGGTTCACCAACCTCAGCACGCTGCGCGCCAGCCACGACGTGACGATCAGCGCCGCCAAGGGTGAGACCCGGCTGGTCACGCACATCAGCGAACGCGTGTCCGTGCCGTCCCACGCGCAGCCGCACGACGAGGTACCGGACCCGTCGGTGATCGCGGTGCGCCCGCAGGTCCCCGGCATCCCATCCGACCCGGTGACAGGCGCCCCTGGGCGGGCTGGCGGAAGCGGCCTCAGCAAGCGCCGCTGACCGATCCGGTGGGCCCGCCCGCGCCGGCCCGGGCGAGCCACCGGCCCGGGCCGGCCCGGACGGACTGGCCCGGGCCGGCCGGGACCGAGGCGCCGCCCGGGTGCGGGCGGCGCCTCCCGCTGTCCGGGGGGCCGGCCGGCCCCCGCGGCATTAGGTGTTGACCGCGAGCGCGAACGGGAGCACCGCGGGGGCATCGCATTCGCGCAGCAGCTTTGCGCCGACCGTCATCGTCCAGCCGGTGCCGATGCGGTCGTCGACCAGGAGCACCGGCTGCCCGAACCCGGCGAGCGCGGCGCTCAGGTCACCGGGCACGGCCAGGGTCCGCCACAGCGCGGCCAGCCGCTGTGCGCTGTTGTACTGAGACCCCGGCGGCGCGCCGTTGCGGTACTCCAGGCCGCCGAGGTAGCTGAGCTTTCCGGCAGCCGCGATCCGCTGGCCGAGTTCGGCGATCAGGCGAGGCCGCGACCGGGACGGCAGGGTTACCACCCCGGCCGGGCGCTGCGCCCAGTCCCACGCGGCAAGCACCGCAAGCACGGCGTCGAACAGTTCGCCGGGAACCGGCTCGTCCGGCGCCCCGCCGGCGAGGACCTTGCGCAGCGGGCTGCCCCAGCCGATGTCGGTCAGCCGGCCGACGCACCGCCCCGGCTCCGCCGCTACGCCGGCCGGGATCCGCCCGGTGGCGTCGAGGCCGAGTGCGGCCATCCCGGTGGGCCAGATCCGCCGTGGGGTCACGGTCACGCCCGGGCGCCGCAGCCGGGCCCTGGCGAAGTCCTCGGTGCGGCTGCTCACACCGGCCGCGCGGGCCACGCCGGTGCAGTTGTCGCACCGCCCGCAGGGCGCGGCGCCGGGGTCGTCGAGTTCCCGGCGCAGATACTCCATCCGGCAGCCGCCGGTCTCTGCGTAACCCAGCATGGCCTGCTGCTCGCGGGCCCGCTCAGCCGCGACTCGATCGTAACGCTGCTTGTCGTACACCCACGGCTGGCCGGTTACCATCCAGCCGCCGGGCACCCGGCGGACCGCGCCGTCCACATCCAGGACCTTCAGCATGGTCTCCAGCCGCCCGCGCGAAAGGTCCACATGGGTCTCCAGCGCCGCGAGCGACAGCGGCGCACCCGCGGCGCCGAGCGCGGCAAGGGCCGTCCGCACATCCCGCTCCGGCGGGAAGGCGAGGCTCGCGAAGTAGGCCCAGATGTCCCGGTCCTCGGTGGCCGGCAGCAGGATGACCTCGGCGCGCTCGACGCCGCGGCCGGCCCGGCCGATCTGCTGGTAGTACGCGACCGGCGACTGCGGCGCACCGAGATGCACGATGAAGCCGAGGTCGGGCTTGTCGTAGCCCATGCCGAGCGCGCTGGTCGCGACGACGGCCTTGAGCTTGTTGGCCAGCAGGTCGTCCTCGATGGCCAGGCGCTGCGCGGGGTCGGTCTGCCCGGTGTAGGCCTCGGCGCTGTATCCCCGGTCCCGGAGGATTTCGGCCACGTCATGGGCGCCGGCGACGGTCAGCGTGTAGACGATGCCCGAGCCGGGCAGTTCGCCCAGCTGGTCGGCCAGCCAGGCCAGCCGCTGCGGCGCGGTGGGCAGCCGGACCACGGCCAGGCGCAGGCTGTCACGGTCCAGTGGGCCGCGCAGCACCAGCGTCGGCGGTGGCTCACCCGGCCCCCGCCAGCCGGAGCCGAGTTGCTCCGCGACGTCGCGGGTGACCCTGGCGTTGGCGGTCGCGGTGGTCGCGAGCACCGGCACGTCCGGCGTCAGGCCGGCGGCCACCGAGCGCAGGCGGCGGTAGTCGGGCCGGAAGTCGTGGCCCCAGTCGGAGATGCAGTGCGCCTCGTCGATGACCAGCATGCCGGCCGATTCGGCGAGCCGGGGGAGGATGAGGTCGCGGAAGCCGGGGTTGTTCAGCCGCTCCGGGCTGACCAGCAGCACGTCGACCGTGCCGCCGGAGATCTCGGCGTGGACCTCGTCCCATTCCTCGACGTTGGCCGAGTTGATGGTCCGGGCCCTGATGCCGGCCGCCTGGGCGGCCGCGATTTGGTTGCGCATAAGAGCAAGTAGTGGCGATACGATCACCGTCGGTCCCGTGCCCCGCTCGCGCAGCAACGCCGTGGCAACGAAGTAGACAGCGGATTTCCCCCAGCCCGTGCGCTGCACCACCAGGGCGCGGCGGCGGTCCATCACGAGGGCCTTGATCGCCGTCCACTGGTCGGCGCGCAGCCGGGCGTGCGGCCCGGCGAGCGCGCGCAGGTGTTGCTCGGCCGCCTCCCTGATCACGTCTTCGGAATCCGGGGGAGCGTGCTCGTGCGGTCCGGGGCCGGCCGTCATGTGTCCTTCGTATCAGGCGGGTCCGACGCCGTGTGGCCCCGTCCCCGGTTGCGCACCGGGGCGCTTCGGCCTGCCAGGCGGCGCGAGCTTGACAGCGGCAGGCACGGATCTTACTGTTCTACTAACATCATAGAATAATGTCATGATGGAAGAAGGCTGATGTTCCGGTTCCGCCTCGACGGCTCCTCGGGCGTCCCGCCCTACCTGCAGCTCGTCCACCAGGTGCGGCAGTCGCTGCTGCTGGGCTACCTGCGGGAAGGTGACCGGCTGCCCACGGTCAAGGAGGTCGCGGGCGACCTCGCGATCAACCCCAACACCGTGGTCAAGGCCTACCGGCAGCTTGAGCACGAAGGGCTGGCCGGCGGACGGCCGGGCCAGGGCACGTTCATCACCGCCACCTCGTCGCCGGCCCGGCCGGACGCGCAGGAGGCACTGCGCGAATCGCTGGAGCAGTGGTTCCGCGACGCGGCGGCGGCCGGGCTCCACGACGAGGCGGTGACGGCGCTGATCGCCGTGGTCCGCCAGGACCTGAGGAAGGAGAAGGTCTCATGACGCACGACGACACCGGCGGCGGCGTTCCCGCGCTCCGGACCACCGGGCTCGGCAAGCGCTATGGCCGCCACGTGTGGGGGCTGCGTGACTGTTCGCTCAGCATCCCTCCCGGCGCCGTCGTGGGCCTGGTGGGCCCGAACGGCGCAGGCAAGACCACCCTGCTCGAGATGATCACCGGACTGCTCAAGCCCACCGAGGGGCAGATCGAGGTGTTCGGCCACACCGCCCGGGCCAACAAGGCCGGGTCGCTGGCGCGGGTGGGCTACGTCGCGCAGAACCATCCGCTGTACCCGGAGTTCAGCGTCGCCGACATGTTCCGCCTGGGCCAGGCGATGAATCCGAACTGGGACATGGGCATGGCCAGGGCGCGTATGGAGGCCTTCGACTTCCCGCTGAAGCGCAAGGTCAAGACCTTGTCTGGCGGCCAGCAGGCGCAGGTCTCGCTGGCCATGGCCCTGGCCAAGCGCGCGCCGCTGCTGGTGCTCGACGAGCCGGTCGCCAGCCTCGACCCAATCGCCCGGCTGGAGTTCATGCGCGAGGTGATGGCTCAGGTCGCAGGCGGTGGCCCCACGGTCATCATCGCCTCGCACGTGGTGGGCGAGCTGGAGCGGTTCTGCGACTGGCTGGTCGTCCTCACCCTCGGGCACGTCCAGCTCGCGGGGCCCGTGGACGACCTGCTGGACGAGCACCGGTTGCTCACCGTCCCCCGGGCGACCCCGGACGCGGACCTGCCCGGCACTCCCATCCACCGTGCCGACAGCGACCGGCACTCGGCCGTGCTGCTCCGCACCGGCCAGGCGCCGCTGGCGGGCCTGCCTCATCCCGACTGGCGGGCCGAGGCTGTCGGCTTCGAGCAGCTTGTCCTGGCCTACCTCCAGCGCCCGGCCAGGGCGCCAGATTTCCCTAGCCTCACCCGGGAGGCGCCACCGCCCGGGCCGACCACGAAGGTGATGTCACGATGATCTGGGTCAGTTGGCGGCAGCACCGCAGCCAGGCCATCACCGGCCTTGGGCTGCTCGGCGCGCTCGCGGTGTACGGGATCGTGCTCGGCCTTGCCATGCGCGGTTCGTTCAGCCAGAACAATCTGGCCGCCTGTCTGGCGCACAGCCAGGGCGCGAACTGCCCGAACTCGGTCTACGCGTTCGACAACCGCTTCGGCAGCCTGGTCAACATCGGGTTCTGGTCGGTGCTCCTGCTGCTTCCCGGGCTGATCGGGGCCGTCGTCGGCGCGTCCGTGCTCGGCCGCGAGATGGAGATGGGCACCTGGCGGCTGGCCTGGAGCCAGACCGTGCCGCGGACCCGGTGGCTGGCCATCCAGCTGGCGGTGGTCGCCGGCGGGCTGATAGTCCTCGGTGCGGCCATGACCCTGGTCGTCACCTGGTACCGCGCGCCCATGGACCGGCTCACCGGGCACTTCGTGCACAACGCCTACGACTACGAGGGCCTGGTCTTCACCGCCTACATTCTGTTCGCGTTCGGGCTGGCCGTGCTGTTCGGGCAGTTGCTGCGCCGCACCATCCCGGCGATGCTCGCCGCCCTCGTCCCCTGGGTGGCCGCCCGGATCGTCGTGGAGTTTCTGCTCCGGCCGCACTTCATGACGCCGCTGGCGTACTCCTACAGCTGCTCGCGGAACTGCGGAGGCAATGCCATCGTCGACGTGCCACCGGTCACCGGGCACCTCGGAGACCTGCTCGTCGGCACCGGTGGCACCTACCAGCCCGCCAGCCGCTTCTGGGAGTTCCAGTCCATCGAGGCCGGCATCTTCGTCGTGCTCACCCTGCTCGTGCTCGGTGCCGCCGCGTGGCTGCTGCACCGCCGCGCCGCGTGACCGTCACGGCGTGAGCCAACCGGGGCGGGCTGGGGGTGTGTGGCACTGTTCGGCGTCGCGTCTGCGGGCGACGTGCAGGACCGCGCCCCAGCCTCGCCTCAGACGGCCGCCAGGCCGCTCGGCCAGCCGGCGCCGGATCTCGCCGTAGAGCCGGTCGCGCTGCCACTGGGCCATGGCGATGTGCCCGGAGAAGGTGTCGAGCAGGCGAATGTACTCCTCGGCCGTGTACTCAATCTCCCAGCCGAAGTGCCGGATCTCGACGTCGGTGAACAGGCCGGTCGCTTCGATCTCGGCACGCTCGTCAGGCAGCTCGGCAGCCTCGAGGAATTGCGCGCCCGCGGGCAGGCCTTCGTTGATCTCGTCGTAGACGTCCTGGATCTCGTGGAAGAACCGGTCGCCCCCGGCGGGGAACGCGTGGGTGGCGCTCCAGAAGGCGAGATGCCCACCGTCTCGCAGCAGTTCCCAGGCCTTCCGGTAGCGAACGGCCGGGTCGATCCAGTGCCAGGCCGTGGCGGCGAATACCAGGGCGAATCCGGGCTGCGGCGGCTCCCAGGTCTCGAAGGCCTCGTTGACGATGGTCACCCCGGGGAAGCCGTGGAGGTTGCGGCGTGCCTCGGCGGCCAGGTCGGCGCCGAGCTCAACGCAGGTGATCTGGAACCCGCGACGGGCCAGCGGAATGGTCGCCTTGCCGGTCGCGCAGCCGACCTCCAGCAGCCGGTCACCGGGCCGCAGCCGGGCCAGCCGCACGAGCGCGTCGAACAATGCGGCCGGGTACTCCGGTCGTGCCCGGTGATAGCGGCTGGAAGCGGAGTTGAAGGTCGTCCTGAGATGTTCGCGATCATCGGGCACGATGACCATCATCGCCCGGCCGGGCCGGTGCGCCGCGGTCCCGGGCCCCGGGGTGGGCAACCTGGCTCAGCGCCGTGGCCCGCCTGACTCGGGCGGCGGCCGGCCGGTGACCGCACCATGTGCCAGACTTCCCCGCATGACAGAAGCGGGGCCCAAAGCTGACCTGCACCGTTACCTGCAGGCCGCCCGTGAAGCTCTGCTGTGGAAGCTCGACGGGCTTTCTGACTACGACGTCCGCCGCCCGCTGACACCCACCGGCACAAACCTGCTCGGATTGGTCAAGCATCTCGCCGGTGTCGAACTGTGGTACTTCGGCGACGCCTTCGGGCGGCCGCCCCGCGAACGGCCTTGGTCTGCCGATGACGCCAGAGACAACGCCGATTTCTGGGCCACCGCCGATGAGTCACGTGAGCGGATCGCCGGAATGTACCGGCGGGCCTGGGCGCACGCCGATGAGACAATCCAGGCGCTGGACCTGGATGCGGTCGGCCACGTGCCCTGGTGGCCAGCCGGCCACCGCGAGGTGACACTCCATCAGATCCTCGTGCATCTGGTCGCCGAGACCAACCGGCACGCCGGGCATGCCGATCTCGTCCGCGAACTCATCGACGGGGCCGCAGGACTGCAGGCCGACGACGACAACCTGCGCGCACATGACCGGGCATGGTGGGAGAACTATCGCAATCGGCTCGAGCGTGTGGCGCAGGAAGCCAGCCAGGGCTAAATGCTCCGGGTGGGCTGGTGGGGCTGTGGGCTGGTGGGGCGCCAGGGGCTCGAACCCTGAACCAACGGATTAAAAGTCCGCTGCTCTGCCATTGAGCTA
>Ga0070714_100003070_pt1 | contig 12391 bp, 10 predicted proteins | sample LARL83metaG_FD_65450 | JGI IMG/M metagenome (GOLD analysis project Ga0070714, IMG submission 65450) | Corn, switchgrass and miscanthus rhizosphere microbial communities from Kellogg Biological Station, Michigan, USA - LAR L8-3 metaG | ecosystem: Host-associated > Plants > Roots > Rhizosphere ... | reverse complement strand
CTCGGCGGCGGGTCGCTGACGGCGCTGCCGATCATCGAGACGCAGGCGGGCGATTTGTCGGCCTACATTCCGACCAACGTGATTTCGATCACCGACGGCCAGATCTTTCTCGAAGCCGACCTCTTCCACCAGGGCGTTCGTCCGGCGATCAACGTCGGCAACTCGGTCTCGCGCGTCGGCGGCTCGGCGCAGATCAAAGCGATGCGCCAGGTGGCCGGCACGCTGCGCCTCGACCTCGCCCAATACCGCGAGCTTGCCGCTTTCGCGCAGTTCGGCAGCGATCTCGACAAGTCCACCCAGGCCCAGCTCAATCGCGGCGCGCGGCTCGTCGAGATCCTGAAGCAGCCGCAGTACGAGCCGCTCTCGGTCGAACGACAGGTCGCGATCATCTATGCCGGCACCAACGGCTATCTCGACGCGGTCGCGCTGCCCGACCTGCGGAGGTTCGAGATCGAGCTCTACAAGGTCCTCGAGACGCGCCACCCGCAGGTGCTGCGCGGCATCGCCGAAAAGAAGCAGCTCGACGATCAGCTGAAGGCGAGCCTGGATGGCGCCGTGAAGGAATTCGCCGCCGACTTCTCGGCGAGAAAGGCGAACGCCGCGTAGCGGCGCGGACGTTCACTCATGCCGTCACTCATCGATCTCCGCCGCCGCATCCGCGCCGTCAAGAACACGCAGCAGATTACGAAGGCCATGAAGATGGTCTCGGCGTCCAAGCTGCGCCGCGCGCAGGAACGGATGATGAGCGCGCGTCCGTACGCGCTGCAGATGCAGCGCGTTCTCGCGAGCGTCGCGTCGCGCGTCGATCCGTCGACGCATCCGCTGCTGGCGATTCGCGATCTCGGCCCGGCGAGCAAGACGCTCGTGATCGTCGTGACGGCCGACAAGGGCCTCTGCGGCAGCTTCAACACCAACATCATCAAGGCCGCCGGCGGCTTCGTCGTCGGCAGCCCGCAGGTGTGCACGCTCGGGCTCGTCGGCCGCAAAGGGCGCGATTTCTTCGGCCGCCGCGGCTTCAGCGTGTTCTTCGAGCAGGTCGGGATCTTTCAGAAGCTGCGCTTCGAGGACGCACGGTCGATTGCGCAGACGGCGGTCGAAGCGTTCACGTCGGGCGAGGTCGACAGCGTCGTGCTCGCCTACAACGAGTTCAAGTCCGTCATGACGCAGCGCGTGGTGATCGATCGGCTGTTGCCGATCCCGCGCGAGGAAGTCGAGGCCGCGGTTGGCGCGTCCCCGGTGGTGGATTACCTTTACGAGCCGTCGCCGCAGGCGATCTTCGACGAGCTGCTGCCGCGCTATGTCGACGTGCAGGTGTACCGCGCGCTGCTCGAGTCGAACGCCGCGTTCTTCGCGGCCCAGATGACGGCCATGGACACGGCGACGAAGAATTCCGCGGACATGATCGCGAACCTCACTCTCTACATGAACAAGGTCCGCCAGGCGGCAATCACGCGCGAGATCATCGAGGTCGTGTCGGGCGCCGAGGCGCTCTAAGCAGCCGGTTCCACAAACATATGGCCACTCAAGCACCCCAAATCGGCAAAATCGTCCAGGTGATCGGTCCCGTCGTGGACGTCGAATTCTCGGCCGGGCAGCTGCCCGCCATCTACAACGCGCTCCGCATCCAGTCCGACGCGAAGAGCGGGTCGGACGCGATCGACGTCATCGCCGAGGTCGAGCAGCACCTCGGCGAGAACCGCGTGCGCGCGGTCGCGATGAAGCCGACCGACGGCATGCAGCGCGGCATGAAGGCGATCGACCTCGGCGGGCCCATTTCGGTCCCGGTCGGCCCCGAGACGCTCGGACGAGTCCTGAACGTGCTCGGCGAGCCGGTGGACTTTCCCGATCGGCCCGTGCTGACCAAGGAGCGATGGCCGATTCATCGCGCGGCGCCGACCCTCGAGGATCAGTCGACCGAGCTGAAGATGTTCGAGACCGGCATCAAGGTCATCGATCTGCTCGAACCGTATCTGCAGGGCGGCAAGATCGGGCTGTTCGGCGGCGCGGGCGTCGGCAAGACCGTCGTGATCATGGAGCTGATCCACAACATCGCGCTCAAGCACGGCGGCGTGTCCGTGTTCGGCGGCGTCGGCGAACGCACGCGCGAAGGCAACGATCTCTGGATTGAATTCCAGGAATCGGGCGTCATCGACATCAACGATCAGACGAAATCGCGCGCGGCGCTCGTCTATGGACAGATGACCGAGCCGCCGGGCGCGCGCCTGCGCGTCGGTCTGTCGGCGCTCACCGTCGCCGAATATTTCCGCGACGCGGAAGGCAAAGACGTCCTGCTCTTCATCGACAACATCTTCCGCTTCACGCAGGCCGGTTCTGAAGTGTCCGCGCTCCTGGGGCGCATGCCGTCGGCCGTCGGTTACCAGCCGACACTGCTCAGCGAGATGGGCGAGCTGCAGGAGCGCATCACGTCCACGAACAAGGGGTCGATCACGTCGGTGCAGGCCATTTACGTGCCCGCCGACGACTACACCGACCCCGCGCCGGCGACGACCTTCGCGCACCTCGACGCGACGACGAACCTGTCGCGCGCGATCTCCGAGCTCGGCATCTACCCGGCCGTCGATCCGCTGGCGTCGACGTCGCGCATCCTCGATCCGCGCATCATCGGCGAGGAGCACTACCAGGTCGCGCGCCAGGTGAAGCAGATCCTGCAGCGCTACAAGGACCTGCAGGACATCATCGCCATTCTCGGCATCGACGAGCTGTCCGAAGACGACAAGCTCACCGTGGCGCGCGCGCGCAAGCTGCAGAAGTTCCTGTCCCAGCCCTTCTTCGTCGCCCAGCAGTTCACGGGCCTCGAAGGCAAGTACGTGCCGATTGCCGACACGATCCGCGGATTCAAGGAGATCGTCGAAGGCAAGCACGACGACATCACCGAGCAGGATTTCTACATGGTCGGCTCGATCGATGAAGTCGTCGCCAAGGCGCAGAAGAGAAAGAGTGCGTAGTGGCTCTGCCGCCGAATCTCCATCTGCAGATCGTGTCCGCCGATCGCTCGCTCGTCAGCGAAACGGTTGACGAGGTGCAGATCCCGGGCGCGGACGGTTATCTGGGCGTCCTCCCCGGCCATACGCCGCTCCTGACGACGCTCCAGGTCGGGCAGCTGTGGTATCGCCAGGGCGAGACGAAGGTCTACCTGGCGATTGCGTTCGGGTTCGCCGAAATCCAGCCGGACCGCGTGACGATTCTCGCGCAGATCGCCGAGAAGGCCGACGACATCGACCTCGCGCGAGCCGAATCGGCGAAGAAGCGCGCCGAGGAGCGGCTGGCGAAGCCGACGGTCGACATGGATTTCGAGCGGGCGCGCATTGCGCTCCTCAAAGCCCTCGTGCGCCTGAACGTGGCCAGTCGCGCTAGAATTCGCGCGTAATTGTTCGCCAACCTCACCAATCTGTTTCGCTACCGAGGGCTCATCCAGAGCCTCGTCGCGCGCGACCTCAAGGCGCGCTACCGCGGCTCGGTGCTTGGCTTCGTCTGGTCGTTCGTCAACCCGCTCCTGCTGCTGCTCATCTACTCGTTCGTGTTCACCAAGGTCATGCCGAACGAGACGAAAGGCATCCAGCCGTACGCGCTGTTCATGTTCTGCGGCATCCTGCCGTGGACGTGGTTTTCCTCGTCGCTCTCCGAAGCGGCGGGCGCGCTGATTGCCGGCGGCAACTTAATCAAGAAAGTCCTCTTCCCCGCCGAGGTGCTGCCGATCGTCAGCGTCCTGACGAACATGGTGCACTTCTTTCTGGGGCTGCCGATCCTGATCGCGTTCCTGGTGATCTACAAACATCCGCCCGACGCCTGGGATCTCGTCTGGTTTCCAGTCGCCGTCGCCGTGCAGCTGTTGTTCACCTGCGCGCTGGCCTTGATCGTTTCCGCGCTCGCGGTCCACTTCCGCGACATCCGCGACATCCTGGCGAACCTGTTGACGCTCTGGTTCTTCGCGACCCCGATCATCTATCCGATGAGCCTCGACACGGTTCAGAAGTACAAGGCGCTGTACAACCTGAACCCGTTCACCCATCTCGCGGTGTCGTACCAGGAAATCCTGTTCTACTACGGCCCGATCGGGCATTGGCGATGGCTGCTCGCCCTCGGCGGAGCGTCCGCGGCGCTGTTTCTCGCCGGGTACTGGCTCTTCGACCGCCTGCGCGACTCGTTCGCGGAGGGCGTATGACGCCGGCGATCGAACTCACCGACGTCACGAAGATCTACCGCCGCTACGGGGGCAAGCAGTTCGCGACGCTCAAGAGCGCGCTGCTCCAGCGGAGCATCCTCCGCGACCTGCGCCCGAGCGAGACGTTTCCCGCGCTGAACGGCGTGTCGTTCGTCGTGCCGCGCGGCTCCACGTTCGGCGTCATCGGCAAGAACGGCTCCGGCAAGAGCACGGCGTTGAAGCTCGTCGCCGGCATCACGAAGCCGACGTCCGGCAGCGTCCGCGTCGAGGGGCGGATTTCGGCGCTCATCGAGCTCGGCGCGGGCTTCCATCCGGAAATCTCCGGCCGGGAAAACGTGTTCATCAACGGCATCATGCTCGGTCTCACGAAGCGGGAGATTCAGAACCGCTTCGATGAGATCGTCGACTTCGCCGAGCTGCGCGAGTTCATCGACGCGCCGGTGAAGACGTATTCGTCCGGCATGTACATGCGGCTCGGCTTCGCCGTCGCGATCAACGTCGATCCGGACGTGCTGCTCGTCGACGAGGTCCTGGCGGTCGGCGACGAAGGATTCACGCACAAATGCCTCGACAAATTCAGCGAGTTCCGCCGGCGCGGCAAGACGATTCTGCTCGTCACGCACTCGTTGAACCTCATCGAGCGCTTCTGCGACGAGGCGGTCTGGCTCGACGCGGGACAGAAGAAGGCGGACGGCGACCCGAAGCGGGTCGTCGACGCGTACTTGACGAAAGTCGAGGAGGCCGAAGAGCTCCTGCTCGCGCAGACCAACCTGCGCGCGGTGGAGGCTGCCGAGCCGCCGGCACCGGCCTCGGGCGCGCCGCCTGCGGATCCGACATCGGACATGTTCCAGGCGACCGAGGGACGCTGGGGCTCGCGCGAGATCGAGATCACCGACGTCTCGTTCCTCGATCGTGAGGGCCAGCCGTCCCACATCTTTCATTCCGGAGATCCGATGTCGGTGCGGCTCAAGATCCGCGCTGTCCACCCGACAGAAGATTTCGTGTTCGGCGTCGGCCTGTTCAACGCGGACGGCGTCTGCTGCTACGGCACCAACACGTACCTCGAAGAGCTGATCCCCGAGACGATGAGCGGCGATGCCGAGGTGACCTTCGCCGTCGATAGCCTGGATCTCGTCGAAGGCACGTACAAGGTCGACGTCGCCGTTCACAAGCGCGACGGCGCGCCGTACGATTACCATCGCCTCCTCTACACGTTCCGCGTCAAATCGCGAACGCACGACGTCGGGATCTACCGCCCGCGCCATCGATGGCTGTTTTCGTCCGCCATCAGATTTCGCAGCGGTCAAGGTCCGGAGTGAGCGCGCTCGATCCGGCGCAGCTCGCCGCGCTCGTCTCGCGCTGGCGCGCGGAGGGGCGGACGATCGTGTTCACGAACGGCGTCTTCGATCTGCTCCACCCGGGCCACCTTCGCTACCTGCAGCACGCACGCAGCCTCGGAGACGCCCTCGTCGTCGGCGTCAACTCCGACCGGTCGGTGCGCGCGAACAAAGGACCGTCGCGCCCGGCGACGCCCCAGGCGGAACGCGCCGAGGTGCTGGGCGCGCTTGCCTGCGTGGACGCCGTCACGATTTTCGACGAGGACACGCCCCACGACCTGGTCCGGACCATCCAGCCGGACGTGCTCGTGAAAGGGGCCGACTGGGCCGAGGACGCCATCGTTGGCCGGGATGTCGTCGAAGCGCGCGGCGGCCGCGTCGTACGCGTGCCCGTCGAGCCCGGCTACTCCACGACGCGGATCCTCGAGCGAATCAAGAAGCCGATCTGAGCGCGGCGGCAGTCGGGGGCGCCTGATACACTGGAAGTTTCAGGCCGACGGACCCCTCGTGACCACCTCGACGTCGCTCAACCTCCGCGCCGTGCTCAAGGCCGCTGTTACCCGCAGCGGCATGGATGTTCCTGCGCACGTTTTCGCCGGGCTCACACCGTCGGCCAAGGCGCTCTTCGTGGCGGCGGCATCGCAGGCGCTTCCGCATGGCGTCGTCCTCTTCGTCGTGCCGGGCGACGGCGACATCGAAGAATCGCTCGCCGACGTCGGCTTCTTCCTGTCGGCGCTCGAAGGCTGGTCGCAATCGGCCGCGGACCGGGCGGTGCTGGCGTTTCCGTCGCATGAAATCGATCCGTATCGCGGCCTCGCGCCCCATTTCGGCGTTACCTCGGCGCGCGCCCGCGCCCTCCACGCCGTCGCCAGCGGCACGGCACGCGTTCTCGTCGCATCCGCGCCGGCACTGATGCCGCTCGTCAGTTCGCCCCGGCGGCTGCTCGCGGCTTCGCTCGATTTGAAGCCCGGACAGGACATCGCGCCGGCCGATCTCGCCGAGCTTCTCGTCGACGCGGGCTTTCGCCGCGAAGACCCGGCCGACGAGCCCGGCGAGTTCGCGATCCGCGGCGGCATCGTCGATATCTTTCCGGCGGGCGACGCGAGCCCGGTGCGCCTCGAATTCATCGGCGACACGATCGAGACGATGCGCACCTACGACGCGGCGAGCCAGCGATCCGTCGCCGCCATCGATCAGATTACCGTCGTTCCTCTCCGCGACGTCCTGGACGTCCTGAACGGCGCGCGCGACGCGAGCGTATTCGATTACCTGTCGCGCGCCCACGACTCTCGCATAGTCCTGTCGGAGCCGGACGAGATCGACGCGGCCGCTTCGAAGCTTCTCGAGCAGACGGCGCACAGCTACGAAGAGGCGCTCGGCAAGTCGAACGACACCGCGAAGCCCATTCCTCCGACTGACTTGTTCATCGATTGGGATCTCTTCAAAGCCCGCCTCTCGTCCAGCACGGCGCTCGTGCAGCTTGGCCTCGACGACGACGCGGCGGAGGCGGCTGCCGGTACGGCAGAAGGAGGCAGGGCGTCGCTGCCATTCCGGCGCATCCGATGCCAGCCCGCGATCGAACGTCACGGTCGACTCTCCGAATGGGTAGCCGAGATTCGCCGCCTGCGGGACGAGGGCGAGGCCACGCTCTTCGTTGCGGCGACCGCGGGCCGCCGGGAGCGGACGATCGAGCTGCTGAAGGAATACGACGTCTTTGCCGTTCCGGTGGAGCGCGCGGACGACGCGCGGTACGCGGCCGTTCTCGTCGCAACCGGGAATCTCTCGCGCGGATTCCGGCTGCCCGATGCAAACCTGCAGATCTACGCCGAAGGCGACGTCTTCGAAGAGGAGCGGCGTGCTCCCGAACGGCGCCGTTCGGCGACGAAAGCCTTCCTTTCCGATCTGCGCGATCTCAAGGTCGGCGACCTCGTGGTCCACGTCGACCACGGCATCGGCATGTTCGTCGGGCTGAAGCAGATTGGCGTCGGCGACACGATGCAGGAGTTCCTGGAGCTCCGCTACGCGGGCGAGGACAAGCTCTTCGTTCCGGTCGAGCGGCTCGATCTCGTCCAGAAGTACACCGGCGCGACGCGGCCGCCGATCGACAAGCTGGGCGGGACGTCCTGGGAACGCGCGAAGACCAAAGTGAAAAAAGCCATGCGCGACATGGCCGAGGAGCTCTTGAAGCTCTACGCCGCGCGCAAGGCGGTCCCGGGGCACGCCTTCAGCGCCGACTCGCACTGGCAGCAGGAATTCGAGGATGCCTTCGAGTACGAGTTGACCGTCGATCAGAAGACCGCGATCGCCGACATCAAACGCGACATGGAAGCGACGACGCCGATGGACCGGCTGCTCTGCGGCGACGTCGGCTACGGCAAGACCGAAGTCGCGATGCGCGCCGCGTTCAAGGCGGTGATGGACGGCAAACAGGTCGCCTTTCTCGCGCCGACGACCGTGCTGGCCTTCCAGCATCAGAAGACGCTGAAGGAGCGGTTCGCCGGCTTCCCCGTGCGGATCGACATGGTGAGCCGGTTCCGCACGAAACAGGAGCAGGCCGAGGCGCTTCGAGATCTCTCGGCCGGCAAAATCGACATCATCGTCGGTACGCATCGTCTGCTCTCGAAGGACGTCGAATTTCGCGATCTCGGCCTGCTGGTCGTCGACGAAGAACAGCGCTTCGGCGTCGCGCACAAGGAGAAGATCAAGCAGCTGAAGAAGAAAGTCGACGTGTTGACGATGAGCGCGACGCCGATTCCCCGGACGCTCAACATGTCGCTCGTCGGGATCCGCGACATGTCGATCATCGAAACGCCGCCGAAAGACCGGCTGTCGATTCAGACCAACGTGCTGAAGTTCGACCAGGAGGTGATCCGGCGCGCCATCCGGGGCGAGCTCGAGCGCGGCGGCCAGGTGTACTTCGTCCACAACCGCGTCGAGTCGATCTTCTCGATCGGCACGCTCGTTCAGCGCCTCGTCCCGGAAGCCAGGGTCGTCGTCGGCCACGGCCAGATGGCGGAGGACGAGCTCGAGCGCGCGATGCTCGATTTCGTCGCGCGCAAATTCGATGTGCTTCTCGCCACCACCATCGTGGAGAACGGCCTCGACATCCCGAACGCGAATACGATCATCATCAACCGCGCGGATCGGTACGGCCTGTCGCAGCTGTACCAGCTGCGCGGGCGGGTTGGCCGGTCCGATCGCCCGGCGTACGCATATCTCCTGATTCCGCCAGAAGACAACCTGTCGCCGGTGGCGAAGAAGCGGCTCGCCGCGATCAAAGAGTTCAGCGATCTGGGAAGCGGCTTCCGCGTCGCCGCGCTCGATCTCGAGATCCGCGGCGCCGGCAATCTGCTCGGCGGTGAACAGAGCGGCCAGATCGATACCGTCGGCTTCGAGATGTATATGAAGCTGCTCGAGCAGACGGTGCGGGAGCTGAAGGGCGAAGAGCTCGAGGACGACGTGAGGGCGACGGTCAACCTCCGGGTCGACCTCAAGATCGACGCGTCGTACGTCCCGGACATGAACCAGCGGCTCATGCTCTATCGCAAGGTCGCCGCCGCGCGCCACGACGAGGAAATCGACCGCGTATTGGAGGAAGCCGTCGACCGGTACGGCCCGCTGCCCGACTCGGTGCTGAATCTGGCCGATTACGGACGCATTCGCATCCTGGCCGATCGGCTGGGCATCGACGCCATCGACCGCGACGCGCGGACGGTCGTCTTAAAGTTCAGACCGCAGGCGAAGGTCGATCCGGTCCGTCTCGTGGCGCTGGTGCGGCAGCGTCCGGAACTGACGCTCGTCCCGCCTGCGGCTCTCAAGCTTTCGCTCGATGCGGTGGCGCCGGCCAGTCACAAGCCGACCGGCGCGGTGCGGAAGCCAGGCCGGAGCGGCGCCCATGCGCCGTCGTGGTGGACCGCCCGAGCACGGGAAGCTGAGATACAGCCCGGCTTCAACAAACAGGCGATGACCCGGCCCGCGAAGGAGAATCCGCGGGCGCCAGGCGGCGTCTTCGAGCGCGTCGGCAGCGTGTTGAGCGAGCTGGTCGATCAAGGTTAAGATATTACCGTTCAAAGATTTAGCTATGACTTACAAGCACGCCACGGCCGTCGCCGCCGCTTCGCTCGTCGCCCTCGCCCTGTCGGTCGGGGCGCGCGCCGAGATCTTCGAGCAGATCCTCGTGAAGGTGAACGGCGAGATCTTCACGAAGACGGATCTCGAGAACGCGCAGATCTCGGTCCTGCGCCAGCGCGGCCAGCAGATCGATCTCAAGAGCGATCCGAACAACCAGCAGCTTCGGAGCGCGCTCGACGCGATCACGCCGCAAATCATGGTCGACGCGATCGATCAGATGCTCATCGTGCAGCGCGGCAAGGAGCTCGGCTACAAGCTGTCCGACGAACAGTTCAAGACCGCCGTCGACAGCATCAAGAAGGAAAACAAGATCGAGACCGACGAGCAGTTCCAGGCCGCGTTGAAGCAGGAAAACATGACGATGGCCGACTTGCGGCGCAACTTCGAGCGGCAGATGATCCGCTCGCGCGTCGAGCAGAACGAGGTCCTCGGCAAGGTCGGCGTCACCGACGACGAGGCGCGGGCGTATTACGACGCGCACCAGAGCGAGTTCACGACGCCGCCCACGATCTCGCTGCGCGAGATTCTCATTGCCGTGCCGAAGGACCCGAAAGGCATCAACGTCGCGGCGGACGACGAAGCGAAGGCGCGCGCCGAGGCGATCCGGGCGCGCATCCTGGGCGGCGAGAGCTTCGACAAACTGGCTTCCGAAGTATCCGAGGCGCCGTCCAAGGCGAACGCCGGGCTCGTCGGTCCCCTCAGCCTGAACGATCTGTCGCCGGAGCTGCGCAAGGTGATCGAGCCGCTGAAAGTCGGCCAGATCACCGAGGTGATGCACGATAGCCGCGGCTACCAGATCCTGAAGCTCGAGTCGTCGACGCCGGCGCAGACGCTGCCTTTCGAGCAGGCGCGGGAGCAGATCGGCGAGCGCGTGTTCACCGGCAAGCGGCAGGAAGAGTACAAGAAGTATCTCGACAAGCTGCGCGCCCAGGCGATCATCGAGTGGAAGAACGACGACGTGAAGAAGGCGTACGAGGAAGGGCTGAAGAAGCAGGCGGCGGCCGCGACGCCGCAGTAGGCGCGAGACCACGGGGTTGCCGGCCGAGTGGTTCGCTATCTGGACGCGTTCGCGCCACGAGCAGGTCGTGCGCCAGCAGCTCGAACGGAAGCGCGTCGACGCGTTCCTGCCGACGATTACCCGCTGGAGCCGGTGGAAAGATCGCAAGAAGAAGGTCGACTGGCCGTTGTTCCCCGGCTATTGCTTCGCTCGATTCGATCCGGCCGATGCCCTTTCGATCGTCAAGTGCACGGGCGTCGTGAACATCGTGTCGTTCGAAGGCAAGCCGGCGCCGATTCCCGAGTACGAGCTGGAAAGCATCAGGCTGCTCGTCGGCAGCGAGCTGCAGTTCGATCCGTGTCCATTGATTCACGAGGGCATGATGGTGAGCGTCGTGCACGGCCCCTTGCGGGGCGTCGTCGGGCGGTTGATGCGGAAGGACGCGTCGAAGGCGCGCCTCGTCCTCTCGGTGGACCTGATCGGCCAGGCCGTGTCGGTGGAAGTCGACGCCTCTGATGTCAAACCCTTCTAAAACGTCCATCGGCGGCGTGCCGCTCGAGTCGCCGCTCGGCATCGCGCCGATGGCGGGCATGACCGATACGGCCTTTCGCCGGCTCGTCAAACGCCACGGCGGCTGCGGACTCGTCGTCACGGAGATGGTGAGTTCGGAAGGCCTCGTGCGCGGAATCGATCGGACGCTCGAGTACACCGAGTACACGAACGAGGAACGGCCGGTCTCGATCCAGATCTTCGGTGGAGACCCCGAGAAGATGGCGGCCGCCGCCCAGATCGTCGAAGGGATGGGCGCCGATATCGTCGACGTCAATATGGGCTGCCCCGTTCCGAAGATTGCGAAGCACAACGCCGGCTGCAGCCTGATGCGCGAACCCGAGCACGCGGCGAGCGTCATCGCCGCGATGACGAGAGCGGTGAAGATCCCCGTCACGGTGAAGATGCGGGCCGGCTGGAACGACGAGCAGAAGAATGCGCCCTCGCTCGCGAAGATGGTGGAACAGGCGGGCGCGGCGGCGGTGACCGTGCATGGCCGCACGGCCGCGCAGAGCTACAGCGGCAGCGCCGACTGGGACCTGGTCGCCCGAATCGCCGACGATCTCACAATCCCGGTGTTCGGCTCAGGCGATTGTCTCGAGCCCGGTCAGATCACCGCACGCCTGGCGTCAGGCGTCGAAGGCGTGGTGGTCGGCCGCGGCGTCTTGCGTAATCCGTGGATTCTCGCGCAGGCCGCGGACATGATCGCAGGGCGTCCGCCGCGGGAGGTGTCGATGGCGGAACGAGGCCGGTTTCTGTTCGAGTACATCGACCTCCTGATGACCGAACGGGTCGACGAGGCCCGGGCGGCCAGCCACGACCGATGGGTTGTCAACAAGCTTCGCGCGCTCGGGGCGTACTTCACCAAGGGCCTCGACAACGGATCGCATCTTCGGACCGCGATCAACACGGCCGACTCGCTCGGGGCGCTGCGCGACGCGATCGGCGAGTTCTTCGATTGCCGGGTGGCGCCGGACGCCGTATCAATTTGAGTAAGTTGTCCTGCCCTTGACACATCTCGGCTCCCCAGTAGAATCTGACGTCGCCCGATCCGATACAACCTAATAGCCTGCGTTGCGAGGTAAGGTCGGTGCCAGGCACGTGCCTGGCACGTGCCTGGCACCGACCGCAGGCTCGATTTTCCTCAGGAAACAACGATTTAGGTTGAACGGCAAATAAGTGACCCGAATCATC
>Ga0070714_100003069_pt1 | contig 12393 bp, 12 predicted proteins | sample LARL83metaG_FD_65450 | JGI IMG/M metagenome (GOLD analysis project Ga0070714, IMG submission 65450) | Corn, switchgrass and miscanthus rhizosphere microbial communities from Kellogg Biological Station, Michigan, USA - LAR L8-3 metaG | ecosystem: Host-associated > Plants > Roots > Rhizosphere ... | reverse complement strand
TCCGCGCCGCGGACCGCAAAGATCAGGATGCGTCCCATGGCGGAGTCGTCCACGTACAGGAAGCGTCCGTCGTCCGAGAACGCCGAGTCGATCGGGCCACTGTGGCCACCGCGGCTGCGCTCGCCGTCGCCAACTGCAGCGTGCCGTCTGGCTCGACCTCGTAGGAGGAGAGTGTGCCGCTGCCGCGACTGCCATGGCGGCAGCCGGCGCGGATTCGCTAAGCTTGGCCTTGAGAATGCGTACAATTCAGTTTCTACTACTGCCTCGGTCGCCGCATGACACCTGCGCGCCTCGGGGATGTGGCTATGAACAGGGTGATGACACCGGCGTGGGTGCCGCTGCAGGCGCCACGTCTGTGACATCTACAGTGCACGCGGCATAATGCCGCCCTTTTCGCTTTCTGGACCACACACATGCATGGCTTGATCACTGACGCCTGGGCGCAGGCGGCACCCGGCGGCGCTGGCGGCGGACAGTTCCAGTTCGCGCTGTTGATGGCAGCGTTCATCGCGCTGTTTTATTTCATGCTCATTCGTCCCCAGCAGCGCCGCGCCAAGGAGCACCAGACCCTGGTGTCGAAACTTGCCGCCGGCGACGAGGTGGTGACCGGCGGTGGCCTCCTCGGGCGCATCACCGAGGTAGGGGACACCTTCGTAACGCTCGAAGTCGCCGATGGCGTGCGTGTCAAGGTGCAGAAGGTGCAGGTCACGCAGCTGATGCCCAAGGGCACGCTGAAGAGCGCCTGAGGATGCTCGAGTACCCGCGCTGGAAATACCTGCTCGTTGCAGCTGTGCTGCTGCTGGCGCTGCTGTTCGCGTTGCCGAATATCTTCGGCGAGGACCCGGCACTGCAGGTGGAACGCAAGGACCACACGGCCGTCAACGCGGAGGCGCAGCGTGCGCTCGAGGGCTTCCTCACGCAGCACAACGTGCACTACGGCAAGAGCTACATCGACAGCGGTCGGCTGATGGTGCGCTTCACCAGCGTGCCCGACCAGCTCGCGGCACGCGATGCCGTCAATGCGCAATATGCCGATACCTACCGCACGGCGCTGTCGTTTGCACCGCGCACTCCCGCGGCGCTGCGCGTACTCGGCTTGCGTCCCATGCCGCTCGGACTCGATTTGCGCGGTGGCCTGTACCTGCTTTACCAGGTGGACGTCAACACGGCCGTGAGCCAGGCACTCGATGGCTATGCCCAGGATGCGCGGCGCGCGCTGGCGGCGGCTCATATCCCGGTGAAGGAGGTGAGCACGGTGGCAGGTGGTGGCGGTGCTGCCGACGCGGTGCGCGTCGTACTGCCGCCGGAATCCGACGTCAATGCCGCACGTGGCGCACTCGGCAGCGCACTGCAGGGCCTCTCGGTCAGTACCCAGAGTCTGCCCAGCGGCGCGGCGATCACCGCCAGCATGACTACCGCGCAGGTCCGCGAGCGCCGTGACTATGCGCTCGAGCAGAACATGACCACGCTGCGCAACCGTGTCAACGGACTCGGAGTGTCCGAGCCGATCGTGCAGCGTCAGGGGGTCGATCGCATCAACGTGCAGCTGCCAGGCGTGCAGAACTCCGCCGAGGTAAAGGACATTCTCGGGCGCGTCGCGACGCTCGAGTTCCGCCTCGAGGACATGCAGAACAACGCCTACGAGGCGCAACAGACCGGGCGCGTGCCGCTCGGCTCGAAGCTCTACACGCACACCCGCTTCGGTCGCCCGGTGCTGCTCAAGCGTGAGGTGATTGCGACCGGCGACCAGCTCACCAACGCCACCAGCGGGCAGTCGCAGGAAGGTCCGGCGGTCAACATCCGGCTCGATGCGCGCGCCGGCGATGCGATGCTGCGTACCACCCGCGCCAACCTCAACCGACGCATGGCGGTGGTGCTGATCGAGAAGCATCGCGAGACCAGCGAAGTGAACGGGCAGAAGGTGAGCCGCGAGGTGACCGATGAGCAGGTGATCAACGACGCCACGATTCGCGGGGTATTCAGCAACAGCTTCCAGATCACCGGGCTGCAGGCCGGTGAGGCGCGCGAGCTCGCGCTGCTGCTCAAGTCCGGATCGCTCGCGGCGCCGCTGTACGCCATCGAGGAGCGTGCCATCGGGCCGAGCCTCGGGCGCGACAACATCGACAAGGGCGTGACCGCTCTCATCGTCGGCATGGGCGGGGTTTTCGTGTTCATGTGGATCTACTACAAGACCTTCGGCCTGGTCGCTGACCTCGTGCTGCTCGCGAACGTGGTGCTGCTGACGGCGCTCCTCTCGATGATGCGCGCCTCGCTGTCGCTGCCGGGCATCGCCGGCATCATCCTCACCGTCGGTATGGCGGTGGATGCCAATGTGCTGATCTACGAGCGCATCCGCGAGGAGCTGCGCAAAGGGGTAACGCCACAGGCGGCGATCCGAGCCGGTTTCGACAAGGCGCTGTCGGCGATCACAGATTCCAACATCACTACGCTCATCGCTGGCGTGGTGCTGTGGGTGCTCGGCACCGGCCCGATCCGCGGTTTCGCCATCGTGCTGACCCTCGGCATCCTGACCTCCATGTTCACCTCGCTCATGGGCAGCCGGGCGCTGCTCACCCTGATGTACGGCGGGCAGCGCAAGGTGGCGCGTCTGTCGATCTGAGTGCCGGCCGCGGCTGCGACAAAGGACCTCGAGTGGAATTCTTCAGCCATCAGACCAACTTCCCGTTCATGGCCACACGCAAGGTGTGGTACGGGCTCTCGGCCGTGTTGATGGTCGTATCGCTCGGCTCGTTCTTCGTGCGCGGGCTTAATCTCGGTATCGACTTCACCGGCGGGGTGAGCGCCGAGGTGAGCTTTCCGCAGGCCGCCAATGTGGATGCGGTGCGCGGCGCACTCGCTGCCAGCGGCTTCCGCGAGCCGCAGGTGCAGAGCTTCGGCTCCTCGCGCGAGATCGACATCCGCCTGCCTCCCGATCCGCAGCAGAGCCCGGGCGAGGTGCGCAGCCGGCTGGAAACGGCGTTGCACACCATCGACCGCGGCGCGCAGGTGACGCAGCTCGATGTGGTCGGTCCGCAGGTCGGTAACGAGCTCAAGGTAAGCGCCATGTGGGCGCTGTTCTTCACGCTACTGGGAATATTTCTGTATATCGCCTTCCGCTTCCACACCTGGCGGCTGTCGCTCGGTGCGATCTTCGCGGTGCTGCACGACCCCATCCTGGTGATCGGATTCTTCTCGCTCACCCAGATGTCGTTCGACCTCGCCGTGGTGGCGGCCATCCTCGCCGTCATCGGCTACTCGCTGAATGACACGGTGGTAGTCTTCGATCGCATCCGCGAGCGCTTCGAGGGCAACCGGCGTTCGCCCTCGGACGTGATTCTCGACCAGTCGATCAACCAGACGCTGTCGCGCACCATCATGACCAAGGTGGTGACCTCGATCGTGGTGGTGGCGCTGCTGTTCCTCGGCGGGCCGGTGTTGCGCGGGTTCTCAGCGGCGTTGCTCATCGGCATCATCGCCGGCACGTACTCCTCGATCTACATCTCCAGCGCGATCGCACTCGACTTCGGACTTACCGCCGAGCATCTGTTTCCCTCGGTGAAGAAGGCGGCGCTCGACCACCTGCCCTGACGGAGAGCGGTGCTCTGATCGCCGATCCGCATCTCTGGCTCGCCTTCCTCGCGCTGTCGCTGCTCGAGATCGTTCTCGGCATCGACAACATCATCTTCATCTCGATCCTGGTGGAGCGCTTGCCCGCGGCGCAGCGCTCCGCGGCACGCATCACCGGCCTGGCGCTGGCGATGCTGACGCGCATTGCGCTGCTGTTCTCGGTGGTGTGGCTGACGCACCTCACCCAGCCCTGGTTGCAGCTGGACGGGCGCAGTTTCTCCGGTCGTGACCTGATACTGCTCGCCGGCGGACTGTTCCTGCTCGGCAAGAGCGTGCTGGAGATCCACCAGACGCTCGAGGGACACGCGGCGGGCCGGCAACGCCATCGAGTGCTCGGCCGCTTCGGCGCGGTGGTGACCCAAATCGCGCTCATCGATATCGTGTTCTCACTCGACTCGGTGTTCACCGCCGTCGGACTGGTACGCGAGCTGCCGATCATGGTGGCCGCCATCGTGGCAGCGATCCTGGTCATGATGTGGGTATCGCGCTCCATCGGGGCCTTCATCGCGCGCCACCCGACGATCAAGATGCTCGCGCTCTCGTTCCTGCTACTGATCGGGGTCGCGCTGGTCGGCGAGGGTCTGCACTTCGAGATCCCGAAGGGCTACCTCTATTTCGCCATGGCGTTCGCATTCGGGGTGGAGCTGATCAACATGCGGCTGCGGCCGCCGCCGCGATAGTCAGGCAGTGCGCGCACTCGCCGCGGCGCCGTTCGCCTTGCGCAGCGCGCTGTGTTGGTAGCCGTAGAAGATGTAGATCACGACGCCAATCGCGGTCCACACCACGAGCCGCATCCAGGTCGCGGGCCCGAGCGAGACCATCATGGCGCCACATACGATCGCCCCGGCGGTGCATACGAACCGTGGCCAGGGCGTGCGGAACGGTCGTGGCAGGTCGGGACGGGTGCGCCGCAGGATCAGTACTCCGACGCACACGGTGACGAAGGCGGCGAGCGTGCCGATCGACACCAGCTCACCGAGGATCTTCACCGGGAACAGTCCGCCGACCACCGCAGCGGCGACGGCGGTCACCACCGTACCGGTCGAGGGTGTGCGGAAGCGCGGATGCACGTGTCCGAACCAGCCGGGCAGCAGCCCGTCGCGCGCCATGGCAAAGAAAATGCGCGCCTGCGCGATGGTCATCACCAGCATCACCGAGGTCATGCCGCACACTGCGCCGAGCTTTACCGGAATCCCGAGCCAGTGGAGCGAGGGATACTTGTCGAGCGCGAGAGCGACCGGTGCGGCCACGTCCAGCTCGGTGTAGTGCACCATGCCGGTGAGCACTGCGGACACGATGACGTACAGGATGGTGCAGATCACCAGGCTGGCGAGGATACCGATCGGCATGTCGCGCTGCGGGTTACGGGTTTCCTGTGCGGCGGTCGACACCGCATCGAAGCCGATGTAGGCGAAAAAGATCACCCCGGCGGCCGCCATGACGCCGCTCCAGCCGAAGACGCCGGCCTGTCCGGAGTTCGGCGGCACGAATGGATGCCAGTTGGCGGTGTTGATATAGCTGACGCCGAACAGGATGAACAGCACGATGACCGTTACCTTGATGGCGACGATGACCGAGTTGAATGCGGCCGACTGCTTGATGCCGATGTAACAGATGGTGCCGATGATTGCCACGATCAGCATCGCCGGCACGTTGATGATTGCGCCGGTGCGCACTATCTCGAACGATTCCCTGCCCGCCGGTGTGCCGAAGGGCGCGTTGGAGAGCGCTGCGGGGAGGTGGATGTGCAGCTGCTCGAGCAGGCTCGCGGCGTAGCCGGACCAGCCGACCGAGACGGTCGCCACGGCGAACAGGTACTCGAGCACCAGGTTCCAGCCGATGAACCACGCCACGCCCTCCCCGAGGGTCGCATAGGAGTAGGAGTAGGCGCTGCCCGACACCGGGATCATCGCGCTGAACTCCGCGTAGCACAGCCCGGCAAAGGTACAGCCGAGTCCGGCGACGATGAACGATAGCGGCAGTGCGGGACCGGCGTGGTTGGCAGCCGCGGTGCCGGTGAGCACGAAGATGCCGGTACCGATGATGCCGCCGATACCGAGCAATGTCAGGTGCGTGGCGTTCAGCGCACGCCGCAGCTGGTTACCGGAGGATTCCTGTTCGTGCAGCTCGACAATGGACTTGGTCGCAAGAAGCTGGCTCGCCACAAGACCCCCGGTTTACGTGCCAAAGGACTCTACACAAGCACTCTGTGGAAAGCGAGCAACCGGCCGCCGGCGAGAGCTCGCGGCACGGCATGCGCTCAGGAGTCGCGCAGCTCCTCTGGAACGTACGCAGCTAGCAGCTCGATGAGCGCCGCGTAAACCTTCGGAGTGCCTGCGACGACGTGTCCGCCCTGCCGGTACTCCGCGCCACTCAGTGTGCCGATGCGCCCGCCCGCTTCCTGGATGAGGAGTGTGCCGGCTGCGGTATCCCAGGCACTGAGCCCGATTTCCCAGAACGCATCTACGCGCCCGGCCGCGACATAGGCGAGGTCGAGCGCCGCGGCACCGGGGCGGCGCACGCCTGCCGCCTGCAGCGTGACCGCGCGCAGCATCTCGAGGTAGGCATCGAGATAGCGCGTGTTCGCACGGTAGGGAAAGCCAGTGGCGATCAGCGCACCCTCCAGCGTGCGCGCCTTGCTGACACGCAGGCGGTGATTATCGAGGTGGGCCCCGGACCCGCGGCTCGCTGTGAACAACTCCTGTCGCAGCGGGTCGTAGATCACCGCGTGCTCGAGGCGGCCGCGCACCTGGCAGGCGATCGAGACGGCGAATACCGGGAAGCCGTGCAGGAAGTTGGTGGTGCCATCGAGCGGATCGACGATCCACAGCGTGTCATGCTCGCCGGTGCGGCCACTCTCCTCGGCCAGAAAGGCATGCTGCGGGTAGTGGCGGCGGATGCTCGCCATGATCTGCTGCTCGGCAGCGCGATCCACCTCGGTGACGAAGTCGTTGCGGCCCTTGGCGGTGATCGCAATCGAGTCGAGGTGGTTCATGCTGCGCACGATGAGCTCGCCGGCACGGCGCGCGGCACGTACGGCAATGTTGAGCAGCGGTTGCATGAGCGGGGTTCATCATAGCAAGGCGAAGCGGATGTTGAAGTGCACCAGCGCCTCCCGTGCGCCGGCTCGACTGCCATATCCGGCGCTCCCGATCAGGCTTAACATCGCGCGAGCGAGTCATGGAATCCTGCGACATCCGTATAGTGCTGGTGGCCCCTTCGCATCCGGGGAACGTCGGTGCGGCGGCGCGCGCCATGAAGAACATGGGGCTCTCCACGCTGGTGTTGGTGAACCCGCGGCAGTTTCCGCACCCGGAGGCGAATGCGCGCGCATCGGGCGCTGAGGATGTGTTGCAGGCGGCGCACGTGATGCCGACGCTGGCGGAGGCACTCGCGGGTTGCGGTTATGTGGCCGCGACCACTGCGCGCGATCGCGACCAGTATTTCCGCGTGCTGGACGTGCGCGCCGCGGCGGCACGGCTCGTGGCCGAGGCGCAGCGGGCGCCTGCTGCGGTAATCTTCGGCGCCGAGCGCAGCGGACTCAGCAACGAGGAGCTCGAGATGGCGCACGCATTGATCCGTATTCCGGCAAGCCCGCAATACGCCTCGCTCAATCTCGCCATGGCCGTGCAGCTGGTCACCTACGAGCTGTATCGGGCGCGCGGCGCGGCCGCACCGGTGCCAGTGCCGCTGGCGACGCCGCTCGCCAGCACGCAGGAGCTGCAGCGTCTTTACACGCATTTCGCGCAGGTGCTCGAAGAGATCGACTTTCGCGATCGCACCCAGGGCGGGACGCATCTCATGGCACGTATCCGACGGCTGCTGCAGCGTGCCGAGCCCGACCAGAACGAAGTCAACATTCTGCGTGGCATACTTACGGCGATACAGAACCGGCGCCGCCGGGCGGGTGGAGCGCGGCGTTGAATCCCGGGCCGATATATCTCGACTATGCCGCCACGACGCCGGTCGATCCCGCCGTGGCGCGCGCGATGAGCGAGTGCCTCACCGCCGAGGGAGACTTCGGCAACCCGTCCTCGACACACGCCTATGGGCGCGCGGCGGCGGCGCGCATTGCGCACGCTCGCGCTCAGGTCGCTGCACTGGCTGGTGCCCGCGCCGCAGAGATCGTGTTCACTGGCGGCGCCACGGAGTCGAACAACCTGGCAATTCTCGGCTGTGCGCGCGGCAATGCCGACCGCGGCCGTCACCTCGTCACTGCGCGCACCGAGCACAAATCGGTACTCGATCCGTTCCGGCGACTGGAGAAGGAAGGCTTCAGCGTGAGCTGGCTGACGCCCACCGTTGACGGCCGCATCGATCCGCAGACTTTCGCCGCGGCGCTGCGACCCGACACGGTGCTCGCCGCACTGATGTTCGCCAATAACGAAACCGGCGTTATCGAGGATGTGGCGTCCGTAGGCGCGCTGTGCCGCGAGCGCGGCGTGGCCTTTCACTGCGATTGCGCACAGGCAGCCGGTAAGGTCCCGCTGGCGCTCAATGCGCTGCCGGTCGATTTTGCGGCATTCACTGCGCACAAGCTGTACGGACCCAAGGGCATCGGCGCGCTCTATGTGCGCGAGGGCGCACGGGGAATGCTGCAGCCGATTACCTATGGCGGCGGACAGGAGCGCAACCTGCGGCCAGGCACATTGGCTACACAGCAGATCGTTGGCTTTGGCCTCGCGTGCGAGATAGCTCTCGGCGAGCTGCCCGCGGAGGCACCCCGGATCGAGCGCTTGCGCGACCGGCTGTGGCGTGAGCTCGAGGCACTCGGCGGCACTCATCTGAACGGTGCTGCGGCCCCGCGCCTGCCGGGGATTCTCAATGTCTCCTGCGAAGGTGTGCACGGCGAAAGCCTGGTCCGGGCACTCAGCTCTCTGGCCGTATCGACCGGTTCCGCCTGCAGCTCCGAGTCCGCTGATCCCTCCTACGTGTTACGCGCACTCGGCCGCAGCACCCAGCTCGCGCAGAGCTCGTTGCGTTTCAGCCTCGGGCGCCCTTCACGGGATAGCGATGTGGACTGCGCGGCCGTGGCAGTAAAAGAAGCGCTCGCGCGTCTGCGGGAGATGGCGCCCACGGTCCCGGCTCAGCAAAAAAGCGCAGACTGCGCCGCGTTGCCCGGGACTCGAGACGCGGCGGCTACAGTGACCGGCGAGGCGGGAGGGCCGGGAGAGGAAACGTGGGTGCGCTTTCATCTGCTCATCGCGGGCGACAGTGTGAAAGAGGCACGTTTTCAAGCCTTTGCTTGCCCCCATACTACGCAGGTGGCCGCGTGGCTCTGTGGGGCACTACGCGGGCGAACCCGCCAGGCGCTGATTCCCGGCACACCGGGCAGTTGGGCGCTCGAGCACCACGTCCCACCGGAGAAACTCGGCCGCCTGCTGCTGGTTGAAGATGCCCTGCGGGCGTGCCTCGCGCACTGGACCTGAGGCGGCCGGCACTGGGAAAGCGCGCCGTGGTGCGCTCTGCTGGCCACTTTGAGAGTGCGGCGCGCGCGATTTCACGCGGTGACTTAAAATACGGAGAGCAATGAGCATTTCACTGACTGAATCCGCAGCCGATCGGGTCAAGACCTTCCTGGCGGCACGCGGACACGGGACCGGGCTCCGGCTCGGAGTGCGCAAGACGGGTTGCTCCGGCTTTGCCTACGTCATCAATTACGCCGACGGTCCGCAGCCGGGTGATGCGATCTTCGAGGATCGAGGCGTGCGAGTGTTCGTCGACGCCGAGAGTCTCGCGCTGATCGATGGCACGGTCGTGGACTTCGTAAAGCAGGGGTTGAACGAAGCGTTCCGCTTCCGGAATCCGAACGTCAAGGGCGAATGCGGTTGCGGGGAGAGCTTCTCCGTCTGAGCCCGAGGCGTCGGTTATCGCGGACGTGGTTGCTCCAGAGGGCGTGGCGCCCTCAAAAAAGCCTTTTAGAGACGAGCACTTCCAGCGCCCGCCAAATTGCCGCAGGCTCGGCAGCCAAGGTAAACTGCGCCGCTTGCCCCGGGGTCCCCGCGAAATTGCGCGTCTTGCTGACCGGTGCAGAGTCGTCCGTAACGGCGGTCGCGATTTCGTGGGGTGATGTGCCGGGGGCGGCGTGTCCGCCGCCGGAATTCTCCCACTCGTCTGCTCTGCACAAAGGTCAAAGCGAATGGCGCTAGAGCGCACCCTGTCCATCGTCAAGCCCGACGGCGTCAAGGCCAACCAGATCGGGGAGGTCTATCGCCGTTTCGAGAAAGCCGGTCTCTCGATCGTCGCCGCCCGCATGCTGCAGCTCTCGCAGCGCGAGGCCGAGGGGTTTTACGCCGTGCACCGCGAGCGTCCCTTCTTCAGGGACCTCGTGCGTTACATGAGCTCAGGTCCGGTCATGGTGCAGGTGCTGGAGGGTGAGAACGCCATCGCGCTCAACCGCGACATCATGGGTGCGACTGATCCGAAAAAAGCCGCCCCGGGCACGATCCGGGCGGATCTCGCGAGCAGCATCGAGCAGAACGTCGTGCATGGCTCCGATGCGCCGGACACCGCGACGCGCGAGATTGCCTTCTTCTTCAGCACGACCGAGCTGCATTCGCGCGGCTGAGGCCGCGAGCTCCGGCAGGGCCATGACCACGCAGCGCACGCAACGTACCAACCTGCTCGGGCTTCCTCGTGAGGAGCTCGTGGAGTTCGTGGCGCAGCTGGGCAGTCAGCCCTTCCGGGCACGCCAGCTCATGAATTGGATCTACAAGCGTGGCACGGGCTCCTTCGCCGACATGAGCGATCTGGCGAAGGACTTTCGTGCCCGTCTGGCGCTCGCCGCCGAGATACGTGCACCCGAGATCCTGAGCGTGCAGCGCTCTGCGGATGGGACGTGCAAGTGGCTGCTGAAGGCCGACGCGCGCCAGGCCTTCGAGATGGTATTCATCCCCGAGCCCGACCGCGGCACGCTGTGCATCTCTTCGCAGGTTGGCTGCGCCCTGGACTGCACCTTCTGTTCCACCGCGCAGCAGGGCTACAACCGCAACCTCACCACCGCCGAGATCGTCGGTCAGGTGTGGCTCGCCGCCGGCGAGCTGCTGCGGCAGGAGCGCGACTCGCTCGCGCGCGGTGGGCGGACAGAGGGGCAGCGCAATGAGCGCCACGTGACCAACGTCGTGCTGATGGGCATGGGCGAGCCACTCGCCAATTTCCGCAACGTGGTGCCGGCGCTGCGTATCTTTCTCGATGACTTCGGGTTCGACCTGTCGCGGCGCCGGGTAACGCTCTCGACCTCGGGGCTGGTGCCGCAGATCTACCGCCTCGCGGAGGAAACCAATGTCGCGCTGGCCGTGTCGCTGCACGCACCCGATGATGCGCTGCGTAACGAGCTCGTGCCGATCAACCGCAAGCATCCGATCGCTGAGCTGCTGCAGGCGTGCTGGCACTACCTCGATTCGCAATGCGGCCGCAGCGTCACCTTCGAGTACGTGATGCTGGATGGCATCAATGATTCACCGGCCCAGGCGCGCGCGCTCGCACGGCTACTCAAGGGACATCCGGCGAAGGTGAACCTGATTCCATTCAATCCATTTCCCGGTACGCATTACCGGCGCTCGGCCGCGCACGTGATCCAGCGCTTTCGGGATGAGCTGCTACAGCGCGGGCTGCTCGCCACCATCCGCCGCACGCGCGGCGATGACATCGACGCCGCCTGCGGACAGCTTGCCGGTCGGGTCATCGATCGCACCACCGTACGGCTCGGCACCAAAGTTATCGGCGTCGCGGTTCAACCATGAGCAAGCACAGTAACCCTGTTCTCCGCGCGCTCCTGCGCGCGTGGCCGATCTGTGGCGTCGTAGCCGCGCTGCTGCTTGCCGCCTGCGCTGGCCACACGGGGAAGCAAACCGACAAATCGCACGAAGCGGCTATCTACAACGTGCAACTCGGGGTCGCCTACATGAATCAGGGTGACCTCGAGCGCGCCAAGGAAAAGCTCGAGCGCGCCTACTCGCAGGACCCGAACAGCGCGGACGTGCGTAGTGCGCGCGCCGCGCTGTTCGCGCGTCTCGGTGAGAAGGAAAAGGCGGACTCGGAGTACCGCGCCGCCTTGCGGCTCGCGCCACAGGATCCGCGCATGGTCAACAACTACGCGGTATACCTGTGCCAGAACGGACGCGTGGATGAGGGCGTGAAGCGCTTCATCGAGGCAGCGCGCAATCCGCTGTACCCGACCCCTGAAGCCGCCTACACCAATGCCGGAGTGTGTCTGCGCGCCGCCAAGCGGGACGATGAGGCGCGCGTAGATTTCATGCGCGCGCTGCAATTGAAGCCGAACTTCGCGGAGGCACAGTTCCAGCTCGCCAACCTGCAGTTCGATCACGGCGAGCTCACGCCGGCGCGTAACAGCATCGATGGCTACATCGGCACCTATAACGCGACGCCGGACCTGCTGCTGCTCGGGGTACGCGTTGCCCGCGCCCAGGGTGATCGCGTCGCCGCGCAGCGCTACGCCCGCAAACTGCAGCTGGATTTTCCCGGTACCGATCAGGCGCGTGCGCTGGCGGCACTCGAGCACAACCCTGGCTGACTCGCATGACGGCTGAAGTGAGCGGCGGTGAGCGGCGCGGCATCGGCGCGCGACTGCGCAGCGCGCGCGAGCAGCGTGGACTCACGCTGCTGCAGGCCGCGGAACGGCTACACGTCGATGCGCGCGTCCTGCAGGCGCTCGAGGCCGAGGACTTCGGCGCCCTCGGCGCAGATGTGTACGTGCGTGGACATCTGCGACGCTACGCCGAGGCGGTTGGAGAGTCGGGGCTCGAG
>Ga0070714_100003068_pt1 | contig 12393 bp, 16 predicted proteins | sample LARL83metaG_FD_65450 | JGI IMG/M metagenome (GOLD analysis project Ga0070714, IMG submission 65450) | Corn, switchgrass and miscanthus rhizosphere microbial communities from Kellogg Biological Station, Michigan, USA - LAR L8-3 metaG | ecosystem: Host-associated > Plants > Roots > Rhizosphere ... | reverse complement strand
GGCCACCGCGCCCACGCGATCGTGCTGGTGACCAAGACGGACGCCGAGCACGTCCCACCGGCCCACCCCCCAACCGCCCACGACGGGTTCACCCCGTTCCTGGTGCCGATGGACACCCCGGGCGTGGTGCGCGAGAAGCGCCTCAAGAAGCTCGGCATGCACGCCTCCGACACGGCCCTGCTCGCCTTCCAGGACGTCCGGGTCCCCGAGTCAGCGGTCCTGGGCCAGGTCGGCAAGGGCTTCTACCACATCATGTGGGAGCTCCAGGGCGAGCGGCTGATCGGCGCCGCCGGCGCCGTCGCCGGCGCCCAGCACGTGTTCGATCGCACGCTCCAGTACGCCAAGGAGCGCAAGGCGTTCGGGCGCGAGATCGGCCACTTCCAGGTCATCCGCCACAAGTTCGCCGAGATGGCCACCAAGATCGAGACCGCCCGCCAGATGGTCTATACGACGGCCTGGCGCTTCCAGAACGGCGAGTACCCGGTCCGGGAGATCACGATGGCCAAGCTCTACTCGGCGCGGATCGCGGTCGAGGTCGCCGACGAGTGCATCCAGATCCACGGCGGGGCCGGCTACATGCAGGAGTACGGCATCGAGCGCTCCTGGCGCGACCTGCGCCTGAACCGCATCGGCGCGGGGACCGACGAGATCATGCTCGACGTCATCGGCAGGTCCTACGGGTTGTGAGCGCACGGGCGGCGGTGCCGCCGTTCACGCAGGAGCACGAGCGCCTGCGCGGCGAGATGCGCGCGTTCGTCGAGGAGCGGCTACGCCCCCACGCCGACGAGTGGGAGGAGGCGCAGTGGTTCCCCAACGACGCGTTTCGCTGGGTCGCCGACGCCGGCTACCTCGGCCTCGGCTTCACCGACGCCGTCGCCGCCGCGGTGTGGGTCGAGGAGCTCGCGCGGTGCGGCTCGGGCGGGGTGGCCGCCGGGCTGGGCGCCCACAGCGGGATCGCCCTGCCCCCGATCGCCACGTTCGGCACCGAGGACCAGAAGGAGCGCTATCTCGCACCGGGCCTGCGCGCCGAGCTCATCGCGGCGCTCGCCATCACCGAGCCGGGCGCCGGCTCGGACGTGGCCGGCATCCGCACCCACGCCCGGCGGGTCGACGGCGGCTACATGGTCAACGGAGCCAAGACGTTCATCACCGGCGGCGTGCGCGCCGACATCCTCGTCACCGCGGTCAAGACCACCGAGGAGGGCGGCCACCGCGGGCTCTCGTTCCTCATCGTCGAGCGCGGCCCGGGAGTGAGCGCCAGCCCGTTGCGCAAGCTCGGGTGGCACGCCTCCGACACGGCCGAGATCGCCTTCGCCGACGTGTTCGTGCCCGAGGAGAACCTCCTCGGAGCCGAGCATCAGGGCTTCTACCTGATCATGGCCAACTTCCAGTGGGAGCGCCTGCTGATGTCGCTGGGCGCGGTCGGCGCGATGCAGGTCTGCTTCGAGCAGACGCTCGCCCACCTCGAAGGCCGGTCCCCCGGCCAGGCCACGCGCCACGCCATGGCCCGGGTCGCCACGACGATCCAGGCCGGCCGCGACGTGACCTACGCCGCGCTGCGCCGCCACGTGGCCGGGGAGGAGGCGGTCCGAGAGGTGACGATGGCCAAGCTGGCGACCCAGCGCGCCGCCGTGGACGCCATCGGCGTGTGTGCGGACGTCCTCGGCCTCGATGCCCCGCCCGAGCTCGAGCGAGCCCTGCGCGACGCCCGCCTGGGGCCGATCGGCGGGGGCACCGATGAGATCATGCGGGAGATCCTGGGACGTTCGCTGGGGCTGTGAGCCCCCGCCGGCATCGTCTAGCCTGACCGCCAGTGGACTCCGCACGCGGTCAGCTGCTGATAGCCGGCCCGGGGCTGGTCGACCCCAACTTCTGGCGCACTGTGGTGCTCGTCGTGGAGCACTCGGACGAGGGTGCCCTCGGGCTCGTCCTCAACCGCCCCTCGGAGACCACGGTCGGCGAGGCGGTGTCCGAGCTCGAGCAGCTGCTCGAGGTCGATGACCCGCTCTACGTGGGCGGCCCGGTGCAGCCCTCGGCGCTCATCGTGCTGGCCGAGTTCGAGCAGCCGAGCGAGGCCGCGCTCATCGCCTTCGAGGACGTCGGCGTCCTCGCCAGTGGGGCCCAGGAGGATCCGGACCTCAGGGTCCGCCGTGGCCGGGCCTTCGTCGGCCACGCGGGCTGGGGCCCCGGCCAGCTCGACGACGAGGTGGAGCGCGGCGACTGGATCCTGGAGCCGGCTCAGCGCGAGGATGCGTTCACCGGCGCGCCCCTCGAGCTGTGGTCCCAGGTGCTGACACGCAAGGGCGGCAGCTACGCGCTGGTGGCGCGGATGCCCCCCGATCCCTCCGTGAACTAGACCAGAGCCACGGTGGCGCACGACCACTCCCACCATCACCACCACGGACCATCGCGCGAGACCGAACGCGCCGCGCTGAAGGCCGCGCTGTCGCTGATCCTGTGCTTCATGGTGGCCGAGGTCACCGTCGGGGTGCTGGCGTCCTCGCTGGCCCTGCTCTCCGACGCGGCCCACATGCTCACCGACGCCACCGCGCTCGCGGTCGCGCTCGTTGCCGCGCGCCTGGCGGCGCGGCCTGCCGGGGGGACCATGACCTACGGGCTGGGCCGGGCCGAGATCTTCTCCGCGCAGGCCAACGGCGTCACGTTGCTCATCCTGTCGGTGGTCATCGTGGTCGACGCGCTGCGACGGCTGGTGGCGCCGCTCGACGTCGACGCACTGCCCGTTCTCATCGTCGCCCTCGCGGGCATCGTCGTCAACCTGGCCGCGGCGGCGATCCTCGCCCGCGGCTCCGGCGAGAGCCGCAGCCTCAATCTCGAGGGCTCCTACCGCCACATCGTCACCGACCTCTACGGGTTCATGGCCACCGCCGTCGCCGCCGTGGTCATTCTGGCCACCGGGTTCGATCGCGCCGACCCGATCGCCTCCCTGATCATCGCCGGGATCCTCCTGCACGCCGCCTATGGGCTGCTCAAGGCGTCGGGGCGGGTGTTCATGGAGGCCGCGCCGGCCGGTCTCGACCCCGAGGAGATCGGCCGGACCCTGGCCGGCTATCCCGGGGTGGTCGAGGTGCACGACCTGCACGTGTGGGAGGTGACCTCGGGGTTCCCTGCGCTCTCGGCCCATGTCGTGGTGCGCGCGGGCGATGACTGCCACGAACTGCGCCGCAGCCTGCAGCGCCTCGTCGCCGACCGCTTCGAGATCAGCCACACCACCCTGCAGGTCGATCATGAGGCGGCCCCCCAGGAGCCGATGCAGATCGAGGTGGCCCCGCATCCACCGGAGTCATACACTCGGCCGCAATGAGGCTCATCAAGCCGGGTCCCGACCACGAGACCCCGCGCGGCATCGTCGGCGGCGCGGAGATCTCGCAGGTGACCGCCGGGGCCCGCAACATCTACATGGGGCGCTTCCGGGTGCCCGCCGGCGCGCAGTCGCGGCCGCACTACCACGAGAACTGCGAGAGCACCCTGTACATGCTCAGCGGCGGCGTGCGCATCCTGTGGGGCGATCACCTCGAGGAGAGCCTCGAGGTCGAGCCCGGCGACATGCTCTACGTCCCGCCGCGCATCACCCATGTCGTGGAGAACGTCTCGGACACCGAGCCCGCGGAGTACGTGGTGGCGCGCGACTCGCCCCACGAGGACGCCGTGGTGGTTCCGTGGGCCGAGGAGCAGGCGTGAACGAAGCCAGCGGCTCGTTTGCCGGCGTCGGCGGCCGGCGGATCTTCTGGCACTCCTGGGCACCGGCTCGCACCGCGCGCGGCGTGATCGTGCTCGTCCATGGGGCCGGCGAGCACAGCGGCCGCTACGAGCACGTGGTCGCCCGGCTGGTGGACGAGGGGTACGCCGTGCACGCCTCAGACCACCGCGGCCACGGGCGCTCTGACGGCCCGCGCGCGTTCATCGAGGACATGGATGACGTGGTGGCCGATGTGGACTCGCTCGTCGACCGCGCGGTCAGATCGCAGCCCGCTGTGCCCCTGTTCATGCTCGGCCACAGCATGGGCGGCCTCATCGCGCTGCGCTACGCGCTGATCCACCAACAGCGGTTGAGCGGGCTCATCCTGTCCGCGGCGCTGGCGGCGATCGAGTCGGTCCCCAAGCCGCTCGAGCTGGTGGGGCGGGCTCTGTCGGTTGTCGCCCCGCGCACGCCGCTGATCGCGATCGACGCCACGCTGGTCAGCCGAGACGCGGCGGTCGTGGAGGCCTACATCTCTGACCCGCTCGTGCACCACGGCAAGCTGCCGGCGCGCACGGCGGCGCAGCTGGCCGACGCGGTGGAGAGCCTTCCCGCGACGGTGGGCGCGATCACGGTGCCGGCGCTCATCCTCTACGGCACCGCCGACGGGCTGGCCCCGCCGGCAGGCAGCGAGATGCTGGCCGAGCGGATCGGCTCAGCCGACAGGACGCTCAAGGCCTATGAGGGCCTCTTCCACGAGATCCTCAACGAGCCCGAGCGCGACGCCGTGCTCGACGACATCGTCGCCTGGCTGGACGCGCGGGTGCGGACCGGCGAGCCGGAGGCAGCGGGCTCGAGCCGCTCGTAGCCCCCGTCGTCGCGCACGAACAGGCCGCCGTGCGACAGCCACTCGGCGGCGCGTCCCGGGCCGGAGAGGAGCGCGGCCTTGGCCAGCACCTCGGCCTGCGCGGCAGAGGGAGCCAGCGCGGTGGCCTGGACGATGCCGCTGAACACCGGCGCTCCCGTGTGGGGATCGAGGAGGTGATGGGCAGGCCGGCCGTCAGCGCCGGACCAGCTGCGCCGTCCGATGCCGCTCGTCGCGACGGCGCCGGCGGCCAGCGCGAACATGCCGATCCGGCCCGCCTTGAAGGGATTGGCGATGCGCACGGGACGGACCCGCCCGGCGCGTCCGCCGACGCGCATATCGCCGGCGCAGTCGATCACGTACGCGTCGAAGCCGTCGAGCAGCGAGGCCAATTCGTCGGCGAAGACGCCCTTGGCGATGCCGCCGATGTCGATGCGCAGCCCCGCCGGCCGGCTGATGGTTCCCGCCTGGCGATCGACGGTGACCTGGCGCCAGCGCGCGTCCGGGCGCGGCGAGGCGGGAGCGCGCTCCGGCGCCCGCTTCAGCGCCGTCTCCAGGTCGGTGCCGGCGCCGCCCATGTGCGTCGCGTAGCCGGCACGCTCGATCTCGTCGGCCAGGGTGAAGTCCACCAGGCCCCCGGTGTCGCGGGCCGCGGTGAGCGCCGCCTCGACCATCCGGCACATGAGGGGGCTGGCTGCCACGGTGCCGGCGAGATCGAGGTTGAGCCGGCTCAGCTCGCTGTCCGGGAGAAAACGGGAGAAGCGCTGGTGCCAGTCGCGCAGGGCGCGTTCCGCCATCGCGACCGCTGCCGACGCGTCGCCGGACCGGGCCGCGTCGGCGACGATCACGGTGCAGCGCCCGCCGAAGCAGGCGAAGGTGCGACGGTGCTCCTGCAGGCTGGGCCGGGCGACGAGCGGGTACGCGCGGACGCTCATGACTGGCTGGAGGTGACCGAGCTGAGGCCGCTCGAACCCGAGCCGGTGGAGCTGGACGTCGCGCCTGAGCTGGTGGATCCGGTGGAGTTCGACGATCCCGTGGACACCGTCGAGCCGGTCGAGCCGGTGGAGCCGGCCGAGCTCGCGGAGCCGGTCGAACCCGTGGAGCCCGTCGAGCCGGTGGAACCGCTCGTGCCGGTGCTGATGGCGCTGGTGGTCGCGGCCGTCGCCGACTGGGTCTGGGCCTTGCGCGCCAGGGCGGGGTCGTGGCCCGTCACCAGCACCACGGTGATCAACGTCCACACCGCCAGGAACAGGGCGACCGAGCCGCCGATGACGCGGGCGCGGATCCTGCGCACCCGCGCCCGCCGTGCCTCTCTGATTCTGATGCCGTCTTCCTTGGTCATGGACGACAGCATCAGCCCGCGGCGTAGCAGGGGCGTGTGAGGTCTGTAAGAAACCCCTATGAGCTGGATGGCCGGTCTACGCGGCCACCGAGCCGAGGTCGAAGCGGCAGCCGGTGAAGTAGCCGCCCGCGGGGGAGGCGAGAAAGCAGACCAGCTGTGCCACATCCGGCGCGCTGGTGGCCGCCCCCGGCGTGATCGCGACCGCGGTGATGCCGTGGCGCGCCCACTCGACCGACAGGGTGCGGGCGAGGTTCTCCAGGCCGGCGCGGGCCGATCCCGCCAGGGGCCCGGCGTCAGGTGCGGGGGCGATCAGCAGCAGCCGCCCGCCGACGCCGCTGTCGATCAGCGCTCCGGTGGCGACGGCGCGGGTGGCGCGCCAGGTCTGCTCCAGCGCCAGACGCAGGCCCTCCGGCCCGCCGGTGGCAAAGATGGCGCCGGCGTCGACGATCAGAACATGGAGCGGAGCCTGTTCACGTGCCCAGGCAGCGGCGCCCTCCTCGTCCGCGAGCACGCCGGCCGGCAGCGCCTGCGCGTGGGCGCCGAGGCCCTCCAACGCCCCGCTCACCGCGCTCGCCACGGCTCCGTCGCCGACGATCGCCAGGCGCCGGTCGTCGAGCAGGCCCAAGCGGAGCGTCACGCCACCGCGTGTCGCCGCGCGGCGCGGCGCGATCCCCGGTGCCCGAGGCGCTCGAGCTCGTCGTGCAGGGCGCGGATGCGCTCGAGGATGATCTGGGCGGCCTCCTGCTGCTGCTCGCGCGTGGGCGCCGCGATGACCTCGAAGCGCAGCGGCGTGCCGTAGCTCACGGTGACCTTCGGGAACTGCAGCCGCTTCCAGTTGCGGACCTGGTGGGAGCCCAGGATCCCCACGGGCACCACCGGAGCGCCGGACTCCAGCGCGAGCCGGCCGATCCCGGGCCGCGCCTCGGCGCCGACCTGGCCGGTGCGGGAGCGACCGCCCTCGCAGTACATGCCGATGGCGCCGCCGCGCTCGAGGATCTTGTAGGCGCTGATGAACGCCTCGTCGTCCTGGGCCCCGCGCCGCACGGGGAACACGCCTCCGTGGCTGAAGATGTAGGTCGGGACCGCTGAGCTGAACAGCTGCGACTTGGCCATGAACTGGATACGCCGGCGTACGAACGCCCCGGCGAAGAAGTGGTCCATGAAGGACGCATGGTTGGGCGCCAGGATGAGCGGCCCGGCAGGGACGTTCTCCGAGCCGATGCCCCGCGCACGGAAGGTGATGAGCGCGTGCAGAACGGTGGCGATCCGGACGAGCTCGTAGACGTGGGCCTCCGGCTCTCCCGCGCGCACGCGCGCGTGGAATTCATCGAAGTGCTCCGCCGGGCGATCGTCCTTGTAGCGCTGCGGCCTGATCTCGACGTCCGGCATCGCCGCCGACGATACTGCCCGCGACGGCCGGCGGCATGCCGGGAGCCGAGATCCTGCGCTCAGGCGGCGAGGCGCCCCGCGTAGGCCTCGAGTGTCTTGGGCCAGCCATCGCGGGAGCCGACGGCCGCGCCCATGCCCTCCCAGCCCTCGCCGTGGCGCTCGAGTCCGCGGTGCTCGAGCTCGACGCGCGTGCGGGCCTCGCTCTCGGCGATGAAGCGCACCTCGACCTCGCTGGTCCGGTCCGGGTCGCTCTCGATCTCCCACTGCGGGGAGATGTCCCAGCTGAAGACGAGACGCTCGGGGGCTCGTAGGTCAGCACGCGTGCCCACGTGCACTCGCCGCCATCGGTGTTGCGGTCGTAGATGCGCCCACCCACGCGCGCCTCGAACACCATCTCAGACAGCTCCCCCTGACCGATGTGATGGTCGGGGGGCCACCAGCTCTTCATCTCCTGCGTGAAGACCTCGAAGGCTCGCTGGATCGGCGCCTGGACCACGACCTGCGTCCGAACGGGGGCGGCCGTTGACTGGGTGCTCATTCTTCCTCCTTGGGTCGTTGCTCGACGGCCGTCTTGAACGCCGCCAGGGCCTGGTTCCAGAAGTGGTCGAGGTAGGCGCGGAGATCCTGGAGACCGCGCGGGTCCATGCGGTAGATCCGGCGGTTGCCCGCGGCCATGTCGGAGACCAGCCCCGCCTGCTTGAGCACCTTGAGGTGCTGGGAGACCGCCGGGCGGCTCACCGGCAGCGAACCGGCCAGCTCGCCCACCGACTGCGGGCGGCCGGCGACGCGCTCGAACACCTGCCGGCGCGTGGGGTCCCCCAGAGCGACGAGCACGGCGGCGGCGCGGGCCATCGGATCCTGTGCGTAAGTGACCACTTACGGTAAGTCTAAGCTTACCCGCGCTCTCCGTCAAGGTCCTCGCGGCGGAAGCGGACCGGCGACGCCGGCGTTTACTCCAGAGGCCTCGTGAGGACTGCCCTTGGACGTATCCGTCTCGCCCTGGACCGGCCACGCCTGTGGCGGGTCACGGCGATCCTGGCGGGCCTGTTGTTCTGCATCCTGCTCGTCGGCGCCGCGCAGGGCTCCGTCGAGGTGATCTCGCGCCATCCGGTGGGCGCGTCGAACCCCCGCGGGCCGTCGTGGGAGCGATGGTGTGGGGCCGGCGTGGTGCGCGAGGACCGGTTGCGCCTGGCCTACTGCGCCCGGGTCGATGGCATCGTCCTGGCGTCGACCCGTGGCCCCTCACCCGTTGAGCATCACGTCGCCGTGATCGGCGGCTTTCACCTGACGATCGTGCGGTTGCCCGACGGCAGGCCCGCGCCGGCCGTCGGGACGCGGCTGGTCGCCGTCGGGCCCTTGGTCCGCGCGCGCGACGGGCAGCGTGAGGTCCAGGCCTTCCGCGTACTGCACGGATGAGGTGGCTCGCCGTCACCCTCGCCCTGCTGGGCGCCAGCGTCGCCCTGGTGGCGGGGATCTACCTGCGCGACCGCGACACCTCGTGGCGCCCGCCCGAGCGCGCCACCGCTGACTTCGACGCGCAATGGCTGCTGCTCTACCTGGCCGGGCCTGCCTGCGGGAACCGCTGCGGCTACAGGCTGCTGGGCCACCCTCAGACCAACCACTGGCTGGCGTGGATCAACGACCGCTCGCGGACGCAGTGCGTCGACATCAACGTCGGCGCCTTTCAGATCACCACCGCGCACGGCGTCCTCGGCGTCACCCGGATCCCGTGTGACGCGCGGGCGGCCGGCTTCGACGAGTAGCGTCAGCCCTGCAGCGGCAGCACCAGCGCGGGCTTCTCGATCTGGTGGTCGGGGCTCGTCGACACCACCGCGGTGCCGATGGCGAAGAACTCGATGACGTGCGAGCCCCAGCCGTGGCTGCGCTCGACGATGCGCGCCCCGACGATCCCCTCGGACTGCAGCTCATCGGCCTCGGCCTGCATGCGCTCCATTGCGAGCTCGCGCGCCTCGTACAGGGCCTGGGTGAAGTTGGGCATCTCGACGTTGCGTCCCACCTGCTTGAGCGAGGCGATCATCCCCTGGCGGGCGACGTGGTAGACGCAGTTGCCCATGACGAGCCCCGCCGGGCGGTAGCCGGCCCGCAGCAGCGTGGCGAAGTCCTGGCCGCTCATGTCCGAGGTGAACGGGCGGCCGTTGGGCGCGCGGTGCAGCTCGCCCTCCCGATGCTTGACCGCGGTGCCCACCGCGATGAACTCGGCCAGGTCGGCACCCCACTCATAACGGCCGATGTCGAGCCGCACCCCGACGATCCCGTCGGCGCCCAGCTGATCGGCCTCCTCCTCCATGCGCGTCATCGCCAGCTCGCGCGCGTGATACATCGCCTGGGTGAGGACGCCCATCTCCTGGTTCTGGTTCCAGCCCGCCTGCTGAAAGCCGATGTGGTAGATCGAGCTGCCCAGCACCAGCCCCAGCGGCTCGAATCCCGCCTCCTTGACCAGCAGGAACTCGTTCACGGACAGGTCGGAGGTGAAGAACCCGCGCGCCACCTCCTGCTTCATCCGCGCGATGCGCTCCCGCCCGGACTGCGGGATGCCGGCGAGCGACCCTGCCTGGTAGCGCTCGGCGTGAGGCGCCTCCTCGGTCGCGGCGACGTCCTGCGGCACCGGCGCGTTCTGGGCATCGTCGTCGTCGCGTCTGAGGAACCCCATCGTTTCTCCTATCCGTTGAGCAGGCGCTCCAACGCCTGACGTGTTGTCTGGCTGCCGCGCGCCTGGACGGTCAGCGCCTCGCCGAGCGCGTGCAGCCACTCGTCGGTCGGCAACTCCTCGGTCTTGAGCACGATTCCGCCCGAGAGCCGGGCACATACCGTGTCGATCGATGCGCCGTTGACCCGCAGCTCGAGTCGCCGCCCGCCGGCATCGAGGCTGATCCGGCGGACCCGCTTGGGTCCGAACATCCCGTCGCGACGGCGCTCCACGGCCACCGCCTGGGGCAGCGCCTGCTCGAGCTTGACCGCGAGGGCCTCGACAAATGCCCCGAGGTCGCCCGCGTCCGCGCGCAGCGATGCGGTGACGAGGTCGATGTCGAGGTCGCTCTGTCCAGTGTCATCGGCGCCCATTGCGTGCAGCCGTTCAGCCTACGCCTCCCACCGACGGGAGGAGATGCGACCGAAAGCGCGCGCCGCCACGACCCGTTCCTAAGGAGATGCTCAGAAAGAACGCCAGGCCGCGCGCGCTGCTGTTCTCCGGGGCGGCGCTGGCGCTCGTCGCCGTGCTCGTGGCCGTCCTGGCGGGCGGCGGCGAGCCGAGCTCGTCCACCGCCGCCACGCGGACCGCGGCCCAGGCCGTCACCGGCCCCCGGTTCGGTCCTCCCGCGCTGGCCCGCTACCGCGAGGGATCTCCGCACGTGACGAGCCAGCTCAACACCTATGCGGTCCAAGGGGCGGTCCAGGGCGCGCCGTCGACGCCGCCCGATGAGCTGCCGCCGGTCTCGGCGGCGGCGTTCCGGACGCCGGTCGCGGCGTACCGCGCCTACTCGGTGGGGCGCCTGCGGCTGATGGCGAGACAGGTTGCGGCCCTCTCCTCGGCGCTGGCGGCGGATGACCGCGCCGCGGCGCAGACGGCCTGGCGCGCGGCCTACGCCGACTACCTCAACCTCGGCGCGGTCTACCTGGAGGGGCCGGTCGCCGCGCTGAACGACGCCATCGACGGTCTGCCGGGCGGCCTGGCCGGCGGGGTCGCCTCGCCCCGGTTCAGCGGCCTGCACCGCCTCGAGCGGGGACTGTGGTCAGAGGCGCCGCTCGCCTCGCTTGCGCCCTTCGCCCGCAAGCTGAGCGCCGACGTGGCCCGGCTGGCCCGGCTCATCCCGCACGTCCAGATCGATCCCGCCGACTACGCCACCCGCGCGCACGAGATCCTCGAGGACGCGGTGCGCGACCAGCTGAGCGGCGCCGACGCCCCCTGGAGCGGGGCCGGTGTCCTCGGCACGTCCGCGGGCGTCGTGGCGACCGCCGCGGTGATCAGGACGCTGGCGCCGATCCTCAGCACCCGCGAGAGCGTCCTGCCGACCGTCAACGCCGACCTGAGCGACCTTCGCTCTGCTCTGCGCGTAATCGCCCGCGCCCACGGGGGTGAGCTCCCGACGACGTCCGAGCTCACCCGGCTCCAGACGGAGCGTCTCGACGCCTCGATCGGGCAGGCGCTCGAGGGCCTCGCGCAGGTCCCGGGCGCCCTGGAGACGACCCGCGCGCTCGCCATCCCCCAGATCCCCGCCAAGGACGCGAGGACCGCTCGATGAGCTCGGTCAGCCGCCGCTCGTTCCTCGCGCGCGGCGCCGCCCTCACCGGGGCGGCGGGCGCCGCCCTTGCCACGGGGGCCCGCGCGGCCGAGACCTCGGCGCCGACCGGACCGCCCGCCGCGCCCGGCGCCGCCGTGGAGGGCTCGGATCTCGCGACGGTCCAGCCGTTCACCGGCGCTCACCAGGCCGGGATCCTCAACCCCGCCCCGGCCAACGCCACGCTGCTCGCCTTCGACAGCCTCGCCGCTGACCGCGACACCCTGAAGGCGGCGCTCCAGGCGCTGAGCGACCGGGCCCGTCAGCTGACCGTCGGCGGCCCGGTGCCCTTGCTCGAGGTCGACGCGCCGCCGGCGGACTCCGGGATCCTCGGGCCCGACAACGCACCGGATGCGCTGACGGTGACCATCGGCTTCGGAGCGTCCCTGTTCGACGGGCGCTACGGGCTGGCGGCGAAGCGGCCGGCCGAGCTCACGGACATGCCGACGTTCCCGGTCGACCACCTCGACCCCAAGCGCAGCCACGGCGACCTGCTTGTCCAGATCTGCGCCCAGCATCGCGACACGGTGGTGCACACCGTCCGCGAGCTCACACGGACGGTGCGCGGCGCTCTGCAGCAGCGCTGGAGCATGGATGGGTTCGCCGGGGCCGGCCGGGGGCCGAGTCCCAAGAACAGCCCTCGCAATCTGTTCGCCTTTCGCGACGGCACGGCCAACCCGGACACGACCGACGCCTCACTCATGAACCAGCTCGTGTGGGCCGGCGCCGGCGAGCCCGCCTGGGCCGTCGGAGGCACCTACCAGGTGGTGCGCATCATCCGCATGCACGTGGAGTTCTGGGACCG
>Ga0070714_100003067_pt1 | contig 12394 bp, 10 predicted proteins | sample LARL83metaG_FD_65450 | JGI IMG/M metagenome (GOLD analysis project Ga0070714, IMG submission 65450) | Corn, switchgrass and miscanthus rhizosphere microbial communities from Kellogg Biological Station, Michigan, USA - LAR L8-3 metaG | ecosystem: Host-associated > Plants > Roots > Rhizosphere ... | reverse complement strand
CGGGGCATCGTCTTTGGGTAACAGCAGGAACAAGACGACTGAGATCACCAAACCGGAGATGCCCATGCCGACCCAAAACGCGTCCCAAGTGACGCCCCTGGCGATCAGCGGGCCCACGACGAACTGTCCGGCGGCTCCGCCTGCCATGCCGAACATCTGCGTGGCGCCGATCAGAGTGGCGGCCTGCGAAGGCGGGAAGTATTTGGATGCGATGTAAATCGCGCCGACCGGTGCAAAAACTCCTCCTGCCCCCTGCAACAGTCTGCCGACACTTCCTGCAGTGCTACCGCCGGCGGCGAACAGCAAGGCGCCTAAGCCTGCTACAGCTGCACCAATCGGAATGACTTTGCGCGGACCAAGCCGGTCCATGCCTGCACCCGCGATGAGACTGAAAGGCGAGTAGCCATAATAGAAAAGACCGACAATCGAGGCCACACTGATTACGTTGATCCCGAAGGCGCTTGCGAGTTGCGGCATCATCACGGAAGGCGCAGAACGCAGGACGTACTGAAAGAAGTAGTAGATTGCGGCCACGAACCATGCAATCGCCGCAACCTTCAGGTTCCGCCCAGTGCCGGGCTCGGTTCGGCCTTGTGTGACGAGCACCGGCACACTACCGGAAGCGGGGATTCTAGGTCGTGTCGCCATGTCTGGTCCTGAGCAGTGTCGAATAGTTTTGTCGCCGCCGGGAACTGTCAGATGTGTCAGGAAAGACGAGGCACCGAGTTGGTTGGCCGAGCCCGCGCAACTACGGAAGACACAACACCTTGTTTGGTTCTGGCTGGGCTGAGGCTGCCAAATAGCTTGGGGCAGTGATGCGGGTCGGCGTCAGGCCTCTAAATCAGAATAATGTGCACTAAGAGAACCGACGCCGACGTCTGGTCCCTCGCAGGAACCTCTCGATCAGCAAAGCACCACCGAAAGCGCCAATCCGGCTTCGCTGGTTTCCTTGTACTTGCTGTTCATGTCCTTGGCGGTCTGTGCCAGGGCCTGCACGGTCGCGTCGAAATCGACGCGGTGTCTGGATGCGATCTCGTTGCTGGCGATCGCATAGGCCGTCCAAGCCTTTACCGCACCGAATGCGCAGCGCTCAATGCACGGAACCTGCACATACCCGGCCACCGGGTCACACGTCATGCCCAAGTGATGCTCTAACGCCGACTCCGCTGCATTCTCGACGATCCGCGAGTTCGCGTCGTACGCGGTGGCAACCAGTGCGGCCGCCATTGCGGACGCCACGCCAATCTCCGCTTGGCACCCGCCCTCGGCTGCCGACAACGTCGCGTGATGCTTACAGAGATAGCCGACCGCCGCCGCGGCGAGCATGCCATCACGGATTTTCTGCGGTGGGAGCTTCCGCGCACCTTCACCGAGCCCATAGACCAGAGCCGGCATAACCCCGGCGGAGCCGCCTGTCGGCGCAGTAATAACGAGGTGGCCACGTCCGTTCTCTTCGGAAGCCGCCAGAGCATAGGCGGAAAGCACTCCTATGCCTCTGTCGGATTGATACGTGTCATCCATGGCGCGCTTGTAAACTGTCGCGGCCTTGCTATGCAATTTGATCGGACCGGGCAGCACGTTGTCCTCCGACATCGACAGCCCCGACTTTACCGTCGCAGCCATTGCGTTAATGATCTTGTCGATGAAGGCATAAACCTCTTCTTCCGATCTGCCCGCGATCGACATCTCGTTGGCAAGCATTACCTGTGCGATCGTGATCTTGTTATTGTCGGCGTGAGCGCGAAGCTCTTTCATCGTCTCGAAAGGGTACTTCGGAGGATTCTTCTTGGGCGGAACATAACCTTTCCACTCAATGAATCCGCCGCCCACGGAATAGTATTCCTGTTCAAGCAGCACTTCGTTGCCGGCCAAGAGCCTCGCGGTCATCGTGTTCGGGTGCTTGAAGTCGCCTTTGGTCGCATCGTAAATGATGTCCTTCAAGCTCACGTCGATCGATTTATTGCCGAGCTTTACCTGGAACACCTGATCGGGCTTGTCTCGCAGGCTGTCGAGAAACAACGGGTCTACGGTTGCCGGTTCCTTTCCTACGAGTCCCGCTAACGCGGCCCGTTCTGTTCCGTGTCCCTTACCGGTGGCGCTGAGGCTTCCAAAAAGGTTAACTTTCAAAGCCGTTGCTTTGGCCAGTTGGTCGGCGGGCAGTTTCGTCGCCCTTTGATAAAAATCGTAGGTGATTCGCATCGGGCCGATTGTGTGCGAGCTTGACGGTCCTGGCCCTACTTTGTAGAACTCATCCACAGTCGTCAAAACTGGCCCTTTACTTTGTTTTACGACGTTAAGATCTGCTGAAAGAGGGGGCTCTGCGGATGACCTCTCGGTCATCTCCTGCGCGGACATCTGGTTGCCGGTGATCAGTACTGCAGAGCTGACAACCGCGCTGCGCATCAGGAAAGTTCGGCGGTCCACACCTTGCGGTACCACCTTCGAAATTAACTCGACTGTGCTATCGAGCGGACTTCCTACTTTCGATTCCTGTGATCGATCCGAGCTATTACTTTTGTCAACGTTCTTATTCTCTGTTTTGGGCATAGTGCCCTCCTCACCGTTCATCTAGACTCAGACCAGACGCGAATGGCTTAGCACGGATTTCAACGATTTCCTACGCTGCCTCGACAATTGCGTTGTATAGGCTTAAAGGGATTAAGTTCGGAGCGGCTTCCGTCTCTCCCGAAAACTGCGCGAGCGAGGGAGCCGGCCGAGGACCGCAAGCCCATTCCAATCACGTGGGCGTGGGTTTTCGTGATCACCTTCAAGAGTTTCAAATACTCCTGCTCGACGGAGAACTGTCAGTTGTGTCAGGAAGGAAATGGGTAGCGCGAGTCCTGTGAGCTGCACACGATCAAGGTTCTACTTCACGTTGGCTGCTTCCCATGTCCGAACTTTTTGCCTTGCGTTGTCAAAGATGCGCTGGTAGTTCCCGAGACGGACCTTTTCGCTAGTCTGCTTATCCAACAGAGCCCAGAGCGGAGAGTATTGAGAGTAGACCCTGAGGTAGGCCTCCTGGTTGGAAGGTGCAACTTCGTCTGTGCCAAACAAAAATCTATCCGGATATTGGTTGATGAGTTCCGATGCCATCCTGGTAGCCTCGGGGCTCGAAACAATGTACTTCGCCACTTCATCCCAGGAAATGTCGAAGTTAACGTGACTGAAAGCAGGGTCCTGCAGAATAGCGGCGAGATTTGCGGCGTGGTTTTGAATCGGACGGACCACCCTTCCCATGCCAGTGTGGGCCCAGATAATCGTTGTATTAGGGTGCCTCTTGAGCACAGCTTTCATTTGCTCCAGGTATGCGGGTTCCGATCCTTCCTTGGCAAATGGAACATCCATGTCGTTATGGATCAGCACGACCAGACCTACTTCTCCGGCAAAATCCAGAATCCTGTCGAGGGCGGGATCGCGCAAACTTGCAACTTCTCCCGCTATTTTCGCCGACACAAATTCCTTGTGAATCGAGAACTCACCGATTCCCGAGAACACTCCAGGGAAAGTCTGGAGCACACGGCGGACATGGTCTGCGGCATACATGTCCGTCGGATTGAATCCCGTGATCATTGGGTCAAAACGGTTCTGCTCTTCTTTTGACAGAGACTTGTAAGCCATGGCGATAAATGCGTCGGTGAATGAGTAGTAATACAGTGGCGCGTCGGTATTGAGGTAGTAGGTCGGGGCACGGTCGCCATCAGAACGGTAAGACCATTGCTGCTGAAGCGGGATGCCAAACAGGGCGACGCGTCCCGCTTTGTTCCCCATGATGCGGAGAAAATCGTGGATGTCGGTTCCTTGTTGGATGTAATTGGTCAAATGAAAGTGCACATCGTTGAACTGAGGCTGGCCGGGAGGATTACCCTGCGCAACGAGAGGAACGGTCGACGCTAGCAGGGAGACCAGAACGAACGCTAAGACGGTCGTCGCTCCGCGACAAATTGTTGGCTTCTTCATTTCCAGCCTCACTGCGAGGAATCGTTGGGTGCGCTTGCTGAGTCCCTAACGACGGTCAGGTCAATCTATGCTCCGTTAGAACGCGAGTTCCCAGTTCGTGTGAAATACAGGACCGTTTCCGCCTAGGGGGTACGGAAGGGCGGTGTAACCCACGGCTGACCTGTGCACATAGAGAAATTCCGTATTCCAGCGCACGACGCGGTTCTTAAATGGATGGAGGTTTATTCCGACTCGAAAATCCGACGGTTGGCCGTACTTGCCAAAAATCGCGGATCCGCCGGAGTAGACTTGTAGCAACTTCGGAATCACCATCGCTGAAATCTGCATTTGAAAGCCCTTGTCAAAGAGCCCTGGCAGACCAGTAGTCCCCGGTCCACGGAAATTGTCCAGCCAGCGCATGTAGTACTCCCCGTCGAGTGACAATCCCCGGTATTTCAATCCCGCGTCGAACGATGTCATCTTGTAAGCCGCATCGGTGACAACGACTCCGGGTCCAAAGATGTTCGGGGCGAAGACGACCGTTCCGTCCGCGAGCCGGATTTGTGTATTCTCAAACCCTTCGCTATTGGGCTGGCTCTGCTTGCTCTCGTCGCTGTAAGTGAAGTGCGCTCCGATCCTGGTGGCAAGCTTTTCATGATGCTCGAAGTCGCCGAAGCCTGGTCCAAACTCACCCGTTGTTGGCTTCCAGACCAGGGATGTGGAAACCGTGTTGAACCCGTTGTCGAGCTGCGCTGCACTTACACCGAGCGTGCTGAGGTTGTTTCCGACCATTGCAATGTAGTCGAGCTTCTTGGCGATTTTGCCCCAAGCCCAAACGCCAGAGGTGTAAGACGGCCGGAAGAACTCGTCTGCCATCAGACGGCTGTCAACGGACAGCCAGAACGGGAAGTTGCCTTCGACGCTCCGAGTGCCAGGCAAAGACCGGATGCCGGCGCCCACGCTGAACCAATCTTTGAAGGTGTAATTCAGATTTCCCGCAAGCACGACCTGCGCGGGCAAGCCTTGCGATGCATTCGAAGTCCAAGCATAGAGAAAATAACGGAAGTCTGGGTCGATCAGCCATCCCAAGAACTTGATTTGAACCTTTTGCAGCTGGAAGTCCTGACGCTGCTGAATATTCTTGGTGTTCCCAAACGCATCTGTGTACGTGGCGTTCAATCCCAACTGGTTAAGATACCGCGCGTAAGTATAGATACTGACACTGAGATCGCCGTGTTCCGTATCGGCAACCTTGAATCCCAAGTTTGGATTGTATCTTCCCCATTTGTAAGACTCTTCGGTGGGCGAGGCGTTGGGACCGACCGTGCCTTCTTGCACGTCTCCGGAGACATTTTCGCTCGTCGCCTGGGGCTTCGCAGCGGCGGCCTCACTCGAAGCCGTAGAGCCTTGTTTTGATTGCTGAGCTACGACTCCGCGCAAGAATTGAATCTGCTCCAGCAGTTCCTTATTCTGCTTTTCTAATTGGCCGTTCTGCTCCACCAGGCGGTCGATGAGCTTCAGCGTGTCTGCAGCATTCTGGCCAGGGCTGGCGGGCGCATTTTGTTTTACGTCCGTCTGGGCACGCATCGTTTCAATCGCGCATATGCAAACGAGAATCAGGCAAAAGGTTCGATGAAAGTATTTCTCGCAAACACCCTGCGTAAACAGCGCTCAAGTGCAGGGATTGGTGAATGTCCGATTTCAGATCGGGGGAGGCTGCGGCACACACTTCAGACACGCAGGTTCTCGCGCAAGAGCAAGTTGCCCAGCCTCCCCAAACATCAACGCAGGCCGACGGAAGCCGGCGAGAAAACGTCGAGCCCAAGTTTATCGGCCACATAGGCGATCGCCTTCTGTGCCTTCACACTATTGCCAGCCTCGTCCAACGGGGGAGCGAACACAGCCATGGCTCCCTTGCCCGGAACTACGGCGATGATGCCACCGCCCACGCCGCTCTTGGCTGGAATCCCGACGTGCCATGCCCAACCGCCGGAGCCGTCGTACAATCCGGCCATCATCATCGCGGATAAAATGTGGGGCACGTTCTCGGGCTTGATTACCTGTTCGCCCGTCAGAGGATTCTTGCCGTTGTTGGCCAGCGTTGCTCCCATCACGGCAAGTTGGTAAGCGGTAACCCCAACCGAGCAAGCCTTCGTGTAGACGTCAACCGACTCAAATGGATCAGCATAGATCCGGTCATACTTCGCAAGCAGCATGGAGATGGCTTTGTTGCCGGTATTGGTGGCAGCTTCTGACTTGTACACGTCCTCAAGCAAAGAGAGTTTCTGTCCTGCGGCTTTGCTGTAGTACGTCAACAGTTTGTTCCACTTTTCGTTCTCACCGCCGCTGATCAGACTCGCGGTTGCAATCGCACCCGCATTCACATACGCATTTCCGGCGTGAGTCGGCATATCGACAACTGCAGGTATCGAGTTGAACGGACGCCCTGTTGGTTCACTCCCGATCTTTTTGAACACTTCCTCCGCCCCGAGTTCGTCCATCGCGAGGCCAAGGGTAAACACCTTGGAGATCGACTGTATCGAGAATGCGTAATCAACGTCCCCGGCCTTGTAGACGCGCCCGTCGGTCGTGACAATGGAGATCCCGTAAAGCTTGGAGTTGACCTGGGCGAGGGCCGGGATGTAATCAGCGTTCTTGCCACTCGTGTCGCCTTTGAAATTGTCGTACGCTTCCTTGACAATCGCGTTGTAGGCCTGTTCCGTTGGAGCAACAGGACTCTTGTTCTGACCTAAGGCAATTCCGGCCGCCACGAGTAACAGCAGGCCAGAAACTGCTACTTGCATTCGATTCAGGACGCAGTTCATTGTGTTCTCCGTTTTGCTTCGCAAAAGTCACCTGAGAGGAGTTCCACACCGAGAGGCCACATCTGGATCACCTCAGAATGTGAATGCCTTCTTCCAGTCATACTTGAATGAGAATTGCAGCCGATAGTCGTTCACATTGAAGCCGTCTTTGAAGTTCACGCGGCGTCCGAATTGGAATTCCCCGCCCATGGCCACAGCTGGAACGGGGTGATACAGGATATTTGTGAGAGCATAGTGACCCTGGTGATAATCACTGGGGGTTTCGGCATTCGAGTTTGTAATATTCACGAGTGAGTACCCGATCGAAGTACTGAAACGCTTGCTCCAATTGTGGTCAAGGAATGAAACGACTCCCAACACCGGGAGAGGGACGCCAACAATGGGTTTCACCGGATTCGAGTTGTTCTTTATTCCTATATCGATAGGCGCGTCGTTCATATAGTTTTCAATGCCTTCGCCGTACACCACTGCGAAGCGCCCAACGTCATTCTTGGTGAAGTTGAGATTCGACGTCACGTTGATGCCCCAGCCAAGTACGTCCCCGTTCAAATCGACGGGAGGATTAGCCACGGTGTTTACCCATGAGATCTTGCGGAACATTCCTGCTACTTGCACATATCCCCAGTCGCGCATGACGCGGACCTGCCACGAGAAATCGGGCATATCGAATTTGGGCCTGACACCCTGCAACTCGACCCGATCCGCATAGACGCCCCCATCGGCACTTGCTCCAGGTCTTTCAGCCGCGAAGATGAGTCTCAACCGGTCATTCTGAATGGGCGCCCAGCGAACCTGGATGTTTCGGAAAAAGACCATCCCGTTAGGTCCCCAGTACTCGAAAGAATTGGGGAAGACGTCAATGTCCATGAACGGGCTCCAAGTTTGACCCGCACCGAAGTGTCCTAATTCGCCATAAGCGTGGCGCAACCGGAAAGTTGTCTGACCGGCATCCACTCCTGTTCCGAACAGTTCGAATTCAAAAGTGGTTTTGAGATCGCCAAGAGCGGTTGGGGTTGAAGTCTTGAGGCCAAACCGAGTCTGTCGAACGCTGAAATACACTTTGCCATCAGGCGCAAACTGGCCTTTGAAGGAGGCCAGCTTTGTCGGGCGCACTACGTCAGACCAGTCCGGATCGCTCTGGCCAAACTCGTAACCGGAATCCAACATGACGTGCCCGTAGATATCGACGGTGTTCTTTTTTTGATTGTTCTCTGCAGGCGCCGCGGGGGTCTCTTGGGCTTCTTCAGCAGCTCTGACCGTCACGCTTGGTGAAGGTGCACTTGGCGCAGGGAGCTGCTGAGCTTTATCAATCTGGGTCTTGAGGTCCTGCATCTCCTGTTCGAGCTGCTGCAACTTGTCTTTCATCTGTTGTAAGTCTTGATCCCGCGACTGACCGTGGGAGCACGTGGCTAGGAAGAAAATTACGACAAAAGTTGTGCCTAGGACCCTGGTAGCGTGAATACAGGAATGCGATCTCATACGTGCCTCAGTGAGGAAATTCGCAGACCTTGTCCGCATTGAGAACTGGCACTTCTGTCAGTGACAACGGTTCGTCCGCTCCACCAGATTTGGGAAGAACACGTCCAAGATCCAATGGGAAAGCTCTTGTATAGAGCTCTTTAGCTTTGGCGGGTTGATTCTGGTCTGCAATCTCCAGGATTCAGTCAGAGCGAGTAATAGCTATGAGAATCTTGGCGGTTTCGCGATTCGTCTTGTTCTGGAGTGCGGCGTCTCTGCCGTGATTTTGGTGGTCGTTGATCCTTCATTCGGCAAACGAAAAGACGACGGCGTCATCATGACGACGCGGGGCGATTCCGAGTGAATTCGCAATTGCACATACGGATCGAACTAGTGCGAAATCCCTATTGGACTTCCAAATTTACGAAAACTACGACACTCGGCCCCCGGTCAATGCCCCGAAGAATGATTTGGGGCCTGACCACGTCAATCGGTTGGACGTTTTGAGTTCAGACTGGGGTATATCCAAATGACAGACTGCCATTTTCACCGCGTCCTCTCGAAGGTCAGGATCGTTGACAGAGACGACACAAAAGGTGCAGCCGACGAATGAGGTCCTTATTTGGAAGAAAAGCGCCTTCGCTCAATATTGTTAATCCGAGGTTACGGCGTCACAATGCAGCCCTCGAAGGCACAGAGCTGACAAAAGTCACAGTTGTTGAATCAAACGACCCCAGTGACACTCGGAGTGGACCTACTGACCGGCTGTGAAAGAGAACAGATTCGCTAGTCTCCCGGAACACTCGATCAAACCTGCCAAGGTCGGGACGGCCGTTTCAGCATGTCGGGATAGAAAATGTTCCAACCCTTCCACATTGCCACCCAATCCGTGGTCGCATTACCGCCTAGATGTGGTTCGGAATGAAGTTGAGCTGTCAAGAACTAAAGGATGGCGTACTAGCAGAATTGCTAGTTGTCAAATGTCAAAATGGGAAATACTCTGTAGCACTCCCAAGGACGAGCTGAACAATTCAGATTGCTAGGCACCCGTATTAACGACAGATCAGGATCATAGGAGTTATTCATGATATCGAATATTCGACGAAACCTTCCACGGATCATAATCGCTGATGACCATACTCTGGTTGCTGAAGCCTGCCGAAAACTGCTGGAGAGCGATTACGAGGTCGTAGCCACAGTGAGCGATGGGCGCAAATTGGTCAGGGCTGTCGCCGAATTGCGGCCTCACCTGGTCATTGTCGACGTTTCGATGCCTCTCCTGAATGGTTTGGATGCCGCGGAACAAGCCAAGGAATTGTTACCCTCCGTGAAATTGATATTTCTGACGATGAACCATGATGCTGATTTGGCCGCTGAGGCATTCCGCCGCGGCGCATCGGGATACTTGGTGAAGACGTGTGCTGCTTCTGAACTGGCAATTGCGGTCAGAGAGGTCTTACGGGGCAAGTCTTACCTCTCCCCTATGATTGCTAGGGATACGGTGGACTTTCTGCTGCGCCAGGACAGGAAACTCATAGACGAGGCAGATCGCTTGACGGAGAGACAACGCGAAGTGCTGCAACTGCTCGCTGAGGGGAAGTGCATGAAAGAGGTCGCAGCAGTGCTGAATCTTACGACCCGGACTGTGGCATTCCACAAATATCGCATCATGGAAGTACTGAATATTCGAACGAACGCCGAATTAGTTCAGTACGCTATCAGAACGCACCTCATAGCAGCGTAGAACCCTTTCTCCTCACCTCTATGGCATTCGCTTGAATCGCGACCTCAGAAAAGGCCAATGCCGATGCTTCGTTAGAGAAGCAGACTTTTGTTTGCCACGAGAACTCGATCGGGGATGACTGTCGGCCATCGGCGGCGACATGTGTTGGGAAGTTGCAAAAAAATGGGTCCGAGAAGGCGAGAGATACAAATCACCTTCCCGAACCCTATGCCGGCGATCAAAACGTGCGGCGAATTACCTTCAATCCAAACGAACACATCACTGAGCAAAGGCCGAGCAGACCGATGAGTGGCAGAAAGCTGCCAGTCTTCGGCATCTCTGGCGCCGGAGCTGAGGCCGGGGCTGGGGGTGGTGCAGCGACCGCAATCAAGATTGGCTCATCAGCCGGTGGGGGTGGTGGCGGTGGTGGCATGGTTCCCGCCAGCTGTTGTTCATGTTCATATACCTCCACTGGCTCTTCCACAACCTTCGTGGCCGCGACCTTCATCCCTTTTTTCAGTCCCCATGCATCGGTCATCTGGCCGTTGACGTTAAACTTCTGGTCCTTGGGGATATTAAATTTCTCGTTTGTACCGTCCTCCAAAGTCAAGATCACCCAGTTGGGTGGGTTTATCTGCCAGACTTTTCCAGTAACACTCTTTGTGGTGGTTACGACGGTTGGAGTTTTGGTCACGGTAACCGTTTTCTGCAGCTTCATGCCCGCCGTCAGGTCATGAATTCCAAGCTGTTTCCCATCGACCGAGACCCGAGCGCTCTCAGAGACGTTGGGGAAGTGTCGGATCGTACCATCTTCCATCTTCACGATCAGATCATTGCCGGATACGTGTACGACTTCCGCACGTTCGACAGTGACTTGCCGGCTGGAAGCGCCCTTGGTGGTATCAGATGAGGTTTGCACTTGTCCGCTCATGCTCGCTGCGCAGGCAAAAAATGTTGCCGTCGCCGCAAGCATTAGCCATACTCGCGCCTTTTCGGTTCTTACGTTCATAGTGTTCTCTCCTTGGTTGGTTTTTGCGACTGAGGATTTGGGTCCCGATGTTCTGGCCCTAAGAGTACGGAACCGGAGTTCATAGGGCGATGCGCGTCAGAAGGCACGCCCGAAGTGAGGAGGGAAGCGATCACGATGTAGCGTTTAGGAGCGCTCCCGATGAAATGGAACGGGTAACACGTGACTAACGTGAGGATTGGATCTACAGTTGGCCGCAAGACTGACGCATCGTTCTTGTCCACGATCACCACGTCTTTGACTTGGTAGATGTCAACGCGGTCCAACGTTTCCAGTTCGATCACATCTCCGATACCGACATCTTTGAGTATCCGGAAAAAGCCGTCCCGATGGCCGGCAATCCCGACGTTTCCATTCACTCCTGGGTAAGCTGTACCTGGGATGTACCCGACACCCCGATTCAAACTCACATCGTCGACACCATCGAGTACCGGTACTTCCAATTTTGCCTTCGCAATTCGCAAGATACCAATCGGTGGCGACACGTTCTCTGTAAGACTCTTTTCGTAATCTGCTATCCGATGTGGAGACCAGAGACTGAAGTCAAATGAGAAACGCTTGTCAGCAAGAGACCTAGCCGCCTTCTCGGGAGGCCTTTGTTCTTCAACGTCCTTAAAACGCTCAACGGCAGCTCGTGAAAGCACTGCCCGATGGATGTGCGCAGTCACGAAGACTGCCAAAAGAGACACCCCCACGATCATCAGCAAAATTTGAATCGTTCGCAGGTGCTTATCCTTCATGGTTTCTGTCGTTGTCTTTCACTGAGATCGCGCCTGCTAAAGTGTTGCGCGGTTTCGAATGACAGGTGGCGCTACGCGCTGCTAGGTCTCTCGCGCTCGGATGGAAGTGTAGGTAAGGCGCGACACTGTTTGTAACTGTTATTTGTGACAGTGTGGAGGATTCAGCATGCCTGCGCAGATCGACGAACTAGCGCACGTATTGGTGGGGGCTCAGCCTGGCAGGCGTGAAGAAGGAAGGTTCAACTGGTAGCCGCTGTCAGCTTTGCGAGTTTTGCCTGAACGGCAGGACCGTTAGAGTTCGGTTTGGTGAACTCCATGGCAGATGTCAACCACGCGGCTGAGAAGAATCCTCTAGTTCCTCAAGATTGGGGCGTCTGGGCAGAGATCAACTATTTGGATTCCCCGACAGAGTATCGAGAATATCTCCCGAATGCACCCTTGCAGAATCCAGCGACACGCGGGGACTTCGTCCTGCTGAGTGCATCCGGAGATCCGTCGAAAGGTCGAGAGTCGAACTCTGCGGTGATCATATGCCTCATCGTTGCGCTGATCGCGGGGTGCTCTGTGTACGCTTTCATGAATCTCCCCTAAGGTCTGTCGCGAGAAGATGATGTTGCAACTCTGAGAGCAGCCTTAACCGCAAGGTGCGCCACTGCTTCCTGCTGCTGTGGGAGGGGACTCCTTC
>Ga0070714_100003065_pt1 | contig 12397 bp, 25 predicted proteins | sample LARL83metaG_FD_65450 | JGI IMG/M metagenome (GOLD analysis project Ga0070714, IMG submission 65450) | Corn, switchgrass and miscanthus rhizosphere microbial communities from Kellogg Biological Station, Michigan, USA - LAR L8-3 metaG | ecosystem: Host-associated > Plants > Roots > Rhizosphere ... | reverse complement strand
GACGCGGTGAGCCCGCCGTTCACCTACGACATCGCCTTCCGGCTGGACTCGGCCGACGGCATCAGCCCGCCCCCGTACCCGGGGATCTCCATCCCGTCCACCCTGGGCCCGACGGTGGATATTTCCGCGCTTCTTCACTGATTCGCCCCACGTCAGGCCCGGCGCGCGGCCGATAGTAGCTCAGGTGGGGGGCGGCTCGCTAAGCACCCGGCCCGCCTGCGGGCCCTGGCCGGGACCGTGGATGCAGCGGTCCCCCACCTCCGATTAACCAGGCATGGCCGCTACTCCGGATCACATTGACATCCAGGTCCGGGCGCATGTCCAGGCCGAGGGCCACCGCTACCTGATGCACTTCCCGCCGCATCCGGCGCGGTCCTCGGACCCTCACTACCGGGACTTCGACGCCTATCACCGGCGCACCCGGACCGCTGCCCGGTGCTATATCGGCGAGCGGATCGGCTACCAGGACTGCCTGGACGACCAGGGCCGGCCCGCTCTCCCGCCGGCCCGGGGCCAGCAGCCGGGCCTGGAGCTGCACCACGCGCATGTCGAGTTCAGCCTGCAGAACGGCATCGCCCTGGCGGCCCTGGAGAAGGACTACCCGGGGATCTCGGACCCCGAGTCGGTCGGCGCGTGGGTGGAGACGGCCGCCAACTTCCGCTGGCTCTGCGCCTGGCACCACCGCGGGGCGGCCGGCGCGCACACCGCTTCGCATTCCGACTGGGAGGCTTCGCAGTACGTGATCGGCCTCATCACCCGGGTGACCTGATGCCCTGGCCGGTCCCCACCTTGGAGCAGGTGGCCGAGTTCAGCGGGCGCGCGGCGGTCAGCTACACGCCGTACATCAACTCGGCCGCCCTGCAGGCCGCGGTCATGTTCACCATCCTGACCGAGCGCGGGGCGGACGAGTACGGCCTGCTGAGCCCTGATGACCAGCTGCTGGCTGACCTGGGCGTGCGGGCCATGGCCGACTACATCTACCTGCGGTTCCCCTATCAGCAGGTGCTGGCTAGCCCGTTGCAGAGTGAGGAGATCGGGTCCTACTCCTACTCCAAGCCCCTGCAGGCCCAGGCACGCAACGCCCAGGCCATCGAGGTCAGCGCGGACAAGACCGGGGTGGACATGTTCGACCTGGCTGTCCGCATGCTGGCAAAACGCCAGCGCGCCAACGGCGTGTTCTCCGGCCAGATCACCGGCTTCGAGCACTTCGGCCGCGACGACCAGGCCAGGATCATGCAGGACGAGTGCGGGCAGCTGATGCTGGTCGGCCCGGCCGACTTCAACAAGATCGACCTGCAGTTCTTCGACATCAACGCGGAGATGTTCCCGTCCGATCCGGGCTAGGCGTAGTACAGGGTGTGCGGCGGATGCTGGTTACCTGCTCGCGGACCTGGACGGACTGGGCCCGCGCCCGCCGGGTGCTCAGCCACATCTACGAACGGGCCCCGGATCTGATCATGGTCTCGGGCCATGCCTGGAGAGGCGACCGGGACCTGGAGCGGATCTGGGCAGGCCTGGGCGGGCAGGTGGAGACGTACGAGCCGGACTGGGAAGGCCCGTGCCATCCGGACACCTGCCCGCCCTGGGACTACCACCGCAAGCGCGGCCGCAACGGCCAGGAATACTGCCCGGCGGCCGGCGACCGCCGCAACCAGCAGATGGCCCGGCTGCCCGGCGTGATCCTGTGCCTGGCCTTCCTCATGCCGTGCGAGGAGCCGAAATGCGAGAAGCGCCGGGAGCTGGCCCGCAAGCGCGGCGGGGTGCACTACACCCACGGTGCGCGCCAGTGCGCGGACTACGCCGAGCATGAGGTCAAGATCCCTACCAGGCGGTTTACGGGCCAGGCGGGCCAGGCGTCATCCTTATGAGAGGAGGCCGCTATGCCCAACGTGCATGACGACGACGAAGAGACCCTGTGGTTCGCCGACGAGGCCGAGTGGATGGAAGAGAGGAAGAGCCCGAGCCCGATTAACCAGGCATGGCCACTCCGTATGTCCCCTGGGCCCCGGGCCAGGGGCTGCGGATGTTCTACAGCTCCACCTGCCGGGTGCTGCGCAACTTCCCGCAGATGGACGCGGGCGGCGGCATGACGCTCGGCTGGAACCCGGTGACCGGCATCGTGGACCCGGTGCTCGACCAGCCGGGCCTGCTGCAGTGCCGGCTCGACCTGCACCTGGTCCGGCCGGGCAAGGACGCCCCGGCGCCGCTGGTGGCCGGCCGCGCCCCGGACCGGGTGGGCGTCGCCTTCTTCGACCTGTACCCCGGCCCGTCCGGCGCCCCGCTGGTGCTGGCCGGCGACCGGCTGGAATGCGTGTCCGGGCCGATCTTCGGCACGTTCGACATCCGGGTGATCCCCGACGTCGCGCAGGATCTGATCGGCGGCCACCACATCGAGGTGCAGGTGATCGAGGTCAGCCAGATGCTGCAGCCGGGCAGCCCCACCCCGTTCCCGGGGAGCCCGCCGTAATGGCCGTCCACTGGGAGGTCTACCTGGACGGGGCCGGGGCCGAGCTGGACCGGATCGCTGCGGGCCCGGACCAGCGCACCATCGCCGCGTTCGAGACGGCGCTGGTGACCGGCTACGCCCTGTCCGAGGCCCGCGCGCACGTGATCACCGGCCTGCTGAAGGCGTCGGGGCACCCGTCCAGCCACCACAGCGAGGGCAGCTGGGAAGGCACCATCAGCTTCGCCGCCAACCCCGGCATCTTCGAGCTGGCCCGGGCGGACACGCCCACCGGCAACCACCCCGAGGGCGGCCACTACTTCTTCGACCCGGGCGGCCCGACGTTCGAGCGGATGGTCCGGCAGGCGTTCTGGGACTGGATCACCGACGGCAAAGGCGGCGCGGCTCCGTCCGAGGGGCTGGGCCCTTACTCCGGAGGCGACTGATGAGCCAGCGCGTGACCGTGTTCCATCCTGACCGCGGCCTGTCCATGTGCTCGGCCCCGGCTACCAGCCCGGCGCAGCCCGGGCTGACCAGCCCGGAGAACGGCACGCTGGTCACCTGCGGGCTGTGCGGGCGCCACGGCGTCATCCCCGACGAGGGCCACGAGCTGGAGTTCCTGCCGCCGGGCACCGAGCGCGACGAGAATGGCCGGTTCCTGCTGCGGCTGACATAGCGAAGCGGACGCCGCTCAGGGGGGGAAAGAGCGACGCCCGCTTCGGAAGCCAAGCTCATGCGCCGGAGTTGACAAGCCACGGGGCACGCGCCAGCTGTTCGCACCATTACGGTACCGCTCTGGCGGGCTCTTTCAAGGGTGAAACGCTGAACACCCCGGACCCCGATTAACCAGGCATGGACGACGTGGGCTCCGGCGCGGTGAAATTCCTGGCCGGCTGCCCGGACGTGTGCGCCCGGCTGGGCTCGTTCCCGCCGGGCGACCCGATCGCGGCCAACGCCGGCAAGCCCTGGATCTTCTCCGACACCACGACGAACGGCGTGCTGACCCGGGTCAAGGGCACCCAGTCCGCGGCCCTGGTGCTGGCCGACTTCGGCGGCTGGGAGTCCCCGCCGGTGCTGGGCTCGGCCCGGTTCCGCCGTCTCCGGGTGGACCTGTGGATTGACCCGGCCCGGGACGGGAACGCCAACGTGGCCGAGACCTCGGCCATCACCACCAACCGCGGGCTCGCGGTGTTCTCCGCCGTGCATTTCCGCCTGCAGCGCAAAGACGGCGACGCGCAGACCTGGGGCGACCTGGTGACCTACGGGTGCCAGCTGCTGACCGACATGTCTTTCACCGCGGTGCCGGACGGCGACTGGCTGCAGCGCGGCACTGCCTATTACGGGGTCTACTGCGCCGGCTGGGCGGACGCGGCCGAATAGGTCTCCGGTTCCGCGTAATCCGCGCGGTGCTGCCTGGTCTGTCCGGTCGAGGAGGCGCTGATGTGCGGTGAGCGGTACTGCGTCGGCTGCGGCAGGCACCGGGTGCTGGTGGAGGTGATCCGCCTGTGCACCGAGTGCTACTCCGACTGGCTTCGCCTGACGCCGGCCCGATTGCGGGACCAGGGAATGATGCCGAGGGAGGCCCATGTCCGAGCGCCCGCTCAAGGTCTTGCTGAAGAGCCCGTTCTCGCAGTTCAGCGGTTACGGTACTGACGGGTTCGGCATCCTGCGGGCCCTGCAGGAGTGGGGCTGCGAGGTGTACCCGCAGCCGGTCTGGCTGGACGTGCCGGTCCCGCGCGACCTGATGCCGCTGTTCACCCGGGAGCTGCGGCCGCCGTTCGACTTGCTCATCAACCACTGGGACCCGGCCCACCTGTCCATCACCCGCGAGGCACGGGGGTGCTCGCGGGCGGCGGTGGCCTGGACCATGTGGGAGTTCGCCTCCGGCCCGGGCCCGTACCCGTGCCGGCGCCACCTGCGCGACCCGAAGTCGGACTGCCCGCCGACGGACCAGTGCCCCAAGTGCAAGCCGGGCCCGGTCTCCGGCCTGGTGCCGCACTGCAAGGGCCGGTCCAAGCTGCGCGAGTCGCTGCGGTGGTTCGACCTGGTGCTGGGCTATGACGAGGTGTCCCTGGAGGCGCTGTCCTCGGTCATCCCGGCTAAGACCGCCAGCGGCATCTTGCAGGGCGGGTTCGACTCGCGGGAGTGGAAGTTCGCCGAGCGGGACTGGAGCAGCGAGCCCGGCGCCCGGTTCGGCTTCATCATGCACGGCGCGCTGAACGCCCGGAAGTGCCCGTGGACCGCGATCGAGGCGTTCAACCAGCTCAAGTTCGAGCGGCCCGGCCCTGGCCCGGACGGCTTCGGCGACGCCACCCTGGCCTTGCACACCAACGCCCCCGGGCTGCTGTTCCCCGAGCTGAACCAGCCTTTCGAGGAGCAGCGCATCCGGGTGTTCGTCGATGCCTTCGACAAGCCCACGCTGCAGGAGTTCTATCATTCCGCGCACGTGCTGCTGGCCCCGTCCCGCGGCGAGGGCAAGAACCTGCCGGCCCTGGAGATGCAGGCCACTGGCGGCGTGGTGGCGGGGACCGACTTCGGCGGGCACAAGCAGTGGCTGAACGGGGACTGGGCCTACCCGCTGGCCTACACCCTGGAGCCGACGTTCGAGCGCTTCCCCTGGGCCGCGCACGATGCCCGGGTCTCGGTCGCGCACATGAAAGACGTGCTCTGGCACATCTACACCCACCGGGCCGAGGCGCGGCGCAAGGCCGAGCTGGCCGCGCAGTTCATCCCGCAGATGTGCGACTGGGCGGTGGTCATCGAGAACCTGTTCCGCCGGGTGCGGGACTCGGTGCCCCGGGTCGGGCCGCAGATCTACGACAAGGCCATGGCATGCCGCCGGGAGGCGGAGCAAGCCCGGATGCCGGGGTTTCCGCGGTGACTTCGGTCATCGCTGCTGTCCGGTCGGCAACGTCAGGATCTGGGAGGGCCTGGGGTGACGATTGCGGGGGGTGTGGAGCAGACCGAGGTCGAGGTCCGCTGCCCGGTCGATAAGCCCCTGCCCGGCGGGGATTGCCGCCCGGGCAGGCTGCTGCTGAAGCTCCGCCTCGGCGGCGGCATCCCGTCTTTCGTCCACCCGGACAACCTGATCGAGCTGTCCTGCTCGGACTGCAAGGAGGCCGCCCGGCAGGCCGGGCGGCCGGTGAAACGGGTGCTGCACCGGTTCGACCTCGCCGGGAACCTGGTGGAGACGCTGACCGAGAGCTGAATCGGCGGTTAGGCTCACCTGCGGGAGGTGGGCAAAGCATGCCTAGATCAGGGAACGGGCATTTGTACGCGGTCGATCCGGTGCTGGCCGGGAGGCTGGCCGACATGCCCCGGGAGGAAGTCAGGTGCCGTGCCGGGCACCACCGGTGGGCGCGGGACACCGTGCTGCCGGGTGAGCCGTGGCCGTCTTCGGTGCGGGCCTGGCCGACGCGGGACGGCCGGATCAAGATCGAGGACCCGTGCGTGGACTGCGGCCTGGCGTGGCGGGTGACCAAGACCGGTTATGACGGGGTGGTGGACGTGTTCGCCCCGTCGCACATCGTCTATCACGAAGACTGGGTGACCATCCCGCAGGGACTGGACCGGCGCAAGCGGACCATCAAGCGCGAGGGCCAGCGCCGCGGGCAGCGGCAGGAGAACGCCAGCCTGGCCGCCGCCCTGGCCCGGACCGAGAAGTCCGGCGGGCAGCCGGTGCAGCCGGTCCGGTTCGCGCATGCAGGGGCCAGCTGATGCCTGCGGTCACGCACGTCGTCCTGTACGACGACAAGGACTGGCCCCGGCAGGTGAAAGCGGACGAGACAGTGCGGGTCACCATCGTCCGCCAGCCAGTGAGCGGCGGTGAGCCGGTCACGCGGATGACCGAGCTGTACCTGTCCGGCGCGCACGCGGCGGAGCTGGACAAGGGCCTGGACCCGTGGTTCGAGGCCGGCCACGCCCCGAGCCCGGCGGATGCCGCCCCGGCCGCGGGCCGGAAGTCGAAGAACCTGCGCTTCGGCCCGCAGGATGCGCCCAAGGGCAGCCAGGCCCGGCGCGACTGGTGGCAGGACATGCGGGACTGGGCGGACAGCCTGGGCCTGCGCAACCCCAAGGCGCCGGAGAACAAGGCGTACCAGACCACCACCGGCAAGGACTACCCGCCGGTCGACCTGGCCGAGGGGTTCACCCTGCACCTGGAAGGCCGGGATGCCGAAGCGCTGGCCAGGGTGGCCCGGTTCCGCGTCCCGACAGGCCAGGTGGCCTGATGGCGGGCGGCTGGGCTCACATCACCGACGCCGACGCGCGGTATACCGGCGCCGACCTCATGGACACCGCGGGCGACGTCGAGGACTTCGCCCGCGCGATGTTCGGCATGGTCTGGTGGCTGGCGGCACAGCTGGCCGCGCTGGAGGTGAGCGCGGCTGCTACCCCGCCGCTCCTCCGCGTGGCGGCGCTGCCGTGGGTCCGGGTGGCGGCCGAGAACGCCTCCGGAGGCTTCGCCCTGGGCGGGCAGGCCGGGGGGCCGGACTACTGAGATGCCCGGCATGCGGAAGGCCCCGGTGGGCGTGCACCGCGAGCGGGTCGGCGACACCCGGCCGGCCGAATGGTACGTCGTGTGGCTAGGCCTTCCGCGTGCCGACGGGTCGGTGATCATCGGCCGGTCCCGGCGGCTCGGGGAGCACATGATGCACCGGTTCTTCCCCGAGCGCCCTGGCATCGACTGCCAGGACATCAAAGGCTGGGTGGAGGGAGCGGCATGGCTGCTGGAGGTGCACCGTGGCCATCAGGCTGACTGACCTGCGCAACGCCGCGATGCAGGAGTACCCGGAGCTGCGCCCGCCGGAGCCCGGGCTGTGGGCTCCGTGGCAGGTGCGCTGCTGGGTGGCGGTGATGACCGTCCTGCTGCCTTTCGACGTGATCCTGATCATCGTGCTGACGATCACGGCGGTATGAGCAGGCTCAAGCGCGCTGTGGCGGCCCCTGCGGGCCTGCACCGCTATCCTTCGCCGCCGCTCGCCTGGCGGCTCTGGTGCGGGCTGAGGCGCACGCTGGCCGCCGCCTGGCCCGGCTGGGGCAACGCGGTCGGCATCGCCGTATGGCTGGCCTACGTCTCCTTGACCATCGCCGGCTGGCTGCATTAGCGCGCGGCCGATTCGGCAAGGCAGACACCGCCTACCGAGGAGGCCCCGATGCCTGCTGCCGGCAAGCTCGGCCGACTGCCCCTGGACCCGGAGCGTCCGCGGCTCACCCTGGAGAAGTACCTCAGCCCCCGCACCCCGCTGGCCCGGGCCGGCCTGCCGCCGGTGCCGCTGAAGAAGGACGTGGACCGGCTGTCCAAGGTCTCCAGCTGGCCCATGTACGTCAACGACCAGCTGGGCTGCTGCACCATCGCGGCCGCGGGTCACATGTTCGGCGCCTGGAACGTCTACGCCGGCCGGCCCGAGGTGCTGTTCGCCGATGACGAGATCGTCAAGGCGTACTCGGCCTGCGGCGGCTACGTGCCGGGGAAGCCGGACACCGACCAGGGCTGCGTGATGGCCGACGTGCTGGCCTACCTGAAGAACACCGGCCTGACCGACACCAGCGGCCACGTGCACAAGATCGCCGGCTACGCCGCGTTCGGCAACCCGGCCGACGAGCTGCTGCTCGGCCAGGTCGTGGACGTGTTCGGCTCGGTCTACACCGGCTTCAACGTCCAGCAGCACATGATGGACGAGTTCGAGGCCGGCCAGGTCTGGACCTGGCAGCCGGGGGACGAGATGGTCGGCGGGCACTGCGTCCCGCTGCAGCGGCGCGAGGCGGCAGGCTCGCGGCACGGCATCCTGGACTACATCACCTGGGCGGCTGAGCAGCATGCCGACTTCGGCTGGCAGGCCGGCGCGGTCGAGGAGGCCTGGGCGGTCGTCACCGAGGACTGGCTGGCGGCTAACGGCTCGACCGTTGACGGGCTGGACCTGACCCAGCTGCTCGCCGACACGCGCTACGTCGGGTAGCCCGATTAACCAGGCATGGACCCCGGGACGCTCGCCACGATCCTCAGCATCGGGACCATCGTGCTGGGAGCGGCTACCGGGCTGGTCGGGCTCGTGCTGGGCCGCCGCTCGGCGTCCGGCCGGGTCGGCACTTCCGAGGCCGCGGTGCTCTGGCAGCAGGCGCAGGATATGCGCGCCATGCTGCTGGCCGAGAAGCAGAAGGCCGAGGAGCAGCGGGACAAGTTCATCGCCTCTTACACCGAGCAGGTGCTGCCCGTGCTCACGTCGATCAACCACCTGGTAACCGAGATGGCTGTCGCCGTGTCGGGGAACACCACCGCGATCAGGCAAGTCGCCGCCTTCATCCAGGGAGGTGACCATAATGCCGAAGTTTCTCCAGCGCAGCCCCGAAGCGGTTGAGCACGAGCGCACCATGTCCGAGATGGCGGGCAAGGACGAGGAAGTGGACGGGCTCATCTCCACTGCCGGGGAGCTGGTTGAACAGCTCCGCGAGACGGTTGCCGGGGCAGCCGAGGCACTGCGGAAGTCGAGGGGGGAGGAGCTATGACTGACGACTCGGCCATGCTGCCTTCCGCTGTTGTGCTGGACCGGCTGGACGCCATCAGCACGATGCTGGACAAGGTGTCGAGGCGGATCGAGGCCGTGGCCGGGCGCGAGCGCCGGACCCGGCTGCTGGCCGTCGGGATGCTCGTCTCGTTCGCGCTGGACATCGTGCTGACCGTGGTCGTCACCGTCCTGAGCGTCAACGCCCTGTCCCAGGCCTCTTCCATCCACCAGAGCCAGCTGGCCGCCTGCTCCATCAGCAACCAGACCCGGGTCGAGCAGATCACCCTGTGGGACTACGTGGTCCAGCTGTCCAGCCAGAACCCGAACGCCAACAAGGCCCAGCTGAGCCAGTTCGAGGCCTTCGTGAAGAAGACCTTCCAGCCGGTCAACTGCGCCCAGGTCTACCACCAGTAGCCCCCTGCCGATTAACCCGGTCAGACGCACAGCCGAGCAGGAGAGGCGCGGACATGCCGACGGCCAGCAACACGTTCCCCGGAACGCCGTTCGAGGGCTTCTCGCTCTCGCACGCCGCCATCCTGGACGGCACCACCGGAGCGGAAAGCGCCACGGTTTATGGCGTGCGAAACGGCACCATTTCTACGGACCAGGGCAACTTCGAAAACACCGGTGACGATGTTGTCCTTTCCGAGCACTTCTGGATTAACTTCGCAAACGTCACCATCGAGGAAGGGTACATTCCTTTCTCTACCATTGCGAAGATCACCGGTACGACCGTGACCAGCAGCGGAGCGGCTGGAGCGGACTACTACGCCATTCCGCTGTGGACCCTGGCGAGCATGAACCAGGTGACCCAGCCGCTGGCTATCCGGGTGCCTTCCAAGGACGCTGGCGGACAGATCCGGACGCTCGACTTCGTGCTTTACCGCGTGCAATTCCAGCCGTTTAACTTTACCGGTCCGTCGTACAAGACCGGCCTTTCCTGCTCCATTGCGGGAAGGGCATTGTTCTCCACCGTCAACGAGATCGGTACCGCGCTGCCGGCCTCCTACGGCGGGGCGTCGGGCACCTCGGGCACCGCCATCGGCCGCCTGGTCTCCTGGCCCGGCTCGGTCACCGGCGCCTTCACCCCCGAGCCGTTCCAGTCCGTGGCCTCGGGCGGCGTGGTCTAGGTGGCCCGCGAGCGGAAGAACTGGCCGGACGACGGCACTCACTCTGCCGAGCCGGGCTTCCCGGTGCCCGATGGCATCAAGGGCTGGTGCTTCCGCTGCCAGGCCTACTGCGGCGGCGAGGGCATCAAGTGCAACTGCTGCCGGGGCAACCCGCCACCGGAGCGGGCGGAGGCCACGGGGGGCGAGGTCATCGAGCGGCAGCAGCAGGACCCGGACCTGCGTGACGACAGCGGATCAAGGCCGTAGGAGGACCAGTGGCAGAGCGGAAGACCGCCCAGGAGCGGGCTCAGGAGCGGGACGCCGAGCAGGCGCAGCTGGAGCAGGAGCGCGCCCGCGCGCAGGGCGCCGGCACGCACATGCCCCAGCCGGACGAGCCTCGCCGCGGCCAGGAGAAGAACGCCCGGCGGACCGAGGGCCAGGAAAAGGCCGAGCCCGGCCTGCCTGACCCGGTGCGCGCGGAGGACCGCGACCAGGAGGAGTACGACCGGGAGATGTCCGGCCGCCGCCGCGGGCAGCGCGACCGGGAGCGCGACCGGGAGCGCGAGGAGTACGAGCGCGAGCGCGAGCGCGACGCCGAGCTGCCGCTGGAGGAGCGCCGCCCCGAGTTCCTGACCGAGGAGGAGCGGACCGAGCAGGTGGAGCACATCCACCGGCAGTACCCCAAGGGCTACTCCCCGACCGCGGGTCTCGGCGACAGCTGACCGTCCGATAACACCCGGCGGGCGTAACCCCGCGCCCCCAGAGTCCCCGGAGGACCGATGCCGGACGAAGAGAACGAGCTGGACCGGCTGGACCCCCAGCCCCAGGTCGTCAAGCTCACCACCGGGCTGCAGGTGGATATCGTCCGGATGCGGACGCGCCAGTTCTTCCGGTTGCTGCGGGTGCTCACCCACGGCGCCGGGCCCGCCATGATGCGGGCCGGCCTGGACTTCAGGGCCGGGGCCGAGCAGTTCACCGCCCAGTTGCTCACCCTGGTGGCGATGTCCATCCCCGATGCCGAGCAGGAGGCCATCTCCTTCCTGCAGTCGATGTGCAAGCCGCACGGTGCCACCGACAAGCCCGACTCCCAGCTCACCAAGGCTGAGAAGGAGGCCAACGAGGCGCTGTACGTGCAGTTCAACAAGGACCTGTTCAACCCGGAGCTGGACGACACGCTCGACCTCATCGAGGCCATCGTCACGGTGGAGGCGCCGGAGCTGCAGGCCCTGGGAAAAAAGATCCAGCGGATGATGGAGCTGTTCCGCAAGACGGGCCAGGACAAGGAGCCGCCCGAGCCGGAGCCGAGCCCGCAGGAGATGGCCTCGCAGGGATCTTCGCCGCCACCTTCGACCTCCTCAGCAGCGAGTACGGATGGTCCGACGAGTACATCCACGACCTCCCCCTCTGCCGGCTCCGGCAGGTCTCGGAAGCAGTCCGCCGACGCAAAGAGCGCGACCGGGTAGCCCGGCTGAAGCTCGCGGAATGGCAGGTCAAGACGGTGTGCGCGTTCATCGGGGCACAGGCCCCGGTTGACACCAAGAAGACCGGCGGGAAGAACCCGCTGGTCGAGCTGGCGCATGCCATCGACATCATGAGCAGCGGGGAGCCGGACCCGATCCGCGGCGAGAAGGTGGCCGACGACTGGCGGGACGACCCGCGGCTGCAGCGGCCGGTGGCGGCCGATCCCGAGGCCGGGGTGGAGGCGGAGAACGCGCAGGGCTCCTACGAGGGCTTCATGATGATGTTCGGCGGGTCCCCGGTGCCGCCGGGGGCGGGCTGATGGACTGGCTCAGCTGGCGCTCCCCGCTGCTGCCGGTGCGGCTGTGGCACATCCTGCTCGACGGCACGCTGTGCCCGTGCGAGCGCAGCACCCGGTACAAGGAGGCGCTGCGGCAGGCCCTGGAAGACCCGGCCGGGCTGGACTGGGGGGTTGATCCCTAGTGGCATATGAGGGCCCCGAATACTGGTACGTCATCTACAAGGCGGTCGCGGACTTCGGCGACCTGATGCGCGACGCCCGCCAGGCCCGCCAGGAGATGCAGGCCATGGCCGACCAGGCCCGGGCGTTCAATCAGGAGGAGACGGCCGGGGCGGCCAAGGCAGCCGAGATCCGGCGCACCGAGATCCAGCAGCTGCAGAACGAGAGCCAGGCGCTGCGGCAGCTGGGCGACTCCGCCAAGGCGACCAACACCCAGCTGCTCTACGGCGGGCGCAGCGACATGCAGCAGCACCTAGGCGACATGGACCGGCTGCTGCTGAACCAGAACCTGCTCAACCGGGCGCAGTGGATGGGCTTCTCCACCGTGCAGCAGGCGATGGCCTACCGGCAGCAGATGTACCAG
>Ga0070714_100003064_pt1 | contig 12401 bp, 11 predicted proteins | sample LARL83metaG_FD_65450 | JGI IMG/M metagenome (GOLD analysis project Ga0070714, IMG submission 65450) | Corn, switchgrass and miscanthus rhizosphere microbial communities from Kellogg Biological Station, Michigan, USA - LAR L8-3 metaG | ecosystem: Host-associated > Plants > Roots > Rhizosphere ... | reverse complement strand
TGGTGCTCGACGAGCCGACCAGCGCGCTCGACATGCTGATCCAGTCGCAGATGGTGGACCTGCTGCGCGCGCTGCAGAAGCGGCACGACCTCACCTATCTGTTCATCTCCCACGACCTGCGCGTGGTGGCGGCGCTCGCGAGCCGGGTGGTGGTGATGCGCCACGGCAAGGTGGTCGAAGAAGGCGCCGCCGACGAGCTGTTTGCCCGCCCGCAGAGCGCCTACACCCGCGCGCTGTTCGCCGCCGCCTTCAACCTCGAGACCGCGGGCGAAGGCGTGGTGGCGCAGTGATGCGAATAGCGAATAGCAAGTCCGCACGCCGGCTTCGCTATTCGCTACTCACTATTCGCCTGCTGCTCTTTCGTTCGGCCGCGAAAGCCCACACTATGCCGCGATGACCAAAGGCGCGCTCGCTCTTCTCATCACCGGCGGCACCGAGAATTGGTCGCCCCCGCGCTGGCGCGAGCGGTTCATCGCCGTGTGCCCGGATCGCCGCGTCGCACTTTTGCCCGCCGATCACGTCGATCCCGAAGCAGTGCGCTACGCCGCGGTGTGGAAGCCGGTGCCGGGCACGCTCAGGGCGTTTCCCCATCTCGCGGCGATCTTCAACCTCGGCGCCGGCGTCGATGCGCTTATGGCGGACGCTTCGCTGCCCGACGTGCCCATCGTGCGCGTTGCCGACGCCGATCTCACCGGCCGCATGACCGAATACGTGGTGATGCATGTGCTCATCCATCACCGCCACCAGCGCTACGTCGACGCTTGCCAGCGCGATCGGCGATGGGAGCCGCCGGCGCAACGCGCCGCCACGGCGGTGCGCGTCGGCGTCATGGGGCTCGGCGTGCTCGGCCGCGACGCGGCCGAGGTGCTGCGCCGTATCGGCTTCGACGTCGCGGGATGGAGCCGAAGCCGCAAGGACATCGCGGGCATGGCGACGTTCGCGGGGGAGGCGGAGTTTGCGCCTTTCCTCGCGCGCACCGACATCCTGGTGTGCCTGCTGCCGCTCACGCCCGCGACCAGGGGCATTCTCAACCGGCGCACGTTCTCTTTGCTCGCGCGCGACGGCGCGCTGGGCGGACCGGTCGTGATCAATGCCGGCCGCGGCGGATTGCAGGTGGCAGGGGATCTGCTCGCGGCGCTCGACGACGGCACGCTTGCCGCCGCCACCCTCGATGTTTTCGAGACCGAGCCGCTGCCCGCCGATAGCCCCTTCTGGTCGCACCCGAAGGTGACGGTGTCCCCGCACAACGCAGCCGATACGGATCCCGACGCGATTTCCGTTTACGTCGCGGAGCAGATGGCGCGTCACGAACGGGGCGAAGCGCTGCAAAACGTGGTCGACCGCCGGCTAGGTTACTAGCCGTCGCACGCTCGTGACCTCGCCGTCGCTCGGCCGGATGCGCGCGATCGCCTGATCGATCGGCTCGATCGCGACCGCCATGTGGAAGGCGTTGGCGTGAATCATGGTCGTCGCGTCGCGCGCGATCGCAACGTGCCCCTTCCAAAAGATGAGATCGCCGCGCCGGCGCGAGCCATCCGCGACCGCCTCGCCGAGCGCCGTCACCTGCATGTCGGTGTCGCGCGGGCAGGCTATGCCGCAGGCGTCGAGCGCGACCTGCACCAGCCCGGAGCAGTCGAGCCCGAGGCTGGTCTTGCCGCCCCACAGATAAGGCGTGCCGAGGAAACGCTCGGCGACGGCGACGAAATCGGTTTCGCCGTTCTCGACCGGGGCGAGGTGTTGCACCGGCACGTAGCCGCCCGACGCGGTGAGCGCGAACCGGCCCTCGCTGCGCACGATCGCAACGCGTGCACCCAACGGCAGCGCCCCGATCGGCGGGAGCTTGAACGCGGGCGCGGGGAACACGAGCGTGCGTAGCGCGCGCACCCGATGGGTCGGTGCTGGTCCGCGCGCGCCAATCCCGCTCGTTGGCATGAAGCCGACGTAGCCGTCGGCCTCGAGCTGGCCCCACGCCCAGCCTTCCTCGCTCGTTTCATAAACGGTGATCCGCTCGCCCATGAGCGCCTCGGTGTCGAGCGGCGCATCGGGCGAGGGCAGGCGGCGCAACGGCACGTGCGGCTCGATCACTTCGCGCGGCTCGCCGTCGACGAAGCGCGCGGCCGCGACCTTTCCTTCGAGATGACGCGCGGCGAGGTCCGGCCGGGCCGGCGTGAGGCGCAGGTCGAACCCCATCATGCGTAGCGCGCCGCCAGCAGCGCGTAGAGCGCGCGCGCCGCCTGGCATTCGCCGCCTTCCGGGCGCGCCGGCTTTGCCGCGGGCGTCCAGGCATAGACGTCGATGTGCAGCCAGCTCTTCGCCCTTTCGACAAAGCGCTTGAGAAACAGCGCCGCGGTGATCGAGCCGGCGAAGCCCCCGGTCGACACGTTGTTGAGGTCGGCGACCTTCGAATCGAGCATGGCGGAATACGGCCGCCACAGCGGCAGCCGCCAGAGTGGGTCGTTCTCTTGCGCCGCGCGGCGGGCAAGCTCGACCGCGAGCGCCTCGTCCTGGGTGTAGAACGGCGGCAAATCCGGGCCGAGCGCGACGCGCGCCGCGCCCGTGAGCGTCGCCATGTCGACGACCAGCTCCGGCGTCTCGTCGTCGGCGAGCGCGAGCGCGTCGGCGAGGATCAGCCGCCCTTCCGCGTCGGTGTTGCCGATTTCGACCGTGAGGCCCTTGCGCGAACGATAAATGTCGAGCGGACGAAACGCGGCGCCCGAGATCGCATTCTCGACCGCCGGGATGAGAACGCGCAGGCGCAGCTTGAGCCCGCGGTCCATGATCATGTGGGCCAAGGCGAGCACGCAGGCGGCGCCGCCCATGTCCTTCTTCATGATGCGCATGGCGCTCTCGGGCTTGATGTCGAGACCGCCGGTGTCGAACGTCACGCCCTTGCCGACGAGGGTCACCTTCGGGTCGGCCGCGTCTCCCCAAGTGAGGTCGATGAGCCGCGGTGCCCGGTCGGCGGCGCGCCCGACCGCATGGATCAGCGGGAAGTTTTGTTTGATCAGGTCTTCGCCGGCGACCGCGCGCACGGATGCGCCGTGGCGGGCGGCGAGCGTGCGCGCTGCCTGTTCAAGCTCCGCGGGACCGAGATCGTTCGCGGGCGTGTTGATGAGGTCGCGCGCCAGCGTGACGCCCTCGGCGATGCGCGAAAGGTCGGCGCCGTCGACGCCGTCCGGGAGTTCGAGCCGGATCTTCTTGCCCTCGGCGGCGCGGTAGCGCGCGAAGCGATATGAGCCGAGCGCGAAGGCGAGCGCCGCAAGCCGCGCGTCATGGGGTGCATTGGCGAAGCGATAGGTCCCGGCGGGCAGCAGGTCGGCGAGCCGGCCGGGCAGGAAAGGGTCCTTCTCGCCGTCCTCGGCTTCGAGGCCGAACAGCACGCCCGCGAGCCCCTCGGCCTTGCCGGGCAGCAGCAGGTGGCGGCCGGGCTTCGGTTCGAACCCCGCCGCATCGACGAAGGCACGCGCGCCCGGTTCGAGCGCGAGGCGCAGCGCCGGCCAGGCGGCGCCGGTCACGAACCAGATCGGGGTCGCCGGCGCGGTGCCTGGCGTGGCGAAAGCGGGGTGCATGCGAAGACCTCTCGTTGGGGGACTCACAGGATCTTTTCGCGATCGCATAACCGGTCCGCGCGTCGAACATCCAGCGCCTAAGCGCTTCCAGTAGTTTCCGATACGTTTACGCGCGAGGGGTGGCTGAGAGCCACACGACCCGCTGAAAAGGACTGTCGATTCGTTGAGCTGCACGAGTCGCCACAACTGCTATTTATAACCAATTATGGCCACTATCGGAAAACAACCCCACGCAAAGTCGGTGCTCTAATGCGATAGCTATCCCCCTAAGTTACGAAAACGCGTACAAAATACGTGCGACTCGCTAAGTAGTCGTGGCAGAGCCCGATGCAGGCCCATCGGACGGCTCTGGAACGTGCCAGAGAGCCCGCTGAGAAATTTTCGGCGTCCGATCCTTGTGCGGCCTTTCCGTTTAACGCGCCAGCGGGCCCCCGGATAGACGTTGAGATCGTCGAGATCATCCTCGCCGGCAATCCCGACCAGGCTGAACACGCCGGCCAAGGCGAGCAGTCATCGACGATCGGGCGTATAACTCCTTTTCGGGTTTTTTCGGCATTCCCGGTTAAGCCCGATAACGGCCGAAAATAAGAATTTCGCGGGGAGCGCAACTTGACCGGATCGAGTGCGTCCTCGTTTGTTTGTTTTGGCCTGAGAAGCGCGACCGCCGCTTTTCGCAAAGGGGCAGCGATGCCGGCGGCTGTGCCGCGGGCCTTCCCGGATCATCGCACAGCGAAACGGGAAGGAACCGAATGGAGCCGGAAATAGCGGAATTTTTCGGCCGCCCCGATAACCGTCTGAAATATCATAAAATTCCTTGTGAGCGCGGTTAAGAACCTATTAAACCCTCGGTGCTGAATAGGAGATTATGAGTAGAGCGTGTCGTACCTGCCAGCATATCAAGCGCCCTGAAATCGACCGTCGATTGGCGGCCGGCGAGCCCGTCGCAACGGTCGCGCGGGATTACGAGCTCACCGCTTCGAGCCTGCATCGCCACCGGGTTAATTGCCTCAAGCTGGGGTCTTCGAACGCCATCATGAAGGATGCGGCGCGCGGGACGGCCGCGGTCGCGCTGCTGCCATCGAAAGAGGCGCTCGGCGGCGCCTACTTCGACCTGCGCGCGCGCATCGACGAGATCGTGGCGCAGGCCGAGCAACAAGGATCGCTCGCAGTCGCGCTCTCCGGCCTCAACTCGATCCGCCACACGCTCGACAGTTTGGCGCGGCTCGCCGGCCACGACCGGGCCGGCGGCACCCAGGTCAATGTGGCGGTGCAGACCAACGTCAATTTCGACCTGACGCAGATCAGCGACCGTTTGATCAAGCGGTTCGATCACGAACCGGACCTCAAAGGGCGGATCGCGCAAGCGTTGTTGGAGATGGACGATGAGCAAGCTGCGTGAGATCGCCTATCGGGTCGACCCGGTGACGTGGGTGAGAGAAGTCCTCAAGCTGACGCCGACACCGTGGCAGGAGGATTTTTTGCGCGCGCCGCAGGGCGCCTCGATCTTGGCGCTCACCGCGCGGCAAGCCGGCAAGACCACGACCGCGGCCTGGGCGATTGCCCATGGCATGATTTTTTACCCCGGGTCGTTGTCCGTGGTTGCCTGTCCGGCACAGCGCCAGAGCGCGGAGGCGGTGCGGCGCGTGCGCGAAGCTCTGCTCGCGGCCGGCGGCAAGCTCAAGAGCGACAACGTTTATGGGCTCGAGCTCGACAACGGCTCACGCGTCTTAGCGCTGCCCGGCACCGACGATTCGATCCGTGGGCTCACGGTTGATGCCTGGATCGTCGCCGATGAGGCGGCCCGGCTGCCGCACGATCTGTTCGCGGCGCTGCGCCCGATGCGGGCGCGCCGGCCGCAGGCGCGCTTTGCCATGCTGTCAACGGCGTGGAGCCGCACCGATCCATTCTGGACCGCATGGATCGACGACGACCCGTCCTGGCTGCGGCTCAAGGCCACCGCCGACGTCGTTGAATTCCGGGCCGAGTTCTTGGAGCAGGAGCGGCACGCGCTCGGCGAGCGTGCTTTCAATCGCGAATACCTCGGCGTTCCCGGGGGCGGCGAGGCTAGCCCGTTCACCTGGGAATTATACGAGCGCGCGACGCACGGGCATGTGCCGTTGGTGCCGGCGGGGCCGGCGTTCGCGCCGCCCGCGCCCGAGCGTGGGGTTCCGGTCGCCAACCCGTTTCGATCTCACAGTGCAAGTGGAGGAGGTGTCCATGAGTTTCGATCCTAACAATCCGGCGACCTGGCCGTGTTTCCGGCCGCTGATCATCGCCCACGACGTGGGGCGCACGCGCGACCGGTCGACCGCCGTCATCGGTGGCAACGGCCCATTCGAGCCGCGCCTGCTCGGCATTACCCGAACTCGCGGAACTCCCGCAGGGGCTTTTCGGAAGCGCCCGGGCGAGCGCGCTCGCGGCGGTTGACCGCCGTCACGGCTCGAATGCGCTCATCGTCGCCGATCTGAGCAATGATGCGACCTATGCCGAGGTGCTCCATGAGACCTTTGGGCCGCGGGTGATCGGCCTGAGATCAGCCGGCACGGTGATGGCATGCAACTGGAGCGACGGCCGGTGAAGAATGGGGTGATGTTGGTCTATACCATCGGCCGGACCTATCTGCTCGAGCTCTACCATAGCGAATTGCAATCGGATCAGGTCCGCATCGTTGATGGTCCGATGAGCCGACGCGCGCATCAGCAGCTGATGGCGCTCGAGACGGAGCTGCGTGATACCGGGATTGTCTATAAATGCGCGCCCGGCCAGCATGACGATCTCGGGATTTCCTGCGCCATGCTGGCATGGGCGGCCCAGCATCCGCAGCTCAGTTTATGGACCAGAGACTTGCTGGCCCCGCCTCGGCCGCGCCGGCCGCGGGAAAAAGTCAGTTGGTTAGCTTGGGCCTGAGGCGGCTGAGATCTGAAGAAAGCCCTGGTCGACCGACCCACACGCGGTCTGGAACAGAACTCGCGCAGTTAGCGCACATCCCAGAGGAAACTTGCTGGATGGGGACTTGGCCGAGCTGTCGTGGGAGTCAAGCGGCAGGTAGGTTAGCGGTGCGCGGGCGCGCGCTTGCGGCGCCTGTTCTCCCGTCAGCCTCGAGCTGTCAAAGCGACTGCATGGATGCTTGGCCGCCGGGCTCCTCGACGGGAGCGGGACTCACGCGGGCGGGCGCGGTGCTGCTGTGGGCTGTGGTGCTTCGCTTGCTAGCCCCGGCCGCCCCTGTTTTCCGATCCGCTGCAGGCGCGTCTGTTGCCATAGTTTGCGGGCGATCTTGATCGGATCGAGCCCGGCCTTCTGCCACCACAGAGCTTCGTTACCCGAGCGGTGCAGGTCGCGATGATGGGTGCGGCAGAGCGGCACGGAATATTCGTCGCTCACCTTACGGCCGAGCGCCCGCTTTTGAGCAAAGCGCAGGTGGTGCGGGTCGCAGGGCTTGCGGCCGCACACGAGGCAGGGCTTGCCGGCCACAAACTTGAGGTGCGCCTTGTCGCGGCGCCGGCGCGGCTCACCTACGGCGAGCGCGCTCTTGTCGATGCGGGCGGGCTCCACGGCCGGTTCGGGGGCCACGATGTGGGGACCGCCGGGGGCAAGGGCGAGGGCTTGCACCGCCCTGTGCTCGGCGCTGACCAGCGGGGTTATTGGCTGGCACGCGGCGGTATCGCCTACGGTTTGATCGGCTGGCAACGGCTGCGGTGCCGGCGCCGATTGGTCGGCCGCCGCTCGACCAACCTCGAATGTGGCAAGCCGGCGGGCGAAGGCATGCTCGATGAGGCGGGCGTCGGTGTCGGTGAGCGTATTTTTGGCCACCAGCGCTTTGCGCGCCCATTCCGTGGCTTCCTCAGGCCCGCCGATGCCCGCCAGTTCCGCGAACAGCTGATCGCGCAGCACGGCCGAGAGCTGGTCACGCAGCGCGGATGAGCCGGGACGCACCGGCATCGACCGGCGTGCCTCCGCGCCATCCCGGGCGGACTGCGGACGCGCTACAGAAACGGAGGAGCGCGATTGCGCATCGGATGGCTGCCGCGGGCGCTGGCTCTCCGTTAAACGCGCTTATGGCGCCGGGACGGCAGTTGAGGTCGGGCGCATTGAGGTCGTCCTCGCCGGCGATGCCCACGAGGGTGAAGAGGGCATAGCGGCGCGCGTAGGTAAGCGCTGCGCCCATGCGATGGGGCGCCGCCGTATCGGCGAGCGCGCAGACCGGCCAGTCGGAGGCGACCCATTCGCCTGACGCGTGCGCCAAGATGGTGGTCAGCCGGATGAGGCCTGCTTCTTTATCGATTTCGGTTGACTGTACCGCCGCGATCTCGTGCCGGCCCAAGGTCTTGCGGACGATGTCGAGCCCGCTCGAGAGGGGTGCGTAGCGGAATGTGCGGTCCGGCTCGCGGGGAAAGGGTGACCGGAGGGTCGCGTTCATCGACTTTTCCGGGTTCGTCAGTTCGGCCTGCGCCTTCGCGAGCGCGGCCGCAATCGCCCCGATGGTTTCACTGGATCGCTGCATGGGGGGCGCCTTCTCCTAAGCGTCCAGAGCCATGAGCTCGAAGCTCACGGCTCCGGATTTGGATCGTTTGGCCCGGACGCCGTGACCGAAAGCCTGTTTGGCGTCCTCTGGCATGAGCCCTTTGAGTTCGGCCTTGGATTTTTCGTGCTCAAGAAAGGCTGGACGTGTGCTGCGAAAGGTGGCTGCAAACTCGGCCCAGGAATTCGAGGTGCTCATGTCGACGATGCGTACCGCGGCAATGCGCGGTTTGGGCAGGTCAATGCTGAAGACGCGCGGCAGGTCGCCGGTTTCGACGCAGCGCCAGAACTTGCGCTCGGCGGTCAAGAGGAGGTGCTGGTAGAGCGGATCCGCCGAAAGGGTGATCTCTACCCACCTGCCTCCACCGGTGATGATCGAAAGGGCCGCGATCTTGGCATTTACGACCCACATGTTGTGCTGGAGCTGGGGCATGTGCTTTGCGGCCGCGGCCCCTTCCGAGAACGACCAGGGCAGCATGAACTTGGCCTCGAACACAGCGCCCGAGCCCGCGACCACGCCGTCGAGTGTTGCGCCCATCCACCGGTTCACCGGGTGTCTGATATGGCGCTGGATGTCGGTGATCGTCTTTCCGGTATTGCGCTCGAACCATTGCCGGTTGAGCGGCTCGGTGGCCACTCCGAGCTGCACGACAAGGTCATCCGAGAGGTCCACGGGCCCGACCTCGCCCCGCTTTTCGCGCCACAGACGTCGGAGGGCAGCCTCGTCAGCCTCCATGATGATCCGGGCGTCTGAGCCGCCGATGAAGCCGCGGCGATTCGCTGAGGAACTCGCATACCTATGCAATTTCATTTTCACCTCCCGCAACGCACCGACTCGGCATACCGTGTCGACGACCGTCCTGTTGTACGACCACCATATGAGTAAAAATAACCCATTTGGGTGATAAGTCAATGGAAAAAAATCGGTTGAGTAAGAGCTTACTTTGGGGTTCCCAGATCAGAGCCGCGCGTTCTCTCCTGAGGTGGACTGCGGAGGACCTCGCTCGAGAGTCGGCGCTCGGGGTGAATACGATAAGGCGGGCTGAAGCCGCCGAACATGAGACGCGGTTAACCGCAGCGAACGAGCTCGCAGTGCGGCGGGCGCTTGAAACCGCCGGGATCGAGTTCATTGAGGATAATGGGGGTGGAAAGGGCGTACGGTTTAGAAAATCTCGGAGACGCAAATAGGCGGCGACTAAGCCGAGTGCACGGAGAGATGACTACGCGTCCGCTAGCCGCTCTTGATATTTCTCCCGTTGCGACCAGCGTGCGGCGACCGCACCCATCACGCCAAGGCGTCCTCGCTTTTCATGCTTCCCATCGAGATTCGCTGGCGCGTGAGCGTGCCTAGGCGCACTGGGTCCCCTGGCTTACGCGCGTGGCGCTGCGGCCTCTCACCCGTCGGATACCGATAATTCGGGGCGCAACGGCCAGGGTTCTTGAGGTTGGCGCTGAGGCCAGTTCACGGAAGCATCAGCTGGGGCTCGCGACACAGCACAAAACGCTTCGTCCTGTTCGAGCAGGCGCGCCAACTCCACTAGCGGATCTTTCTTGCTATGACTTTCGGCTTGCGACAACTCATCCTCACGTGTGGGCGCACAATCTTGGCTTGCCCGACGACCTCCATGAATTAAACTGGCTGCACAACACGTCCGGCTACGGGCTGCGCCCGTCTGGGGGGCTGGCCCACGGCCTACGCATGATGGCAACGGGGCCCTCGCGCCGCCCGCTCTTTTGGCGTTAACCCACCGCTAACTATAATTGGGGCAAGCTGCTGTCCTCTTGCTACGAGCTTGGGGCGCCAGAGACAAGCCTTGGGGACCGCAGACCTGAGGCTCTTTCGCTTTTTCTTCATCTCGCGTCGACAATTTGAGGGCCTTGCAGGCAACCGCGGCATACTCGCGCCGGCACGCGGATGTCTCCATGGCGCCGGCGTCGGTGGTGATGTCGGCGGCCGTTTAGCTATGTTTGCAACGATTTAGCGAGAAATTCCGGCAAGAATATCGGAGCAACCGAGCGGCCTGGCATTCAAGTTTCGCCCAGACCCTGCGCGCACGTTGGCCGTGGACGCACCGGCGCTCAACCAACTTGCCGGTGCGGTCATTTTAGGGGAGGTCGGGAGATGCAGCCGGCGGACCGGCGTCACCTTGGCGGGCTTGACGCGCTTCGCGGGCTTGCCGCGCTCACGGTAGCGATTTGGCATTGGCATAACTTCTTCGTCACGCCATCAACAGGCTGGATGCAGGAGCCGACCTCGGCCCTTCCCTTCTATTCTTTGTTGCGTGTCGGCTACACGAAAGGTGATTGGGCCGTGGACCTGTTTTTCACCATCAGCGGCTTCGTGTTCTTCTATCTCTATGCCAAATCGATCGCGACGGAGAAAGTCAGCGCAAGTCAATTCGCCATGTGGCGTATCTCACGACTCTATCCGCTGCATTTCTGCACTTTGATGCTGGTTACCGCCCTGCAGATGTGTTATCTGCATGCAAACCGGCGCTTCTTCATCTACCAAAATGATCCTGGCCACTTTGCAGCACAACTGGCCTTTGCCTCGAGCTGGTGGCCCGGCGATTTCTCGTTCAATGGTTCTATTTGGTCGGTATCCATCGAGGCGTTGCTTTACATTAGCCTTTTCATTTTGGCGCGCCGCGAACGTACGGGGCCGATAAGCTGCGTGGCTGCTGTCGCGGTCGGCTGCGTTGTGTTCTACTTACACCCTGTTCTTGGCCGGGGCATCGTTTCCTTCTACCCTGGCGGGGCGGCGTTCCGCGCATTTGAGGCGCCGACCGTACGCAATCTTTGTGCCCTCAGCGTCGCATCAGTGCTGGCGCTCGCCGCGCAATGGCCAGTCCATGGGCTGTTGCATGCGGCGACGCTTGCGGCTGGTTTCCCTGTCCTGGTGTGCATGGCAGGAGCCACCGACCTGCGAGCGCGATGGCTTGGGCAAATTTCCTACTCCTCGTATCTGCTGCACTTTCCGTTGCAACTCGCAATTGTCACGGCTGTCGCCTACGGAGCCCCGCGACCGGACTTCTCGGACAAGATGACGTTCATCGCCTTTTTCGTGCTGCTGGTATTACTTTCGCTCGCCAGCTTCCGTTTTCTCGAGACGCCGGCGCAGAATTGGCTACGACACCGGTTCGTCACCTATAGGGAGCCTAAGGCTATCGAGGCGTCCGCCCGAGTTGGATAAGCCTTCACTCGTGATATCCACTGCGCAGCGCGGGCCCGCAACAAAGATGACACTCCCAACGAACACAATGCAAACGGCGGCGAAACCGTCTGTCGCAGTGAGCGGCTGGATCGCCCGGATCTCGCCGGACGCGCGCTGGAAGTGCCTGTTTGCCTTGTTGGCCGTCGCCTCGTTTTGTCCGATCCTTCTCGTGCCGATCCCCGCCATGGTGGATTACCCCAACCACCTTGCGCGAATGTATCTCCTCAGCCAGGCCAAAGCCGCGGACGCCAACCCGTTCTACCAGATCGCCTGGGCCGCCTATCCGAACCTGGCAATGGATCTGATTGTTCCTCCTTTCGGCCGGCTCATCGGGGTCGAAACGGCAACGCGGGTTTTCTATTTGCTCGGCCAGATCGTTGTCGTCACCGGCGCAATTGCGATCGAACAGGTCGTCAAACGGCGATTTCTCATCGCCGGGTTCGTTGCGCTGATGTTTCTTTACAGCTTGCCGTTTGCCTGGGGCTTCGTTAATTTCGAATTCGGCTTGGGGATAGCCCTGTGGGGTATTGCCGCATATTGGGCCATGCAGGAGCGCGCTTGGCGTGTTCGACTTGGGATCAACGCTGCATTCGTCGCCGTTCTGTTTGCGGCGCATTTTTACGCCCTCGGGATTTATGGTGTGACAATCGGCCTGCATGAGGCGTGGCGCGCCTGGGCGCGCCAGATTCCTCCCGTCACGATGATTGGGCGTCTCGCGATCCTGGCATTCCCGGCCGCGGTTTTGCTCGGATGGATGGCCTGGTCCGGCGGTGCGATCGGCGGCGAGGAGACGACCTGGGCCCTGGGGCTTAAGCCGCTGCGGCTGTTCGCAACGTTGAACGGCTATGACTTGATGCTGTCCGGCGCTGCCACGATCGCATTGGCAGGATTTCTCTACGTGGCTGCGAGCCGCGGGTTCCTGTGTTTCGAGCCCGCGGGCGTTTGGCTCGCCGCCGGTTTTATCACCCTCTTTGCCGTGATGCCGTCACGGCTGTTTGAAACATCCTTTGTCGACTTGCGCATCATCGTCGCTGCCGCGCTGATACTTCCCGCCTTCATGTCGATTTCTCTGCCCGACCCGCGCTGGAGGTTCGCACTAG
>Ga0070714_100003063_pt1 | contig 12403 bp, 11 predicted proteins | sample LARL83metaG_FD_65450 | JGI IMG/M metagenome (GOLD analysis project Ga0070714, IMG submission 65450) | Corn, switchgrass and miscanthus rhizosphere microbial communities from Kellogg Biological Station, Michigan, USA - LAR L8-3 metaG | ecosystem: Host-associated > Plants > Roots > Rhizosphere ... | reverse complement strand
GTCGCAGCCTGCACCAGGCTGATCATGAGCGGAGCTTCCGGCTTCGACATCGTCAGTTGCGTCATCATCCAGCCGGCGCCGACGTTCTGCATCCATGTGCCGATGTACGAAATAATCGCTGCTACCCAAAGCGATCGAAACAGAGGTTCGCGCAATGGAGCGAGTGCCGATCCCCGAACGTCAGGGCGCGGATTCGGCAGTGGAGTTGGAACGGAGTCGGCCATTAGCTTGCCCGAACCTCGGCAGGGGCGGAAAGTGCCTCCGAGAATGGCCAATCACGATTGCGCCACGCGCGGATGAAGTACAAGATCAGTCCGAGAATGAGAATGACTGCGGCATAGCGAACTTGCTTCAGGGCATCAGGCCTGTTGATGACGATGTATCCGAAGCCCAGGATCGCAAGCAGGGATGGCACGGGGTAGAGCCACATTCGGAACGGGCGAGGCATGTCCGGGCGGCGAACGCGAAGCACGATCACGCCGATGGCTTGCAAAAGAAATTGCAGAAGAATACGGATCACAACCAAGGCTGCGATCACCTCTGGAAGGCGCAAGAAGCAGAACAGAAGCGCGATTCCACCAAGGGTCAGAAGTGAAATGTGTGGAAACTGATGGGTCTTGTGGAGTCGAGAAAAAACCTTGAAGTAATTGCCGTCGAGTGCCGCGGCGTAAGGGACGCGCGAGTAGCCCAGAATCAGCGAGAACACCGATGCGAATGCGGTCAACATGATGAGAGTGGTGATCAGCGTTGCCGCCCAGTTGCCATAAATGCGCTGCATGAGCGTGGAGAATACGTACAGTTTATTGTCCGACTGAGCAGAACCGATCACTTCATGCCAATCCATTGCGCCCAGCACGCTCAGGTTCATCAACATATATAGACCGGCGACGAGAACAATGGATAGCAGCACGGCGCGCGGAATCGTGCGGCCGGGGTCTTTCAATTCGTCCCCGATGAAGCAGACGTTGTACGCGCCCCAGTAGTCATAGGTTGCAATCAGCATGGCCGCTCCCAGACCCAGCCAGAAATTTCCCGTTAACGAGAATGCGTGGGCGGGGAAGGTGAATGCGCGGGCGGCATTGAAATGGGTGAGACCGGCAAAGATGATCCAGGCGATCGTCCCCATGACGATGACCCAAAGATAGCGCGAGATGCGTCCGATCTGGGTGATTCGCCTGTACAGCAACAGCATGGCGAGCAGCACAATTCCAATCGCGAGGAAGGTTGTGCCGGCGACCACCCATCCCAACTGAAGATTACCGAGCAAGGGCACGCGGAGCGTCCATTCGCGGGAAGCATATTGCGTTTCCAGCGAAGGAAGAAGGTACGCAGTGTATTTCGCGAATCCGATGGCGCCCGATGCGATGGATAAAGGCGCGCTGAACGAGAGCTGCCAGATGAAAAGGAACGAAACCAGCTTGCCCAGCCTGCGAGGCCCGTAGATCTCGCGGAGGTAAACATACGATCCGCCCGCGTGTGGCATAGCCGCACCGAGTTCAGCCCAGACCAATCCGTCACAGATTGCCAGTACCGCGCCTAGCACCCAGCCCAGCAGCGCCTGGGGACCTCCCATCGCAGCGACCACTAAGGACATGGTGATGAACGGCCCCACTCCGATCATGTCGATCATGTTCAGAGCGGTGGCCGTGCCCAGTCCAATGCCGCGGATCAACTTGGGAGAGTCGGGTTGGGGGGAGGTGGACATTTCTCTAGCCATTAGAAAGCAGCGGTGAGCGGCGAGCGATGAGCAGCGAGCAAAGCACGACGTTACACTTCTTGCGGCTCACGGCGATGCAACACAACGTCATGCTCAAAAAAGGCCAATTCCTGGAAAATTGCCGAGATAAGGTCGTTGATCCCGACTCGATTGCTCGCCGCTCATAGCTCGCCGCTCACTGCTGATGTTCATGTCCCGCACTCACCAAATTCACAAACAACCGCACAGCACCGGGCACTCCGGCGGGCAGCTGCCGGAAGAATGCGTATCCGGTAAAGATGTATGTGCCCTTCCCGTATTTCGCTTCGAGCATGCCGCCCTTCTGATCGGGCTCGCCGGGATCGTGGCACGACAGCAACGGAGTAAATTTGTTGTCCCATGAACTCATAAAGTAAAGCCCGCGCTCCTGCACCCAGTTGTCGAAGTCTTTCTGCGTGATCTCATTTGGATAATGGAAAACCGGGTTGTCGGGCGCCAGAATCTGCACTGGCGCTTCTTCCACGGAAACGCGCGCGCGGCTGAGTTCGGCCGGATACGGCGTCAGGTGCTCGCTATTGAAGTCGCCGATGCTGTTGTTGTTCTGAGCAATGAGCGTCCCGCCGTTGGCAACAAAGTCAAGCAGCTTCTGGTTATTTGTGACCAGGTCTTTATGCGTGTCGTAGGCGCGCACTCCGAGGACAATGGTGCCGTACTGGGCCAGGTTTTCTGTCGCGACTTTCTCGGCGGGAATGAGAGTGACGTTCATTCCGATCTGCTGCAACACCGTGGGAATGTCGTCGCCCGCACCCATGATGTAGCCGACCTTGAGGTCCTTCGGAACTTTCACATCCACGATGCTCTCGTGCTGTGTGGCGGGTTCGAAGTAGTAGAAAGAGCCGAGGTCTTCTCGTGTAACGAGCGTGTAGCCTTCGGAGTAGGTTTTGCCATTGGACTGAAGCACAGCGTGAAGCTTCAGATCGCCTTGTTTCAGCGCAGATGCGGTCACTTGAAATTCAAAGTTCTTCTGTTGTCCACGATTCAGCTGAGAGACTTTCTGCTCCGCGGGAGAGACTTTCCATCCTGCTGGAGCCTGCAATTTCAACGTGCCACTCGACCCATCAACGTTGGAGCCGACCTTCACGTCCACCTTGATCGGGGAGTGCGTGTCCACGGGGATAACCTGATTCCCGGGCTCGATCGCGACCGAAAACGCTGGAACAATTGCAATTTCTTCCTTGCCGTCGAGAGATTTTGATTCAGGAACATTGACGACTACCGGGGCGGTAATTTGGGGGCCACGAGGTAGGGTTCTCCCCCCCTCCGAATTCTTTGTGGTTAGCTCCGGCAGGTCGTAACGGGCACGCGCAACTATCGGCGGAACTGTTGCGAACGGCAGAGTTCCCAGCCGCCCCTGGTCCACCGTGAAAACGCTGTCGCGCTGAGGATCGCTGCGGTGGAAGCCAGGTTTAGTCGACGCTTGTTGAGGCAAGGATAAGTTGAATGTGTGAACGTAATCCTGACCTCCAGGAATCAGGGGCTGATCGACAAAAAATCGAACACCAGGCGTCTCATTTGTTCCATTCGGCAGGAGCACGTAGTAGAGCTTCAATTTCTGCGCCGATCCATTGTGAACAGTCACCCTCACCGAAAACCTCTGGCCCGGAGATAACGAGGGGAGGGCGTTTCGATTGTCGGCCGCTACCGGCGAAGTGAGTTCTGCTTTCAAGTCCATATTGAGTGCCAGATTTATGGCTTTGCTAAGCTGGTTCTCCTTGTCGCTCAGCTTCAGTAAGGAAGTTTTCTGCTCGGAAGTCACTTTACCCTGAGACCAGATGTTTATGGAGTCTAGGGCGGCGAGCAGCGAGCGCGATATCTGTGCGTTATCTTGGGAAGGCTTCTCCGCATCGTCGATCCGAGTAGCAGCCTGCTTCACGCTTGCAGCTATGGATGCATTAAGTGTTGCCGCCAAGCCAGCAACATTGGTATTAATGCCATCAAACAGATCCTTTTCATGGCCCTTGTCGTCCTTGGCGCTGGAGACGACGGAGTCTTCCAGCTTGTAGAACGCATAGCGATCCCCGGCAGGGAACTTCAGGTCGCCAAGACCTTGCGATTCCTGGTGCCGCAGCCCTTCAATCGCAAATTGGAAATAGGTCATGCCCAGCACCGGGTCTTCTTCGCCGGTGTTGATTTTGACCGTGTAGTTCTCATCCGCGCAGGTTGAAGCGCCGAAGCCGCAGACGTTGCCGATGTAGAGCTTCTTGGGCTGCCACGGAAGTAGTCCTTCTTTGATCTGCTCGGGAAAGCGATTTGGGTCGGCAGCGGCACGAAATGCTTCCTTGGTGAGAATCGCCGAGGCTTGGTGATGGCCGTGCCCGTCGCGATCGGTTCCGGAAAAGCGCGCGATCAGCACGTCGGGACGGAACTGGCGGATGACCCGAACTATGTCAGCAAGAGGGACATCGTGTCCGCCCCATTTCTGAAATGTTTCTTCGGGTGTTTTCGAATATCCAAAATCGGCGACACGCGAAAAGCGCTGTTCGACGCCGTAATAGCGATCGGCGGCTAGCAGTTCGAGCGTACGCAGAATGCCGAGTTCGTCGGAAAACGTGTCTCCGGTCTTATTTTGTCCGCCTTCGCCGCGGGTGAGCGTCATCAACAGTGTTTGGACGCCTTTACCTCGCGCCTCCCGCGTGAGCAATCCGCCATCTTCGTCGTCGGGATGGGCCACGACCATCATCAGTCGACCCGTTGTCTGCAGCTTGCGTAGCTCAAGCTTCAGGCCGGACGCGCCCGTGTCCTGAGGCAGGGGATCGAGAAATCCGAGGGAATAGGCGGTCGGAGTGACGGGTGAGACCGCTGGAGCTTGCGCAAATGCGGCGGCGGCGAACAGAACCGCGAACAGCGCCAACGCGGTTCTCAATTGGTTGTGCGTAGGCCAGACTTCCGGGTCTGTGATGGGCATGTGTTTATATGAGACGGATATTCGGAGTCGAAGGAATCAAAATTTCTGCTTGCGGTTTCTTCTTTCGCCCCTAAAGGGGCTCTGTACGATCCTGCCCCGGGGCTCACGCCCCGGGCTGTATTCTCTCGCCGCTTCGCGGCTGAACTGGCGGTGACTCAACTGCTTGTTCTCTTTCAAACCCCTGCTCTGCTTTGGCCGCAGCAATCCCCAATACCTCGCCGTTCTCGACATCAACCACGTGCGCAGCCAACCATTGATTCGCCTCAAGTGTTCCCCGGATCCGCATCTTGAGATAGTTGTCGGTCAAGGCTTCCGTCCAGGGACCGTTTTCATCTCGGCCCATGACATTCAGAGTAATCGCTTGCAACTCGCGCCCGATAAAGCTGTGCATAAAGGCGAGCTTCTTCGCGGCGGCAACGTCGCGCAGAATGCGATTGCGCTCGCGGGCAATGTGCAGGGAAACTTGGTTCGGCATAGTTGCAGCAGGCGTTCCCGGGCGCGCAGAAAAAGTGAAAACATGCAGATACGTGAATGGCAGGTCTTCAATCATTCGTTGCGTCTCTTCGAACTCAGAGTCAGTCTCTCCGGGGAATCCCACCATCACGTCAGCGCCGACGGCCGCGTCCGGCATGGCCTCGCGGATCTTCTCGATTTTCTCGCGATAGTGCCAGGGGCGGTATTTGCGATGCATGCGCCGAAGCACAGTGTCACTACCGGATTGCATGGGCACATGCGCGTGCTTCGCGATGCGAGGCGATTCGGCGACCAGGCGGATGAGTGAGTCGGTCCAGTCCATCGGTTCGACGGAGGAGATGCGGAGTTTCTCGATGGAGGTGTGGGACAGAATGCCCCGAATGAGGTCGTCAAACGAGAGTATCGATGAGCGTCGAGTTTCACTCGACTGGACGGGCGAGGACGCCCGTCCCTCCATGTTCAAATCTCGTCCCCATCGGCCAAGATTGATTCCCGACAGAACGATTTCCCGGTAGCCAGCAGCAACCAGTTGATTCACTTCGCGCAGCACAGCTTGCACCGGCAGCGATCGGCTACGGCCGCGCAGAGACGGAATAATGCAGAACGAGCAGCGGTTATTGCAGCCGTCCTGAATCTTCAGGTTGGGGCGGGTGCGCTCGTTGGCGGAGTCGAACACCGGCGCTGCGAGCAGCTCTGTGTGCGCGAAGATGTCGGAGACGAAGATCTCCGCAGCCCTGGGCCGGTTCGCGCTGGCCTGTTCCAGATCCGAAACAGGGATGAACTCCCGAATTTGTGAAAGGTTTGTCTCTGACGTTCTCGCGAGCGCGATCTGTGCCAGAGTGTGTTTGTGGGAATTGCCAACTACATGCGAAACCCCGTCCAGGGCGGCGACTTCTGCCGGCGCGCGCTGGGCATAGCAGCCGGTCATAACGATTTTGCAGTCCGGGTTCTGGCGCCGGATGCGACGAAGGGCGGCCCGGGCGTCCTGTTCGGCGGCGGCGGTAACGGCACAGGTGTTCAGGACCACAAAATCAGCGCCGGTCGGTGCCTCGGCTCGGTCCAGTCCCCGCTCCCGCAACTGTTGCTCGATAGCAGCGCCATCGGCCTGAGTGGCCCTACAGCCGAAATTTTCTACGTAAAAGCTGGACACGCCCCTATACTAGCGTATATACATCTGCGATGCGGCAGCAGGGGAACACACCGCCGATCCGTACAGAATTTGAGGTTTGAATGAAACGCAGGATCCTGCTGGTAGACGACGATGCTACCGTACTGCTAACGCTCAAAGCTGTGCTTGAGCTGAACCAATTCGATGTGCAGACCGCGGGATCCGCAGCAGATGCCATCAAGAAATTGGCAAATGGCGTTTACGACATGGTGATTACCGACTCGCGCATGGAGACCGATGATGCCGGTTTCCACGTGATCCGCGCCGCCAAACAGCAAGCCTATAATCCTGCCACCGCGCTGCTCACCGCCTATCCCCCGCGCAACCTGGATTGGCAGAGCAACGGTGTCCAATCGTTGCTGGTGAAACCGATTGGAACGCAGGACCTATTGCGCCAGATTGAAGCCTTGCTAATCCGGCAACAGGACGAGAAAATCCTGCGGGAACGCTCGCGCGCAACGCCTGCCGAGGCTTTAGGCGAAGAAAAAGAGCGTAGGGCTAGCTAAGGATAAGGAACACCGTTTCAAGCCTCGCAGTCGGACACACCTATCCACACAAATCCAACCGCTTGCTAGTTAGCGTCTCTAAGCGCTTGCGGCCTGCCGCTTCTCGCGAAAGCACTCACGACAGAGAATCGGGCGGTTCTGCGTGGGGCGGAACGGAACGGTGGTTTGCTTCCCGCATAGCGAGCAGACGGCCGGAGTCTCAACGCGGGTGTGCCCTTGGCGTTGAGGCGCACCAATGTTCGCAAGGCGTTTGGCCTTGCAGGGTTTGCAGCGCTTGGGTTCGTTACGAAACTGCTTATCGTGGAAGAAAAGCTGTTCGCCCGCGGTGAAGACAAAATCACCGCCACAATCGACGCACTTCAAAGTCCTATCCTGGAATTGCATGCGAGCTCCTGGCTCCGGTGCTGCGCGGAAAACACGAATGCGCAAGCACGTTTTCTCGCCCCCCTGATTGGACTGCTACCCTGGGTTCGGCCCGACCGCACGGGGAAGTGTGCGGATTTGCTTGGACGATGCGGCGCTCAGCTATAGGTAAGGCTTGGGCCACAACCGTAGTTGTGGCCCGTTTGGTTATTCCTGTTCTTTCCGTGCTTTCTTGCGGCTGCGCTTGCGCGCCAGTGCTTCCTTCACCCGTTTCTTTTCGCCGGGTTTCAGGTAAAAGGAGTGACGCTTCACTTCCTTGATGATGTCCTCTTGCTGCACCTTCCGCTTGAAGCGACGCAGGGCATTTTCCAGCGATTCGCCTTCCTGCAATCTGACTTCAGCCAACGAAACTACACCCCCAAACCGGTCCTGTGTGGACTTGTTAGTTATTGCAAGAAGGCAGTTTAAAGTCAAGCACTATATCGTATTTCTAAGGCATTTTTGACATTCTCGTCCACGTTTTCAGAACCCTAGTCGCAGAGAAAATTGCACCTGTCTTGGTGCATAGGCGCTGGTTGTTTTCATGAAGTTAGTCGGAACCTGGTAGTAAGCGGGATAAAAGTGGCTCCCGATCTGTTTAGAACCGTATAGGAATTGCGCCGCATTGCTCAGGGCACCGTCATCTGTAAGTTGGAAGCGCCGGTTCAGGTGATTGAATAAGTTGAAGGACTCCGCCGTGAAGTCGACTTTGAACCCATTGTGGGTGTAGAGGCGCCGCCCGAGACGCATGTCCGTCGTGGCATAGTTTGGGCCATAGAAGGAATTGCGCCGCAGCCCAGGTAATCGATCATTGCTAGAATTGCTGTCCTGGTTGGCGTCGCCGATGATCCGGGCATCCATCGGTCGCCCACTCCCCACCGTCACCACGCCCGAACTCTTCCATCCTTTCGTAAACTTGCCCAGGAAACCATGTCCACCGTTCAGTGCGCGGGGTTCGTAGATCCACGAGAACACAAACCGTTGCCGCTGATCGGTGACGCTGTTGCCGCGCTCGGACGATGGCGCAAAGGAATTCTGCACCGTCGCCGGCCGTCCTGCGACCAGCGCGTCCTGGCCGTCATCCATCGCGTGAGCGTAGGTGTAAGCCAGGCGGAAATACAATCCGTGAGTCATCTGCCGCTTAAGGGAGAGAGTCGCGCCGTGATAGACGCTAGAAGCTGCACTCTCATACACATTGATCGATCCGAGTTGCGGAATTGGCCGCGCCAGCGGATTGATACACGGCGGATACGGACAAGTGAAGCTCTGGCTAAGCTGCCAGGTCGAGAACGTCTGCACATCGCCGTATCCCAGAACATTCAGACCGGAGGAGTCGTAAATCGGATACTGCACGCTTGCTGGAGTCGGAAGGTTCACATCGCGCGCGCGTATCAGGTTCTGGCCGTGCACATACGAATACGAAAGTTGTGCTACCACGCGGTTCGCGACCTCGCGCTCCATGGTCAGACTGGCCTGGTGGACCTCCGGCGTCCGGAAGTTGTGAGCAAAGGATGAAATGTCGTTCTCCACATACTGCATGAGATTTGCCGGAGGCGTGCAGGACGCCGCCAGCGCTGCACACGGCACCAATGCTGACGGATACTGCGGAAAGATCTGCTGATCGTAGTAGTTCGTCTGATTCAGAAAAATGGAGTTGGGTGCGAGGCCGTTCTCGGTCTCAATGCTCGAGTTGTAGATTTGAGGAATTCGCGTGTTGAAGAGCCCGTAAGCAACTCTCGCGACCAAAGGGTGGTCATTTCCGAAGGCGTAGGAAATTCCAGCGCGAGGAGCGAAGTTATTCAGATCGAGCGGAACTTTTCCCGAGTCAGGCCACAGGGGATTGGTTTTCAAGTATTTTCGCGAGAAAGTTTGTAAATCGTAGCGCACGCCCACGCTGACACCTAAGTGGTCTGTGAGTCGCATGGTGTCTTGCGCGAAGAGGGCGTAATCGTTGCTGTTGGGATGACTGGTGGATGTACCGAAGCGCTGCACGTAATAGTGCGGTAACTGGTGCGCGTAAGCACGCAACGGAGTAAGTTCCATCCCGCCGAGCATCGGCTGAAAATGGAACGGCTCCACCTTGATGGGGCTGAAAATGTATTCTCCGCCAAACAAAGAAGGAAAGTAATTGTTGATGAACGTGAACATCGCGTCGCCGCCAAATTTCCACGAGTGATGATCGCCTTCGCGGCTCAGCGTTTCCGCGAAATGGAACCGATGCTCGCGAGTCTGGCGCGGAAGAATCGTGGATCGCCCAAAGCCGTCGATGATCCCAGGAATGCGGGTGAGTGGTTGGATTGAATTGCTCGCGGACCACTGCAGGTCGCGGGAAAATTGTGCACGGAAGCTGCTAATGGTCCTGGCGGAAATCGCGGTGGTGAGCGAACCGGACAACGTCTCTGTGGCAACGTGCTCGGTCCCGTTATCCGAAATGCCATAGGTTGTAATCGGACTGGAAGGATCGAGAAAAACATTGTTGGACCCGGAGTAGCGCGAGGTGTTCAGCCGCAACGCCAACTGATTTCGCGGTGAGATTGCGATGTCGAGTTTGGCGAAACCGGCGTTGCCCAGAAGCTCTGAAGGATAACTCCCCGCCTGCTTTGAGAGTTGCGCGGCTGTGGCGAAAACGAGAGTTTGATCGACAGTTTGGTAATCGCCGGGGTTAGTTGGACCCGTAGCAGTTTGCGGCCTCACTGTGGAACTTCCATCGATAAAACGAACCACAGTCGGTGCATGGAAAATGTGCTGGTCGAATCCGCCGAAGAAGAACACGCGGTTGCGCCGGATCGGACCCCCAAAGGTGAGTCCGAACTGATGCTGCTGACTAGAGGGCTTCACGTCCAATCCTGCGGGTCGAGCATCGAAACTGCTGTTGCGTAGGTAGTAGAACCCGGTGCCGTGGAACTTGTTGGACCCGGACTTGGTTACAACGTTGACCACCGCGCCGCCGGCCCGCCCTGTTTCCGCCGATCCGGCGTTGGTCGAGACTCGAAATTCTTTGATCACCTCGTTCGAAAATTGATAAGGGGCGCGATACCGGCCGCGAGCCTGCGAAAAGAAGCCGTTATTGTTGTCACCGCCGTCGACAAGGTAGCTGGTCTGAAATCCGCGAATGCCTCCGAAGGCCAAGTCTCCGTTGGAGGTGGAGTTTTGCCCGCGAGGGTCTTGCGTTACCCCGGGCGTGAGCAGCGAGAGATCCGTGAAGCGGCGCCCATTCAGCGGAAGTTCAGCAATCGCCCGTTCGTCCACCACGGAGGATAGGCCACGTGGTTCGGTTTCCAGTTGCTTGGGCTCGGCGGAAACTGTAACGCTCTCTTGCACACCGGCAACCCTCAACTTGAACTCGATTTCCGTAACCGCGCCCAATGTGACCCGCACGCTGGGACTGATCTGCGGCGACATGTGTTCCGCGGTAGCGCGCGCCGAGTAAGTACCAGGCGGCAGAAGGTCAAAGGCGAAGCGGCCGGTGTTATCCGAGAGGCGTTCGTAGCGGATACCCGTGTCGCCATTGATGAGAACTACCGACGCATTCGCGATCCTGCTTCCCGCGGGATCCACGATGGTGCCGCGGATCGCTCCGGTGGAGACGTCCTGGGATGAGCAGGGAAGATCCAGAATGATAACTGCCAGCAAAAAAATGAGGGCGCGCATGGACCCACCTCGGTTCACGAAGTCGATCCAGTCCTGACGGGGACAGAATTCGTATATCACTTGCCGCGCTGCCGAGTCAGTGATGACCAGGGAATTTTTGCGACCGAGTCCCGCAATGGGAAATGTGATAGCTTCAAATTTCCGCTTGCCCAGGAGGAATTGTGGACCTGCATGAAAGGGTGAAACTGGTCGGATCAGTGGCAGATCTTGCCGATTTCATTGCTGAACTCAACAATAACCTCCTTCAGAATCGCGATGGTTGGGAAAGCCCGACGTTGGAAAGGTATTTGGAGGCAATGGAGGCGTGGTTGCGCGATGCTTCTTCTCCTACGCTGGCTCCAGAGCGACGTTTATCGGCTGAGCCTTCGTGGCAAACGATGGCAAAGGTGCTCTACGCAGCTACGATGTACGAATAACACATGATTCGTCCTTACAAAGGAATTTCGCCCAGCATCCCGGCCTCGTGCTACATCGACGACTCTGCTCAGATCATCGGCGACGTTGTACTCGGAGAACATGCCAGCGTGTGGATGAACGCGGTCGTGCGCGGGGACGTGCACGAGATCCGCATCGGCGCGCATTCAAACATTCAGGACTGCAGCGTGCTGCACGGCATGAAGGAACAGTACGGCGTTTACGTCGGGGAGTATGTGACCGTCGGCCACAACGTGACGCTGCATGGATGCCGCATCGAAGACCGCTGCCTGATCGGGATGGGATCGATCATCTTGAACGGCGCGGTGATCGGCGCCGGATCCATCATTGGCGCTGGGACACTGATCCCCGAAAAGACGATTGTCGAGCCGGGATCATTGTGGGTGGGGTCGCCCGGCAAGTTCCGACGCAAACTGGATGAGAAAGATCAGGCGGCAATCATGCGCTACGCGAACAACTACTTGGGGTATAAGGAATCGTATTTGGCTGAGAAGTAGCACTCGACACTCAGCCATTAGCATCAGCACTCAACCATCAGCACTCGGCGCGCAGCTTTCAGCCAGCGAGACCGGATCTGGCAATTGCGCGGCGACTCCCGGAGGGACTGCTGAGAATAGCCCGGCGTTTCAATGCCGGGTGCCTCCGCGGATGCGGACGCAAGTCTCGGAGGGACGAGTGAGCTTGAGGCCAGCCGTGCCGAATCATTTATATTCAATAAATCATCTGTCATCCTGAGCGAAGTTGTCGTTTGCGGAGCAAACGACAACGCAGTCGAAGGACCCCGCTTCAGTTTGTGTTATCTGCAGGCGCGTGAAGGAATTCACACTTTGTAGTGTCTGTCATGAGAACACCCTCGAGCGGTCGTGCTTGTCGCAGCGTTCATGGGGTCCTTCGACTCCGTAGAACGATTCGCGAGCGGACCGTTCTGCTACGCTCAGGATGACAGGGTTTAAACAAGAGCCTAGAGCCTAGAGCCAAGAGCAGAAATGATCAAAGCCATTCGAGGAACGCGCGATCTTCTCCCGCCGGATACGGCGTTGTGGAATTTCGTCGAGAAGACGGTGCGCGAGGTGTTTGGAGCCTATAACTTCCAGGAAATTCGAACG
>Ga0070714_100003061_pt1 | contig 12404 bp, 10 predicted proteins | sample LARL83metaG_FD_65450 | JGI IMG/M metagenome (GOLD analysis project Ga0070714, IMG submission 65450) | Corn, switchgrass and miscanthus rhizosphere microbial communities from Kellogg Biological Station, Michigan, USA - LAR L8-3 metaG | ecosystem: Host-associated > Plants > Roots > Rhizosphere ... | reverse complement strand
CAGGATGATTCGCGTCGACGGACGTCCCCACACCATTGTCGGCGTCATGCCGCCGCATTACGAGTTTCCTTACAATACGCGGCTGTGGTTGCCAATTCAGAGGAATATCGCCGTCGTCGCCCCAGGCCAGGGAGAGAACGTGCTGCTCGTCGGCCGACTGCGTCCGGAGGCGAGCTACGACAATGCGAACGCGGAGTTCACGGGTCTCACCCAGCGGCTGGCAGCCTTCCGGCCAGCCGCTGATTCGAACTTGCACATTGTGGTGCTGCCCTTCGTGCGTGCGTCCATCAATCCCCGTGTTTATACGCTCTTGTACGGCATGCTCGGCGCCGTGTTTCTTGTATTGCTCGTCGCCTGCGCGAACGTCGCGAATCTGCTGCTCGACCGCGCGGCGAATCGGACCCGCGAGATCGGCATCCGTACGGCGCTCGGGGCATCACGGCTCGCCATCGTGCGTCACTCGCTCGTGGAATCGAGCATCCTCGCGGCCATCGCCGCGATCGCAGGTGTCGCGCTCGCCCAGCTCGGGACCGTGCTGTTCAATCGAGCACTCGTCGGCGGTTCGCCGACGCCTCTGTTCTGGATGGACATCCGTCTGCATCCGGCAGTAGTCGTGTTCGTGATTGCCGTCGCGGTCGTGGCGAGTCTGGTGTCGGGAATTGCCCCCGCGATTCAATCGGCTCGGCTCGACATCAACACCATCCTCAAGGATGAATCGCACGCCGCGTCGTCGCTTCGAGCCAGTCGGTTGAGCCGAACGATCGTCATCGTCGAAATCGCCGTGTCGTCGGCGATTCTGCTCGCCTCCGGCTTCATCACCCGCAGCATCATCAATCTGCGCAACGTCGATCCCGGATTCGCGACCAACGGCGTTCTCACGGCGCGCGTGACGCTGACCACGAGCGACACCGTTAGGCAGCGCGCCTTTTTCGAGAGGCTCGAGCGCGATCTCGCCGCGCGACCGGGGCGGAGCGACGTCTACCTCGGTAATGCCTTGCCGGGCAGCGGCTGGGTGGATCACCACCTAACGATCGAAGGACGCGTCTACCCGCGCGAGAACGATCATCCCGTCGTGCGCACCCTCGCGGTGACGCCCGGCTTCTTTTCGACGTTCGGGGTGCAGGTGATACGCGGGCGCGCGATGGCGAGCAGCGACCGGAGCGACGCCGAGCGAGTCGCTGTCGTGAGTCAGTCGTTCGTGCAAAGGCATTTCCGAAACGCAGATCCAATTGGCAAGCGAATCCGAATCGGTTCCGAGCCGGCCGCGCCGTGGCTCACGATCATCGGCGTGATGCCGACGCTGGTCTCGGCGAGCTTCGCCGATCCCTGGCCGCCCGAGGTGCTCACGTCGTTCTGGCAGCAGAGCCGATTCGATACGGGTGCCCTCGCCGTGACCGCCAACGGCGACGTCTCAGCCGCTTCCATCTTGCGGACTGCGGTCGCCTCGATCGATCCCGAGGTCCCCGTGTACGCGACGGAATCGATGGCGGGCGTCATGCGGCAGCCGATGCGCTTCTTCGAGATATTCGCGACGTTGTTCATCGTGTTCGGTATCACCGCGCTCGCACTGTCGTCGATTGGTCTGTATGCGGTGATGACCTTCTCGGTGAGCCGTCGCTTGCGCGAGATGGGCATTCGGCTCGCGCTTGGTGCGACCGCTGGTGCGGTGACCCGCATGGTCGTTCGGCAGGGTGTCTGGCAAATAGTCATCGGCATGGCGATCGGATTGCTCGCTGGGTCAGGACTCGTGCGGATCGCGCGCGCGGCGCTGTTCCAGGTTCACCCCAACGATCCCGTGTTGACGGCCCTCGTCGGAGCAGTACTTGCTGGTACCGCGCTGTTGGCGTGTCTCGTGCCTGCGCGACGAGCCACACGGGTCGACCCGATGATCGCGCTGCGCACCGAATAGCGTCGATGTCGCCTGGTCTTGCTTGGAACGTTCGGTGACGAGATGGCGTAGGTTAGGCACGCATGTCTGATACAGTCGATCAGCTGTACCTCTCGTTTCAAGCCGCCCTGGCTGGACGCTACTCACTCGAGCGTGAGCTGGGCCGCGGAGGCATGGGCGTCGTCTACCTCGCTCGCGAGGTGCGGCTCGACCGACTCGTCGCGATCAAGCTGCTGCCGCCCGACCTCGCGGCAAGCGACAAACTCCGCGAGCAGTTTCTCCGAGAAGCGCGCACAGCCGCGCGCCTATCACACCCGTACATCGTCCCGATCCATTCGGTCGACGAGATCGGCGGCTTCGTCTTCTATGTCATGGCGTACGTCGACGGCGAAACGCTCGCGCAACGGATCGCCGCTCGCGGACCGATCCCACCAAGCGAGGCAGCGCGCATCTTGAGAGAAGTGGCATGGGCGCTCGCTTACGCCCACGCACAGGGCGTCATCCATCGCGACATCAAGCCCGCCAACGTTCTGCTCGAGCGCGGCACCGCGCGCGCCATGGTGACTGATTTCGGTATCGCCCGTCTTGCGCACGCCAGCCTAGACGTCGACGGCCAGGTGCTCGGCACGCCAGAATATATGTCGCCCGAGCAAGCCAGCGGCGACGCGCTCGATGGTCGCAGCGACCTCTATTCACTCGGCGTGGTCGGCTTCCTCGCGCTCACCGGGCGACTGCCGTTCACCGGCGCCTCGGCGCAGTCAGTGATGGCGCAGCATATCACCAAGCAGGCTCCCGCCGTATCCAGCGTTACGCGCGGCGTGCCCACACGGCTGGCGCGAGCGATCGATCAGTGTTTGCAGAAGGATCCCTCGGAGCGCCCCTCTACAGGCGAAGCGCTCGCCGACGCGCTCGCACCCACGCTCGCCAAACGTGAGGACGTTCCGGTTCCGGTGCGCCTGTTCATCGACCGCCGCCGCGCCTTGGCGACGATCATGGCGCCCATCGTCATCAACTCGTTCGTGATCAACGTGATGATCGAGTTGATCAATCACGGAACGCCGCCGGCGTACAAGATCGCTACTGCCGCCGCAGTATCGGCTGCGTCGATCACGCTGCCGCTCGTCATCCTCCTGCGTCGCCTGCGCACCGTGCTGCGCCTTGGCTACAGCACGGACGACATCGCCATGGCTTTGCGCGCGTCGTACCAGCGGCGGCGCGAAGAATTCCAGTACGAGTTCGGCACGACTCGCAGCCTGCGCGAGCGGCTGTCGAAGGTCGCGGCGGTCACTGGATTCGTCGGCGCGGCCGCGGTCGGTGTGGTCGTCTCGACGCGTGTGCTGGTCCTCCCAGCCGTTCCGATCGCCATACTTGCCCTGGACGCCGGCATCATCGGCACGGCCCTGACGCTCAGGTGGAAGCGGCTGCGAGAGGGAACCGGCTCGCGACTCGCACGGTTCTGGGAGGGCCGTTTTGGCCAGAAGCTCGCCGCAATCTCCGGCTACAATCTCGGAGTGCGCGCAGTTCCAGCGAATCGTCCCACTGAGCTCGCCATCTCCCTGTCGGCCGAGGCGCTGTTCGCCAATTTCCCGAAGGAGATGCGCGAGTCGCTCGGCGACGTGCCGGCCGCCCTGCACGCGCTCGAGGCCCACGCGAAAGTAGCGCGCGCGCAAATCGACGAACTGGACGCAATGATCGAGCAAGCGATGCATTCACTGGCACCGGGCGCATCCGCCGAGCGACAGGAAGCTCTCGTGGCTGATCTTCGGGCTAGGCGGGCAGCCGCGGAAACTCGACGCGCCGAGGTCGTTTCGGCGATGGAGAACGTCCGTCTGAACTTGCTACGATTGCAGGCCGGCGCGCGTTCGGTCGAAGGCCTCACGCAGGACTTGAACGCTGCCCAGGCGATCGGCGATGGCGCGGCTCGTCTTCTCGCGGGTGTTCGCGAGGCGGAGGAAGCGATCAAGCGCTGACAGCGGACGTCGCACAGGATTCTGACATTGGCGACGCTGACTTCGGCGCGCGACAGCCATAACATCGAATCATGATCCGCCACGCCATCCGTCGCCTGCTGCGCGCGAAAACGTTCACACTCGCCGCCGTTGTCACGCTGATGCTCGGCATCGGCGGCACCGCGGCCGTGTTCACACTCGTCGACAGTGTGCTCCTCCGGCCGATGCCATATAACCAAGCCGACCGTCTCGTCGATCTCTCGCACGTGCTGGACGTGTCCGGTCCCCTTCACGTCGATCAGTCCGACGCGACGTATCTGTTGTATCGCCGCGAGAATCGGGTCTTCACCGACGTCGGCGCCTATCGGGCGACCACGGCGAACGTTTCGGTGCCCTCGAGCGCGGAAGCCGGCAGAGCCGAGCGCGTGAACGGAGTGCTCGCGACGGCAAGTGTCTTTCGCGCGCTGCGCGCGACTCCGGCGATAGGCCGCGGCATGACCGAAGCGGACGTGGATCCAGGAGCGCCCAACGTTGTCCTACTCAGCCATCGGCTCTGGAGCCGACAGTTTGGCGCCGATCCGCGTGCCCTCGACGCGTCATTGCTTGTCGACGGCGTCATGCGGAAGATCGTTGGTGTGATGCCTCCCGATTTCGAGTTTCCAACCGCGGACGCGTTGCTGTGGATTCCGCTGCAGCTCGACGCCGCACATACGAAGTCGGCGGCGTTCGATTACCGTGTCATCGCGCGACTGCGCGACGGCCTCTCGCTGGCATCGGCTGGGGCGGATCTGCAGCGACTGCTGCCCCGCGTACCGGAGGTTTTCCCCGGGAGATTGACGGCGGGCGCGATCGAGGCGACGCACATGAAGGCGGTCGTGCGCCCGTTGCGCGACGTCGTCGTCGGCGACGTCGGACACGTGCTGTGGATCGTGTTCGGCGCCGTCGGGCTGCTGCTCGTCATCGCCTGCGCCAACGTGTCGAATCTGTTCCTGGCCCGCGCCGAGTCGCGACAGCGCGAGCTGGCGGTGCGGAGCGCACTCGGGGCAGCGCGTATACAATTGCTCGCGGAGTTGTTGTCGGAGGCAATCGTCATCTCGGCGCTCGGGGGAATGCTCGGGCTCGGACTTGCGATGATCGGAGTTCGGTCGCTCCAGTCGATCGACGCGGCGGCGGCGATTCCCCGATTGAGCGAAGTGCACGTTGATGGATTCGTCGTCGTGCTGACGGCCGCGGTCGCTGCGCTCGCGGCGCTCGTCGTCAGTGCATTGCCGTTGTTGCGCCTGAGCGGGATGTCTCTCGCCTCGGTGCTCGCTTCGAGCGGCCGGTCGGCAACCAACGGTCGCTCCCGCAATCGGGCGCGTCGCGGGTTGGTGGTCGCGCAGGTCGCGCTGGCGCTGGTGCTCGTCTTCGGTGCAGGCCTGTTCGCGCGGACCTTCGCGCGGTTGCGCGCGGTCGATTCGGGATTCAAGGCGGAGGACGCGGTGGCGTTTCGCATCGCGCTTCCCGACGCTACGTATCCGGCGACGCGCGACGGCGCGGGGATGATCGTTCGTTCGCTCAATGCGATTGACGCGATTCCGGGGGTGAGTGCGACCGGCGTGATAACGAAGCTGCCGCTCGACCCCGAGGCTGCACAGGACAGCGCGGTCTTCGTCGAGGACCACCCCCTGCGAAAGGGAGAGATTCCGAGCCTGCATCAGATCAACTTCGCGAGTCCCGGCTACTTCAAGGCGATGGGAATTCCCGTCGTCGCCGGCCGCCTGTTCGAGGCCCCCGAGACGAACGGTGAGCCGTCGACGGGGCCGCCGGAGCTCGTCGTGAGCTCGGCGTTCGCCGTTCGTTTTTGGCGCAGCCCTACGGGCGCGCTCGGGAAGCGGATCAAGATGAACGCGCTCGATCCCTGGAAGACAATCGTCGGCGTGGTCGGCGACGTGCACGGAGCGGGACTCGATCAGCCGGCGGCGGCCGAGGTGTACAGCCCACTCGTGACACTGAACGCGGCGGGAAAGCCGTGGATGCCGCGCAACCTCGCCTTCATCGTGCGAGCATCCGCGGATGCGTCGGCACTGGCGCGGCCGGTGAGAAGCGCCATGAACGCGATCGATCCCGCGCTGCCGTTGTATCGCGTGATGCCGCTGCGGGAGTTGCTGACCGCGGCGACGGCGCGCACGTCGTTCACCAGTCTCCTGCTCGCGATCGCGGCGCTCGTCGCTACGGTGATCGGCGGGTTCGGCATCTACGGCGTGATCTCCTATCTTGTTGGGTTGCGCACGCGCGAGATCGGCGTGCGGCTTGCGCTCGGCGCGGATTCGCGCGACGTGCGGCTGCTCGTCACGCGGCAAGCAATGACGGACGCGTTGATCGGTGTCGTGCTCGGAGCGGCGTCGTCATTCGTGCTCGCGCGCGGCCTGCAATCGTCGCTCGCCGATGTGAAACCGGCTGACGCCCCGGTGATGCTGGGCGCGTCCGCCGCGTTGTTTGTGGCTGCATTCGTGGCGAGCTGGGTTCCCGCGCGGCGCGCGTCGCGGCTCGACCCGTCAATCGCTCTGCGCGCCGACTAGTCATTGCTCGTACACGAATAGGTGAGTAGTCCCACACAATGCTTCCACGATCGTACGCCTTTCCACCGGTCTGCTCGCGTGTAGCTCATCGACCCGGCTTCCGCCGTCGGCAGTTCCCCGCGGTCGATTGCTGCCTTGATGGAATTGAAAATCTCGGCCTTCGACCCACCGGCAAAGGCAACCTGAGTGCGCTTGATGGTGGCCGGAACTTGAGACTTTGCGGCGACCGCGTTGTAGCAGATCGGAGCCCGCAATCGTGGATCCCAAAAATCGGGATCGGCAAAATCGGCGGACCACGATCTTGCGACCATGCAGACGAAGCCGTTTGTGCCCCTTACGGCCGTCTGGTAGCCACTTTCGGTAAGGATGAGAATTTCCGCATCATCGCCGATCGACTTTGGTGCCGCACTCCGCGCAAGCGAGATCTCCGCATCGCGCGGCATCAAGTATTGCGGACGAGACGCCATGCGTGGATAAGCCAACTTCACCGTTTGAGCGGCGTGTTGCGACGCCAGCAAGAAAACCATCATCGAAGCAATGCCGATGATCTTCACTTCACCCTCCGTCCTCGCACCGCTTTCCGAGAAGTGAGTGTTCCTCGTCTGCCACGCTCTTGCGAAACGTTACGCAGGCGTTCGAGGGCAGCCGACCAATACTGCTCGTATTTCGCAATCCACGGCGTCAATTCGGCAACCAAGGCATCCGGTTCGAGTCGATAGATCTGCAGTCGGCCCTGACGCGTTGCGGATACCAGGCCCGCCGCGCGGAGACTCATCAGGTGCTTGGAGATGCCCGATGGCACCAACTCGGGAAACTCGGCAGCCAGTTCGCCGACGGACAAAGGACCGCGTTCGGCCAGCAGATCGAGGATCTGTCGGCGGCTGGAGTCAGCCAATATTCGGAACAGGACATCTCTATTGCTCGACGTCACCTGCGTTCACCAGATCGGCGAGTCGGTGGAGAATTCGGTGCCGGTCGGCTCCGCGCTCATAATCCTGTGCTGTGTCAGGCCAGTCCGAACGACCAATTCCCTCGAATCCATCGTGAATGATTGTCGCTCGCGTTCCGCCAACGGTGGCCGCAAGCGTGATGACTAATCGCGCGGGATGGATCCACCCGCTGCCCTCCTCGAGCCAGGACAGAATCAGGCTTTTCTCCGGAACCAACTCCAGCACACGACCACTGATCCACGTCTCATTATCAGGTCCGAGGAAGCGATACGCGCCGCCGACTCGCACATCGATCTCGATATTGGGACTGATCCAGCGGCGCAGCCCTTCTTGTGTTGCGAGCCAGCGCCAGACCGTGCTCGGGGCAGCCTGGATGTCAATCGAGCGAACGACGTGCTGCATCTGCATCCTCCAATATCTTACCGTGCAGTAATACATTACTGTACGGTAATGCATTAATGATGTCAAGAGTTCCGCTGGCAGATGCCCCAAGAGTTGTCTTCATGCGGCGACCTGTGGGGCCATGATGTGTGGCCTGCCCCTTCGGACAGCTGTTCAGGCATTCCAACCGCCGGCAATGGTGGGGGCACTCATTGCCAAGCGGCGCCCGTCAGCACCAAGGGCGCGTCCCCACGCTGGATCACATCAAACAGGAAGCAATCGATGCTCCGAACCCCCTGCAAACCGATCGCATACGGAAGCGTGGCCTTGATCGCCATGTTCGGCGCCGCGTGGCCGACCGAGGCGCAGAACACCAACTCGCCGTATCCCAGCATGGCTCCGATCGAGCAGTACCGGATGGACCGTGTTGCCGAAATCGCGCTCGCACGAACCGCGGCTCCCCCGGCGATATCGCGCGATGCCGACATCATGGTGCTGGGCCAGAGGAACTTCGAGATCGCGGTCCACGGCAAGAACGGGTTCGTCTGCGTGGTGGGCCGAGCGTTCGCAGGGCCATTGAGCAACCCCGAATTCTGGAGTCCAAAAAATCGCAGCCCGATTTGTTTCAATCCGCCCGCCGCGCGGTCGCTGCTGCCGTATGCTATGAAGCAGACGCGGATGGCGCTGGCCGGCGCCTCGAAGGCCCAGATCGCCGACGCGATCCGGACCGCCGTGGCAAAGAAGGAGCTCGGTGTTCCCGAGTCGGGCTCAATGGCGTACATGATGTCGAAGGACGCCTACCTCACCGATCAGGGAAGTCACAACCTCGCCCACGTGATTTCGAGATCCCGAACAACGGCGTATTGCGCTACGACCCTGACTTCTTCGTATCGTGGGATCCGGCGCCCGTGATCGAGTTCAACGTTCCCGTTGGCCAGTGGTCTGACGGAACCGCCGCGAACAAGCCGCACCACGCGACGCCCGGCGATTAGCTGCCGCTTCGCGCGCGACTTACTCGATGAACCGCCGAAGCTCGATGTGCCCCCGGTACTTGTTGTGAGGGCACGTCGCGGCGATCCGCGCGGCGTCGGCGTCGTCCGCCGCCCGGATGATGAACAAACCATCAACGATGTCGCCCGGCGGCTCGAGACGGCCGCCGACTTCGAGCTTCCCGAGTCGGGCCAGACTGTCCGCCCAACGGCCATACTCGGCCCGACGCTCGTCGAGGTGACCCGGCGGCGGAGTGAGATAGGCCGGGCCCGGTGAGAGGAGGAGGAGGTACGTCTGACCGCCAGCGCCGGCGCGCGACCAGGGGTGCGTCAGGACGAGCACCATCGCCGCCGCGGCCACGGCACTCAACCAGACCCACCGACGGCGGCGCCCGATTACGACGCGGACCACCCGCTCTTCAAGTGCGGGATCGGGCTGCTCCTCCCGCGGTAACGCGGCGAGTGCGCGTTTGATGTCGTCGGAGAGCTCGCTCATCGCGTGGCCTCACCGGAATTCAGCGCCTGACGAAGGAGCGCTCGGGCGCGCGACAGTTGACTCTTCGACGTGCCTTCGACAACCCCGAGCAGTTCGGCGATCTCGTGATGCGCGTAGCCATAGACCTCGTGAAGCACGAAGATGTCGCGCGCGCCATCGGGCAGCGCGGCGATCGCGCGCTCGAGATCGAACGCCGCGTCGTCCCTGGGTGGGGACACCGGCTCGATTTCCGGCGCGTCGACCATCCTCCACGCCGACCGCAGCCGCTCGCGGCGGACGTTGACCAACACGCCACACAACCATGTGCGCAGCGCCGAGTCTCCGCGAAAGGTCGACATCTTCCGCGTCGCGCGCACCCAGGTCTCCTGGACGAGATCTTCGGCTTCGTGCTGGTCGCGGCCCGTGAGGCGCAAGGCCAGCGCATAGAGCGCCGGTGTATGCGTCCTGTACAGAAGTCGAAACGCTCCCTCGCCGCCGGTCACTGCAGCGTCGCTACCACGATGGTCGGGGGGATGGGTGCTATCTCGAGAGCCGTGCGCATCTCAATAAGTGGCAGTTCGCCCTCGCAGGGTTGGAATCGGCGGCGCCCCGCGAACCCGTCGCGCCGCGAAAGTCGTAGCCGTCCTGTGCGCCGTGTCGTGGAAAAAGGAACCTGAGCACACTCGGCCTGGAAAGATCAGGACGGTGTCGAGGCGCGGTCATCCCGGCGCGTCGCGGAGTCGCGTCACGAGCAGCCCGACCGGCAGCAGAGTCACCGCAGCCAGCGCGCTCACAAGATCGACGTAGTGGCCAATACTGTGCGGCGCTCCCCATCCCATGCCCGGCAAAAGTCGAAGGGCTTCGCACAAGTGAGCGCCTGCGACGCCAAGAACGCCGCATGCGCCGACTAGCTGCAGGATCGGACCGAGTGGGGAGAACTCGCGCACGCGCTTGAGCGACCAGATGAGCAACGTTGCTCCGGCGGCCAGTGTCAGCAACGCTCTGAGTAGCATGGAGGCCCTGTGCGAGGTCGCCTAACGAGCTGCTCGTTCTTGTAGCGTTTGCGCAAGAGCACCTCTCGCCTCTTTCATCACCCGAACGACCGGCCCGCCATCATAGATTGGCTTAGGCGGACCATCTTCCTGTCGTTGTCCCGGCGATGGTCACGAACGGGCATCGCCTCTCGTTCATCCTGCATTAGACGCACTTCGCGATCGGCTTGTCTCTCGAGTGTCCGACGAACGCTGTTCAATGGTAAGGCAGTGCCTAACGATCGTCCGTGGGGAGGCGTGCCGAACACCTGGGCATAAGCGCTCCAACAGCGATCAACCAGACGAAGCCGCCGACGCGTGTGACAGGAATGGCGACCGTCATGGGTAGACTCAGCAGGCCTAACGCAGAGAGCGCGCCCGTGGCCGCGATCACGAGACCAAGCCGGACGACCCACTTTGGCAACAGCCGCGCGAAATGACTGGAGGCCGACACTCCGGCAGCCAACAGCCCATTCCAAGGGCGAAGGCAGGTCCGCCGCAGAGAAAGATCAGGAAATGCAACGCGCGAGCAACTGGAACGGAAGCAACGGCCTCCGGGACCGACAACACCCATAGGAAAAGTCCTGCGGCTGACAGCCCGCCGGACGCCGCCAATCCGCCGGCGAATGCTGTCTGCACTCCAGCGTGCCGCACGCCGAGGAATTGAAGCCGGGCGACAGTCGTTGCGGTGTAGATCGCGAACGCGATCGCCGAGGCGAAGTCGAGCAAGGCGCTGAAGCGGACCGCTTCCGGGTTCGTCGAAAAAAAGTGACGCGAAATTTCGGGCGGCCCGAATGGATTCAGAGCAGCCATGCCGCTCAGGGTCGCATCGTGTCGAAGGAATGCGAGCGCCGCCACACTCGCGACGACCAGCAGCGTATAGGCCGCCGCGAGCGAGACCAGCGACGGCATGGTGTTGGTGTGGGCGTCATTGTGTATCGGCACAATAGTATGAGATGAAAGAAGCGAAAAGCGCGAACTAAGTGGCGAACACCGAGGCTTCTCGAGACCTGGCGCTCACTTGCGAATCTGTATTTGCGATCACCCCGCTGATCGCGAACATCATCCCGGCGAAGAGCAACGTATCGAACACAAAGTTGATCGCCGTAACCTGCTGTGAAGTGTTCCGTGCAAGAAAAAACTGAGGAACGTAGAGAGCGAGAGTGAGCGCTACCATCAGCGTTCCGCATAGCGCGGCCGCGGAGCTGGCGTATCTCCCCCCGAGCATCGCAATGCCACATCCGATGAGAAGGATTCCCGTCGCATAGGCGACTCCCAGGGGCAGCGGGAGCCACGCCGCGGTGAGCGCAGAACTGGGCACCCCGGGCGTGTACTCCGGATGGAGCACGTGCTCAATGCCATAAAAAACGAGCACGCTTGCGATCCAGATTCTCGCGATTGCAGCCAACCTCGTCGCGGCCTGTGGCCAGCGCTCCGTCGTCGCACTACCACACAGCGCCAAAGCACCAATCGCAAACGTGGTCTCGCGCGCCGCAAGAATCCAAAAGATCCGATTCGTCGGATGCGCAACCGCAGCCGGCAGATCCATCAGCAGAACAAAGAGTGCAAACATGACGGCGAGAAAGAACGCCGACCAGCGGATGTACCGTCTGGCGACGAAGCTCGATGCGGCCGCCAGATGCGCTACGCCGACGAAGTAAGCGATGAACAGTCGCGCCGGCAGCCATTTGGGAACCAGTCCGGCGAGGCTCGCCGCCGCCGTAAAATGCTCGCCCGCGAATGCCGCCAACGACGCCGCGACAAGCATTGGGCCGAGTGCGACGAGTCCGAATGTTCTGAGTGAGGTCGGCGCGCGGAGCTCAGACCGGTAGGTGATGATTCCAGCGGCAAGAAACGAAAGCCCCAACAACGTTGGCCAGAATACTGCTGGAGCGGTCATAAGACCAAGCCGGGGGAAACCTGCGAACGTCGTCATTAGAGTTTCCATGCGCTTCGTTGCACGCCAGTCGTGTTGCTTCTCGCGTCGTTCGTCTACCAACGACTTCACGGCCTCATGCTATTTGCCTGGGGCGCGGCGCGGTTCACAGGGACGGGTCAGGGACGGCTGAAGCAGGGGCGCCGCAGTCTCCACCGCTGGCTCGCCCGGCTTCGGACTCGTCGCGCAGCTAGTGCTGTGGCCGTGGATGATGGTCACCGGCGGCATCCTTGCGGACCTGCGG
>Ga0070714_100003060_pt1 | contig 12406 bp, 9 predicted proteins | sample LARL83metaG_FD_65450 | JGI IMG/M metagenome (GOLD analysis project Ga0070714, IMG submission 65450) | Corn, switchgrass and miscanthus rhizosphere microbial communities from Kellogg Biological Station, Michigan, USA - LAR L8-3 metaG | ecosystem: Host-associated > Plants > Roots > Rhizosphere ... | reverse complement strand
AGCTCCCGCACCGCCGCGCGCAGCTCGGCGTCCTCGACCTGGCAGCCCGGCCGCGCGGCGCCGGGCGCGTCGAGCAGCACGAACGGGACCGCCTCGCCGCTGCGGCGCTTCTTGTCGCGCGCGGTCGCGACGAGGATCGCGTCGGGATCGACTCCGTCGTCGAGCTGCGTCGGCAGCCCGCGCGCAGCCAGCAGCGTCGCGACTTCGGTGCGCAGCGCGTTCTGGCTCGACAGGCGCAGCGCCGCCAGCAGCCCGAGCCCGACCGCCTCGCCGTGGCGGTAGCGCGAGTACCCGGTCACGGTCTCGATCGCGTGACCGACCGTGTGGCCGAGGTTCAGCACCTGGCGCAAGCCGGCGTCGCGCTCGTCCAGCGCGACGACCGCGAGCTTCGTGCGCGCGCACGCGAAGATCACGTCGGGATCGGGATCGTCGCCGCGGCGCGCGCGCTCCCACAGGTCGCCGCCGGCGATCAGCGCGGTCTTCAGCACCTCGGCGTAGCCGGCCGCGGCCTCCTCGCGCGGCAGCGTCGCGAGCGTGTCGACGTCCGCCACCACCGAGGAGGGCTGGTGGTAGGCGCCGACGTAGTTCTTGCCGTTGGGCAGGTCCACCCCGGTCTTGCCGCCGTAGGCGGAGTCGACCTGCGCCACGAGCGTGGTGGGCACCTGCACGAACGGCACGCCGCGCTGGTAGGTGGCCGCGACGAAGCCGGCGAGGTCGCCGACGACGCCGCCGCCGAGCGCGACGAGGTGGTCGCTCTGCGTCATGCCGCGGTCGCCCAGCTCGATCCACACGCGTTCGGCGGTCGCGAGCGACTTGTGCTGCTCGCCGGCGGGGATCTCGATCCGCGCCGCCAGCGCGCCGAGCCGCTCGGCGTAGCGCGGGCCGACCTCCTCGTCGGTGACGAGGAAGCCCTGCCCGGGAACCGGCGAGAGCGGCTGGTCGAGCAGTCCCCGCCCGACGAAGACGGGGTAGTCGCCGGAGGCCGAGGTCGCCCACAGCAGGCGCGTGCCGTGCGGGGCGTCGGCGAGAGCGAGGATCGACGGCAGCGCGTCGTCGACGCGCCCGCGCTCGTCGGCGGGCAGCACGACGTCGGCGGCGGCCATGTAGAGCGGGCGGCGCGTGAGGTAGAGGTCGCGGAACTCCTGCGGGTCGCGCGCGAGCGGGCGCCCGCGGCCGGCGGCGCGCTCCCACGCGACGTTGACGTCGACGTCGAGCAGCACGGTGATGTGGCGTCTGAGCGCGTCGCGGATCCGCTCGGAGTGCAGCGCGCCGCCGCCGAGCGAGAAGACGCCGCCGTCGGCGCGCTCGAGCAGCTCCCCCACCAGCTCGGCCTCGATCGCGCGGAACGCCGCCTCGCCCTGCTCGGCGAAGCAGCGGTCGATCGGCATCCCGATGTGCTCGGCTATGACCGCGTCGGCGTCGACCACCTCGAGGCCGAACGTTCTCGCCAGGCGACGCGCGGCGGTGGTCTTGCCGGCGCCCATGAAGCCGACGAACACGAGCGCGCGCCCGGCGGGCGGGCGCAGCACGCCGCCGTGCGCCGGCGTCAGGCCCGCCGCCACCCGATCCGCTCCTCGTAGGCGCGGACGGCCTCGCGGACGTCGTCGATGTGGTCGCCGCCGAACTTGCGCCGGTAGGCGTCGGCGAGCACGTGCGCGAGCATCGCCTCGCCGACGACGCCGGCCGCCGGCACGGTGCAGGAGTCGGTCCGCTCGCGCAGCGCCTCGGCCGGCTCCTTCGTGTCGATGTCGACCGAGCGCAGCGGCTTCGTCAGCGTCGGGATCGGCTTCATGCCGACTCTCACGAGCAGCGGCGAGCCGGTCGTCATGCCGCCCTCCAGCCCGCCGGCGCGGTTCGTCTCGCGGAAGAAGCCGCGCTCGTCGGTGTAGAAGATCTCGTCGTGCGCCCGCGAGCCGGGGACGGCGGCGAGCTCGAAGCCGTCGCCGATGCCGACGCCCTTCATCGCCTGGATCGACATCATCGCCTGGGCGATGCGGCCGTCGAGCCGCTCCTCCCAGGAGACGTGCGAGCCGAGGCCGGGCACGAGCCCGAAGGCGATCACCTCGAACGTGCCGCCGAGCGACTCGTTCGCCTTGCGCAGCGCGTTGATCTCGGCGACCATCGCCGCGCTCGCCTCCGCGTCGAGGCAGCGCACGGGCGAGGAGTCCACATGCTCGAAGTCCGCGACCGCGAGCGGCCGCGCGGGCGCGGGCGCGGTCACCGACGTGATGCGCGTGACGTGCGAGCGGACCTCGACGCCGAGCGCGCGCAGGAACGCCTTCGCGAGCGCCCCGCCGGCCACGCGCGCGGCCGTCTCGCGGGCGCTCGCGCGCTCGAGCACGTTGCGCACGTCGTTCGTGCGGTACTTCCACGTGCCGACGAGGTCGGCGTGCCCCGGCCGCGGCAGGTGCACCGCCGGCACCGCGGCCTCGACCGGCCACGGGCTCATGCGCTCCTCCCAGTTGGCGAAGTCCCTGTTGGGGATCTGCAGCGCGACCGGGCCGCCGAGCGTGCGGCCGTGACGCACGCCGGCCGTGACGTCCGCGCGGTCGCGCTCGATCTTCATGCGCCCGCCGCGGCCGTGGCCGAGCTGGCGGCGCGCCATGTCCGCGTTGATCGCCTCCTGGTCGAGCTCGAGCCCGGCCGGCAGGCCCTCGACGATGCACGTCAGGCCGGGGCCGTGCGACTCGCCGGCGGTGATCAGGCGGAGGCTCATGAGGCCGTACAGGTTACGTGCGCGTCGGCGCGCACGCTGCGTCGCGCGGGCCGCTCACGGAAGCGGCGTCAGCACCGGCGGGCTCGCGACCGAGCCGGCGCTCGCCTCGGGCGTCCCGACGCCGGCCGCGGAGCCGTCGCGCGAGAGCCACGCCAGGCGCCTCCCGGTGAGCGCGCCGGCGGCCAGCGACCAGTGCAGCGCGCGCGCGAGCGCGACCTGCGCCGCGTTGGTGTGCAGCAGGCGCTTGCCCGCCGCGGAGTGGCGCGCGGCAGCCGCGCTCGCCGTCGACTTGGACGTCGTCGTGTGCAGCGCGACGGCGTCGAGGTCCAGCTCGTACTGCTTCACGAAGCCGTTGGAGTCGGTCACGTCGAGCAGCGCGACGCCGCCTCTTCTCAGCTCGATCGCCTCGCACGTCTGCTTCGACGGCACGCATCTGCCGTCGCCCTGCGCCTTCACGTCGGTGGAGAGCATGAAGACGGCCGTCTCGTGGTCGGAGCGCGTGCCCATGAAGATCACGATCGGGTCGCTCGCGCTCGGCAGCGGCGCGAGGCGCGGCACGTCCTTGATGCGCTTGAGCGGGCTGCCGGCGCGGCCGAAGCTCACGTCGACCGAGGCGTAGACGTACGTTCTCGGCGCCGGGTTGGCGGATCTGGGCGACGCGTGGCCGGAGCCGCTGCCACCCGAGCCGGTCGGGCCGCCGCTCGGCGTGCGGCCGGCAGCCGGGGTGCCGCCGGTGGCCGTCGTGGCGCTCCCGGTGGTGCTGCTCGCCGGCTTGGGCGGCGCCTTGAACGGGTCCTTCGAGCGCCCGAGCAGCGGCGCGCTCCCGCCGTCGCCGGTGGAGACGCTCACGACGGGCTCGCCGGACGCGGACGCGACCGCCCCGACCGCCGGCGCATCCGTGCCCGCCGCCGCCTGCCCGGCCGCCGGCTGCTTCGCGAGCACGACCGGCACGGCGACGAGCGCGACGACGAGCAGCAGCGCGATCGGCCACAACCGCCGCTCGACCAGCTCGGACCAGACGTCGCGGATCGCTCTCATGCTCATCGCACCACCGGGGTCACGGTTGCCGCTGGGATGTTGCTCGGGGCAGCGCTGGTCGCGCCCGACGCAGCCGCGGGCGTCGCGGCGCCGCCGCCCGGGCCCGACGGCGTCGCGCCGTTCGTGAGGCCCTGGCTCGCCGGCAGCAGATACGTCGTCGCCGCGACCGACGCGTCGATCTGGGGGAAGCCCTGCTGCGCGGCGGCGAGCCCGATCCCGTCGATCGTCATGAACCGCCCCGACACGGCGAGCCGCCGGTTGCGCACGACGAGGAAGCGCTCGAGCCGCCCGACGAAGTCTGAGAGGTGGAAGAAGCTCCCGCTGAACTGGAACGCGAACGGCATCGTCGGGAACCCGGCCGCCCCCACCGCCGCGCCGGGCGGCAGCGTCGCCGTCGTCGCCTGCGTCGCGGGCGCCGCGCCGCCGGTGGTCGGCGGAGGGGTCGGCGCGCCCGAGGCCTGGCCCGGCTTGAGCGAGACGAACCGCACATGGCTCGCGCTCGCCGCCTGCTGGATCTGGACGAGCAGCGAGGCGACGCCGTCGTCGCTCGGCACGGCCGCGCCGAGCCGCGCGACCGTCGCGTAGTCGCGCGCGTACTCGCTGCGGCCTTGTGCGCCGGCGGCGAGATCCGACTGGGCGGAGGCGAGCTGCTGGCGCTGGGTGTCGATCTGCGCGCCGAGGCTGCCGACCTCGTCGCGCATCGGCGCGAGCACGAGGAACCAGCCGCCGGCGGCGAGCGCCGCGAACGCCAGCGCGAGGATCATCAGGCGGTCGCGCAGCGTCATGGCGCGGCGCTCCCGTTGGCGTTGCCGGTGCCGGTGCCGCTCGGCGTCGTCGCCGCGGTGCCGGTCGGCCCGCTGCCGGCGCTCGGCGCCGGCGTCGTGCTGGCGGCGGGGGTCGCGGTGCCGGCCGGGGCGGCCGGCGGCGTCGCCGACGACGCGGGCGTGGCGCCGGCGCCGGCGCCCGAGAGGTCGGGCTCCGTCGGCGCGGGCACCGCCGGGATCGGCTCGAAGAAGACGACGATCCCGAACTGGGCGGAGACGCCGTGCACGGGGCAGCCGCCGGAGCTCGGCGCACCGGCGCCGGCCGCGGCGCCCGCGGGGCTCGCGCCGGTCGCCTCGGTCGAGCCGGACAGCGAGACCCGCACGACGCCGGTCATCAGCCGCAGCCGCGAGATCAGCCGCGCGACGCCGTCGTGGCCCGCCGTGCAGCCGCTCAGCTCGATCGCCGGGTTCGGCAGCGCGGAGCGCAGCGAGCCCGTGTCGCCGGAGCCCCCGCCCTGGATGCCGACGCCGGGCGCGACGGTGCCGAGCAGCGACGACAGCGCGACGTCGCTCGGGATCACCCGCGCCAGCTCCGCGAACGTGCGATGCCAGTCGAAGCGCGCGGCGCCGAGCTGGCGGATCGTCTGCACGCGCGCCTGCGCGAGCGCCGCGAACTCCTTGTAGGGGCGCGCGGCGTCCGCCTTGGCCTGGATCGCCTGCACCTGCGTCTGCAGCGAGGAGAGCTGCGCGCGATCGCCGGCGATCTCGTTGTTCGTCAGCACATAGGTGAGCATCCCGGCGACGAGCAGGCCGAGCACGGCCAGCACCGCCCACGGGCCGACGCTCTGGCCGCCGCGGCCGTCGCGGCCGCCGCCGGCGCCGATCAGGTTGACCGCCCTCACGCCGCCGCCTCCTCGATCGCGAGGCCGGCGGCGACCGCGAGGCGACCCGCGTCGATCCCACCGTAGGCGCCGGGGCGCGCCTCGCCGACGACGCCGAGGTCGACCGGCAGTCCGATCGCCGTGCCGAGCCGGTCGCAGAAGCCGGGGATCGCCGTGGCCGGACCGGTCACGACGGCCCGCTCGGCCGCGAGCGCGCCGGCCTGCGTGCGGTAGAAGTCGAGCGAGTTGCGGACCTCGTCGGCGATCCGACGCACGCCGTCCTGCAGGACGCTGCGCGCCTCCTGCGCGATCTCCGGCTCGCCCTCGACCGCCTCGAGCGGCGTCTCGAGCCCGACGTGCCCGAGCCACTGACGCGCGTGCTCGAGCGTCAGCCCGCGCCGCTCCGCCAGCTCGCCCGCGAGCGCCTCGACGCCGCCGGGCGCCACGCGCGTGAAGACGCAGGTCGTGCCCTCGGCCAGCGCGAGGTTCGTCACGCCTCCGATCGAGACGTAGAGCGTCGCGTCGCCATCCCCCGCGTGCAGCGCGCGGATCATCGCGAAGGCGGCGAGGTCGATCCCGGCGGGGCGCAGGCCGGCCTGCTTCGCCGCGGCGTGCAGGCGCTCGACCATGTCGCGCCGCGCGGCGACGAGGACGACGCGCGTGCGCGGGCCGTCGGCGGTGTCGACGACGCCGAGCGACTGGTGCTCGAGCACCGCCTGCTCGAGCGGCATCGGGATGTGCTCCTGCGCCTGGAAGCGGACCGCGGCGGTGATCTCCTTCGCGTCGGTCAGCGGCGGCAGGTCGACGGTGCGCACGACGATCCGCTGGTTGGCGACGCCGAGCCGCACGCGCTTGTCGAGCTTGTGCGCGCGGAACAGCTCGCGCAGCGCCTCCGCGAGCGCCTCGGGGTCGGCGACCTCGCCGTCGCGCACGATGCCGGGGCCGAGCGGCAGCCCGGCGGCGCGCTCGATCGTCAGGCCGTCGCCCGTGCGCACCTGCACGGCGGCGACATAGCCCGGCTCGATGTCGAGGCCGACCACGGTGCGGCCGGATGTCCGTGCACGCGGCATCTGCCCCTACATCGGCCGCTCTGGCCGGATGGTTGAGCGCTGACGGCGTCCCGTCGTCAGACGAGCGCCGGTGCGCGCGTCGGCAGCGGGGCGACGGCGCGCGCGGACGCCGCCTCCGGCGCCTCGGCCAGGAGCGACAGAACCACGCACGGGAGCGCCCACGCGAGGTACAGATAGGTCCAGTAGTTGCCGCACAGCTGCACGCCGAGCAGCACCGCCCCGGCGAGCGCGGCGAGCCGCGCGGGGTCGGCGGCGAACGCGGGCTCGCGGCGTGCGCGGACGGTCGCGGCGGCGATCAGCGCGAGCACGCCCGCCTGCGCGAGCGGCTGCAGCGGCTCGATCCCCAGCAGCAGCCACGGCGACTCCAGCGAGCGGCGGTCGAGCTGGTAGCCGATCGCGTGCAGCATCCGCGCCGGGGCGTGCGGGCCGCCGAGCGCCACGAGCGCGGCCCACGTCGCGAGCGCGCTGGCCGCGAGCAGCACGAGCGCCGCCGCCAGCCGCCGGCCGCGCAGGCGCGCGAGCCAGACCGGCAGCAGCGCGAACGGCACGAGCTTGAACCAGCCGGCGGCGATCAGCAGGGCGCTGGAGGCGAGCCGGCGCTGGGCGAGCACGAGCGCGCCCATGAGCAGCGCCGCCAGCAGCAGGTCCGAGGTGCCGCTCGAGGCGGCGGCGAGCAGCGGCGGGAAGGCGAGCCACGCGAGCGCCGCGCGCAGCGCCCCGGCGCTCGCGCCGCGCGCGAGCAGCCAGGCGACGAGCACGGCCGAGCCGGCCGCGACGTACAGCGCCCCGTTCGCGACGTCCCAGTTGTCGCGCACCGGCATGAGCGCCGCCAGCGGCATGTACGCGGCGTAGCTGAGCAGCGGGTAGGTGTCGCCGTGGAAGACGTCGCCCGGAAGGTGTCCGTACGGCAGCATGCCGTGCAGCAGCAGCGTGCCGCCCTCCATCACCGCCTGGCCGACGTCGACCGTGTACGGCGCGCTGATCGTGACCATGGCGACGGCGGCGGCCGCGGCGGCGACCGCGACGCGCAGGACGCGCACGCGCTGGGCGTCGGTCCAGGCGGGCGTGAGGGCGTCGAGGAGCGGCCGGGCGACGACGTCGCCCGCGGGCCGCTCGGGCGCGAGCGCCCGCCACGCGCAGCGCCCCGTCAGCCACAGCAGCGACGGCAGCGCGCTCAGCGCGCTCGCGAGGGCGAAGCGGCCGTCGAGCAGGATCATCGGGACGACGAAGCCGAGCAGCGCGAGCGCGTCGAGGTTGCGCAGGCGCCGCAGCGGCACGACCGCGGTCGCGAGCAGGAACGCGAGGCAGCCGAGCGCGATCATCCACGGCCGCTGGCTCAGCGGCGCGCCGTAGGGCGTCAGGAGGGCGCGGAAGTCGATGAAGCGTCCCGCCCGCCCGCGCGGCGAGACGGTCGCCTCGGCGACGATTCGCGGTCCGTCGAAGAAGCTGACGCGCGTCTCCGTGCGGTCGACCGGGGTCACACGGGCGCTCGTCCAGCGCTCGCCTCTCGCGAGCACGCGCGCGAGCGGCGGGCGCGCGAGCACGGCGCGCACCGCCGCGTCGCGGCCGACGCGCGCGGTGACGTCGTGGCGCGTGAGGCTCAGGCCGGCGAAGCCGACCACGAGCACGAGCGCCGCGACCAGCGTCGCGGATGGGTGGCGCAGCCGGGGCATCGACAGCAGCCGCATCGGCGCGCCGCCGCTCATGCTTGAGCCGCGACGGACGTCACGCGAACGTCGCGAGGTACCAGTGCACGATCGCCGGGCCGGCGACCAGCGCGACGACGCCGCCGAGCGCGAGGAAGGGCCCGAACGGGATCGCCGTCTTGCGGCCCTCCGCCGTCCCGCGACGGGCCATGATCGCCACGCCGACGAGCGTCCCGGCGAGCAGCGCGACCAGCAGCGCGACCGCCACGTCGCGCCCGAGGAACAGCCCGAGCATCCCGGCGAGCTTGACGTCACCCATCCCCATGCCGCCCGGGCGGGCCAGCGCCGCGAGCAGCAGGAAGCCGCCCGCCGCGGCGCCCGCGATCAGCTGCTGCGGCACGCCGCCGGGATCGCTCGCGAGCCCGATCGCGAGCGCGGCGACCGCGCCGAGCGCGGTCAGGCGGTTGGGGATGATGCGGTGGTCGAGGTCGATCAGCGCGATCGGCACGAGCAGCGCGATCAGCGTCAGCCCCAGCGCGAGGTCGTGCGCGCCGTGGCGGGCCAGCACGACCGCGACCGCCAGCCCCGCCGAGCACGCCTCGACGAGCGGGTAGCGGATCGAGATCGGCGCGCGGCAGTCGCGGCAGCGGCCTCGCAGCAGCAGCCACGAGAGCACCGGCACGTTGTCGTAGGGGCGGACCGGCGCGTCGCAGCCGGGGCAGTGCGAGCCGGGCGCGACGAGCGACTCGCCGCGCGGCAGCCGCCACGCCACGACGTTGAGGAACGAGCCGACGAGCAGTCCGCCGAGGGCCGCGAGGACGACGAGCAGCACGAGCCCAGATTCGACCATCACCGCGCCGAGACCTGCTCGCCGCGGCGCAGGACGCCGTGATGGGGGTCGACGCGTCGGGCGATCGCTACGGGTTCCCGCCGTTGCTGCCGATGATGCTTCCATGCCGGTCCTCGCGAGACCCGCTGGGGCACCTGTCGGTGCGCGCGCACCGCGGTCGCCTCTGCGCGGCCGTCGCCTCCTCGCGCGCATCCGATCGCGCGTCTCCGAGCAGGGCGGCTTCACGATCGTCGAGGTGCTCGTCGCGGCCGTGGTGCTCGCCGTGGGGCTCGCCGGCACGTTCGAGATGCTCATCACGGCCGATCACGCCATCTCGACGACCCGCCTGCGCCAGCAGGAGACAAGCTTGGCGCGCGAGGTCCTGGAGGATTCGCGCGGGCTCGCCTTCACCCAGCTCACGCCGACCACGATCGCCTCCGCGCTCCAGCCGGTGGTGCCGCAAGCCACGGTCTCGAGCTCGAACCTCGTCGTCACCCGAGCGGTGGCGTCGTCCGGCACCCCGACGAGCTTCACGATCTCGTTCAGCGTCTGCTCGCTCGACGATCCGGGCGACGGGTACGGCAACCACAGCTCGGCTCCCGCGAGCGGCGGGTCCTGGTGCCCCGACGTCGCCTCGAGCGGCACGCAGGACTCGAACCCGGACGACGACAAGCGCCTCTCGGTGACGATCACGCCGAGCAGTCGCAGCACGCCGGTGATCCAGCAGACGATCCTGATCTACAGCCGCCCGGTGAACGGGCCGGCGGTCAGCTGCCTCAGCACGTCTGGCACCTGTCCCGGCCCGAACGTCACCATCACGAGCGGCTCCTCGCTGACCTTCAACGTCACGACGACGGCGACGGCCGCCAGCATCCAGTGGCTCGTCAACGGCAATACGCCGTCGAGCGCGCAGATCGCGACGGGTTCGACCGATCCTTATACGCCGACCGGCACCTCGTCGTCGTTCACGTGGAGCTTCCCGACCGCCGACGGCACCTACGCGATCTCCGCGGTGGCCTACGACACGAACGGCAGCAGCGGGACACGCTCGACCGTCGTCGTCAACTTGAACCGCCACCAGGTGATCGCGCCGACGTCCTTCAGCGCCGGATGGAACGACCTCACCGGCGGCGTCGAGATCCAGTGGGTGCCGAGCGTCGACCAGGACGTCCTCTACTACCACGTCTATCGCAAGTACGGCAGCAACGCGGCTCAGCTCGTCACCACGTGCGGCGCGAGCGGCAACGTCACCGGCACGAGCTGCGCGGACGCGCCCGAGTCGGCCTTCGCGCCGCCGCTCCCGTCGGCCCGCCCCAACCCGTGCACGAGCTCCTCCCAGAGCTACACGACGACCGACTACTACTGGGTCGTCGGCGTCGACACCGATCCGAGCACCGGAGCGGTGCGGGAGAGCACCGCGCAGTCTCCGAGAGTCGACGCCAACCTCTGCGACCACCAGCCGTATGCCCCGTCCTCGCTCTCAGGGACGCTCAACAACGGGCAGTTGGCGCTGACCTGGAGCGCGCCCTCACCCGCCGCGCCGGACAGCTGGGACTCGATCCAGGCGTGGCGCGTCTACCGCTGGCCGTCGAACCGCAACGTGCAGATCCCAGGCGATCGCTACCAGCTGGTCGGCAACTCCCCCGCCGTGACCAGCTACACCGACGGCTCTCCGGATCCGGGCGGCGTGCAGCAGAGCTACTGCGTCACCGCCGTCGACGCCGACCTCAACGAGTCGCCCTGCTCTCCGGTGGTGACCCAATGAGCGCGCTCCGCCGACACGACGGCTTCACGCTGGTCGAGCTGCTCGTGGCGATGGCGCTGGCGATGGTCGTGTTCGGCGCCGCGCTGACGCTCCTTGACTCCTACCTGCGCCAATCCGGCGCCGCCGCCAAGCGGCTCGACGCGCAGGACCAGGCGCGGATCGCCGTCGACCGGATCGTGCGCGACCTTCGCAACGTCTCGAGCCCGCTCACGACGCCGAAGCTGCTGGAGCGAGCGACCCCCTATGACGTCGTGTTCCAGACGATCGGCACGCCGAGCGGCGGCGCCAGCGGAAACGTGAGCGGCATCCAGCGCGTGCGCTACTGCGTTCCGCAGGACTCGAGCAGCGGGACCGCCAGCCAGGAGGAGCTGGTCGAGCAGGTCCAGACGTGGACGACCTCGACGCCCGCCACCGACCCGTGGACGTCCGATCCGTCGCAGACGATCGCGTGCCCTGACCTCACGTTCACCCCGGCGAGCGGTCAGCCGGTGTACACGGTCCTCGCCCAATCGGTCACGAACCGCTACCAGCAGACGACCGGCTATCCGGCCTTCAGCTTCAACGACGGGCTCGACGGCAACAGCGTCGCGGCGGCCGACCTGCCCCAGATCTCGACGATCCAGGTCAACCTGCGCGTCAACCCGACGCCGAGCCTGAGCGGCGCGACGACCCAGATCCAGAGCTCCGCGTACCTCCGCAACAAGCAGCACTCCCCGGTCGCGCAGTTCACCTACAGCGCGACCGGGAGCGGCGGAGTGATCTTGAACGCAGGGCAGTCGTACAGCCCCGACAACGAGCAGCTCTCCTACGCCTGGGCCTGCACGCTTCCCTCTCCATGCCCCTCGGCCAGCGCGCTGTCGATCGCGTCAAGCGGTCTCGTCAGCTGGAGACCGGGCGCCGGCACCTACACCGTGGCGCTGACCGTGACGGACGAGACCGGCGTCCAAACGACAACGACACAGCAGGTGACGGTGACATGAGGCTCAAGCATCTGCCCGGCGACGAGAGCGGCTTTGCGCTCGTGTCCGCGGTCATCATCCTGTTCGTCCTCCTCGGCCTGGGGATGGCCATCCTGTCGCAGGCGGACGTGCAGAGCCATCAGACCGGCGTCGAGGCGTCCGGCGAGGCGACGTACAACAACGCCGAGGGCGCGCTCGACGCGGAGGCCAACCTCCTGCAGCAGTCGTGGCCCACCGCCACCACGTCCACCTGCAACCAGAGCTCGACGGCGAGCACCTTCTGTCCCGGAGCCGCGCTTGCGAGCAGCTTCAGCACCACGTACACCGGGCACCTGTTCACCAGCCCTCAGTGGACCATCCAGATCGTCGACGACAGCGGCGGAGAGAGCGCCAACTTCTACAGCGACGCGGCCGCGTCCGCCGCCCCCTCCTACGACGCCAACGGCGACGGCAAGGTGTGGATCCGTGCCCAGACGACGATCCAGGGCCAGAAGCGGATCGTCGTCTCGGAGATGGTGCGGCAGACCACGATCGTCTCGCTGCCGCACAACACGATCACCTCCGGCGGCGCGTTCACCAGCAACCGGGGTAACAAGGTGATCATCGAGACGACGGACGCCGCGCCGGGGTCGTCGCTGACCGGGTCCATCAACGTGCGCTGCGGCAGCTCGAGCTACACCCCCAGCTACGGCGATGCCTGCGAGGGGTGGGACCCGAGACAGGGACAGCTCGACCCGG
>Ga0070714_100003058_pt1 | contig 12407 bp, 12 predicted proteins | sample LARL83metaG_FD_65450 | JGI IMG/M metagenome (GOLD analysis project Ga0070714, IMG submission 65450) | Corn, switchgrass and miscanthus rhizosphere microbial communities from Kellogg Biological Station, Michigan, USA - LAR L8-3 metaG | ecosystem: Host-associated > Plants > Roots > Rhizosphere ... | reverse complement strand
AACCGGATGCCGTGGCGCAGCTCGATGTCATGGAAGCGCACCACGTCGTAACACATGAGGCGGTTGATCACATCGGCCCGCACCAGGTCGTCGTCGTTCATCATCAGGCCCGCCACCACCGGGAAGCGGCCCGCGTCCAGAGTCCCGTAGTAGGCATCAAGGGTCTTGGCGTCCTGCGCAAAGACGCGGCCCACGTGCCCGATGGCGCTCATGCCCAGGCCCACCAGGTCCAGGCCCGCGAGGGTCGAATAGCCCTGGAAGTTGCGCTGCAACAGGCCGTCGCGCCGCGCCTGGGCCAGCCCATCCTCCGCCAGCGCGAAGTGGTCCAGGCCGATGTACTCATAGCCCGCCTGGCTGAGCTTCTGCACCGCCAGCGACAGCAACTCCAGCCGCGCCGCGGCATCCGGTAACTCGGCCGGCGCGATCTGGCGCTGCGCCTTGAACTGCGCCGGCATGTGGGCATAGCCGTACACGGCGATGCGGCCCGGGCGGACCTTCACCATCGCGTCCAGGGTGGCGCCGAAGGTCTCCAGGGTCTGGCGCGGCAGGCCGTAGATGAGGTCCACCGCCACCGACTCGAAGCCGCAGGACTGGGCCGCGGCGATCACGTCCAGGCAGTGCTGCACGTCCTGGCGGCGGTTCACCGCCTCCTGAACCTGTGAATCCAGGTCCTGGATGCCGAAGCTCACGCGGTTGAAACCGAGTTGCGCCAAGGCCAGCACCCGTGCCGGCGTGACCGTGCGCGGATCCACCTCGATGGAAGCTTCGAGCCGGGGCGCGAAACTGAAGTGGGTCCGCAAGCCGTGCCAGAGCGCGTGCAGCTGGTCGTCGTTGCACTGGGTGGGCGTGCCGCCGCCCAAGTGCAGCTGGCGCACCAGCCGGTCGCGGTCGAACAGCGCCCCCTGCAGCGCCGCCTCGTGCAGCAGGCGCTGCAGGTAACGGGCCAGGTTGTCGGGATCGCGGCTGATGAGCCGGGTGCAGCCGCAGTAGAAACAGGGGCTGGCGCAGAACGGGAGGTGCAGGTACAGCGAGAGGTCGCGCGGGATGGGATCGGCGTTGCTGGCCGCCACCTCCCGCAGGTAGCGCTGCGGATCGAAAGGCGACTCGAACTGGCGCGCAGTGGGATAGGACGTATAGCGGGGCCCGAGACGGTCGTAACGCGATATGAGCGCGGCGTCGAAAGCTGGCGAGGTGGTGTGCATGGGCCAGGAGTCTGGCCCCCTTCCGGCAACCCAGCCATGACCCAGGTCAATGCGGTGCCCGGGAGGCAGCCCCATGCTGGCGATATCGCCAAGGGGTGTTGCCATGGGCTTGAGAGTGCGATTCCTGGGGGCCGCCGGCGAGGTGACCGGCTCCTGCCATCTCCTGGAAGGGAACGGCCGCCGCATCCTGCTGGACTGCGGCCTGTTCCAGGGCGGGGCCGAGAGCGAGTCCCGTAACCACCAGCCTTTCCCGTTCGATCCGGCCGCCATCGATGCGGTGGTCCTGAGCCATGCCCATCTGGACCACTGTGGCCGCCTGCCCCTCCTGGTGCGCCAGGGCTTCCGTGGGCCCATCTACACCCATGCCGCCACCCGCGACCTGGCCCGTATCCTGCTCCTGGACGCGGCTGAGCTCGCGCGCAAGGACGCCGAGACCGCGGAACGCAAGCACCGGCACCGGGACATGGCCTCGCCCTTGTTCGGTACCCAGGACGTGGAGCGTTGCCTGGGGCATTTCCGCGCACTCGGCTACGACCGGCACGCCGAGATCTCGTCCGGCATCAGCTGCCGGCTGCAGGACGCCGGCCATATCCTCGGCGCGGCCATCACCGAACTGTGGTTCGACGGTAGCGCGCCTTTCGAGCTGGTGTTCAGCGGCGACCTCGGCGGCCGCCAAGGCTTCATCATGCCACCGCCGGCGTCGATCCAGGACGCCGACTTCGTGATGCTGGAGAGCGCCTACGGGGACCGCCGCCACCGCAGCCCAGAGGCCACCGTGGCGGAGCTGGGCCAGATCATCGCCACGGCGCGAGCCGAGGGCGGCAACATCCTGATACCCGCCTTCTCGGTGGGCCGCACCCAGGAACTGCTCTATCTCCTGGCGCGGCATCACGATGACTGGGGCCTCAAGGACTGGGCCGTGTTCCTCGACAGCCCCATGGCCATCGAAGCCACGGCGGTCTACACGCGCCACGCCGGGTTGCTGACGCCCGACGCGGCGCAGCAGGTGCGAGCCACGGGGTTCTACGCGGCGGGCGTGCATTGCACCGCCAGCACCGCCGAGTCCATCGCCATCAACCGCATCAGCAGCGGCGCCATCATCATCGCCGGCAGCGGCATGTGCACGGGCGGCCGCATGCTCCATCACCTGCGGCAGCGGCTGCCGCACCGGCATACCCACTTGGTGTTCGCCGGCTATCAGGCCGCCGGCACGCTGGGACGCAGGCTGGTGGACGGCGCCCATGAGGTTCGTCTCTGGGGTGAGGAGGTACCGGTACAGGCCCAAGTGCACACCCTGGGCGGCCTTTCGGCTCATGCCGACCAGGAAGGCCTTTGCCGCTGGTATTCCGCCTTCCACGACCATCCCCAGGTGGCAGTGGTGCACGGCGAACCCCACGCCAGCACGGCGCTCGCCGCCGAGCTGCGCATGCGTTTCGGCTGCCCGGTCGCGGTGCCGGCCTATGGTGACAGCCTGGATCTCAGCTACCTGGTGGAGCGGCCGCAGCGGGAGGGACGGGCATGAGCGCGCATGGCCACGGCGCCGGCAAGTCGCCGCGCCGTCATGCGGTCGAGGTGCGGCTCGACAGCCTGAGGCAGTTCTTCAACTCCATGGATCCCTCGCCGTTCTATGAGAAGGACCTGGATCCGGACGCTGAGCAGTTCATCGTGAGCTGGGCCGAGGAGTTCCCGCTCGCGGACCACGTGAGCCTGGTATTGCACGTCGACGTACCGGACCCGGTCGGGGAGGAGCCGCGGGTCGAACAGGCGGTCCACAGCCACTTCCACAACCAGGCCCGGCTCGAACGCCTGGAGTTGCGTAAGCTGATGCGGATCGGGTCACGCAGTCTCGCCATCGGCCTGGCTGCGCTTGGGGCGACCTTGCTCCTGAGCGAGACCGTCGGGCACCGAGACGACGCCCTCAGCGATGTCCTGCGGCAGAGTCTCATCATCGGCGGATGGGTCGCCATGTGGCAACCGATGCAGATCTACCTATACGGTTGGTGGCCGCTGCTGCGGCGCCGTCGCATCTACGAGAAGCTGGCGCGCATGCCGGTGCACATCAGAAGCGGGCGGAAGCCGGATACGGTTCACCCCGCAGCCAGCCGGTGATCATCCGCGCCACCACCGGATTGAAGAAGTAGCCGTAGCAGCGATGTGGGTTGGGACCGTCAGCGGTGCGGAACGAGGTGTGCACTCCGTGAGTATGGTCGGTGATATCGCGGACCAAGCCGAGATCGAGCATCTCGTGGAAGTCATTGTGCACCCGCCGGTCGAGCGCAGTGAGGTCGCCCTCTGCCGAGACGTTGGTCCAGTGGCGGACGTTCCCAGGATAACGGCGCAGGCCGCGCTCACCGTGCCCGCGCAAGCGGCGCTGCACATAGAACATCCCGAGCGGGCTGCCCAAGGTCAGCAGCTGGTCCACACGCCAGGGCTCTGCGTCCTGCCAGGTGAGCTCCCAAAGCACGTCGTAGGCGATCACGGAGCCCAGGCTATGGCCCACCAGCATCACCTCGGCGCCCGACTCGAACAGCGGCCGCAGCATGGATTTCACGTGCCGGCGGACACGGGTCGCGACGCCATCCTCATCCTCGAAGTAGCGGCGGGTCTCCTCGATGGTCTGGCGCGCATCGGCATCGGCCGCCAGCCGCGTCAGCCAGGGCATGAGGTCGCCGAGCGTGTAAGTGAGCCATCGCAGCCGCGTCCGCCAGGGTCCGAGACGGGGAACCGGCGGAGCCACCTCCATCAACATGCTGGCGACCCAGGGCAGATCGAGGCCGATGTCGGCGCTGGCGCCGTAGTACAGCTCGTTCCAGCCGGCGATATGGAAGCGGGTCCCCAGCGCCGCGAGATCCGGCGCCGTCGCGCCGTCCGGACCGCGTGCGCCGGCACTCAGGCAGCGCCACAGTACTTCGTGATGCACGGTCACCGGTGGCTTCGGATTCTTGCCAGGGATGAACAGTACATGGCGCTCGGCCACGCTCATGTGGCGGCGTACCATGAACCGAGGACCTCAGCATGACCGGGCTGCGACCCACTGTCCTGATCGCCGGACACGGCCAGATGGGCCAAGCCTTCGAGGCGCTGTTGCGGGGGCGCGCCACGATCGAACTTTGGGAGGTGGCGCCGGGCCGCACCGCGCTCGCCGCCGCGGAGCATGCGGCAGCCGCACGAGCGGAGTTCGTCTTCCTGTGCGTGCCGACCCAGGCTCTCGCTCCAGTCTTGGCGCCGCTCAGCCCAGCGTTGCCCGCCGCGACCGCGACCATCAGCATCGCGAAGGGCCTGGATGACACCGGGCTTTGCGCCGCCGGCATCCTCCAGCGGGCTTGCGGCTCGCGGCCTTGGGGCGTGCTTGGCGGTCCCATGATCGCCAACGAGATCATCGCGGGTAAAGCCGCCTTCGCCGAACTTGGCAGCCATGATGAGACATTGCCGGGCCGCGTCCAGGCTCTCTTCCCGCAGGACCGTCTCAAGCTCACCGGCACACCGAATCCCCAGGCGGTGTCCTGGTGCGGCGTGCTCAAGAACATCTACGCGCCGCTGTTGGGGATCTCGGATGGCTTGGGCTGGGGTGACAACACGCGCGGCCACATCATCATGGCCGCCGTGGACGAGATGCAGGCGATCGTCCGGGAACTGACGGGAGACGCTGCCTGGGCTTACGGCGATGCCGGGCTGGCCGATCTCATCGCCACGGTGACCAGCCCCAGTTCCCATCACTACGCGCTCGGCCGTCGAGTGGCCGGCGGCGATTATGGCAACCTCGAATGTGAGGGCGTGCATAGCCTGCAGGCGCTCGCAGCCGGCGGCCGTCTCGACGCCGGCAAGTACAAGCTCTATGGAGTGGCCAAGTCGGTCCTGATGGAGCCATATAAGCGGCCGGGGCAGGCGCTGCATGACTGGCTGACGACCGTCAACTGACGGCAAGTCGTTTGGCTTGCCTTTCGTGTCTTTCCTGGCAATCACGGCAACGCTTCGCGGTGGGATAGGCCTCGAGGCGCCGGTGCCCGATGGCGCTACCGCAGTCGCAGCATATGCCGTAGGTCCCCGCGGCGATGCGCGCCAAGGCCAGCTCGATGTCGGCCAGCTCGGCTTCTTCGCGTTCCAGATCCGCCGCGCGTACCTCATCGACAGCCTGCGTCGAAGCCTGGTCTTTGGTGTCATGGACTTCGGCCTCGGCGATCGCGGCGCCGTCATCTGGCGCCACGGCCGTCCGCCGCTTTAGCACGGCCGCGCGAGCCTCTAGCCGCTGGCGAAAGCCGGCAAGCTGATCTCTTTCCAAGCTCGATACCAACATGGTTGCGTTCCCCGATGCTTACTGATGGTGGCAATTGCAGCATCCCCGACCTGGCCGCCGCATTGACCCAGGTCAGGAAGCATCCATCGGGGGGACTAGGCAACCTCAAATAACGACGACCGGCCCTCCGGAGACGCCGTGGATGCCGACAGCCCTGCATCCCTGGCTTGACCTAGGTCAGTGCCGTCTCCGGGCCGCCGACACATAGTGCCGTCACCGACCGACTCCGGCAGAAAAAGGGGCATCTATGTCCGCACGACCCGATTATCTGGTGTTGGTGCCGCCCAGCCTGGAACGCACGGCCGCGCTGTTCCGGGCCATGGCACTGGCCAAGCAGAGCGGCGCCCGGCTCATGCTCGCCTTGTTCGAGCATGACGCCACCCTCGCCAAGTTGCAGACCCGGGGCTTCGACCTCCCCGCCTATCTCGATGGGCGGCGTCATGAACTCGAGCAGTTCGCCTCGCACCTGCGTCGCGAGGGGTTCACGGTCGAGGCTTCGCTCCACTGGGGGACTCCGACGACCAAATACATACTCGCCGAAGTGGAGAGACTGGCGCCGGAACTGGTCATCAAAGACGTGCATGTGGAGCCCTTGGTGCGGCGCCTGCTGTTGACCGGTCAGGATTTCGAGCTGCTGCGGCGTTGTCCAGCGCCGCTCATGCTGGTCAGGTCCGGCAGCCACAACCTGCCCACCCAGATGCTGGCCGCCGTGGATCCGCTGAACGAGCACCTTCGGCCGGACGGGCTGAACGCACGGATACTGGAGGCCGCCGAGAAATACGGCATGTTGTGCGGCGCCACGGTGGATGTGGTCAACGTGCTCGAACCCGTGCCGCTCAAGGCGGGATCCGCCTACGGCTTCCTCATCGAGGAATACCGCAGGGAACACGAGCAGGCGCTGCGGCAGCTGGGTGCCGAATACGGCGTCGAAGAGCGTCACCTCTACATGCTCGCCGGATTCGCCGTGGACGTGCTGGCTGACTTCGCTCTCACCCGCAAGGTCGACCTCATCCTCATGGGCACCGTCTCGCGCAGTTGGACGGAACGCCTGGAGATGGGCAGCGTGGCAGAGAAACTGTTCCGCCACCTGGACTGCGACGTGCTCGCGGTCAAGTCCGATGTGTCTGCTTGACCTAGGTCAGTGCCCCGGCGGACCGCTGGCTCCTAAGCTGGCCTCCTGACCTCCAAACCGGACGCCGCCATGGAAAGCGCCAATCTCATGTTCACCTCCGGGCGTATCGGCAAGATGGCGCTCAAGAACCGCGTGCTGATGGCGCCCATGGTGCGCAACTACGCCGACGCGCAGGGCCGGATGACGCCCCGCTACCTCGCGCATCTCGGGCGCATCGCCCAGGGAGGCGTGGGTGGCTTGATCCTGGAAGCCAGCTTCGTCAGCCCGGAGGGGCGCGGCTTCCGCCACCAACTCGGCCTGCACAGCGACGCGGTGATCCCCGGTCTCAACGAGGCCGCCGCGACCGTGCATGCCCATGGCGCTCGGCTCGGCATCCAGCTGTTCCATGCCGGCCGCCAGACCACTACGGCGGTCTGCGGCGAGCAGCCGGTGGCGCCATCGGAGATCCCCTGCCCTCTGCTCGGGGAACTGCCGCGCGGCCTCGACCGCATGGAGATCCATGCCCTGGTGCGGGCCTTCGGCAACGCCGCGCGCCGCGCCAAGGCGGCAGGCCTGGACTTCGTGGAGATCCACGCCGCCCACGGCTATCTCATCACCCAGTTCCTCTCGCCGTTCAGCAACCGGCGCCCGGATGCCTACGGCGGCACCACCGAGAACCGCCGGCGCTTCCTCGCCGAGATCATCGGGGCGGTACGCAAGGAGGTGGGCGAAGACTTCCCCATCAGCGTGCGCATCTCGGCGGACGAGATGGTGCCGGACGGCATGCTGCCCGCGGACGCGGAAGACCTCGCCATCTGGCTGGAGGAACGCGGCGTGGATGCGGTGCACGTCTCCGCCGGCAACTACGCCTCCTACGCGCGCGGCCAGATGATCCCGCCCATGGCGGTCGCCGATGGTCCGCTGGTGAAATACGCATCGCTGCTGAAGCAGGCGGTCTCGATACCGGTCATCGCGGTGGGCAAGCTGCACTCGCCGGCACTGGCGGAAGCCACCCTGCGCAACGGCCAAGCCGACTTCGTGGCCCTCGGCCGCGAGCTGCTGGCTGACCCGGATTGGCCGCGCAAGGCTGAGCTCGGCCTGGACCAGGAGATCCACACGTGCATCGCCTGCAACCAGGGCTGCATCAGCCGCCTGTTCGAACAGCGTGATGTGTGGTGCACGGTCAACGCGGTGTGCGGCCGCGAACGGGAATTTAGCGTCGTCCCCAACACCGGCGCACGCCGCAAGGTGCTGGTGGCCGGCGGCGGTCCCGCCGGGATGGCGGCGGCAGCCATGGCCGCCCAGGCGGGATTCCAGGTAATCCTGTGCGAGGCCGGAGATTCTCTAGGCGGCCAACTGCCGGCGGCCGGCGCTGCGCCGCATCGTCCCGGCTGGCTGGAACTGCTGCGCAACCAGCGCCACCAGCTAAAGCTGCTGGGTGTGGAGGTGCGTCTCGGCTCCAAGGTGGACCGACAGCTGGTGCTGCAGGAACGGCCGTTCGGGCTCATCGTGGCGACTGGCGCCAAGCCCATACGGCCGGATATCCCGGGCATCGGCCAGTTCAACGTGGTCACCGCCTACGACCTGCTGGAAGGCCGCGCCAAGGCGCAGGGCAGCGTGCTGGTGGTGGGCGGCGGCTGCGCCGGCGCCCAGACCGCGGAGTTCCTGGCGGAACAGGGTCATGCGGTGACCATCGCCGAGGCGGAAGGCGACATCGCGGCGGACGCGCCGCTGGACGAGCGTACTTTGCTGCTCGGCCGGCTTAGACGTCTGGGCGTGCAGATCATGACCCATACCCGTCTGCTCAGTATCGGGCTCGATGCCATCAACTTGCAGTGCGGCGAGGATATCTTCGGCTTCACCGCCGACAGCGTGGTGCTGTGCCTGGGCTCACGGCCCGTGAATGTCCTGGAGAAGGAGCTGCATGGACTGGTGCCGCATGTCGTCGCCGTGGGCGACGCGGTGCGGGCGCGGCGGGTCACGGACGCCGTGCACGACGGTGCGTTCGCGGCACTGGTGCTGTCGCGCGCCGCGGTGTCGCTGGAGCGCAAGCCCGCCAGCGCGTCCGGTTGACCTGGGTCAATGCAGCGGCGGCCGGGCGCCCATAGATTGGAGCACATCAGGCCGCAACGGCCGTCTAGAGAGGAACAGCGAACATGAACATCGTCACACATAATCACTCCCGCAACCTGTGGCGGGACCTGTCGGGCCAGATGGATCGCTTCCTTAACGATCCCTTCGGCGCAGTCTATCCGGGAGACCTGCAGTTCTCCGCGGACGGCTGGCTGCCCGCAGTGGACATCAAGGAAGAAGCCGACCGCTTCGTGGTGCGCGCCGACGTACCGGGCGTCGATGCCAAGGACATCGACGTCAGTGTGGAGGACGGCCTGCTGAGCATCGCCGGCAAGCGCGAATCCGAGGTCAAGGACGAGAAGGACGGCTATTGCCGTGTCGAACGTTCCTACGGCGAGTTCCGCCGGCAGTTCAGCCTGCCGGCGACTGCCGATGCGAACAAAGTCACGGCCAAGAGCGACAAGGGCGTATTGGAGGTCATCATCGGCAAGTCCGAGGTGCACAAGCCCAAGCGCATCACTGTCAAGCCCTCCTGACGTCCCGGCGTGCACGGTTCCCCCTTAACCGTGCACGCCGCCCTATCCCGGAGCCCGTCATGAAGCGACCCGCCGAGCAGCAGTTCACCCTCACCTGTCCGGAGTGCTCGGCCGAGGGCCACTTTGCGGCGGCAGTGCTGGTGCCGGGGCGGAAGCTCCCCTGCCCGCACTGCGGCATCGAGCTGACGGTGTCCCATGACCGGGACACGCCGGACGGTCCACCGGTGTGGCGCCTGGAACCCCCTGAACCAGAACAACCCCGCAGCCGGGAGGCATGAGCATGCGCAGACCCGTGCTGATCGTAGTGGGCGACAAGGCCCGCGCCCGCCTCTTCGACAACGCCACCGAGGATGATTCCTTGCGCGAGATCGAGGACTTGTTCAATGCGGATCTCGGCCACCACGAACGAGACGCCGGTACTGACCGTCCTGGTCGCGGCGTGAGCGCCGCGCGCGGTCGCCGTACCGCGCTGGGAGACGACTATGCGCGGCGGCGTGTGCTGGCAGCGCGCTTCGCCAAGGCCGTCGCGGACCGGGTGCGTGAGCACATCCACCTGCGCAAGTATGCCCGCCTCTTCCTGGTGGCGGGGCCGGAGTTCAGCGGCCTGCTGCGCCCTTGCCTGGTCTCGCGTTCTGCCCAGCCGCCCGTGACCCGGGTGGTCAAGGATCTGACGCGGCACAGCCTCGCGGACATCCGCAGACACCTGTCGCAGCAACTGCGCTGAAGGAGTTCCCATGCGCCATCCGACGTCTTCCTTAGTCACTTACCTCGCGCTGAGCATGATGCCGCTGTTGCTGGTGGTCGGGTGTTCCAGCGCGCCTCAGCCGACTCCCGAGGAGCGGGTCACCGCGCTCAAGGCGCAGGTGGACGACCTGGACCGGCAGCTGCTGGTGATCCACGAGACCACCGGCGCCGAACAACAGGCTGTGATGCGCCAATATTGGGACATGCTGCAGAGGCAACTTCGCTACGTGCGCAACCTTCCCGGCGTCGAGGCCCGCGGCTGCGAAGACTGGACCATGCAGGATCCCCTCGTCATCGGGGGGTTTGCGGGCAGCCGCCCCTGCCCGAGCCTGCATGACGATGGGCCTGCCGGCGGCTTGCCGTTCCCGGACCAGCTCTCGCCGATGCTGTTCCAGCTGATGATGCATCAGGAGCTGAATGTGCTCACCGCACAGGTCGATGCCATCGCCGCCGAACCTACCCAGAAGGTGCGGCTGGACTTGATCCGCCAGCACTACGAGACCCGCTATCGCGACCTGCAGACCGTGTTGGGACGCGACTGGATGTGGACGCTGCGCAAGCAGTCCGAGTTGCCGGACCCGGACAGCATGGGCGCCACGCTGTTCACGCAGTATTGCGGCCAGTGCCACAACCCTCCGCCGCCGAAGCTCAATACCCCGGCGCAATGGGGTTACGTCACGGAGCGCATGTCACACATCATCGAGCAGCAGGCCCACAGCGGCGAGGCCGGGGTGAACCTGCCGTCGGCGGACGAGTTCCAGTTGATCGCCCAATACCTGATGACGCACGGCTACCGCCCCACGCCCTCAGAGTGACACGTAGAGGAAGGACGCGCCTGCCAGCGCTGCCAGCCATGCGCAGGCCGCCGCGACACTGCGGTTGCGGGCCAGGCCGGCCGCCAACCCGGCCTTGAGCAGGTTGTTGCTGGCGGCGGCGATGACCACCACGTCCACTGCGTCGTGCAGGCTGATGGCGAGGTGCCCGGACAGCACCGAGAGCACGAAGGGATCGATCTCGGTGAAACCGATGCCGAACGCCAACAGCCGCAGGCCGGCACCGCTGTAATGTCCGGACACGTAAGCCGTGGCCGTGGCGAACGTCACGAACAGCGCCGCGAACAGCAGCGCCACCTGGAACTCCAGCGGATGCCGCTCTTCCGGCGCCGCGGGCGCCCGCGGCGTCCCGGGCCGCAGGCGCAGCAGCAGGAGCGCGGCCGCGACGGATGCCAAAGCCGCCACCATGAACGGCGCGGTCAGCCTCTGCAGGGACGCCGGCGCCAGCACGGCCGCCAAGGTGAGCAAACGCACGTACATCATGGCGGTGGCCAGCATCAGCGCGGGCGAGGTCGAAGTGTCCGGCGCGTCGCGCGCCTCGTGGGCGAGCACTACGGTGGTGGCGGTGCTGGAATACAGGCCGCCGAGCAGGCCGGCCGCCAGCGTCCCGCGTGATCTGAGCACGTAGGTCTGGAGCACATAGCTGAGGTAAGAGATCCCGGACACCGCGACCACCGCGAACCAGGTCTGGCGGAAGGTGACCGGCACGAAGTCGGCGATCTGCCGGTCTGGCAACAGCGGCAGTACGATGCCGGCCATGATCACGAACTTGGCGACGGTGGCGATCTCCTGCCCCGATACCACGTCGGCGAAGCTGCGGATCCGCGGCTTGGCGTTCAACAGGAAGATGACGAACGCCGCGTACGCGGCAGCGAACCATGGCGCCGCCGTCATCGCCAGCAGGCCCAGTACGTAGGTAAGCAGTGCCACCAGCGGCGCGATGAGGGAAGCACTGCCTTGCTGCAGACGTTGCCGGTAATACAGCGCCAGCCACAGCGCCAGGATCACGAACCCCAGGCAGAACAACAGGCGCGATGCATCGAGGGCCGCGAACAGGAAGCCGGCCGTGCCGATGAGGGTGAGTGTCCGCGCCGTGCCGAAACCCAGGCCCTCACCTTCGCTGCGCCGATAGTTGTGGAATTCCAGGCCCAGCAGGAACGACAGGCACACCGCCATCGCCGCCCGCCAGAGGAAAGCTGCATCCAGTGCCTGGAGACTGGCGTCCATCTAACCTCCCGCCATGGCGCGCACGCCCTCGGCCAGCATCGGCGCGAGGTCGATGCGGGACTCGGGCTGGGGCACGCTGTTGGTGACGGCGAGCTGCGCGATGCCGGCCGACTTCAGCAGCGTACGCGCATCGCCGGCGAACAGGCCGTGCACGGCCACACAGTGGACGGCGTCGAATCCACTGCCCTTCAAGGCTGCGGCGGCGGCAGCCAGGGTGCGGCCGCTGGAGATGATGTCGTCCACCAGGACGGCGGTACGCCCCCCAGCCTCCACGCCCTCGGGCAGGGTGACCCGTACGTCGAGGTCACCAAGGCGCTGCTTCTGGAGGTTGAACCAGGGTGCGCCGATCCGCTGCGCGGCGGCGGAGACCCACTGGGCGCTCTCGCC
>Ga0070714_100003056_pt1 | contig 12417 bp, 12 predicted proteins | sample LARL83metaG_FD_65450 | JGI IMG/M metagenome (GOLD analysis project Ga0070714, IMG submission 65450) | Corn, switchgrass and miscanthus rhizosphere microbial communities from Kellogg Biological Station, Michigan, USA - LAR L8-3 metaG | ecosystem: Host-associated > Plants > Roots > Rhizosphere ... | reverse complement strand
TCGATGCCCGAGCGCTTGGGCATCCGGACGTCCATCAAGATGACGTCGGGCACCGTGGTCGCGGCCAGCTCGGTGGCGGCCACGCCGTCGCCGGCCTCGCCGACGACCTCGATGTCCTCCTCGACGGCCAGGAGCATGGTCAGGCCACGGCGGAACAGCTCCTGGTCGTCGACCACGACGACCCGGACGGGCTCACCACCGGTCTTCGGGCGCTGCTGCTGAGGGACTGCCACGGGAGAATCATGACACGCCCCTGCGCGGAAGCGGTCAAGAATCTTGGCGGATCAGCGCACGTCGAGCGTGATCAGCCCGTAGTCGTAGCCGCGCCGGCGGTAGACGACGGCGGGCCGTTCGCTCTCCTTGTCGACGAACAAGAAGAAGTCGTGCCCGACGAGCTCCATCTCGTACAGCGCCTGGTCCAAGGACATCGGGCTCGCCTGGTGGGTCTTCTCGCGGACCACCAGGGGGCCGTCGCCCATGACCGTGATCGGCCCCACTTGGCGCGCGGCATCGGCCGGCTCGGCGCCGTTCGGGCTCTCGTGCTCGATCGCCGCGTCGGCGGCGGCGAGGGCCTGACCCACCGAGACCGGCGTCCTCCTGCCGCGGTGCACCCGGCGCCGGTCGGCGGCCCGGCGCATCTGCCCGGCCATCTTGTCCACGGCGCGGTCCAGGGCGGCCACCTTGTCGCCGGCGGACGCCTCGGCGCGAGCCACCGGTCCCTTGGAGAACACCGTCAGCTGGACGCGGACGGCATGGTCGTGCAGTCGTGGGTTGCGCTCGGCGTCGACCTCAGCCTCGACGCGAAGCACCTTATGGTCGTGTTTCTCCAGCCGCGCGCACTTCTCCTCGACCAGCTCGCGAAACCGGTCCGACACCGCGCAGTGACGAGCCTTGACCACAACATCCACGACTACCTCCCGGGGTCTGGGTGCAAAGGGTGCAAACAAGATGGAGGTCCGTCCGGCCGACCTGGTCTTCGACCCCACAACCGCCTGCTGAGGTGCTCGCAGCTCGTCTGCCCTCTCGGGCGCCACTACTGACCTTCTCCCCCGGTCCCGTCGTGTCTGACGACGGGTGGGAGGCAGGACTTACCTCTAAGCCGCACCGTGATCGACGACTCCCTTGGACGGGATCCACGGAGGAGGACCCCCCGTGTGTCGTCTTACGTGGACCGCTTCGCCTGCGACTGGCATCGGCTAGCCGACGTGGCCCCGGACTCGCCGGGGACCAGTCGACGCAACCACGGACCCGGACGGACTCCATGCCTACGACGCTAGCCGCCCGACCCCGAAATGGGTAGTGATCCACCCGAATCGTCGTGTTCTTCCTGTGGACCACTGGCCTCGGGGACCGGCAGCTTCTTCCGCGTCGCCGCGATGGTGGCGATGGCCCGGACCGGCACGCCGCCCTGCTCCAGGGCACGCTGGGCCTCCCGGGCGGTCGACCCGGTGGTCAGCACGTCGTCGACGACGACCACGCCGCGGCCGCCGGCGCGCGCCGACAGCGCCGGACCGGGCCGGCAGCGCAGCGCCCCGGCCAGGTTCGCGGCGCGCGCCCCGGCGTGCAGCCCGGCCTGGTCGGTGGTTGCCGCGGCGACCACCAGCAGTCGTCCCACCTGGACCCGGAGTCCCCACCGCCGCAGCACGGTGGCCGCCCGCCGGCTGATCCGCAGCATCGGGTCGTGCCCGCGGCGGCGCACCACGCTCCCCCGGGAGGGCACCGGCACCAGCAGCCACCCGTCGGCTCGGAACGGCTGGTGCGTCACGAGATCGGCGACCACGTGTGCCAGCACGTCACCGAGCGGTCGGGCCAAGGCGAACTGCGCCTGCTCCTTGTGGGCGTTCACCAACACCTTCAGCAGCCCGTCGTACTCCCCTGCCGCCCAGGGCGGGCAGAGTCCGGCCGGGCAGGGCGTCGGCCAGGCGACGTGCCCGCTGCGTGGCAGCAACCGTCGGCAGGACGGGCAGAGCAGCCGACCCGGACGGCCGCACCCGACGCACGTCGACCCGAGCACCAGGTCCAGCACCGCGTCGCGCATGGAACCAGGGTGGCCCCCACCGTCCCGCGCGGCCACCGGCGCCGGGCAGGCTGTGGACGGTCAGCCGACGAACGTCGGGGAGACCAGCCCGGGCGGGATGCCCGCGTCGGTCCAGCGGCCGCTCGCGTCGAACGCGAACAGCTGCCGGGTCGGGGTCTCGACGTACAGCGGTGCGCCGGGGGCCGCCGAGGTCACCACGCGGTTCGCCCTGCCCGGGAACAGCTGCACGCTGTTGGACGACTCCACGAAGCCGGAAGACCCGTCCACCCGGCTGAGGAACACCTCGCACACACTGCGTCCGGTGGCAGCCAGCACCGCCACCGTGGTCGGGGAGAACCAGGCCAGGTCGCGGATGTGTCGCACCGGGCCGGTCGCGACCGCCACCTCGTGCGCCTGGCCCACGGAGACCACCGCGCCGCTGTGGTCGCGGCGCACGCGGGCGAGCACCATCCGGTCGCCGCGGGAGCCGGGCGGCCCGTCGACCACCGCCACCAGCCTGGTGCCGTCGCGCGACAGTGCGAAGGCGGTGACGTCGAGGCCACTGACGCCCGGCACCTGGACCCGGGTCGGCTTCCCGTCGCGGAGCACGGTGACCACCGCACCGGCCGCGGTCCGGTCGACCAACCACAGCTGCCCGTAGAGGTCCCAGGCCGGCTTGAGCAGGTCGGTCCCGCCCGAGTACGCCGGCGCGAGGGTGCCCGAAGAGGCCGTACCGCCCGGTCCGGGCCCGACCCGGGCCACCAGCACCGAGCCGCCGTCCTCGGTGACGCCGGCGACGCGCTCGGCGGCCAGGTCAACGGCGATGGAGCGAACCTTCGGGGCGCCGGCCGGGAACACGTCCGGCACCCGGTGCTCCGTGCCGTTGACCACGCTGTCCACATGGCCGTCGCGCAGCCCGAAGAGCTCGTGAGAGGCCCAGGAGACGGCCGGGTCGAACTGCGACCACACATCGACGCTGGGCTCCACACCCTGACCGGGCACGTCGACCGGGGACCCGTTGACCTGGATCTTCATCCGGTCGATGCCCGACACCTGTGCCAGCGTCCAGCCGAGCTGCGCGAGCGCGAGCTGCCGCTCGTCGGCGCCGAGCGTGAGCATCGGCGCGCTGAGCGACACCGTCGCCACGCCCTGGCGGGACACCGGGACCGACAGGTCGTCGAGCCGGGTCCGGGGCGGGATGAAGCTGCGCACGACGCCCTGCTGCTGCTTCGCCGGCCCGTGCAGCAGCCCCTTGACCAGCAACGTGGGCGCCTGGTCGCCGACCGGCAGGTAGACCGGCTCGGGCACCAGCACCTGCGCGGACTCGTCGAAGAAGTACAGGTTGAACTGCTGGAAGCGTTGCTCGAAGTGCGACTGCGGGATCACCAGCACGTCGGGCGGGTTGCTGATCCGCCACTGGCCGTGCACCTTGACCAGCCGTAGGTGGAACGCGAGCCGGCCCCCGCGCGGGGTCTCGCCGAGCCAACGGCCGCCCGCGTCCAGCCGGGCGGTGTCGGTCAGGTGCACGGTGACCGCGCCGGTGCCGGCCGTGTAGCGCGGCTGACCGCCGCCGTAGATCACCGTGCCGGCGTCCGGCGACCAGCTGGCTCGGCCTTCCGGGGTGAGGAACTGCCGGGCCACCGATGTGGTTTGCGGGGTGGCCTGCATCGCCAGCAGGAAGCCGCTGACGATGTCCAGCGGAGTGGCGTTGGGCCGCGGACCCAGCGGGTTGAAGTCGTACGGCGCCTCCTCGGTGCCGGCCACGGTCGGCCCCGCCTGCACCGGCCCCGAGGTGGGCAGGTTGACGCACCCGCTGACCAGAAGGGCGAGCACCGCGAGCAGCGCGGCCCGGACTGCCCGCGCGGGGACCGGGTTGCGGCGCGGCGTCACGAGGTTCCCGCCCTGTCGTCGCGCTGCGCGGCCGGCAGCGCTGGCGTGCCGTCTTCGGGAGCCAGCGGCAGCGGGCTCACGTCGAACGGCTCGCCGGCCCGGCGCGGCAGCGTCAGCCGGAAGTGCGCGCCGTTGCCCCGCTCGCCCCAGGCCTGCAACCAGCCGCCGTGCAACCGGGCGTCCTCCAGGGAGATGGCCAGGCCCAGACCGGTGCCGCCGGTGGTCCTGGCCCGGGCCGGGTCGGCGCGCCAGAACCGGTTGAACACCATGGCCGCCTCGCCCGGCCCGAGACCCACGCCGTGGTCTCGCACCGTCAGGGCGGTGGCCTGGGCGTTCGCGGCCACCGTCACCACCACCCCGCGCTCGTCGGCGTAGTCGATCGCGTTGCTGATCAGGTTGCGCACGATCCGCTCCACGCGGCGTACATCCACCTCGACGAGACACGGGTAGCCGGGATCGCGGACCAGTACCGCGACACCGCGGCGGTCGGCGAGCGTCGCCGTGGACTCCACCACTCGGTGCGCCACGTCGACGAGGTTGACGTGCTCCAGGTCGAGCACCGCCGCTCCTGCGTCGAACCGGCTGATCTCGAGCAGATCGGTGAGCAGCAGCTCGAAGCGGTCCAGCTCGGCCTGCAGCAGCTCGGCGGCGCGCGCGGTCACCGGGTCGAAGTCGGACCGGGCGTCGTGCAGCACGTCACCGGCCATCCGCACCGTGGTGAGCGGTGTGCGCAGCTCGTGCGACACGTCGGAGACGAACCGGCGCTGCACGCGCGAGAGCTCCTCGAGCTGCCTGATCTGGGTCTGCAGGCTTTCGGCCATCTGGTTGAAGGAGTATCCGAGCCGAGCGATGTCGTCGTGCCCGCGCACGTGCATCCGTTCCTCCAGCCGTCCCGAGGCCAACCGCTCGGCCACCCGTCGGGCCAGTCGCACCGGGGTGACCACCTGCCGGGTGACCAGCCACGTGACCGCGCCCAGCAGCACCAGCAGCAGCACCCCCGCCGTGACCAGCGCCTGCCTCACCAGGGACAGCGTCTTCTGCTCCTGCGACATCGGGAACAGGTAGTACAGCGTGTAGGTCCCGCCGTCGGCGGGCAGGGTGAGCTCGGAGCCGACCACCACCGCAGGCACCGGCCGCCGCCCCACGCCCGACTCGTAGCGCAGCCGGGTGAACGTCCAGGCCACGCCCTCCCGGTGCTCGATCGCCACCCTGAGCCGGTCCGGCACGCTGCTCGGGTCGAGCCCCGCGGTCTTGCGCGTGCCGCTACCGGTCGTCGAGCCCGTGGTGGTGCCGGCCACGGGTCCGGTCAGCACCACGTCGTACCCCTGCACGAGACCGCGGGACACGATGCTGGCGGCCAGCTGGGACAGCTGGGTGCTGGCGTCGAAGTCGGTGCCGCTGGCGGCGGACAGCTTCTGCTGGGCGTCGCTGGTGCCGTGCGCCGCCTCGGCGAGGGAGGACTCGACCTTGCTGTCGACGAGCCCGGTGGTGATCTGGCGCATCAGCAGCCAGCCCACCAGGGTGACCACGACCGCGCACAGCAACAGCGTGCTGAGCACCACGCGGGCCTGGATGGACCGGCGCCACGAGGTTGCGACCCGGCGCACCGGTCCCGGTTTCCCCACGGTGCTCGCCTAGGACCTGCCGGCCTTGTAGCCGACCCCTCGCACGGTGACCACGATCTGCGGGTTCTCGGGGTCGTGCTCGATCTTCGACCGGAGCCGTTGCACGTGCACGTTGACCAGCCGGGTGTCCGCGGCGTGCCGGTAACCCCAGACCTGCTCCAGCAGCACCTCGCGGGTGAACACCTGCCAGGGCTTGCGGGCCAGGCAGACCAGCAGGTCGAACTCCAACGGGGTCAGGGAGATGTGCCGCTGGCCGCGCCGGACGATGTGCCCGGCCACGTCGATCTCCAGGTCGCCGATGGTGAGGTTCTCCTGCTGCGGCTGGTCGAACCGACGCACCCGCGCCCGGATCCGGGCCACCAGCTCCTTGGGCTTGAAGGGCTTGACGACGTAGTCGTCGGCGCCGGACTCCAGACCCACCACCACGTCCACCGTGTCACTGCGCGCGGTCAGCATCACGATCGGCGTGCCGGACTCCGACCTGATCTCCCGGCACACGTCGATGCCGTCCTTGCCGGGCAGCATCAGGTCGAGCAGCACCACGTCCGGACGGTAGTCCCGGAAGTCGGCCAGGGCCCGGTCCCCGGTCGGGCTGACCCGGGAGTCGAACCCCTCGTTGCGGAGCACGAGGGTGAGCATCTCCGCCAGGGCCGCGTCGTCGTCGACGACGAGGACCTTGACGCACCCCGCCGCTTCGCTGCTCGCCATCAGTACCTGTAGTGGTCCGGTTTGAACGGCCCCTCCGGCGGCACGCCGAGGTAGGCGGCCTGCTCGTCGCTGAGCTCGGTGAGCTTCGCGCCCAGGGCCGGCAGGTGCAGCCTGGCCACCTCCTCGTCGAGGTGCTTGGGCAGCGTGTAGACGCCGACTGGGTACTCGTCGGTCTTGGTGAACAGCTCGATCTGGGCCAGCACCTGGTTGGTGAACGAGTTCGACATCACGAACGACGGGTGTCCGGTCGCGTTGCCGAGGTTCAGCAGCCGCCCCTCGGACAAGACGATGACCGACCGGCCGTGGGGGAAGGTCCACACGTCCACCTGCGGCTTGATGGTGGTGCGCTCGACGCCCGGGAAGCTCTCCAGGCCGGCCATGTCGATCTCGTTGTCGAAGTGGCCGATGTTGCCGATGATCGCCTGGTGCTTCATCCGGCTCATCTGGTCGACGGTCACCACGTCACGGTTGCCGGTCGCGGTGATCACGATGTCGGCGACGGGCAGCACGTCCTCGAGGGTGCTGACCTGGTAGCCGTCCATGGCCGCCTGCAGCGCGCAGATCGGGTCGATCTCGGTGATGATCACGCGGGCGCCCTGGCCGCGCAGCGACTCCGCGCAGCCCTTGCCGACGTCGCCGTAGCCGCACACGACGGCCACCTTGCCGCCGATCAGCACGTCGGTGGCCCGGTTGATGCCGTCGATGAGCGAGTGGCGGCAGCCGTAGCGGTTGTCGAACTTGCTCTTGGTCACCGAGTCGTTGACGTTGATGGCCGGGAACAGCAGGGAGCCCTCGCGCATCCGGTCGTAGAGCCGGTGCACCCCAGTGGTGGTCTCCTCGGTCACGCCCTTGATGTGGTTGGCGATCGAGGTCCACAGCGTGGCGTCCTCGGCCAACGTGTCGTTGAGCACCTGGAAGACGACCCGCTGCTCGGCGCTGGCCGCCGAGTCGACCGAGGGTGCCTGACCCTCCTTCTCTGACTGGACACCCAGGTGCACCAGCAGGGTCGCGTCGCCGCCGTCGTCGAGGATCATGTTGGCGCTGCGCTTCTCACCGTCCGCGCCGTCCGGCCAGCGCAGGATCTGCTGGGTGCACCACCAGTACTCCTCAAGGGTCTCGCCCTTCCAGGCGAACACCGGGATCCCGCGAGGGTCGTCCGGGGTGCCGTCCGGGCCGACGGCCACGGCCGCCGCGGCGTGGTCCTGGGTGGAGAAGATGTTGCACGAGGCCCAGCGCACCTCGGCGCCCAGCGCGACCAGGGTCTCGATGAGGACCGCGGTCTGGATCGTCATGTGCAGCGACCCGGCGATCCGGGCACCGGCGAGGGGCTTGTCGGCACCGTAACGCTCACGCATGGCCATCAGGCCGGGCATCTCGTTCTCGGCGAGCCTGATCTCCGCCCGCCCGTAGTCCGCCAAAGACAGGTCCGCAACCTTGAAGTCCATCCGTATCCTCACCCTCGGGTCTGGTGCGTCTAGCCTATCTGGCGACCGCCTCGCCGCCGCGGTCGATGTCCGGCTCGATGTAGATCAGCCTTGCGGTGGGCTCCGCGGAACGGATCGCTCGCTCGGCCGCGTCGATGGCCCGGGCGACGTCGGCCGCAGTCGCCTCCTTGGCCACGCCGGCCTTCGCCGCGACGAGAAGGTCCTCGGGTCCCAGGTGCAGGGTGCGCATGTGGATCACGCGCTCCACACCGGGTGTCGCCTCGAGCGCCGCACGGATCCGGCGCTCCACCTCGGGCCGGGCCGCCTCCCCGAGCAGCAGGCTCTTGGTCTCCACGGCCAGCACCACCGCCACGGCGACCAGCAGCAGCCCGATCGCCGCGGTGCCCGCCGCGTCGAAGTAGCCGTTGCCGGTCAGCTTGCTGAGCCCGACCCCGAGCAGGGCGAAGCACAGGCCGACCAGGGCCGCGGAGTCCTCCAGCAGCACCACCGGAAGCTCCGGTGCCTTGGTGGCGCGCACGAAACCCACCCACGACGTGGCGCCCCGTTGCGGTGCGGACTCGGCCACCGCGGTGCGGAACGACAACCCCTCCATCACCAGGGCACCGCCGAGCACCACGAGCGGCACCCACCACCATTTGCTTTCCAGCAGCTCGTCCGGGTGCCCGGCACGCACCTCCACGAACTTGTGGTAGGCCTCGTAAAGCGCGAAGAGCCCACCGACGGTGAAGAGCACGACGGACACCAGGAAGGCGTAGAGGTAGCGCTCCTGGCCGTAGCCGAACTGGTGCTCGCGGGTCGGCGCGCGGCGGGACCGGCTGCGGCCCACGAGAAGGAGCACCTGGTTGCCGGAGTCGGCGACCGAGTGGATGGCCTCGGCCAGCATGGAGGAGGCGCCGGTCAGCGCCCAGGCCAGGAACTTCAGCACCGCGATGCCCAGGTTGGCGAGCAGCGCCGCGAGCACCGCCTTCGCCCCTCCCTCAGCTGACATGGTCGAAGGGTAGCCGCTAGGCAGAGGGCCTCGAGCCGGCCAGGCCGAGGGCGAGGTACGCCGCGGCGTAGGTGCCCGTGGCCTGCAACGAGGCATACCGGGCCACCTCGTGCGGCAGGTGGGACTCGACGGTCTCCACCCGCACTCCCCGCTCGGTCGCGGCATGTTGCAGCCGGCCGCGCTGCTCACGCACCGAAGGCTCTTCGGAGCCGTCGTCGAGGATCACCAGCACCGGGCGGGGCGGGCTCTCCTCCTCCGCGAAGGGGTCGTCGAACAGGTCGCGCACCGTTGCCGCAGAGATCACCGGCAGCAGGTGCTCGGCGTCCGCGGCCAGCGAGGCGCGGCCGCTGGCCCGCCGCAGCGACTCCGAGACCCGGCGCGCCGCGCGGGCCGCCAGGACGGAGCCGCCCCACAGCAGCGGAACGCTGTCGGCCAAGGCGATGGCCAGCATCTTCGCCGGGTTGACCGACAGGTCGCGGTGCGGAGAGCAGGAGATCGCGACGTCGTCCAACGCGCTCGCCACCGCATCGGGGTCCGCGTCCGGGCCGAGGTCCACGCGGTGCAGGTACTCGAGCATCACCACAGCGGTCGCGAGCTGGTCCCCGGACGAGGTGGGCAGCACCGTGCTGTGCCGGCCCGCCGCGTGCTCCTCAACCACCGAGTGAGGAGGGCAGGCCACCACGAGCTGGCACCCCCGTCGTACCGCCTCGGCAACGCCGGAGGCCGCGTGCAGGTCACCACCGGCCGGCGCCAGCACCACGACCAGGTCGAGCGCACCGGCCCACCCGGGGAGTCCGGGCCCCGGCCAGGCCACGAACGGCACCGGGCACCACGGCTCGAGGACCGCGCGCAGCAGCCGCGAGTCCGGTCCGGCCGCCACCACCGCGCGGGGTCTCGGCTCCCCCTGGGCGTTGGCCACCGCCCGGACGATGGCGTCAGCGGCGGCCGCCGCCTCGCGGCGCACCCGCGCACCGCCCTCGGCCAGCGGCCGGAGGACCGGGTCCATCTCGGCCAGGGCCGCCTCGTCGTCCAGGCGGGACTCGTCGAACACCGGGCCGCCTCAGGACGGCTCGGGCCGGCGGGCCTCGTCGACGAGCAGCACTGGGATGTCGTCACGGACCGGGTAGCCGAGTCCGCACGCGGTGCACACCAGCTCCCCCGCCGCGTCGTCGACCGCCAGGTCGCCGTGGCAGTCCGGGCAGACGATGAGCTCCAGCAGGGCGGGATCGAGGTTCATGCCTGCATTCTTCACGATGCCGCGCCGGCTACGCGTTCTGACCACGGATGATGGCCAGCACCTCGTCGCGGGTCGCTGCCATGGTCGGCTCGTCGTCGGCCTCCACGTTGAGCCGCAGCAGGGGTTCAGTGTTGGACGGCCGGACGTTGAACCACCAGTTCGCGGCGGTGACCGTCAGCCCGTCGAGCTGGTCGATCTCGACCGCGTCGCGGCCGGCGTAGTGGGTCTCGACCGCGGACATCACCTGCTGCTGGTCCTCGACGGTGGAGTTGATCTCGCCGGACGCCACGAACCGGGAGTACTCGGCGAGCAGCTCCGAGAGCGGGCGGTCGGTCTCCGCGAGGGCGGCGAGCACGTGCAGCGCCGCGAGCATCCCGGAGTCCGCCCGCCAGAAGTCCCGGAAGTAGAAGTGGCCGGAGTGCTCGCCGCCGAACACCGCCCCGGACTCGGCCATGGTGGCCTTGATGAACGAGTGCCCGACCCGGGTGCGCACCGGGACGCCGCCCAGCTCGGTGACGATCTCGGGCACCGCCCGGGAGGTGATCAGGTTGTGGATGACGCGTGCCCCCGGCTCCCGGCGCAGCTCTCGCGCGGCGATCAGGGCGGTGAGCACCGAGGGGCTGACCACCTCGCCCCGCTCGTCGACGACGAAGCAGCGGTCCGCGTCGCCGTCGAAGGCCAGCCCGAGGTCGGCCGCTGACTCGCGGACCTTGGCCTGCAGGTCGCGGAGGTTCTCCGGGTCGATCGGGTTGGCCTCATGGTTCGGGAACGTGCCGTCGAGCTCGAAGTAGAGCGGCAGCACCTCCAGGTCCAGCTGCCCGAGCACTGCCGGGGCGGTGTGCCCCGCCATTCCGTTGCCGGCGTCCACGGCGACCCGCAGCCGCCGGCCGCGCACCGGCGCCAGCTCACGCAGGTAGTCGGCGTAGTCGGCGAGCACGTCGATCTCGTCGATGTGCCCCGGGGTGTCGACGGTGACCCGCTGGCCGGAGGCGACCCGGTCACGGATCTCGCTGAGCCCGGTGTCCAGCCCCACCGGCACGGCGTGCGCGCGGCACAGCTTGATGCCGTTGTAGTTCGCGGGGTTGTGGCTGGCGGTGAACATGGCTCCCGGGACCCCGAGCTTGCCGGAGGCGAAGTACAGCTCATCGGTCGAGGCCAGCCCGATCAGGTGCACGTCCGCGCCGGCGGCCGCGGCGCCCTCGGCGAAGGCGCGGGCCATGCCCGGGGAGGAGGGGCGCATGTCGTGTCCCACGACCACGCCGGAACCGGCCGCGTCCGCCACCGCGACGAACGCGTTGCCGACGGCCGAGGCCAGGTTCTCATCGAGCTGGTCCGGCACGGTGCCCCGCACGTCGTACGCCTTGAAGACGGCGGACAAGGTGGCGGGGTCGGGAGTGCTGTCGATCGCCATGGCCCGACCCTACCGTCGGGTGGTGGCCGCTGCCCGACCGGCGCGGACGCTCACTCCTCCGACGACCGGAGGACCCGCAGGTGGCCGCGGCGGCCGACCTCGCGCACTCCCTCGGGCACATGGGGTCCGGTGGGCCGCGCTCCGGGGGGCACAGGCCGGGCCGCCTCCCGCACCGCATCGGCGAGAGCGAGCAGGTCGTCGCTCGAGGGGCCGAGCGCGTCCGGGTCCGGAGCCAGCCGGAGCACCTCCCAGCCGCGGGGGGCGCTCAGCCGCTCGCTGTGCGCCTCGCACAGGTCGTAGGCGTGAGGCTCGGCGAACGTCGCCAGCGGACCCAGCACGGCGGTCTGGTCGGAGTACACGTAGGTCAAGGTGGCCACGGCCGTGCGTCCGCAGGCGGTGCGCGAACAGCGACGGGTCGAACTCACGAGGCAGACGGTACAGCCTCCCCCGGGCCGCCACGACTAGGCTCGCGGCGTGAGCACCCCGATGAGCGGCCCGGGCGCACCGGCGGGCTCCCGCCGCGGCCGGCGCAGGGACCGGCGCGGTCGGGGAATGCGCGGTCCGGCTGTGCTGCCCGGACCGTTCGCTCCGGGCGGGGTGCCGGCGACCCAGACCCGGGCCGCCGCGTTCGACGCGCTGGTGCTCGACGCGGTCGCCGACCTCGAGCGGCGGTGGCATGACGAGCTCGGCCTGGTGGAGTTCGCCGTCGAGGAGACCCCTCTGGTCCCGGACGAGTGGACGTCCGGGACCGTCCCGCTCGCGTCCCTGGTCCGCGGCGCGGGATCGCGCCCCACCCGCCTCGTGCTGTTCCGCAAGCCCATCGAGCTGCGTTGTGCGGACCGCGCCGAGCTGTCCGCGCTGGTGCTCACCGTGCTGGTGGAGCAGGTGGCCGAGCTGCTGGGCCGTCCTCCGGAGGAGATCGACCCGCGCTACGGCGAGGAGGAGTAGCCCACCGGCCCCGGCCGGACCACCGGGCGCTCCACCCGGATCGGAAGTCCTTCCAGCGGCACTTCCGCCACCCCGCTGCCGGTGAGGACCACCGCACCGTGCACCGCCCCGTCCCCCGGTGTCACCGTGAGGTAGCCGGCGTGACCGG
>Ga0070714_100003055_pt1 | contig 12417 bp, 9 predicted proteins | sample LARL83metaG_FD_65450 | JGI IMG/M metagenome (GOLD analysis project Ga0070714, IMG submission 65450) | Corn, switchgrass and miscanthus rhizosphere microbial communities from Kellogg Biological Station, Michigan, USA - LAR L8-3 metaG | ecosystem: Host-associated > Plants > Roots > Rhizosphere ... | reverse complement strand
GGCGTGAAGCCGGCCGCCTGCTTCGACGCGCATCATCCATTGCCCTATGCATTCTGTTATGGCATCTGGCATCCACCCGGCATGTGGATCTGGGCGTGATAACTTTTCAGAATGTGCCGTCTCCCGAAGAAGTATTGGCTGCTGCCCGGGAATTACTTGAATCCCAGAAAATACTCTCCCATCTGACGGCAAGCATGTCACGCGTTTTTAGCGGTTTCCTGGGGGCGTCGGTCGTCGGCATCGGGCTGGGATTGATGATTGGCCGTTCACGTTTTGCAGCAGACGCACTGCTGCCGCCCCTGGAAATGTTGCGGCCCATTCCTGCAGTTGCGTGGATTCCATTATCCATTCTCATGTTTCCGTCTTCGGAACTCTCGATGATATTCATCACGTTTACCGGCGCGCTGTTTCCAATTTTGCTCAATACCGTCCACGGCGTTGAAGCCGTTGACGCAAGGCTGATCGCCTCCGCTCGCAGCCTGGGAAGTGGTCGGCGCGCAGTGTTTACTGAAGTGATCCTTCCGGCGGCGGCGCCCAGCATATTTACGGGTTTGTCGATTGGCATGGGGACGGCCTGGTTCTGCCTGATAACGGCGGAAATGATAGCAGGCCAGTTTGGTATCGGTTACTACACGTGGGCTTCGTACACGATCCAGAATTATTCCGACATCGTGGTCGGCATGCTGCTGATCGGTTTACTCGGGATGGGAAGCAGCGTGCTGGTGAAGAAACTCGGCAATATCCTGATGCCCTGGCATACTCTGGAGATAAAAGAATCATGAGCCGGGCCGCAGGCATGCAAGGCCAGATAGAAATCAAGAACCTGTACATACGATTGGGGCAGGGCGATCAGGCGTTTGAGGCGGTGCAGAATGTTTCGGTTTCCATTCGGCCCGGCGAGTTTATTTGCCTGCTGGGTCCCTCCGGTTGCGGCAAATCGACATTGCTCGGCGCGCTTGCCGGACATCTGCAACCCAGCGGCGGGACCATCCTGGTTGACGGCCAGCCGCTCAGGGGACCGGATCCGGAACGTGGTCTGGTGTTCCAGCAGCACACGCTTTTCCCCTGGAAAAAAGTCATAGACAACGTTGCTTTCGGCCTGAAGATGAAAGGGATGCCTCATGACGAACGTCGGAAGCGTGCATGTGAGCTATTGGAACTGGTGGGCCTTGCCGGATTCGAGCAGCACTACCCTTTCCAGCTATCGGGGGGAATGCAGCAGCGGGTGGAAATCGCGCGCGTACTGATCAATCATCCGAGGGTAATGCTGATGGATGAACCGTTCGGCGCACTCGATGCGCAAACCCGCATGATGATGCAGCAACTGTTGCTGGAGGTATGGGAACGGATAAAAACCACCATCGTATTCATCACGCATGACATTGACGAAGCGTTGTTCCTGGCTGACCGGATTTTTGTAATGAGCCCTCGTCCGGGCAGGATCATAGAACAAACTAACGTGGAATTTGGGCGCCCTCGCAAGGCTGAATTGGTGACCTCGGATCGGTTCATCCAATTGAAGCGTCATTGTCTTGAACTGCTGCATCCGCATAGTGCGGACTTTCCGTTGCAACGCCTTACCCCGCTGGGGGCGATCTCCTGATACGGACATTTTCAATCGAGAGGATAGGTACGCGAATATGATTTCCCAGGATAACCCGGAGTTGCAGGATATTCGTACGCGGCTAAACGCGGCCGATAGCGAGGTGCGGCGCATTGCGCTGCTCGACATGGCCGATTTCGAGGGCGATGACCATGTGCCGCTTATCATCGCCAGCTTGCAAGATCCCGTGGCTACGGTCCGCGCCGAGGCCGCGAGGGCGCTCGAAGCATTTGAAAATGAGTTGGGCGTTCCGGCATTGATAGCCATTCTGGATGATCCTGATCCTTCCGTCAGGGAAGCGGCCGCGCACAGCCTGCATGACCTGAAACAACGGGAATCGGCTCGGTTCATATTTCCCCACCTGGCGCATTCGGCGGCATCGGTACGAATCGCGCTGTTCCGCGCCCTGCGCGAACTGCGCGTCATGGAAAGCTTCGAACCCGCGCTGGCCGCGCTGGCCGATGAAAACGCGGCGGTTCGCCGGGAAGCGGTGGCGGTGCTGGGTTACCTGAAACAGCCGGAAGCGTTGCCCGCGTTGACCACGCTCGCTACCAACGACTCCCAAGCCGAGGTAAGGCGCGCCGCCGTGGGCGCGATCGGATTTGCCTCCGGGGACGCAGTATTGCCTGCATTGCTGAGCGGCCTGTCCGATACGGCGTGGCAGGTACGGGAAGAAGCTGCAGCGACTATCGGGAAGCTGCGACTGAATAATGCCCTCGAGCAGATGATTGATGCGTTGCAAGACAGTTACTGGCAGGTCCGGTTATGCGCCGCCCGTGCGCTGGGCCGCATACGCGAACCCCGTTCAGTGCCTGCACTGATCGAAACCCTTAACCATGAGATCAGTAATTTGCGCAAGGAAGCAGCCTTGGCGCTGGGGGAAATAGGTTTGCTGGAAGCGCTGCCTGCGCTTGAGCAAATCCAGAACGACCCGGATCCGGAAGTTCGCAAGTCGGTGCGTCTTGCCATCGCCCAAATCCGGTCAATTAGCCAGGAACCGGCAAGGATGCTCATAAAAAATTAAGAGCCGAGTGATGTTACAGGTCGAAACCATTTCCAGCCATATCCCAAGCGGTACGCTAAAAATTCTTTGGAGTGATGGCAAGCAGCAGCATTTCACTCATGCCTTTCTACGCACCCGATGTCAATGTGCCCACTGCAAGTCAAATCACTTGCAGGGAAAAGAGAGCGGTATGGTATCACCCCAGCTTCGCATTACCGAAATTCGTCCTGCGGGAACGTATGGCATGCAATTGATCTTCAATGACGGGCATGATCGCGGTATTTATCCATGGATATACCTGCGCGAACTGGTCAATGAACAACCGGCTTAAATAGGCCTCCTATAACTTATTATCGTATAAGGATCTGCTTATAGATTAATTGAAATTACATTTTATATTCCAGCCGGCATTAATAACCCAACATCATATTCCGTGAATCTTCCCATATTTTCTCCTAGCGACAAATCGTACTGAATCAGCGCTGAATCTATAAGCATATGTCATTTAATGGGAATCAATAATTCCTATCCAGACGGGGCCTTGCTCGTCTTTTATATGTAAATATATACTTGATATTCATATATTTATATATACCAAGTATTCGAATGACTTACCCAGAAAAGAACTATACAAATGAAATTTTATTGGTTCACTATGGGTGACAGGAGGTAGACAATATCTATAGTAATTATTCCATTCAGATATTTGTCCATTTTTCCTTAATTCGGGATTGCTTTATGAAACTTTATCCTTCACTCGCGTTTTTTCTTCTCTTCATGATTTCATCCTCTCTGTATGCGAATGGCAAGGAAACGCCAGATCGGCGTGGCGTCCCTCCGCAGGATATCACCATTGATTTATATGTCGATACCAGAACCAAGCAGATTTATTCCGAGCCGGGTACGGGGCGGGTCCGCATGGGATCTTTTCACAGAGTCGCGGATAGTCCTGCACGGCAGGGCCCCCCTGCGACTTCCAATGAAACTCTCGTTAAGGACAAGGAGTTCGGGCTGAAACAGAATCCACAAGATAGACCGGCGGCAGCGATACCGCCCGGCAATCGGAAGGAAGTAACGCAGGAAACACCGCGGGGATTTGCCTATGCAAACTGGAAAGATAAAGATCCGTTCAAATTCAACCTGAATGGGGATGGCAGCCAATATATCAAACTCGGTCTGCTGAACCAGGTTTGGCTGCGGTACGAACAGAATAATCCGGGATCAGTGGTATTGGACAGGACGGTGAACGATACGACCGATATCGGCCTTCGCCGAACTCGTTTTGTTTTGCAGGGCCAGCTCACCGATCGCGTGTATTTTTATACTCAATACGGAATGAATAATTTCAATTTCTTGTCTCAAATGGATGGCAATAGGCATATCGCGGCCTACTTTCACGACGCCTATGGTGAGCTGCGCCTGACCGAGGGCCATCAGATCATCGCAGGGGGCGGGCTTACCATCGCCAATGGGCTTTCCCGATTCAGCAATCCAAGTGCTGCGACCAGCATGACGATGGATCTTCCTATCTTTGCACAGGCTACGGTAGACCAGACAGACCTTTTCAGCAGAAAAATGAGCGTCTATTTGAGAGGACAGGTGAGCAAATTCAATTACCGCGTGATTGCGAGTGATCCTTTCTCCATATCGACTACCGGCCAGCCTCTTGTTCCTATTTCGCCCGATAACGCAAACTTTGCGAATACCCATACCAAGCAATACCAGGGATTTTTTGTGTGGAATTTCTGGGACACGGAACCGATGACCAATACCTTTATGCAGGGAACCTATCTGGGTAAGAAGAGCGTACTGAATCTTGAGGGGGGCTTTATCACGCAAAAGAATGCGACCTGGACGGGTACCCCGGATAATCCACATTTTCACGACCTGAATTTCTGGTCGGTTGCCGGCTATCTGGACGCGCCGGTGGATGAGATAAAGGAAACCGCTATCTCCGCATACCTCGGATATTTCAATCTGGACTACGGGCCGGGCTATATTCGCAATAATGGCGCAATGAACCCCGCGAGCGAAGTCAGTCCCACTGGCGGAAGCTTCAATGGCCCGGGTAACGCATTTCCCATGTTTGGCACGGGAAATGTATGGTACGGTCAACTCGGATATCTGATGAGCAAGGATCTGCTCGGTTCGAATAACGGGCAGTTGATGCCTTATGTTTCACTCATGAGTGCGAACTATGAGCGCCTGCACAACCAAATGAATGTTTTCAATGTAGGAATCAACTGGCTCATCAAGGGACATGCCAGCAAAATTACCTTTGATTATCAGAATAGGCCCATATTTAATGTTAGCGGGTCAGGAGATATCCTCCACACCTCCAGCAAGGGTCAGTTTGTCTTGCAATATCAGATCGCCTTCTAAAAACCGTTTCCAGCCGTTCCAAGAAAGGGTTCCAGCTATCGGGACATCCGTATAAAATTGCTTCATGAATACGAACCCGCAATTCATCGATTTTTCCGCCTCATCCGTTGACGTGGCCCGTTCCCTGATAGGTACAAGCTTGTTCGTCGATGGGGTCGGAGGGCGGATTGTCGAAACGGAAGCCTATGACCATGACGATCCAGCGTCGCATTGCTTCAACGGCCTAACGGCACGTAACAAAGTGATGTTCGGTCCACCTTGCCGGGCTTATATCTACCGTTCTTATGGGATCCACTGGTGCCTCAATTTCGTTTGTCGAACGGATGGGTATGGTGCAGGCGTTCTCATTCGCGCACTCGAGCCGCTCGCAGGGCTGGATATCATGTGTGCCCGACGCGGGCTCAGCAATATACACCTGCTTTGCGCCGGTCCGGGGCGGGTTTGCCAGGCGCTCGGCATCACGGATGAACATAGCGGCATGCAGATCGATACATTGCCGTTTCAGCTCATCCCCATCACCTCTGCGGAACAGATTGAGGTCGTTACAGGCCCGCGCATCGGCATCTCAAAAGCGAAAGATGTTCCCTGGCGTTTCGGACTTTCCGGATCCCGTTATTTGAGCCGCCCGTTTCGCTGATTATTCCCGAATTTCTTCAGGTCCATCGCAACAATATTTCCCACCCCGGAGCACGATAATGAGCAGTTTAATCACCAAACTCGGCTGGTTCGCCTTCGCCATCCTTGGCGCCTTCGCATTCGCCTTTATCGGCCTGTATCATGGCGAATCCATTGGCGCAATCTGGATCGTGGTGGCCACGGTGTGCATTTACACCATTGCCTACCGTTTCTACAGCCGGTTCATCTCCCGCCGAGTGTTGAGGCTGGACTCCACCCGCATGACGCCAGCCTATAAGTTCAACGATGGCCTGGATTACGTGCCGACCAACAAGTATGTATTGTTCGGGCATCATTTTGCAGCCATTGCCGGGGCCGGGCCCCTGGTGGGTCCCATCCTGGCAGCCCAGATGGGTTACATGCCCGGCCTGCTGTGGCTGCTGGCCGGCGTCGTATTCGCCGGCGCGGTACAGGACTTCATCGTGCTCTTCATCTCCACGCGGCGCGATGGCCGCTCCCTGGGCGACCTGATCAAATCCGAACTGGGACAGATCCCCGGCATGATCGCCCTGTTCGGCACCTTCTTTATTATGCTCATCCTGCTGGCGGTGCTAGCGCTGATCGTGGTCAAGGCACTGGCCGAATCCCCTTGGGGCACCTTCACCGTTGCCGCCACCATTCCCATCGCCTTGTTCATGGGGGTCTACGCCCGCTTTATCCGCCCCGGCGCTATCGGCGAAGTCTCCCTGATCGGCTTTGTCCTGCTCATGCTGTCTATTGTTGGCGGGCAATATGTCCAGGAAATCCCTGCCCTGGCGGGACTCTTTACTCTGACGGGCGAGCAGTTGACCTGGCTGCTGATCGGCTACGGCTTCATTGCTTCGGTGTTGCCGGTGTGGCTGCTGCTGGCCCCGCGCGACTATCTGTCCACCTTCCTCAAGATCGGCACCATCGTCGGACTGGCCATCGGCGTCATTTTCATTTCGCCGGAACTGAAGATGCCGGCCTTCACCCGGTTCGTGGATGGCTCCGGCCCGGTCTGGTCGGGGAGCCTGTTTCCCTTCCTGTTCATTACCATCGCCTGCGGGGCGGTATCAGGCTTCCATTCACTCATCTCCTCCGGCACCACGCCCAAGATGATCCGCAATGAGGCGGACGCCCGCTTTATCGGCTATGGCGCCATGCTGATGGAGTCGTTTGTCGCCATCATGGCGCTGGTGGCGGCCTCCACCATCGAGCCCGGGGTGTATTTCGCCATGAACAGCCCGGCCGCGATCATCGGTACCACGGCGGAATCCGCCACGCAGGCCATCTCGCAGTGGGGTTTTTATGTCACCCCCGAGATGATTACTCAGACCGCTCGGGATGTGGGCGAGCACACGATCATTTCCCGTACCGGCGGCGCCCCGACCTTGGCGGTTGGCATGGCGCAAATCCTGTCGGATGTGATCGGCGGGCAGGCCATGATGGCGTTCTGGTATCACTTCGCTATTCTGTTCGAAGCGCTGTTCATCCTCACTGCGGTGGATGCCGGCACGCGTGCCGGGCGCTTCATGCTGCAGGATTTGCTGGGCACTTTCATCCCGTCGATGAAGCGGACCGATTCGCTGGTCGCGAGTCTGATCGCCACGGCGATCTGCGTCGCGGGCTGGGGCTATTTCCTGTATCAGGGGGTGATCGATCCGTTGGGAGGCATCAATACCTTGTGGCCGTTGTTCGGCATTTCCAATCAGATGCTGGCAGGGATTGCGCTGATTCTGTGCACCTGCGTACTGTTCAAGATGAAGCACGACCGGTTCGCCTGGGTTACGATCGTGCCGGCCGCATGGGTGATGGTCTGCACCTTGACCGCAGCCTGGCAGAAGATCTTCGATGCCAATCCACGCATCGGCTTTCTGGCGCACGCCGATAAATACAAGGAAGCGATTGCGAACAGCCAGATCATGGCCCCGGCCAAGTCCATTGCGCAGATGCAGCAGGTGATTGTGAACGATTATGTGAATGCGTCGCTGGCGGCCCTGTTCATGCTGGTGCTGATCAGTATATTGATATTCGGAGTGCGCACGGTGGTGCGGGCGCGTGCCGCCGGCAGGCCTACCGCCCGGGAGGCCCCGTTCGAGTTATTGCCGGCGGACGCGGCGCAGGGTACATGAAGCTGCCATACGAAACCTGAGGATAAAGGATAGGTAACCATGTCAATCCGAACCAGAATGACCGGAATAAACGGAATGATGAAGGCGGCGCGCTATATGGGGCAAAGCCTGCGGCTGATGGTAGGCGTGCCCGAATACGATACTTACGTTGCGCACATGCGGGACAAGCATCCGGATCGGCCTGTCATGCCCTATCAGGAATTCTTCCGCGAACGCCAGGAAGCACGCTATGGCGGAAAGATTGGCCGGTGCTGCTGAGCGGTTTATAATTACTACTGGCGCCACTCTCCGCAATCGCAATCGGGAACCTTGGTATTCGGCATTTTCACCAGCGGTGCTGGCAACGGATCCTCCAGGTCAACTTCGATCTATATCCGCTCAGGGCGCGAGCATGGTGCCCGAACCCGAATCCTATGCGATGCTGTTGGCTGGATTCCGCCGCCCAGCGCGCCTATCCCCTGCTGGAACTGGCCGAACCCGAATCCTATGCGATGCTGTTGGCTGGATTAGGGCTGATGGGCGCAGTCATAAGACGCCGGAGCGTAAACAGAAACGTCTGAATTACTATCCGAGCCACGAATCTTTGCTTCTACCGAACAAAATCAAGATAGCCTTCCACGGAAGGCTATTTTTTAATTCAGCTCGAAAACAAGTACCTCGGCTTTCTCTCCCTGATCAACAACCAGATGGTTCTCGCCGGTAAGCATGGCGGCATCCCCCGCTTGTAACGGGATGCCATTGAGCAGCACGCTGCCGCGTGCAACATGGACATATAGGGAGCAGTCTTTTGCGATCGGGTGCCCGATTCGTTCGCCGGCGTCCACCAGCCCTGCAAACATTCTTGCATCCGCGTGAATCTTTACAGCCCCGTCTAAGCCGTCGGGCGAGGCCACCAGACGTAATACGCCGCGTTTTTCCGCCTCGTCAAAATACTTTTCCTCATAGCCGGGTGGAATTCCCGTCACATTAGGCATGAGCCAGATTTGCAGAAAATGGACCTGCTCATTCGAAGATGCATTGAATTCACTATGCTGTATGCCCGTACCCGCGCTCATGCGCTGCACGCTCCCCGGACGAATGACGGAACCGTTGCCCATGCTGTCTTTATGCGCGAGTGATCCTTCCAGTACATAGCTGATGATTTCCATATCCCGATGACTATGCGTACCGAAACCCCGTCCGGGCTCGACCCGGTCTTCATTAATGACACACAGTGCATGAAACCGCATGTGCTCCGGGTCGTAGTAGTCCGCAAAAGAAAAGCTGTGCCAGGAATCCAGCCAGCCGTGTTCGGCATGGCCGCGTTCCGCGGCGCGACGTAGCGTTATCATGAATATTCTCCGTTAAGTTGACAAAGCGTGCCGGTACAACGAATGCGGTTGTGGCAACTTCGCCGCGTTTCGACGAAATAAATCCGGGCCGGCTACTACGGCAAAAGTCGTTCATGCACCGGCCACCGTTGAATTATAGGAGATTGCCGCTGCGGGCGTACCGCCAACAAAATGAGAAACCCTCGGAGCGGCGCTTCCCATATGGAAGCGGTGAACGTTTTCCTGAATGCGCTGATCTTCACGCGTGACGCGCGAATGCTGGCGCAAATGGTCGAGCCACGAATCATGCTGGAACATTTCGATATAATGGCCGGGAACGGCGATATCCTCGAAAATACCCCAGGCAAATGCACCATCACGCCGGCGCGCTGCGCCAAGCGGTTGTATTGCATCCAGGAAGCCTTCTCGCTGATCCAGCGCAATCTCGTATTCTATAGTAACCAGTACGGGACCACGATCCCTCTGCAGCTCCTCCACCGAGGATGGATGCGGCCAATGGAAAGATGGGGACAGATCGGGCGCTTCATATGCACCGAGACTGAATCCACGAACACCCAGTGCTGCCAGCACGGCCCCGGCGGCCGAGATTATCAGCGCGGCAGGAATACCTGCCTGCGCGGCAATCCAGCCCCACAGCAAGCTGCCGAGCGTCATGCCGGCGGAGAACACCATAAGATAAAGGGATAGCCCCCGCCCGCGGACCCAGGCCGGGACCGAGATCTGGGCGGCAAGTTGCAGCGATGACAGGACGCAAATCCAGGCTGCGCCGCAAATCGCCATAATGCCATACACCACGGCTTCATCCCTGATTGTCGCAAGACCCAGGTTGGTTAGCGCATAGACAAAAGTGGCAATCAGCACCAGGCCATCTGGAGTCATGTAAAGCCGTATTCGCGGCAACAGCATAGCGGCGGCTACTGCCCCGATCCCGACAAAGGTCAGTAAAAACCCGTAGGTACCCGGATCGCCCGCAAGCGCGTATCGCGCGATTAATGGAAGCAACGCCCATGTGGAGGTTGCAAAGAGAATGAAAGCGGTAGCACGGATTAGTACGGCACGGAACGCCGAGGCAAGCCGCGCATAGCGCAGGCCGGCACGCAATGCCTGAAAAAAACGTTCGGGGGGCAGAACCTGCTCGTCCCGCCCGCGTTTCCAATACCAGAGCATCAGCAGCATGCCGATAAACGAAATCGCATTCAAGCTATAGGCGGCCCACGCGCCGAATTGCGCCAATAACAGGCCGCCGATGGCGGGACCGATGGAGCGGGAAAGATTCATCGACAACGAGCCCAGCGAAACAGCTTGGGGCAGCAGCTTCCCCGGCACCAGGTCAGCTATGGTGGCGCTCAGGGCCGGCATCGCCATTGCAGCACCCGAGCCGAGTGCAAAGGTGAGAATCAACAGATTCCAGGCATCAAGCTTGTCCGTCGCGGCGAGAAAAGCCAGCGCGGCAGCTGAAAGCGCCAGCCATATTTGTGTGACGATAAGATAACGGCGGCGGTCGATAATGTCTGCAAACGCTCCGGCACCCAGCGCAAACAGCACAAGCGGCAACGACGCTGCCGCCTGTACCAGGGAAACCATCACCGGCGAAGGGGACAGGTCAGTCATCACCCAACCGGATGCTGTTCCATTGATCCAGGTTCCGATGTTGGAACCAAGCGAAGCGAGCCAGAAAATCCGGAATATCGGTAATTTAAGCGGTGCCCACGGGCCAGTATCCAACGCGTTTACCGTGCTCTCGTCGACAGACTTGCTCACCATGATTTTGCGTATTTTACCTCGATTCAGGTCTGGACATCATGCACGCGAGATGAAGCCTTGACAATAGCAACTGCCTCACGAGCGCTTCAACAAATGCGTCGTGTCATATTATTGGCGGGGACAATCATGATGCACATGAGACGTGGCGCGGATCGTGGCCACGCTTTTGCACCGCTAGCGGTGCCAGGAAGTGAAATGCGGCAGGCGCCGGATTTCGCGGCACACACGCATGGATGGCTCATTCATCAATTCCTTCGCATTAGGTCGCGGGGCTGGATGAGCGCATCCGGCGCTCGGTGGAAACCCAACGCCGGATGTAGAAAATAAAAAAATTGGCTGGCTTGCCCGGGAACGGGCTGGCGGGCTAAAAGGCCGCTGGCTTAGGAGAATCCAGCGGCAACGGATAACTTACTTTTGGCTTTTCGGCCACACTTCGAATTCATTCATTTGCGTCACTTCAGGCTGAAAGCTCCGTCAGTAGATAATTTGATCTCCACGGAATTTGATTCCCATGGAATTTACGCTATGTTGGTAATATTGAACCCAATTCCATACAGGATCATGACAATACCGCACAACACTTTTTTAATTAAAAATGATAATGATTCCCATTATACTTAACTGGCGATAAAAAACAACCTTTTTCAGCAATTGTTGCCATTGTCACGTCTTCGTAACAATACCATGTCAACGTTTCAGCATTATGGATCCCATAATGAATTCGTCCCGCAAAATTAGCAGAACTATCCCCTCCAGGCGCGGCAAGAAAAATGCGTACGCTGATTTATTGCAGGAACTGACCACCCTGCAACTGGACCTGATGACAATGGAAAGCGAATCCGCCCAAATATTGCGGGAAGTGGATGCGCGGCATCAAGCCAGCGCAGCCAATCTGATTCATTATCTGGGTCTGCGCCGGCGCGACGTACGCCCTTTGCAGGAAAAACTCGCAGCAGCCGGATTGTCGTCCATGGGACGCGCTGAATCGCATGTCCTGAGTAATCTGGATGCCATTATCGCGCTATTGCAGCGTGCGACGGAAAATCAGTCACAGCAAAGACCCTCTTCTCTCATCGATTCTTCAGCTGCGGGCTCCACGCTGCTGGAAACCAATACCATTAGCCTGCTCGGCAAATCTCTACCACAAAGACGCGTGCATATCATGGTCACATTGCCGGGCAATGCGGCGGACGATTATTCCTTGATCAAAGAGATGCTTCTCCGGGGTATGGATTGCGCCCGTATCAATTGCGCTCATGATGACATTTTGGTGTGGACGCGCATGATCAGGCAAATCAAACGAGCGCGCCGTGAGACAGGATACCGCTGCCGCATCCTGATGGATCTGGGCGGCCCAAAGTTACGTACCGGCCAAATCGCATCGGGTCCTGCGGTGCTCAAGTGGCAACCGAAACGGGATGCATACGGCAAAGTGACCGAACCTGCCCGCATCTGGATTCATCCAGAGGGCGACGCATCTTCCCGCCCGGCGCATGCCCATGCTTGCCTTCCGGTCAAAGGAAACTGGCTGGCGCAGGCGACGGTCTCGGATAGGATCGAATTCAA
>Ga0070714_100003054_pt1 | contig 12417 bp, 11 predicted proteins | sample LARL83metaG_FD_65450 | JGI IMG/M metagenome (GOLD analysis project Ga0070714, IMG submission 65450) | Corn, switchgrass and miscanthus rhizosphere microbial communities from Kellogg Biological Station, Michigan, USA - LAR L8-3 metaG | ecosystem: Host-associated > Plants > Roots > Rhizosphere ... | reverse complement strand
GATCGAGACCAACGCGCAGGCGGGCTGCACGCCGGCCAAGGGCGCCACCGACTGCTGGCACCTCGCCGCCTCGCACGGCCTGGCCCCCGGCTACATCGGTTCGCTGGCCATCGACCCGAGTGACACCAACACCGTCTACGCCTCGGTCATCGAAAGGCAGTTCGTCGGCTACCCGTCGGGCACGGTGCCGGGACGCGTCTTCGTCAGCCACGACCGCGGCGAGAACTTCACCGACGTCACCGGCAACCTGCCCCACGGCAGCGTCTGGCGCCTGCTGGTGCGCGGCGACCAGCTCATCGCCGCCACCGACATCGGCATCTTCACCGCGCCGGCCACCGGCGGCACGTGGAGCCGCCTGGCCACCGGGCTGCCCGCCGTCGCCGTCCGCGACGCCTGGCTGGACCCCACCGGCCAGTTCCTGCTCGTCTCGGCGTACGGCCGCGGCGTCTGGAAGCTCGACTTCGGCAGCACCGCGCTGAACAGCAACGGCCCCAACGCCCCGCAGCAACAGCAGCACTCGACCACCGCGGCGGCGGCCCTGCCCAACACCTCGGCGGCCACGCCCGACGCGGCGCTGCCCGCGGGTGCGGCAGCGCTGGCTCTCACCGCGGCCCTGGCGGCGGCACGCAGGAGGCGGCGCACCTCGGGTCGATGATTCGGCGTCGCATGCAGCGTCTCACCTGCATGCGACGTCGCCTCGACCTCGCCATCCGAGGCCCCCTGGCGCGCGCCGACCTGCCCGGCCTCTGCGCCCGCCTGCGCGCGCTGCTCGGCGACGACGGCGCGCGCACCGTGGTCTGCGACGTGCGCGGCGTGGCGGCGGACGCGGTGCTGGTCGACGCGCTCGCCCGCCTGCAGCTCACCGCGCGCGAGCGCGGCGGCGAGGTGCGGGTGCGGCACGCCTCGGCGCAGCTCCGCGAGCTGGTCGCCTTCGTCGGCTTGGAGGACGTCCTCGGGACGGGCTAGCCGTCGAGGTGCAGGGGCATCCCGAAGAGCGGGAAGAGCGCCTTGGTGTCGAGGAAGAAGGTGATCCCGGCGATGGCCCCGTCCTTGACTTCGACCACCTGCAGCGCCCACGGGTCGTAGCCGCTGCCCGACTCGGCGGGCTTGTACTGGGCGAACGCGGCCGTCGAGCCGTTGACCGTCTGCACCGGCAGCACCCGCGAGCCCTTGCAGCCGATGCCGGGGCCGAACCACCACGTCAGCACGTCGTCGCGCCCGGCCAGCCACATGTCGAACGGCGGCATGGACTGCGTGGCGTCCTCGCGGAGCAGTGCGGTGAGCGCGTCGACGTCGTAGGCCTGGAAGGCGGCGACGTAGCGCTGCAGCATCTCGCGGTTGGCGTCGTCGAGCACCGGCGCGGTGTCGTCCTCGGAGACGCCGCGCTGCTGCAGGGTGGCGCGCGCCCGCTGCAGCGCGCTGTTGACGGAGGCGACGCTGGTGTCGAGCAGCTCGGCGATCTCCTGCGCCGACCAGCGCAGCACCTCGAAGAGGATCAGCGTGGCCCGCTGCTTCGGCGGCAGGTGCTGCAGGGCGGCGACGAAGGCGAGCCGGATGGTCTCGCGCTCGGCGACCAGGTCGCCGGGGTCGGCGGCCTCGGCGAGCATGCCGTCGGGGATGGGCTGCAGCCAGCTCACCTCGGCGGGGACGTTGAGGTTCTCCATGACCGGCGCCGAGGCCGGGCCGAAGTCCATGGGCATGGCCCGGCGCGACCGGCTGCGCGACATGTCGACGCAGACGTTGGTGGCGATGCGGTACAGCCAGGAGCGCAGCGAGGCGCGGCCCTCGAACTCGCCCATGCCGCGCCACGCGCGCAGCATCGTCTCCTGCACCGCGTCCTCGGCTTCGAAGGGGGAGCCGAGCATGCGGTAGCAGTATCCGGTCAGCTCCTTGCGGTGCTGTTCGAGCAGGTCAGGCGCAGGAGGCGCCGTGGCGGACATGGCGGCCATCGTAAAACGTAGACGGACGGCCCGTCGCGGACTCATCGGCGGCGCGATTTATCGGCGGGCTGAGCCCGCCAAACCGGGGGCGGCAGATCCTCCCCCGGGTCCGCTGGGTCCGCGAGCGGACCCGGCGGCCCACCCCCTCCTCGGCGGACTGAAGTCCGCCGGGGCGCGCCGAGGCGCGCCTGCGCTCGCGTGCGGCGTGAGCCTAGACGGCTGCGCACTCCCCCTCACCGGTCTTGCCGGTGAAGATGCTGTCCTGGTCCCAGTCGTAGACCTCCTCGGCGCTGGGCGCCTCGGAGAGCTGCAGGGGCGCGAGCAGCTCCTTGGCCTCGTCCTTCTCCAGCACCTCCACCCACTCGGCGAAGGTCTGCCCGACCATCGCGGAGGTGCGGTAGCGCGCCCAGAGCAGGTCGAGGGCCTGGGGGATGCGCCGCGCCGGGATGCGCATGATCGGCTGGGCCATCTTGGCGCCGCGGCTGTCGATGCCGCCGTTGAGCAGCAGCATGTAGTGCGGCACCGGCTCGTCGGTGACGTTCTTGTTGTTGCCGTAGAAGCCGACGGTGGCCAGGTGGTGCTGGCCGCACGAGTTGGGGCAGCCGCTGGCGCGGATGGTGGTGCCGGCGAACGCGGGCAGGTCGGCGAGGCGGTTCTCGTCGAGCCAGCGGCCGATGGCCCGGCCCAGGCCGCGCGAGGAGGTGATGCCCAGGTTGCAGGTGTCGGCGCCGGGGCAGGTGACCACGTCGCGGACGCCGAGCGCCTCGGCGCGGGCCAGCCCGTGCGGCTCCAGGGCGTCGTACACGGCGGGCAGGTCGGTGACGCGCACGTCGCGCAGCACCATGTTCTGGCCGGCGCTGGTGCGCACCTCGGAGCGGCTGAAGCGCCGGGCCACCTCGGCGATGACGCGGAACTGATCGGCGGTCATGTCGCCGAGGGTCAGGCGGACCGTGACGATTGCGTAGCCCTGCACGCGATGGTCGGCGACGTTGGTCACCCGCCAGCGCGAGTACTCGGTGCCGCGGCGCACCTCCTCCAGGGAGATGACGTTGCCCAGCGGCTGCACCTCGTCGCGATTGGCCGCCTCGCGGCCGACCCGCTCGTCGAGCTCGCGGCCGATGCGGAAGCACCAGGCGTCCTCGGGCAGCTCGGCGACCACCTCCTCGACGCGGGTGCGGAAGGTGTCGGCGGTGTAGGTCTTGTCGAACATGAACTTGATGCGCGCCCGGTTGCGGTTCTTGCGCGGCCCCTCGGCGTCGAAGATGCGCACGACGGCCTCGATGACCGGGTAGAACTCGCGCACCGGCACGAAGTCGTAGAGCAGCACCGCGGCGCGCGGCGAGTTGCCCAGGCCGCCGCCGACCCAGACCTTGAAGCCCCGCTCACCGTTGCGCAACTGCGCAACCGCGCCGATGTCGTGCATGGCGCCCAGCGCGCAGTCGCTGTCGCAGCCGGAGAAGCTGACCTTGAACTTGCGCGGCAGGTTCTGGCAGAAGGGGTTGCGCAGGAACAGGTCGGTGGCCGCCTGCGCGTAGGGGGTGATGTCGAAGGCCTCGGTGCCGCAGGCGCCGGCGATGGGGCAGCCGGTGATGTTGCGGACCGTGTTGTAGCAGGCCTCGCGCGTGGTCAGGCCGTAGGTGGCGAGATGGCGCAGCGCCTCGGGGGCGCGCGCGGTGGGGACGAAGTGGAACTGGAAGTCCTGACGGGTGGTGACGTGGCCCATGCCCGCACCGCCGCCGCCGGGGTACTCGCCCTCGTCGCAGAACTTCTCGCTGAAGTCGGCCAGGGCGTCCATCTGGTCGGCGGTGAGCCGGCCGTGGGGCACCTTGACCCGGATCATCTGGTAGCCGGCCTGGCGCTGGCCGTAGACGCCGTAGCTGAGCCGGTAGGGCTTGTAGGTGTCCTCGGGCTCCTCGAGGTCCAGGAAGGCGCGGGTGCGCCGCTCGAACTCGGCCAGCTCCTCCTCGATCGCCTCGGGGATGGGAGCCGGCTGAGGGACGACCTGGGTCTCGATCATCGCGGGTCTCCGGGGATGGGCTTCCTGACTTAGACGATCAGGAAAGTCAACATTAGGCCCGCCAGTATGACCTGGGGCGGGCCGAGCTTGCAAGAGGAACGGGCAAAGACCCGGCCCCCTTGCGGCGTCCTAGCTGAGCAGCGAGCCGAGCAGGTCGACGTACTGGAGCAGGTCGCGGGTGCCCAGGAACTGCTCGCGCACCCGGCGCTGGGCGGCCTCGCCCATGCGCCGCGCCCGCCGGCCGTCACGGAGCAGCTCGCAGGCCAGCTCGCCGAAGCGTTCGATGTCGCCGGGGTCGTCGAGGAGCAGGCCGGTGACGCCGTCCTCGATCTGGTCCTGGATGCCGCCGATGCGGCTGGCCACCACCGGGCGGCCCTTCCACATGGCCTCGGCCACGGTCAGGCCGAAGCCCTCGGCCAGGCTCTTCTGGGCGACCACCGCCGCCCGCCGCTGCAGGGCGTTGACCATGGCGGCGTTCTCCTCGTCGTCGTCCATGGGCAAGGCGGCGAGGTGGACGCGCGCCCGGACGCCCTCGGGGAGCGCCTGCCAGGCGTCCTCGGTCTCGGCGAGCACCTGGGCGCCCTCGGGGTCGTCGGCGACCTCGGCCACCGAGGGGCCGGCGAGCACCAGGTGGGCGTCGCAGTGGGGAGCGGCGCCGGCGGCGAAGCCGCGGATCACGCCCACCGGATCCTTGAGCCGGTCCCAGCGCGAGACCTGGAGGAGCAGCGGGGTCTCCGGCCCGATGCGGCTCTCCTCGACCATGACCGCCTTGTTGCGGATGGTGGCGACGTCGGAGCGCAGGCGGTGGAACTCGGCGGGCGGGCCGCCGGCGACCGGCTCGACCACTCCCGCGGCGGCGAGGATGGCCTCGACCTGCTCGGCGGGCATCTCCGCGTTCTTCGGGCTGAAGGGGTCGATCGACGGCGGGATGATGGTGATCCGGGCCGGGTCGAGCCCCTCCCAGGCGAAGGCGCGGCGGGAGAAGACGTAGGCGTCGGCGTCGATGATGCAGGGCAGCAGGAAGCGCCAGGCGGCCCGGGCCAGCTCGTTGGGCATGTCCAGCCCCACGTGGCAGCGCCAGACCACGGGCACTCCGCGGCGCTTCAGGGCGGGCAGCATCCCCGCCGTCTGCGGGTCGTGGAGGACGACCACGTCGCGCGGCCCGATCCGCTCGGCCAGCTCGGCGCCGCGCTCGTGGGTCAGCGAGTCGTAGACGCGGCGATCCTCGCCGCCGAGCACGGCGGCGTCGCCCATGGCGCCGTGGAGGTGGTTGTGGATGCGCTTGGTGACCCGGAAGAAGGCGGGCTCGCCCTCGATGACCACCCAGCGGGTGTCGACCCCGGCGCCGCGCACGTAGGGCAGCAGGGCGTTGAGCATCTCGGCCACGCCGCCCCCGCGCGCCGTGGAGTTGACCATCCAGACGGTGCGGCCGGCGAAGATGCGGCGGGATCGCTCGACGCCGTCGCTGAAGGCCTTCCACTGCTGCGCGGTGAGCACGCTCTGGAAGCGGTCGGGGCCGAGAGCGTCGATGGCGACGTCGGTCAGTCCTGCCACCTGGCGGATGGTAGCGCGGCGGCTCTAGGCGGTCTCGGCCGCCTCCTCGGCCTCGGCCTCCGCCGCGGCGGGGAGGGCCCGGGCCAGGGCGAGCAGGAAGGTGCCCAGGACCAGCACGTGGACGGCGGTGCACCACTCGCAGATGCGGTGCAGGGCGACCAGCTCCGCCCAGACGAAGTAGAGGACGGCGGCCATCCCCGCGGCGGCCCAGGCGGCGTGCAGCGCCGGCCGCGCCGGGGCGCCGCGCAGGGCGAGCACGGCGAGGACGCCGCTGACGGCGAAGAAGAGCATGCCGGGGACGGTGACCGGGATCGCCGTGCCCGGGACCAGCGACCAGGTGCTGCGGGTCACCGCCCCGCAGTCGACCACCGAGCCGGTCGCCGCGCAGACCGGGGCGGTGTCGGCGTAGTGCACGGCGGTGAGGTAGGCGGCGATGCCGATGCCGGCGACGGCCATGCCCAGCAGGGCCAGGGCGCCGCGGTCGCGCCGGGCGCTCACGGCAGCGTCGGGACGATCTGCGCCACCGGTGCGGCGGTGCACACGTCCGCCGGCTGCATGCCGGTCACCTTGCAGATCCCCGCGGTGAGGATGTTGGCGTTGCCGACGATGCCCTGGGTGACCAGGTCGCCGGCGTCGCCGAGCTTCTCGCTGATCTGGTTCCAGTCGAGGCCGGCGAGGATCTGCGGGGTGAAGCCGCTGCTGGCCATCGCGTAGCCGCCCGCGAAGTCGACCCAGGGGATGCCGCCGGCGGCGTTGGCGGGAACGTAGGGAGGCGCGTCGTAGGTGCTGAGCAACTGCTTCTGCGCCGCGCTGAGCGCCTCCTTCGGGGTGCCGGCGCGGTCGGCGGTCTCGACGGCGACGAAGCTCAGGTAGCGGCTCGAGTACTGCATGCCGCTGAAGCTGAAGGTCGCCGTGCCCGGGTAGACGTCGCTGTCGCTGGAGGTGGTCAGGCCGATGCTGGCGAAGGTGCCGAAGCGGCTCAGCGCCACCACCATGCTCCAGCGCTGGGCGGCGCAGTAGGGGCAGAAGTCGGCGCCGACGTAGAGGATCTCCGGCCTGCCGCCGTCGCTGAGCGCCGGCGCGTCCTTCAGCGCGTAGATGCGGACGGGCAGGCCGGCGGTGCCCACCTTCTCGATGACGGCGGCGTCGACGCGGGCGGTGCGCTGCAGAACGGTGGCGGCGGTGCTCGTCGCCCCCGTGGCGGCGCTGCCGGTCGACGTGTTCCGGCCGACCACGGCCAGAACTGCGACGGTGGCGACGATGGCGACGCTCGCGGCGGCGATGGCCACGGCGCCGCGCCGTCCCGGCCGGCGGCGGTGCGCGGGCTTCCTGCTTGCGGGGGCGTGTGCCTGTGGCGCGCGGCTGCGGCGCGGCGGCGGTGCGACCTGGGTCATCGGTGGCCTCGGGATTGCGGGCGTGGGTCGGTCGGACCTCACGCTAGCGCCGGAGGTCGGTGCGCCCAAGAGGCGGTCGTCCTGACCTCCGCCGTCCGAAGGTCACGCCCTCGCGGTGCGCCTCCGCGACGCGCGATGCCGCCGCAACTGCGCGAACCGCCAGGCGACGACGAGGAACGCCGCCGCGGGGATGAACACCGAGGCGAAGCCGACGACGCTGAAGAACACGGTGACGGCGACGAAGGCGAGGCAGGAGACGTCGAGCAGCCACCGCGTGTCGGTGTCGGCGTCCAGCTCTCCCGCGTCGATGCGCGCGGCGCCGAGGAACACGCCGGCGAGCAGGCCCCAGAGGATGAGGCCGGCGATGCCGGTGCCCCAGCCGTTGACGGCGCCGAAGGCGATCGCGCCGGGCACCACCAGGGCGGCGCCGATGGCGGCGTGGCGCATCTCCTGCCGCCGCCACGACGACGGTGCGGTCGCGGCCACGCGCCACGCCCACAGCGCAACCAGCGCGGCGACGGGAATCAGAACCGCCACCGCGACGATCGGCCGACCCATCGGTGTTGTCCTCCTAAGAGTTCGACGCGGCCACGATATCGCGGCGCCGGCGCGTCCATGTGGAGTCGCGCCGTGTGCACGAGGCGCTTCTTCACATCCTTGCGCCCCGGCAGACGGCGGTTCACTTCTCTGCGCACTTATTTACCGGCGTCCCAGGACCTTCGGCCCTTGCTGGGTTGCGGGGCGAAGACGAATCGTCAACGTGGATCGGGGTGAAAAGGGACAGACAGCCGAAGAGGAGGCAGAGCCCCATGCGAGATCCAACGGGCAAGCTCATCACCGGTAAGACGCGGTGGCGGCGCGTCTGGATCATCCTGACGCCGGCGGTCGGCATCAGCGTCCTGATGATGTACCTGGTGGCCACCGGCGTCCTTGCGCTGACCCTGGCCATCTCGGGCATGCCGTTCAAGCTCTCGGCGACGACGCTGAGCGGTAACAACTTCATCCAGTTCGCGACCCCGACCCAGGTGACCAATCCCAACGCCACCGCCCTGGTGACGGGGGAGCTGGCCACCAACGGCGTCACCACGCCGGGTGTCGCCGGCCAGGTCAACACGGCCGACAACAACACCTACCTGGCGGACACGATCACCCTGCTGCAGGGAGCGTCCATCGTCGGTCTGCATCAGACCGTCTGCGCGCCCATCCCGCTTCCCGGCTTCTCGCCGGGCGACCTGCAGGTGACCATCGACGCCACGGGGACGGCGACCGCGAACTCGCTGCTGGTCCAGGCACCTGCCCTGAAGGCGACCAGCGCCGTGTTCACCAACATCGTGATCGGTGAGGACACCGCGCAGGCGCTGTCCAGCTTCGGCTATCCGGCCATCTCCGGCACCGCCGGCCTGTTCTCGCAGGCGGCGGACTCGGTGGTCATCAGCGGTCTGACCCAGATCGCCGTCGGCACCGAGGCCGGCACCTTCACGCTTCCCGGCCTGACGCTGTCGGCGTCGTTCGTCAGCAGCTGCCCCTAGGCCGGCAGGACAACCCACAACCCTCGATCTAGATCGCGGAGAGGGGGCCGGCCGGCCCCCTCTCCCCTACCGCTCGGAGAAAGCACTTCCATGAGCAGCACAGCACAGACGCTGACGCCGCCGGTGCGGCGCAGGAAGTACGCCCGCTACGGACCGCATCGCGCCCGCATGGCGTTCCGCCACTGGCGCCGGTCGCGGCCCTTCTGGGCCGGTCTGCTGGTGCTCCTCGGCGGCGGCATCATCACCCTGGGGCCGGCCAGCGCCTACAAGGTGATCCTCTCCGCCGGCGACGTGGTCTGGGAGGGCATCCTGGTCGGTGCCCTGATCACCATCTTCGGGCTGTTCATCTGGTTCCAGCCGTCGGCGCGCCACTTCTTCGGCGTCCTCGTCGTGGTGCTCGCCCTGGTGTCCTTCCTCACCTCCGACATCGGCGGCTTCATCATCGGCATGACCCTGGCCATGACCGGCGGGTCGATGGCCTTCGCCTGGGTTCCCGTCGACCCGGCGAGCATCAAGCCGCACATCTGGAACCGCCGCGCCCGCCAGGAGTGGCGCCGGCGCCGGCAGATCGAGCGCCGCGCCCGCCGCGCCATGATCGAGGAGGAGGAGGCGCGCGAGGCGGCATGGGCGGAGGTGCCCGTGACCGGCGTGCCCGTCGAGGCGGTGCCGGGCGTCGAGGTGCCCTCGCGCGAGGCTCCCCGGCGCGAGGAGACGGTGACCGCGGCGACCGCCGCTGAGCCGGGCGTCATCGAGACCACCGGCGAGGAGGTCGACCGCCTGCCCAAGGCGGAGGCGGGCGTCCCCGCGGACGAGCAGGCTCCCCCACCGAGGCGCCCGCGCTTCGGCAGGCGCCGGTGAGCGTGGCGGGGCATGATGCGCAGGACCCACCGGTGGCGCGCTGAGAGTGTCGCCCGGCGCCGTCGATTGCGCTTCTGCGCAATCCTCGGAAGCGCCCTGGCGACCTGCGTGGGCTTCACCGGGCTCTCCGCGGCGCTGCTGCCGGTGGTCGCCACCGGCGTGGTGCCCGCCTACCAGCACATCTTCGTCGTCGCCGAGAGCGGGCAGCCCGCCGCGGCGGTGATCGGTCCTGCCACCTACCTGACCGGCCTGGCCGCCACCGGCGCGCTGGCCACAGCCCACACCGCCGTCGACCCGTCGCCGCTCGCCGACCGGCTGGCGCTCACCGGCGGCCAGACCGGCGGCGTCACCGATTGCACGCCCGCGCAATGCCCGCAGGCCGGCGACAGCCTGGCGACGCGGATCGAGGCGTCGGGCCGGAGCTGGCGCGCCTACGCCGAGTCGATGCCGGCGCCCTGCACGGCGGTGGCGTCCACCGACTTCGCCCCGGAGCGGGTGCCCTTCCTCTACTACACCTCGCTGGCCGCCGAGTGCGCGACCAACGTCGTGCCCTTCACCCAGCTCGCCACCGACCTCGCCAGCGCGGCGACCACGCCCTCGCTGGCCTGGATCAGTCCCAACCTGCAGGACGACATGTCGTCGTCGGTCGCCCAGGGCGACGCCTGGCTGCAGGCCAACCTGGCGGCGATCTTCGCCTCACCGGCGTGGACCGGCGAGCACAGCCTGCTCGTCGTCGTCGGCGACGCGCCGGGGTCGGCGTCGACGCTGGCCACGCCGCTGCCCGCCGTGTTCGTCGCCTCCGACGGGACGGTGGCGGCGGGCACCCGGTCGGCCACCGCGTCGACGCAGTACGACCTGCTCAGCACCGTGGAGGCCTCGTGGGCACTGCCGGCGCTGACCGGCAACGACGCGGCGGCACCGGCGATGAGCGAGGTGTTCGCGACGCAGGCGACGCCGACGCCCACGCCGACCCCATCGCCGACTCCGACCCCGACTCCCACGGCGCCGCCGACGTCGACACCCTCGCCCACGTCCACACCGGCGCCGACGCCGGGGTCGACGCCGACCCCGCACCCCAGCGCGTCACCGAGCGCGACACCCACCGCGACACCGGCGCCGTCGGGACGCCCGGCGCCGTCGCCGGTACCGGCCGCCACCCCCGGCGGCGCGGCGCCCGTGAGCAGCGGCCCCGCCGGACTGCAGGCGTCGCCGTCGCTGTCGGCACCGACCGCGGGCAGCAGCGAGTTCACCATCACCTCGCCGGTCATCGACGTCGCCGACCTCACCTACGTCGGCGCCACGACGATCGCGTCGGGCAGCGTCGCCAGCCTGCCCGTGCTGGAGTTCACGGCGACGTCGCTCACGCTCTCCAGCGGCAGCGCGTCGACGCCGGCGCTGAGCATGACCTCGCCGTGCACGACGCAGAACGGCATGTCGATCACCCAGCTCTCCACGGTGCCGGGCAGCGCCACCGCAAGCTTCTCCGGCGGCGTGACCCTGTACGTCTCGTCGATCGACTTCACGTACCTGAGCACCACCTACTCGCTCAGCGCGTCGTCGCCGCCGGCGTCGTTCGGCCCCATCAGCTCCGGCCAGCTCACCGGCGTCGCCATGGTGGCCGCGCGAGTCACCGCGGCGTCGACGTCGCTGCCCGACCTCCAGGCCGTGGCCTACTTCCAATGCTGACGAGGGAGATGCGATGAGCGTCGAGGTCCAGGCACCGCCGCAGTTGCCGGAGACCATGCCCGGCGACGAGGACCGCGTCCACAGTGGCCTGTTCTGGCTGGCCATCGTCGCCGTGGTCATCGGCGCGCTGGTGGCGGGCACGTCGCGGGTGTGGGCGTCGAAGGCCGCCGACCTGGTCACATTCCCGGTGACCTTCGACCAGACATCGGTGCTCAGCGGCACGGCGACGCTGCACGTCGACCCGACGACCTACGTGCCGCTGCAGACGGCGCAGGAGAAGCCGTACCAGGACACGCGCCGGGTGCAGACGCCGGGGCTGCTCGAATACCGCGCGCTGCTGGTCAGCACCGACGCGATCAGCATCGGCGGCGCCAAGCCGGCGACGGTGTCGGCGCAGTACCTCGTCGACACCCGCACCCTGGCCAACCTGCGCAGCCCGCAGGCCTGGTCCTTCAGCGGCGAGAACGTCGCCGACCGCTCCGACGCGTACTCGGTCAACCTGCCGTTCGACACCGGCCCCGGCCCCTACCAGGTCTGGCGCAACGAGGCCGACCGCGCCTACGCGTTCACCCAGGTGGGGCAGCCGTTCGACCACGACGGCATCACCGTGATCCGGCTGCACGGCCACCTCGACGCGGCGCCGGTGGATCCCCTGTACGTCAAGCAGATCGGCCCCGCCGGCATCCCCGCCGCGCTGAGCCTGCACGAATTGCAGCCGGCGCTGGCGGCGATGGGCCTCAGCGTCGACGCGTCGTTCCCCGACATGCCCGCCACGTTCTCCCCGACCGACGTGGGCGCGGTCACCGACCCCATCCCGCTCGACTACACGATGACCGCCGACACCAGCCTGCTCGTCGAGCCGCGCACCGGCACCATCGTCGCCGTGGAGAAGTCCGACGAGACCTTCACCGCGCACTACGACGCCGCCCGACTCGGCACGCTGGCGACGCTGCTCGCCGTGCATCGCAACGACCGCGGCGTGCCCGCCATGCTCGCCGCCCTCGCCAAGCTGTCGAGCGCCGGCGAGACGCCGGTGGTCGACCTCAGCTACGCGCAGACCGCCGCGTCGATGAAGACGCAGAGCAACTGGGCGGCGACGCAGCGCGACTGGGCCAACCGCATGACCCGGGTGATCCCCATGACGCTGCTGGTCACCGGCGGCGCGGTGATCGCCCTCGGCATCCTCGCCGGCGCCGTCGCCTGGCGGCGCCGCAACACCGTGTACGGCGGCTGGTGGGAGGAGGAATGACCACCGTCGCAATCGTCGGCAGGCTGCGCAGGCTGCCGCGCTGGCGGACGCTGATCGCGCTCGCCGTCGTCGCCGTCGTCGTCGCCGGCGTGTGGACCGGTGTGCGGCGCGCGTCGTCGTCGCCCGCCGCGCAGCAGACGTCGACGAAGGACAACCGCACCCTGCTCAGCGTGCTCTCCGGCCTCGACCC
>Ga0070714_100003053_pt1 | contig 12417 bp, 11 predicted proteins | sample LARL83metaG_FD_65450 | JGI IMG/M metagenome (GOLD analysis project Ga0070714, IMG submission 65450) | Corn, switchgrass and miscanthus rhizosphere microbial communities from Kellogg Biological Station, Michigan, USA - LAR L8-3 metaG | ecosystem: Host-associated > Plants > Roots > Rhizosphere ... | reverse complement strand
AGCAAGTCGCGGACCGAGTTGGCGTATTCGAATCGATTCAGACGGTGCAGCGACGGGCGTCCTGGATTAGGATGAGCAGCGCTCGCACGGTCGATTTCCGTCTCAATCGCCGTGGCAAAAGCGTGCACGGCAGTCTGATCCGGCCGTGGCATTCCGGCTGGAGGCATCAACCCTGCCCGAACTTTGCGGATCGCTTTCTCGGCTAGTTCCGCGCTTTGGTCCGGATGAACGAGGTCCAACTTCGTGAGCGTGACGGCGCCCGACTTCAGTTGGTCATTGTGGCAGGCTGAGCAATACTGATCCACCAGAGCGTGTTGGGATGCAGTCGAAGGAGGGGCTGCTTGAAGGAACGCCAGGGCCGCCGACAAGATCGCCATGCCACATGGCATCACAATTCTCTGCATCGACTTCTCCTCTGGACACCTATCTTGTCACCAAGGCAAGGAGCAGCTACACTCCCAGCCGGGGCGCGTTTACGACCGCTAAAAGTATACAAGCCTGATCGCCCCGTGTCAAGGCTAGGCAGGCCGACAAGTTACGCAGTTTGAATAGGATAGGCTGGATCTGCCCGGCCGGGCCGTACTTCGCCAGAATTCTATTTCGAGGTAGCCTTGGGAGTCAGATGCCGCTGGCCTTCCGGCGCCTGCGATGTGCCTCGCATGTCTTTGTCGCCGACTTGCACGTCCAAACCATCCGGATCCTTCACGTGAAAGCTGTCCTGATCTTTGCGAGGATCCAGGGTGTGAGCTTTGAGCGTTGCCACTAGCGCATCGGCATCATAGTTGTTGATGCCGAACATGAAGTGCGTGACGCCGGGCTTCTCGCCGTGGCGCAGGATCAAGCCGGTATTGCCAAACATCAGAGCGGCGGACTTGTCGTTCTGCATCGTGATCGTCAAGCCGAATACGTCGCGGTAGAATTCCGTGGATCGTTTCACATCCCCGACGTTCATCGCGATATGGTTCACGCTGACTGCTTTGATGGCCGAAGCGGGCGCGGCCGACGCCGTTGATCGGCTGGCGAGCAGCGTCAATCCGGCGACCAAGTCCCGGCGCGTTAACTTACCCTGCTCATAACACTGAAGCAGATTGCTGATAGTTTTTTCCACAATATTCTCCTGTGATGCGGAAACAGGCTGGTGTGCAATAGGGGCGAGCCCTACTCGACCATCGCCTGCATCACGGCATTCTCGAAATCGCGGTCAAGCTGCCGGTTGGGGTTGTTCGTCTGAATCATGAGGATCCCGACCACCTTCTCTTTGGGGTCCACCCAGAAGTGTGTGCCGTAGGCGCCATCCCAGCCGAAGCTGCCGTCCGAAACCCGGAAACCGGCCGCCACCGCGTCATTGACCACTTGCACGCTCAGACCGAAACTGCGCCCTTTCGGCCGCCCCGGAAGCGTATCGGGTGCATGTACCGACGCCATCAGATCCACGGTCTTGGGGCTCAGCAACCGCTTGCCGTTCCATTGTCCACCGCTCGCCAGCATCTCGCCGAACTGCAAGTAGTCTTCAGCATCGGTCATCAATCCGCCGGCGCCCGAAAAATAAGTCATGTTGCTCAGCCGGTCGCGCGTGTCGGCTTTATCAAGTGCGTTCACCGCGCGGTGATACATCGTGGCGACGCGCGGCAGCCGGTCTTCGGCGGGGTGAAAGACCGTGTCCTTCATCCCGAGTGGATCGAAGATGCGTTGCCGCAGGAATTGGTCGTAGCTCTGGCCGGAGACGATCTCGACCACGCGTCCCAGCGTGTCAAACCCTGCGCTGGGGCTATAACTCCACCGTGTTCCAGGCTGGAAGTCCAGAGGCACCGCGCCTAGCCGCGGAATGTAGTCGGCCAGCGTTTCTCCCGGCTTCCGCGCAACCTTCTGCACCTCGGCGCTGCTCGCTGGCCCGCCGCTTACCAAGCCCGAGGTGTGGGTCAGCAGGTCGCGGATGGTGATCTCGCGCGTGGCCGGAACCGTGTAAAACGAAGGCGCAGCCGTGTCTCCCGCCGATGCTGGCGCCGGCGGCCCGGTGTGTTCCTGCAGCATGGCCACCTTCAACCCCCGGAACTCCGGAATGAATTTCGAGACCGGATCGTTGAGCCGCACCTTGCCCTCCTCCATCAGCATGAGAATGGCGACGCCGGTGATGGGCTTCGACATGGATGCGATCCAGAACAGGGCGTCTTTGGTCATCGGCTTCTTGGATTCGAGATCCATCACGCCCTGCGCTTCAAAGTGCGCTAGTCTTCCTTTGCGCGCCACCAGAGTAACCGCGCCTGAGATGTCGTGTGCGTCGATGTGACGTTGGATGGCCTCATGAATTCTCCCGAGCCGTTCCGCAGAGAGCCCGACCTCCTCGGGTTTGGCTGCTTGAATGGATGTCGCCGCCAAAGGCAATGCGAGCAGAAAGGACCCAACCCCGGCTTTTACACTCAAGTGCAGGTTCATCGAATGCGCCTCCTATTGCGCGAGCATGGAGACATTGTATTCCAATGTATGATTTTGCCGTCGGTCCGGATGCTACACTGTCTAGTCAGCCTCGTTGCCTGCCGTCTGACCTCTGCAACGCTGCGGAGACTGCAGCCTTCAATTAATCGATATATGTGACAGAACGCGCGGACTGTACGCTGTTTCGAGTAAAGGAGACCAGAATGCGAAATAGGATTTTCCACTCGGGAAGACTGCTATTACTTGCTACGCTCTGCATAGAACTTGCTTGGCCGGCGCCGCAGGCAATCGACCTCGACTCCGCCACGATTGCAGACTTGAATGCAGCGTTCGTCTCGGGCTCGTTGACCTCGGAAAAACTGGTCCAGATGTGCCTGGCGCGCATTCAGGCGTACGATCACCAGGGACCAGGGCTCAATGCGGTAATGGCACTCAATCCAAAGGCGCTCGAAACGGCCCGTGCCCTGGACACAGAGCGTAAGGCCAAGGGTGCGCGCTCGCCGCTACATGGTGTTCCGGTCGTTCTGAAAGACAACTACAACACGGCCGACTTGCCGACCACTGGCGGATCTGTGTTATTGGAAGGATCCATCCCCCCCTCGGATGCGTTTCTGGTGAAGAAACTCAGGGCCGCGGGCGCAATCATTCTCGCCAAGGTCAATATGTCTGAATTCGCGTCCGCCGGCGCGTATAGTTCGCTCGGCGGGCAATCCAGGAACCCGCACGATCTGCTGCGATCGCCGTCTGGGTCCTCGGGCGGCGTCGGCGTTGCGATCGCGGCCTCATACGCACCGCTCGGCATGGGCACGGACACGGGCGGTTCGATCCGCGGGCCGTCGACATCGAACGGCATTGTGGGATTGAAGCCGACGCATGGGTTACTCAGCCGGGACGGAATCATTCCGCTCGCCCTGAGCTTCGATACGGGGGGCCCAATGGCGCGCAACGTTTATGACGTCGCTGCCGCATTAGGAGTGATGACTGGAATCGACCAAGCAGACCCCGCCACACAGAAGAGCGAAGGTAAATTCACGGCCGACTACACGAGCAATCTCGACGCGAACGCGCTAAAGGGTGCGCGAATTGGCATTGCCAGAGACTTTATGGGGTTTGATCCGGATGTGGACTGGGTTGTGGAGGCCGCGATCGATGCCATGCGGCACACGGGGGCGACGGTAGTGGATGTGCATTATCCAAAATGGCTGATTGATGTCAAAGGCGAGTTTTATAATACGGTACGTTATCCGGAATTCGTCGTCCAAATCAAGAGGTATCTTTCCACGCTCGGACCGAAATATCCGAAGAGTTTGGACGAAATGATTGAACGCGCAAATGGATTCGCGGCAACGCGGGCGGACGGCGCAGGCCCGAATCCCAGCCGCTGGTCCCTATTCAAGCGGGAAGCCGAAAGCGGCACGCTCGAAGACTACCGTTATACATCGGTGCATGACCATGGCCTGCCGTTGGTGCGGGCGGCAATGGAGGGGATTCTGGCATCGCAGAAGCTTGACGCAATAGTCTATCCGACATCGCCGCGCCGGCCGGGCTTGCTGAGTGCACCACTGGAGCCGCCTGGAGGCGGCCGTGAGTCAGCGACTAACATTGCCAACCTGACCGGATTCCCGGATCTCATTGTGCCGGCCGGCTTCACGGGTGACCGGCTGCCAGTGGGCATCTCGTTTTTCGGTCCGGCCTTCAGCGAACAGAAGCTGTTGTCGATGGGATACAGCTTCGAGCAGGCCACAAAAGCGCGGCGCCGTCCCGTGCATACCCCTGCGCTGAAAGGCGAAATGATTACGTTTGTAACGTTACCTGGAAAGCACCAGTAGTCAAACGCTCGGCCGCGTCAGGAGATCATCACTTTCCGCGGAAATTGCGAGTTGTCTTCGAGGAAAGTTTTCTTGTTGGCCAAGTCCTCCGAGGTCGGCTGAACCTTCCCGGTCACGTCGGTCACGCGCGATACGAGCGTGTGCTCTCCTGGCGCAGCGCTATTCCAGGCGTAAGTGAACAACTTCCAGGAATACTTGCTGCTCGTAGCTGAATCTATCGTGGCCGGCTGCCACGGGCCATCGTCGACGCGGACTTCGACCGATTTTAGCGGCGTCCCGTCATTCAGCACGACACCGAGCACTTTATACCGGCTGCCTTCGCGCGTGACACGTGCGATGAACGACTTCAACTGCATGTGGGTGACCGCCGTCTCGGTCCACTTCATATCGCCGTCGATCATCTCGCCTCTGAGAGTGCGGTACCAGCGGGCTTGAAACTTTCCGAGAAACGGATCTTCCTGAATGTGGATGTTGGATAGCCATTTGACGTTGGCTACTCCGTACCAGCCGGGAACCAGTAAGCGAAGCGGCGAACCCTGGTGGCGCGTGAGAGGTTCACCATTCAACGCGTAGGCCAGGAGGGGCTCGGACGACAACGCCTTTTCGCGCGTTAGGCTGCGGCCGAACTGCTGGTCCACTTTGCTGATTTGCCCGCGGAAGTCCACTTCTTCTTCGCCGTGATCGGCGCCGAAGAAGACGAACTCGCGTGCCCGGGGCTTCACGCCGGCTTGGTCGAGCACTGCCTTCAAGGAAACACCAGTCCAGCGTCCGTTGCCTGCGAGACCTTGCAGAGGACGGCGATTTCCCGAACATTCGAACCCGAACACGAGCTCCGTGCTGCGCATCTTTCGCAGATCATCGAGCGAGAACGACTTCGGGCGCTCTACCAACCCTGAGATCTTCAGAGCAAAAGTTGCTGGGTCTATGACGGGATGGCCGTAGTGCTGTGTAGTGAAGAACTGGTCTTTCGGCGTGAACGGACCGTCGATCTTCCGGACATCGAGAGTTCGCCGGTCGGGGGTCGGCGTCGGGTTGAAGTTGGCCGGCCAGTCGGTGAAGGGCACCAGGGTCTCGCCTTGCGCAAGCGCCGGGATAGCCCAGTCCTGCGCCAATCCGAGCAAGCTCGTCGCGGCCAATCCCCTTCTGAAAGTCTCTCTACGGGTGATGTGTTCCGGCATGGTTCACCTCCAAGTGGACCGATCACGAATCTTAGGGCATTCTACCTCTTGGAATACCAAATCGCCAGTACCATCGTGCCAAGAATACCCTCGAGGCTAGAGTGGCCCTTGATCGCTCCCTTTTTGTCGATTACGATTAAATAGTTGTTAATGCCTTGGATACTTGTGCCGTGAAGGAGCTGGGCGATGAAAATTGGGAACTTCTGCTTGGCATTGAGAATTGGATTGGTATTGCTTACCCCCGCCGTTGTTGGCATCCTGGCTTCACCGGCGCTGAGGGCCGCCGAACTGCCCGTCGTGAAGGGTGAAGTGACATTCTCGAAAGACATCGCACCGATTCTGCAGCGAAGCTGTCAGAACTGCCATCAACCGAACTCGGTGGCTCCGATGTCGCTGATCAACTACAAGGAAGTTCGGCCGTGGGCGCGGTCGATCAAAGAGCGGACTGCTCTGCGCGATAAGCGCGGCGTGATGCCTCCCTGGTTCATCGAGAAGAATATCGGGATCCAGCATTACAAGAACGATCCGTCGCTCAGCGATCTCGAAATCGCCAAGATCGCCAAGTGGGCTGACAGCGGCGCACCGGAGGGCAATCCGGCGGACCTGCCGCCGCCCGTCGCGCTCATAGACGGCACCAAGTGGAACTTGGGGGAACCGGATCTTGTCGTCTCGACGCCGGAGATCACGGTAAAGGCCGGCGCGCCGGACTGGTGGGGCGAACTCGAAGCGGCTCCAACGGGGCTCACCGAAGACCGTTGGGTGAAGTCGGTTGAGATGAGGGAAGTGAATGACATTCCCCCAGCGACAGGTGGGGGCAGAGCCACGGTCGGCGCTCGTTACGTTTTGCATCACATGATTTGGACCACCACCGTTCCGGGACAGCAGGCAGCGCTGGGTGAAGACGTGGGCGAGGGCAGCGGGACGTGGCCGATCCACGAAGTGGGACGCAATGCGGACCTTTTCCCCGATGACGCGGGTAAGCTCCTGAAAGCGGGTTCGAGCCTGGTGTTCGCTTCGGCTCATATCCACTCGAACGGCAGGGACACCAAGGCGCACCTCCTGTTTGGCTTCAGGTTCTTCCCGAAGGGCTACAATCCGACTGTTCGGTACGCGCGGCGCGGTCTCGGCAATGGCGTCGACATCGATATGAAGCCGAACGAAGCCAACCAGCGGCTGGATGCTTACAAAGTGCTCGACGAAAACACAAAGATCACGTCGTATGAACCGCACCTGCACGCGCCGGGCGTACGCATGTGCCTGGAATACATCTGGGGCATCAACATCCAGACGCTCTCATGCTCCGGCTACGACCACAACTGGGTTCGCGTGTATGACTACGACGACGATTATGCACCGCTGCTGCCGAAGGGGACCATCCTACATATCATCGGTTATATGGACACGACGCCCGCGAACCGGAATGTGCCTGACCCCAGAAACTGGTCGGGAGCCGGGAACCGCTCCATCGCCAACATGTTCATCGATCTGGGGCAGGGTCTCGCGCTCACAGATGAGCAGTTTTATGCGGAGATGGCCAAACGGCGCGAGAAACTCAAGCTGGGTGCGAACGACGTTCTAATTGGCTGCCCGCTTTGTGGCGGCGATCTCATTCCGCCTCCCGCGATGAAGAAGCCGCCGGCTACACCGACTGGACCCGGAGGGCAATAACGGGTTCCGGCTGCCTTGATTAGCCGTTGTTATAAAGGACCACGATGAAGGAACGCAGTTTTCGTATTGGGCTGCCGCTCGTGGCGGTCACGCTTTTGGCTTGCCAGCCGGCCCACGCGCAGCTCTCCTATTCGAAGGGGCAAAGCGTAAATGCCGCTTTTGAAGGTTGGGAGCAGAATGCCGACGGGTCCTATAAATTCCTCTTCGGGTACATGAACTCGAACTGGGAAGAAGAGTTCGATGTACCCGTTGGTCCGGAGAACAACATCGAGCCCGGCGGACCCGATCGCGGCCAGCCGACCCATTTCTTCCCGCGTCGCAACCGGTTTGTGTTTTGGGTCAACGTGCCTAAGGACTTCGGCGACAAGGAACTGGTCTGGACCCTCACGACGCACGGCAAGACATCCAAGGCCTACGCGACTCTTCGGCAGGACTATTTCCTCGACAACATGGTCTTGACTTCTGAAACCGGCGCGATCGGGGCAGGCGTGAGCAGCCCGGAGATTCGGGCCAACAAGCCCCCGGTCTTGGAGGCTGCTGGGGACCGCGTGCGAACAGTGAAGGTGGGGCAGCCGCTGACCTTATCCGCACATGTGACCGACGATGGCGTGCCGAAGCCGCGGCCGCGAGGAGCTTTCCTGGACCGAACCCGAACGAAAGACGTTAAGGACATGCGCATGATTCCTCCGATTCAGGTGACGGTCGGCAGCGCGACGGGCCTGTGGACGGCCTGCTACCTGTACCGGAGCAACCTTTCAGGGAAGGTGCATTTCAGTCCCGAACAGCCCAAGACATGGGAGGACACCCGCGCGGGTGCAAACTCGCAGTGGTCCCCGCTGTGGCAAGCTCCGCCTCAGCCTCCGGACGGGAAGTGGACGGTGCAGGTGACCTTCGACGAGCCAGGAACATATGTGCTGCGTTGGCACGCCTCCGATGGCGCGCTGTGGGCGGACGAAGATATCACCGTCACGGTGACGCCCTGACCGAACCTGATCCGACTCATAAGCAGGCTCCACGAAAATATCTTTGGCGCTAATGCATCAGGGTCGCCGGGGCGAGTGGGGAAATCCGTGTAAAATGGCAATCACGGCGGTCGATGAAAGCGCGGGCCGCGGCCGGTACAATGCGCAATCGAGGTTTGCTTCTCGCTTCCCTCTTCACGGTGGGACTTCTCAGGGCGGAACCGCCCGCAGCGGCGACCCTATTCCAGGCGATCCAGAATGCCGACACCGGTGCAGTCCAGGATCTGCTTCGGCGTGGGATCAACCCCAACGCTGAGGACGCGGACGGCACGCCGGCACTGATGGCAGCGACATTGTACGCGGGCGCGGACTGCATCAAGCTGCTGCTCGACGCCGGCGCGAATCCGAACACTAAGAACGTGGCGGGCTCAACGCCGCTGATGTGGGCCGTGCCAGACCTGGCGAAAGTCAAGCTGCTCATCTCTCACGGCGCGGACGTCAATGCCCGCAGCACCAACCTCCAACGCACACCATTGCTCATTGCCGCGCGCTATCCAGAGTCGGTCGAAGTCCTGCGGTTGCTGCTCAACAAGGGCGCCGACCTGCACGCTAAGGACACAAACGGCGCGTCTGCCTTAAGCCTGGCGACAACTTACGCGGACGTCGGAGTGGTGCGTTTTCTGGTGGAGAACGGCATTAACGTGAAGGAATTGAGGACCGGCGTCTTCGGAGGATCGGTCGGCTCTTACACTCGCCATCACCTGCCAACAACAGAATACTTGGCCTCGAAAGGCGTGAAGATCGACCCGGCTGCTCTCACAATCGCGGCTGGCTGGCTGGATCCGAAGGTGATCGAGAAATGGATCGAGATGGGAGCGGACGTAAATGCCAGGGTCAAAGGATTCAACCGGACTCCCTTGATCACGGCTGCGTCGTCGGAAGGAGCCGGCCCGGCGACGCTCAAGCTGTTGCTCGACAAGGGCGCCGATGCAAACGCCGAGGATATCGATGGGGAACGGGCGCTGGATTGGGCGATGTACCGTCAGGACCAGCGTAAGATCGAAGTGCTGCAGCAGTACGGCGCCAAGCCTGGCTCCGGTCCGCGGCATCAGACCTACTCTCCGCCGGAAGGCATTGCGGATGCGAGGACCTCGCTCGGCCAGAGCGTATCCTTATTATTGCCTCCGGCCCCAGTAGTTTTCCGGAATCGTGGCTGCATCACTTGCCATAGCCAGAGCATGCCTCAGCAGGTGGCGGCGGCAGCGCGGGCGAAGGGTGTCGCCATAAACGAGGAGCTCGCCAGCAACAACCTAAAGCAGATCCTCGCGGTCTTTAAGCCGGCCGCCGAAGCAGCCATGCAGGGTAATGAGCCCGCCGGCCGCGCGCTCACGATCGGATACATTATGATGGCGCTCGCCGATGAACATCATCCTTTGGATAAGATCACGGCGCCATTTACTCACCTTGTGGCAGCCTCGCAAATGCCGGATGGGAGTTGGATCGACGAAGGCATCTCGCGGCCGCCGATGGAACACAGCGAAATCAGCATTACGGCCATGGCTGTTCGCACACTGACCCTATATCCGATCGCAGGCAGCAAAGACCTACTAGCGGAGAAACTTCAAAGGGCGCGCGCATGGCTCCTGGCAGCTCAGGCGAAGTCGGCGGAAGATCGCAGCATGCGGCTGATGGGCTTGGTATGGACTAAGGCTTCCCGAGGAGAGGTGCATTCGGCGGTGCGGGAGATCCTGAATCGGCAGCGGCCCGACGGCGGGTGGTCTCAGCTTCCCCAGCTTGAGCCAGATGCATACGCCACTGGAATCTCCTTGTACGCGCTGCACCAGGCTGGGATTTCGGTGACCGGCGACGCTTACCAGAACGGCGTGGCGTTTCTACTCAAGAATCAGCACAAAGATGGATCCTGGTTTGTGAAGACACGATCGTATCCGGTACAACCCTACCTTGACAGCGGCTACCCGTACGGGTTCAATCAATGGATTTCGGCGGCTGGAGCAAGTTGGGCTTCGTTGGCGATTGCCTACACCTTGCCGAATGCTGGACCAATCCAGTCAGCGATTCACTAGGGCAGATCCCCAATTGGGACAAGAAATCCGCGACGCGGCATGCGATCATACGCTGAAGGTATCAAAGAGGCTGAGGCGCGCTTGCAGCTTGACGGGCTTGCAGGATTTCCTGGAGTAGAAAGCCGCTTCGGGACTTTCAGCAATTATCATTTCTCTCGTTCCGTTGGCATGCGCCCAGGAGAGATCTTCGGACTCAAATGGCGTCATGTCGGCGACGACGGCGCGGTCATTAAACAGCGGATCTATCGGCGCAATGTCGAAACGGTCCGTTCGAACCGCGGCTTTCACGGCAATAATTGTTAGTGAATTGTACGAGTGGAAGGCGATCTCGCCCAGCACCAACTCGGATGCATGACTGTTTCCGTCCGAAAAGATGACGCCGCTCATCCAGGAGAATTGGTGGCGGCACGCTGTTCTCCCGAAACTGAAGGAGTTGAAGGTCGATGGGTGAATTTCCAGGTGATGCGCCGCACGCACGCTAGTCTTTCGCGGCGGGCGGGCATCGATCCCAAGGTGGTGGCCGACCAGTTGGGCCACGGCCTGGGAGTTAATCTGGATGTCTACACCAAGTCTGATTTAATTCAACGGAAGGAGGCGGTGAAGAAGTTAGAAGTTGAAGTGACAGCTTAATGGAGTGATTGAAGTGACAGGTTTTGTGGCCGGTTCTAAGTTGTTGAAAATGGAGCGGGAGACGGGACTCGAACCCGTGACGTCCAGCTTGGGAAAATGGACCATGTTTTGCTTTCAGTAATATAACTGCGCACGGCGTTGATTCAGGGTATGGAAAACGCCAATAAAACAAGGGTCCGTTTCGGCTGGTGTGCTAATGGAGGGTTTTTGGAGGGTTAACTCGATCCTCGGGAAGGTCGCTTGGATACCTTCAGCGCGGAAGGGCTGCGCGGATCGTCCGCACGTCGAGAAACATCCTTTGTGGTCCCGTCGCCGCGGCACCATCGATGGGCACAAAACCATATCGTGCGTACCAACTGACCCGATCCCGATAGGCGTCTGTAATGATACAGCGACAGCCAACTTCATCGGCCACACGCAAGCTGATGCGGAGCGCTGCCGAAATCAGTGCATGGCCAAGTCCCCGGCCTGCGAATCGCCGATCCACGGCGAGCCGCGCTAGTAAAATCAGCGGCAGATCGTAAGGAGGCAACCCGCGCACATACTTCTTCGGAAACGCATCGCGAGGCACGCTTGCCATCGCCAGGGTAAAGTAGCCGAGCACGGTTCGCGGAGCGTCCTCATCGAGCGCCACATAGCTTACACCGATCGAGCTCTTCTGCTGATTAGTCCACGCGTGACGCTTGAGATAATTGTTGAGGGCGTCGTCACCGCAATCGAAATTCTCCACCTCATCGTGTTCTTCGAGGCGGCGAATGACAATGGCCATCAGTCCCGCATAGCCCGAATCAGGGCATCAGTAGGGCGGTTCGCATCCCCGGCAGATACGAGTTCAGCAAGACTTTCCAGTTCGCGCCCAGTCCATTTGATTTCGACACGTGGCAGGGCAAGGTCGGGAGCCACGCGTTCCAGTCGCGGAAATAGCAGCACCTTTCGCTCCCCGCTCGCGCTCTCGCTCATGATGCGGTGCCCCAATTTCCGCTCCGACACAGCCCACCGAAATAGCGCTACGGCATCAGATAGGAAGTCGGTGTTGCTGCTGAGCTGCAATTCCTCTTTGAGCAAGCGTACCGAGCGATCTTCTGCTGGAGCAAGATCAGCCTGGAACTTGGTCTTGCGCCGCTGGGTGATCGCTGGAGTCTCGATCCGCTTTTTTCTGGTCTTCAAAGCCATTCCCTACCTCCGGTTCCCGAGTGGGTCACTCCTATTATACTCTTAATCCATGCCTCAATAGAGTCAAATTGGATAGGTCTTTGAAGGGAAGTGTTGCAACTTTGATGGCGTGCTCGAGATTGGGCAATGACGACTCCCACTTCACATTCTTAGGCGGGCAATTCGAAGAGCTTCTGGATGAACTGAATCTGATGTCGAACGTTAGTTCCGCCAACCCACCGAGCTTGCCCTTTCCGAATCATGTTCATCGCCTCATATCCTTGAATCGTTCGCCATGCCGCCTGGAACTCTCGAAATCCTTGCTTGGCGTTCACTCGGCGTTTGATCGCTCGATGGTCCTGTTCGACGATATTGTTAAGGTACTGCACAGGTCGATGCCGACAACGACAGCGCAAAATCCCTTCCTTCTTTATATCTGCGATGGCTGCGCCGTAGATGGGCGCCAGATCCGTGTTGATGA
>Ga0070714_100003052_pt1 | contig 12420 bp, 11 predicted proteins | sample LARL83metaG_FD_65450 | JGI IMG/M metagenome (GOLD analysis project Ga0070714, IMG submission 65450) | Corn, switchgrass and miscanthus rhizosphere microbial communities from Kellogg Biological Station, Michigan, USA - LAR L8-3 metaG | ecosystem: Host-associated > Plants > Roots > Rhizosphere ... | reverse complement strand
GACGTCTACAACTGGCCTTGGTTAGTCGCAGGCGAGATGGGCGATTGGAAGCTGACCGATGCCCAGGTGAAGAAGCTGCGCGATTTTTTGCTGCGCGGCGGTTTTCTGATGCTGGATGACTTCTGGGGAACCGAGGAGTGGAATCGGTTCGCCGAGAGTATGGATCGAGTATTTCCCGATCGGCCCGTAGTGGAAGTCGACGATGCCGATTCCATTTTTCACACCGTCTATGATCTGGACGACCGCTATCAGGTCCCCGGCCAGTGGGCCTTGCGAGCCGGCCGAACGTACCGAAACGATGGCTCCATCCCGCACTGGAAGGGCATCCTGGACGATAAAGGCCGTGTGATGGTGGCCATGTCGTTTAATTCCGATATCGGCGATTCCTGGGAGTGGGCGGACGAGCCGGAGTATCCGGAAAAATATTCGGCGCTGGGCATCCGGATCGGAGTCAACTACGTCGTCTACGCCATGACCCATTAATCATTTATTAGGGCCAGTACACTCAAATACCAGTTTCTACAGCGTTCTCTTCAGAAACGCGCAAATGTGATAGCCGTCGATGAACTTGAAGGGCGACTCGCCCAGCGTGTAGTGGCCACAAGGTAATGCCACCACGCGATGATCCAGCTTCTGCTCTCTTATTTTGGCTACCACTTGCCTGGAAAACTCCGGAAGAAATGTCGTGTCATATTTCGCATAAATGAACAGCGACTTATGTTTCCGCGCCGCGAACTTCTGCATGTAATTCGCGGGACTGATGGCCATCCACGCTTGCCGCAGCCGATCCAGATCGATGTGCTCTTCCAAACCTTGCCGGATATGCTGGGTCGAAAGCCCGGTCCAGACCACATCGGCAACATGCATGGAGCAGTGGTTGAAGACATTCACGGAAATGCGCGGATCGTGCGCGCTCGCCAGATACGCGTAGCATGATCCCAGGCTGGTGCCGACGATTCCAAGCCGTTCGAAGCCTTGGCTCTCCAGCCAGTCGAAACCGCAGCGGACATCGATCACGGCTTGCCGCGTCGCGTCGATAGTCCGGCAGACATTTGCAGAAACCGCATAATCGGCGCGTTGCAGCTCCGCGGGCATTCTGTAATCGTGATACGGCAGACTGATTCGCAGAGCTGAAATACCCAGACGGCTCAGGCCGCGGCATAACGCGTTGTGCCCGTCGCCAGGAGCATTCCAATGCGGCAGCAGCACTACCGCCTTCTTCGGGCCAGTGCGACGCTTTCCTTCCTTCGCCGGGAACCACTGCGCATGCACGATGTTGTTCTCGGCATATGGCGTCTCGACTGGCGAGCGAAAACGCAAGATGCCATCTTCGAGGCGAAAGTCGGACGGCGGCTCGTACGCAAAGAAATCGTCGCTCTCGCGGATCGCAATCTGGTTCAGCTTTGAAATATATTCTTCGACGCCGTCGCCGTTCTTCGGATAATTTCGGGCGCACGGCCAGCCACCAACCCAATCCAGGCCCCAGTCAAAACGGCGCACCACTCGATTCGTCGCCCGAAAGCAGAGCCGCTGTTCCCAGGACTGTATCCAACGGCCGTATAGGCGCGAGGTCATCTTCCGCATTGCGTTTTCCTCTAGGATAGCAACATGGACCTGGCTACCTTCTCGATGCGCATGGGCCTGGCGCTAGTGCTCGGCGCACTTATGGGCTTGGAGCGGCAGTGGCACCAGCGCATGGCCGGCACTCGGACGAATGCTTTAGTCGCGACTGCTGCCTCGGCGTTCACCATGATCGGCTTGGTGGTGGCCGACCCGACCGGCGCCAGCCGAATCGTCGGTCAGATCGTCACCGGAATTGGATTCCTCGGTGCCGGGGTCATCTTCAAGGAGGGCGGCACTGTGCATGGACTGAACACCGCCGCTACGGTGTGGTGCTCCGCTGCCGTCGGCTCGCTATGTGGCATCGGCCAGTGGCAATACGGCGTTGCGATGGCGATGGCCGTCTTGCTGACCAATGCCCTACTCCGGCCGCTGGCTTACAAACTCCGCCCCGGTCTAAAAGAAGTGGAGACCAACTACCATCTGGAGCTCACGTGTGCCGCGAAGGACGAAACGCAAGTGCGCGCGCTGCTGTTGAGCGCTGTCGATCACAATCATGTCTCGCTGACATCGCTCAACAGTGAAGACCTGGAGCCCGGCAATCGTGTACGCGTGAGCGCCGCGATCAAGACTCCCAGTCGAAATGATGATTGCCTGGAACAGGTGGTGGCCCGAGTCTCGCTGGAGCAGAGCGTAAGCTCGGTCCGCTGGAGTGTGGAACCGGCTGCGCCCGCTTTGGAATAACGCGCTGGCTTGCTACTGCGCTGCGTTCACCGTGTAGTCGTCATAATAACTGACGCTATCCGTCTTCGACCACACGCCAACTTTTCCCGACACCCGCTCCGGCAGCGTATATTCCAGCAGCAGCTTTCCGTTCAGATAGCCTTCCAGCTTGCTCCCTTTGATGGATATCTTCATGCTATGCCACTGCTTCATCGCCAGCGGCATGTCTTCCGCGCCGCGCTTGACGAAACTACGCTTGCCCTTGTTGAACGTCCACAACACCAGATTATCTTCCTTGCCGTTGAAGCGCACGGTGAGGTAATCGCCGTTCGGCTTGAGGTTAAAAAGAATGCCCGCGCATTGATCGAGCTGCCCATCCACCACCTGGAAGCGCATGCTGATATCGCCGTCATGAAACTCTTCGATCCCCTGTGCCACGGCATACGGAAAATAAGCGAAGGCCTTGACATTGTCGATGAACTCTTCGTGCCTCGATCCGTAAATCAAGCGGGCCTTGTCGGCGAGCCCGCCGGCCGGCTGCCCCTTTTTCCACTGCCGGCCATCCACCATCAGCACGTTCTTCCCACCCTCTGGAACAACTAGCCAATTACCGACCACGGGGATAAAATGCGCCGGTTCGCTTCCGGCCTTCTCTTCGGTCACGTCCACACGAATCGGTCCCGCTAGCGCTGATAAAGCCAAACCGAGTAAGAGAATTTGCCTCATTGTCAGTTACTATAGCGAAATTTTCTCCACCATAGCAGGGCGATTCCCAACGGCCATAGCAAGTAGAAAACCAACCAGGCACCGGTCGGGTCGGCTGCTACAGCATGCCCCGAGAACGCGTTTCCCTCCGATTGCTGGGGAGGCTGAATCTCCGCCAGCTTGAACAGTGTGTCCAGGACGATCGGCTCGGTGGTCGACCGGCTCATTACCTTGCGTCCATCCAGCTCATACCAGACTTCGCCGTAATGATCCGTGGCGCCGCTAAAGAGGCCCGTCCGCCCTTGCGCTGTGTAATCGATATCCACCCGCGGCAGAATCCTTTGCAGTTTGCTCAAAATGCTGCGATCCAAATCCATCAGGCGAGGATCTTCAGCCGCCAGATAGATCGTCACGTGAAGGGGCTGCCGGATGTGCCGCAACGCTGCTTCCTCGGCCGGAGCGAAAGAGTTGCGACGGTTCTCGCTCAAATCCCAGCTGGCTCGCGCGAGCGATCCCGTCCAGGCGACCAAACCAAAGATCACAAGTACGGCGAACGAACCGGTCAATCGCGCGCGTAAGTCACGCCGCGTGGGCAGCCAGACACCCGCAATCGCAAAGCCCGTCACGCCGATCAACAACGACACGATCACGATGCTCAGACGCAGTTGGCCTTGCTCGAATGTTCGCAGCGCTGCCGTGGGCGTGTAAGCGGCCAACCTCTGAAGTAGACCACCGCGACCGGCGGCTACGAAATCCAAGGCCCAGGTGCCCACCGTGAAGGCGAGAGTCGCAATGGCAGCACTGGCCGCTCCAGTGGCAATAGATGCCGCAGCCACGGCAACGCCCGAGCTGAGCATCACGCGCAGAAGATGGCCCAATAGCAGATTCGCGAGTTCCGGCGCATACAACGAACCGCCATAAGCCGTCCAGAGAGCGAGCGCGATCAACCCCGGCAGCCACGCGATCAGCCAGCCTGCCAGCAGCGTCAAGCCTTTCGCTGTTAGCATCGATAACATTCCCGGCGGCGACTGCAGCATCAGCTTCAGCGCTCCGCTCTCTTTCTCGGCCGAAATTAAACGAATGGCCACGAATGGAAACAACAGCGTCACCGCTATATCGTAAGCTCCGAAGGTGGGCACCAGAATGCCATCCAACGGCGAAAGGCCCTGCGCCAGTGCCGCGGGTTGCCCGCCTCTGCCGCTCGCTTCCGCGTAAAGATTCACGGCCGTGATAAAGGCCTGCCCCACTAATGGACCGATCAAGAGCAGGAGCAGCCAATAAGCTCGCGACGCCATCAGCTCGCGAAATTCCTTGGCGATGAGAAGCCTAAGTGAGCGCAAGGAAAATTTCCTCGAGGCTGCCCTCGGTGAGGCCGGTCTGGGTGCGCAGCTCCGGCAAAGTTCCTTCGCCGACCACTCGCCCCTTGCTCAACAGCACTAACCGATCACAAACCCGCGCTGCGTCGCCGAGCTGATGGATGGACAGAAATAAAGTTCGGCCTCTCGACCGATAAGAGCGTAAGACCTCCATCACGTCCCGGGTCTGCCGGAAGTCCAGGCCATCGAAGGGTTCGTCCAGCAGAAGCAGCGGATGAGGCGCCAACAGCCCGACTGCCAGCATGGCGCGCTTGAGTTCTCCCTTGGAAAGCGTCCCTATGCGTGATTTCATGAGCGCTCCGAGTTGGAAGAGCCTCGCCAATGCCGCCGCTTCGCCGTTCGGCCGGTCGTAGAGCGATTCAAAAAACTCGAGCGTCCACTCGACCGACTGGTCCACCCAAGGTCGAATGCCATCGGGCAAATAAAAGAGCGCCCGCTTGCGATGCGAGGGTGCCAGCAACTTCTCCTCAAATTCCACTTCCCCGGCATCGGTGGGAATCAGCCCCGTCAGGCATTCAAACAAGGTCGTTTTGCCTGAACCGTTCGGTCCGATGAGACCGAGCACCTCGCCGTTACGCACACAAAAGCTGGCGTCCTGGAGCGCCACATTCGACCCAAAGCGTTTGGATATTTTTCGAGCGCGTAGTAGCGGCAATTCCGAATTGTACGCGATTCTACGTTACGCTAGTTTCGATGGCCGCCGCATGCAGCTAGCGATTCGTACGGTAATCGTGGCTGGAATCGTGGCTGCAATTACATGGATCTGCTTTCGTGTCGTACCGGTCAACGCCACAACAGCCGCCTTGGCGTACTTGGTGGCGATACTGTTTATCGCGGCCCGGTGGGGCCTGACCGAGTCGATCGCGGGCTCCATTATCGCGGTGCTGTGTTTCAACTTTTTCTTCTTGCCGCCCGTCGGCACTTTCACCATCGCGGATCCGCAAAACTGGGTGGCGCTGTTTGCATTCCTCGCAACCGCCATCACCGCCAGCCGCTTTTCGATGCAGGCCAGAAGGAGGACGCAAGAGGCTTTGGATTCCCAGCGTGAGATGGAGCGTTTGTACGCACTGAGCCGCTCGATTCTTCTGATCGGCCCGGCCCATCCGCTCCCCAAACAACTCGCTCTGCAGATTGCTCAAAGCTTCAGCGCTTCGGCCGTTGCCCTTTACGACGGAGCCAGCGGAACCAGCTTTCGGGCCGGCCCCGAGGACTTTACCGACCCGCACGACCAACTCAGGCAGGCCGCTCACCAGGGCACGCTTTTTCGGGACGAAGCCACCCGAACCGTGGTCACGTCCATCCGGCTGGGTGGTCAACCCATCGGCAGCATCGGCATTCGCGGCGTGGCTCTCACGGACTCGGCGCTGCAGGGTCTCGCAAACCTGGTCGCGATAGGACTCGAGCGGGCCCGCACGCAGGAAGCGGCCAGCAAAGCCGAAGCTGCCCGGCAGAGCGACGTTCTCAAATCCACATTGCTCGACGCGCTGGCGCACGAATTCAAGACCCCCTTGACCTCCATCAAAGCGGCCAGTACCGCGTTGCTGTCCAGCACCGGATTGGGACCCGAACAGCAGCACGAACTCATTTCCATCATGGACGAAGAGGCGGATCGCCTGAGCGTACTCGTCACCGAAGCGATCCACATGGCGCGTATCGAAGCCGGCCGGGTCCATCTCCAGCGAGAGAGTTATTCGCTCGACGACCTGGTCCACTCGGCCGTGCACAAACTTAAACCGGCTCTCGAGGACCGGCACATCGATGTGAAACTGCCGTCCGGCTTGCCTCCAGTTTGGGCGGATCGCGAGCTGATCGAAATCGCGCTACGCCAACTAATCGACAACGCCCTCAAGTACTCGCCCCGGGATTCACCGGTATCGGTGTCGGCAGAGTTGAGCGACAATCGCGTCGTGGTGAGCGTTGCCGACCGGGGTCCCGGGATTCCTGAAGAGGAGCAGACGCGCATCTTTGAAAAGTTCTATCGAGCCGATGCATCCCGGCATCAAATCCCCGGAGCCGGCCTCGGCTTAGTGATCGCCCGCGAGATCATCCAGGTTCATGGGGGTGAAATCTGGGTGGAGAGTAAACCAGGAGAAGGGTCCACTTTTCGATTTTCCCTTCCGGCCTCTTCGGCAGTGGGGCCACAATGAGTCTGGGCCGTATCTTAGTTGTGGACGACGATCCCCAGATCCGGCGAGTCATGCGCACCACGCTCACCGGCGCAGGCTATGAAGTGGTAGATGCGCGCAGTGGAGAAGAAGCCCTCGAGAAGCTTCGGATCGTGCGGCACGATCTCATGTTGCTCGACATGAACATGCCGGGTCTGGGCGGGCTCGAGACCTGCAGGCAAGTGCGATCCACATCCGATATGGCGATTATCATGCTCACCGTGCGCGATACCGAACAGGATAAAGTGCACGCCCTGGACGCGGGCGCCGACGATTTCATAACCAAACCCTTCAGTACGCCGGAATTGCTGGCCCGGATTCGGGCGGCTTTGCGCCGCACGTCGTCAGCGCCGGACGCTGGACCACAACGGCTCACCCTCGACAACGTCGAAATCGATTTTGAGTCGCGCAAACTGATCGTGGGCGGCGGCGAGGTACGCCTGACGCCGAAAGAGTTCGACCTGCTTCGATATTTGACGGTTCATCCCAACCGAGCCATTCCTCACCGGGAACTCCTCCAGGCCGTCTGGGGCCCCGATTACGGGGATGAAGTGGAGTATCTGCGAGTATTTGTAAAGCAGTTGCGTCGAAAAATCGAGCCGAAGCCCGACAAACCTCGCTACATCCTGACGGAGCCATGGGTGGGATATCGTTTCCACCTGGTGGAGCCATCTTTATAGAATCCTTACGGCTTCGCTATTACTTCCTCACGGTCTACGGCTTAGCGTAAGAGAAGGAACATTATGAACCGAACGGCTTGCGTTCTGCTCGCATCCTTGACTGTCGTCGGTCTGTCGGCGCAAGAGCCCACTGACCGCGAGCGCGCGTTGCTCGATCGCATCGCAAGACTGGAACAGCGGCTCGCTGCCGTCGAAGCCAAGACTGGAATCGCTCCCTCCTCGCTCGATCCGCAATTGGCCCCGGCCGCCTCCGTCTCGTCAGCAGCCGCGACGATTGTCGATAGCCCCTCCCTGCCCGGCTTCGCCCCTGGCACAACATTGAATTTCAACTTCGACGGATATTATGGCTACAATTTCAACCGCCCTCTGGGAGGCGTCAATCTTCTTCGCGCCAACGATGTCACTAGTAACAACTTCACCTTGAACCAGGCAGATATGGTTATTGAGCGCGCCGCTGATGCCGCTGCCGGACGTCGGCTTGGTTTTCGACTGGATCTCATGTTCGGCCAAAACACGGAGACCTTGCAGGGTGGCTCGCAAAACGAGCCGCGGCCACAGGTGTATCGCAACATCTTCCAAGCGTATGGAACCTACATCCTGCCGGTGGGCAGTGGGCTGACGGTTGATTTCGGAAAGTTTGCCAGTGCACTCGGCTTCGAAAACAATTACGTCAAGGATCAATTCAATTATTCTCGCTCCTACTACTTCAATTTCCTGCCGTTCTACCACATGGGTTTTCGAAACACCTACAACTTCAATGACAAACTGAGCCTGCAGTACTGGCTGGTGAACGGCGCCAATCAAACGGAGGAATTCAATGGCTTCAAGTCGAACGCGTTTCTGTTTACGATTAAGCCCAACAAGAACATTTCCTGGAACGTGAACTATTACTTCGGTCAAGAGGGCCGCGCCCTGGTCCCCGATCTGAATCCGGGCTTGCCTATATTACCCACGCAACCAGGATTCTCCGTCACCCCAATCCTGCCGGCTCCCAATGGGCGAGAGCATATCTTCGATAGCTATGCCCAGTGGAACACGACCGCGAAGCTGATTCTCGCCGCTGAAGCAGATCACGTACTCAATCGAGCTTTCATGGGCTCTGCGCCCGCGCGTGTCACGGGCTTCGTCGGGTACCTGAAGTATCAGTTCACACCCCGCTTCGCGTTTAGTAATCGCTTTGAGTATCTGTCGGATCATGGCGGCCTGTTTTCCGGAATCACTCAGGCGCTAAAGGAAGATACGGGGACATTCACTTATCAACCCGCCGATGGCTTTCAAATTCGCATGGAGTATCGGCGCGACTTCTCGGACCGGCCTTTTTTCCTTACCGACACGCCCGGCCTGCTCAAGCGCGAACAGAACACCGCCACCTTGGGCATGATCTGGTGGTTCGGTGGCAAACAAGGACCATGGTAATAATAAGAACGGACGACAATGCCGGCCATCACGCGACGCCGTACGCCCGAAGAATTGCTCCAGCAAGTGCAGGCAGAAGAGGCCTTCGACCGGACCGGGCGGCTAAAGGTCTTCTTGGGATACGCCTCCGGCGTCGGCAAGTCATTCCGGATGCTGGACGAAGGACGGCGGCGGCTCGAGCGCGGACAGGACGTGGTGGTGGGCGCCATTCAGCCCAAAACTTCACACGAGATCCAGGCTCTGCTCGCCAAGCTTCCGGTGATCCCACTTAAGACCATCGAGAACGTCGCCGTAATGGATGTGCCCGCGATTCTCGAACGGCATCCGGCGGTTTGCCTGGTGGACGGCTTGGCTTACGATAATCCGTCCGGCGCGGCGAACCCCAGCCGCTGGCAGGACGTGGAGCAACTTCTCAAAGCAGGCGTCTCCGTCATTTCATCGGTGAATATTCAATACATCGATGAACTCCGCGAACGTGTGGAGAGAATCACGGGAAAAAGAGTTTCGCAAACCGTTCCACGCAGCTTCTTGAACGCAGCCGATGAAATCGTGGTGGTGGATGCGCCTCCCGAGATGTGCATCGGCCGCGGTGACGATGAGGCTCCAGGCCAGTCCAGCCGGGCGCAGAAACTGTCGGAACTTCGCGAGATTGCCCTCTTGCTGGCGGCCGACGTCGTGGATCGCCAACTCGAAGCGTACCTGCAGCGCAACGGTATCGCCTCTACTTTCGGCACTCAGGAACGAATTCTCGTGTGTATCACTCCTCGCGCCAACGCCACGGCCATGATTCAGAGTGGACACCGTAATGCAGAGCGTTTCCATGGCGATCTCACCGTCGCTTATGTAAGTCAGCCGGAACTATCGGCCGACGACCAAGCCGCCCTCGATCGTAATCTGGCGATCGCCCGCGCAGCGAACGCGCACATCGAGATGTTGGATGGTGAGGACGCCATCGAGACTATTCTGAAGTTTGCGCGGGAACGTGGAATCACCCAAATATTCGTCGGCCACAGTACTCGCGAGGGATGGTGGGAGCGACTCACTGGAACACCATTGGACCGATTGATTCGGGGCGCCAACGACATCGACGTCCGCATCTTTCCGCATTAGCATATGGCAGATCGGCGGCCACCGGGCAAGCTCAAAATCTATCTGGGCTACGCCGCCGGTGTCGGCAAAACCTACCAGATGTTGGAAGAAGCGCAGGAGATGAAGCGTCACGGCCAGGACGTCGTCATCGGCTACTTTGAGCCGCATGGCCGGGCCGACACGATCGCTAAAACCGAAGGCCTGGAGGTCATAGGGCGCCGCAAATTAGACTATCGCGGCACCGTCTTCGAAGAAATGGACACGGATGCCATCCTCCACCGCTCACCTAGAGTGTGCGTGGTCGACGAGTTTCCCCATACCAACGTGCCGGGTTCCGAACGAGCCAAGCGCTGGCAGGACGTCGAAATCCTGATTGACGCCGGCATCGATGTTCTCACCACCATGAACATCCAGCATCTCGAAAGCCTTAACGATCAGGTCTGGCACATTACCGGGATCCGCGTTCGGGAGACGATTCCGGACTGGGTGATGCAGCGGGCCGATCAGGTGGTGATGGTCGATCTGACCCCTCGGGCGCTGCTCAACCGGCTGGCTCGCGGCGTGGTCTATGCACCTGATAAAGCGAAAAAGGCACTCGAACATTTCTTCCAGGAGTCTACGCTGGTCGCTCTGCGCGAACTGGCGCTCAGGCAAACCGCGCACGAAGTTGAAATCCGCCAGGTGGACTACGACTCGCCTGGATTTCAAGAGACGACGCCGAACGGCGATGAATCGGGCGAAGCTCCACGAAGCGTCGACCGCATTCTGATCCTGGTCACACCCGACCCTTCCTCGGCCATGCTCATACGCCGTGGAAAGCGGGTCGCCGATTACCTGCATGCCGACTGTTTCGCCGTCGCCGTCTGCCGCGATAGCGATATGCAGGATCTCGCCACATCGGAGCGCGAGGCTCTGGAGCGCCACCTGAACTTCGCTCGTAACTTGCATATCGAAGCACGCGTGCTTCAGGGCCAGGACGTCGCCAACACTTTAGTTGAGTTTGCGCACTTGAACGGGATCACACACCTGTTCGTCGCCAGACCGGCACAACATAAGAATCCGAAGCCGTTTGGAAGGACGCTCGTGCAGGAGGTCGTGCGCCGGGCACGCGACATGCAAGTTATGATCGTGGCCGACCGGGGCAGCCGAGCGCACTCCCAGTAGACAATAGGAAGAGTATGCCCGCCAGCGACACCGTCTTTCTCTTTGATGTTGACAACACGCTGCTCGACAACGATCGCGTGACCTCGGACCTAAAGCGCCATCTCGATTCCAAGGTCGGCCCCGAGCGCGCGCAACGTTACTGGCAGCTCTTCGAAGCTATCCGGTCCGAGCTCGGATACGCAGATTATCTGGGAGCGCTCCAACGCTATCGCATCGATTATCCGCATGATCCCAACCTGCTGGCGGTCTCTTACTTTCTCATGGCGTATCCCTTCGCGAATCGTCTCTTCCCCAACTCAATCGATGCCGTGGAGCATGTCGCGCCGTGGGGTCCGGCGGTCATTCTGTCCGATGGCGACGTCGTATTCCAGCCCCACAAGGTCTATCGCTCGGGACTCTATGAAGTCTTCCAAGGCAATGTCCTGATCTACGTGCACAAAGAGCAGGAACTGGCCGATGTGGAACGGCGCTACCCGGCCGAGCACTATGTGGTGGTCGACGACAAAATCCGCATACTGCAGGCCATCAAGGAAATCTGGGGATCGCGAGTTACCACTGTCTTCGTGCGCCAGGGGCATTACGCCGATGATGCCGCGACCCTCGCGAAGTATCCGCCCGCGGACGTCAGCCTGGATCGAATCGGCAATCTGCTGGATTATGACCTCAACGCGCTGGGCTGTGGCGCAGGTCTCCGACCTGTGTGATGACGATCTCCTGCGCTTCTTCCTGAATTCGGCGCAAGTGTTCGGGGCTCCGAAAACTCTCCGCATAGATCTTGTACACGTCCTCGGTTCCCGACGGCCTTGCCGCGAACCATCCGTTCTCGGTAATCACCTTGACGCCCCCGATCGAATTGCCGTCGCCGGGCGCCCTAGTCAAGACCTGCTGGATCTTTTCGCCGGCTAGCTCGGTTGCTGTTATATCCTTCGGCGACAGTTTTGCTAAAGCGGCGCGCTGCTCCGCGCCAGCCGGGGCATCGATGCGTTCGTAAAACGACGGGCCGTGTTCGCGAAACAATTCCGCATAGATCTCCCCGGGATCCTTGCCTGTACGCGCCTTGATCTCCGCTGATAGCAGAGCCGCGATCAAACCGTCTTTGTCAGTGCTCCACACCGCACCGTCGCGCGCCAGAAACGACGCCCCGGCGCTTTCCTCTCCGGCGAAGCCCAACCAGCCAGCCAGTAAGCCATCCACAAACCACTTGAAACCCACCGGCACTTCATACACTTTCCGGCCCAGCTTGGCCGCCACGCGATCGATCATGCTGCTGCTGACCACAGTCTTTCCAATTGCCAGATCCTTTCCCCAACCCGGCCGATTACCGTACAGATAGTTGACACACACCGCCAGGTAATGATTGGGAGGGAGCAGGCCAGCACTCGGCGTGACAATGCCGTGCCGGTCATGATCCGTATCGCAGGCGAATGCCATCTCGAATTTGTCTTTCAGTTCGATCAGCGCTCGCATCGCGTACGGCGACGATGGATCCATACGAATCCGGCCGTCCCAATCCAGCGTCATGAACCGAAAAGTCGGATCGAC
>Ga0070714_100003051_pt1 | contig 12420 bp, 10 predicted proteins | sample LARL83metaG_FD_65450 | JGI IMG/M metagenome (GOLD analysis project Ga0070714, IMG submission 65450) | Corn, switchgrass and miscanthus rhizosphere microbial communities from Kellogg Biological Station, Michigan, USA - LAR L8-3 metaG | ecosystem: Host-associated > Plants > Roots > Rhizosphere ... | reverse complement strand
GCCTCTGGAAGAGAGCCCACAAGACGAGGGAACATGATGACGGGCCGCGTAACCCATTACCCAAGCTCGGCGATCACGCCGTCCCGGCTGTCGGCCGGCGCGTTACCGTTCCCGTGGCCCTGCCCGTTGCCGTTTCCGTGGCCCTGCCCGTTGCCGTTCCCCTGCCCGTCCCCGTTCCCGTTTCCCGCGCCGTGGCCGGGCCCGAGGCCAGGGTCAGGGTCCGGGCCCGGTCGCGTGGCGCTGCCGCCCTGGTCGCGGTTCCCGGCCTTGCGGAACGCCCCGACCAGCGTCACCAGGCTGCCGGCGGGACGCCGCCCCGCGGGCCGGACGGCCAGGACCGTGCCGGCCGCCTGGTCGCCGCTCGTCCTCCAGACCACGCGGACGGTCAGGCCCAGCTGGCGCAGCTTCCGCGCGGCAGCGGTGACGGGCTGCCCGATCAGCGCCTCCGCGCGGACCTCGACGGTCGAGACGCTGGCGATCTGTGGCGATGACGTGGCCGGTGGCTGGGCCATCGCGCGCGGCGGGGACAGGGAGATCTCGCTCGAGGTGATCACGCCGGCCAGCACCATGACCAGAACGGCGGCAGCCAGGGCCATGCGGCGGCCGAGCCGCCGCGGCGATGCGGCCGCCGCCGGCAGGAGGACCTGGGCGGGCAGCGGCCCCGTGGCGGGCCCGGAGTCCGGGACAGCAGGAGCGTCCGGGCCGAGGTCCAGGCGGTCGGCCAGCTGGCCGGCCCGGCGGGCCACCTCCGCGGCGCTGCCGGGCCTGGCGGCCGGGTCTTTGGCGGTGAGGTCGCGGACCAGAGCGGCCAGCTCGGGCGGCACCGAAGCCGGCAGCGGCGGCAGCGGCTGCTCACGGTGCGCCAGGGCCACCTGGATCGCGTTCCCGGCAAAGGGCGGCGCGCCGGTCAGGCATTCGTAGCCGACGACGCCCAGGGCGTACAGGTCGGTGGCTGGGGTGGCTCGCGATCCGTTGACCCGCTCGGGGGCGAGGTATCCGGGCGTCCCGACGACCATGTTGGTCTCGGTGACCGACGCGGAACCTGCCGCGTCAGCCACGCCGAAGTCGGTGATCTTGACGGTGCCGCCGGGACCGATCAGCAGGTTGGCGGGCTTGATGTCCCGGTGGATCAGCCCGGCCCGGTGCGCGGCATCCAGGCCGGCCGCGGTCTGCGCGATGATCCTGGCCGTCCGGGCGTGACCGGGTGGTCCGTCCCGCAGCAGGCCCGCCAGGGAGGGCCCGTCGATGAGCTCGATAACCAGGAACGGCGGGTGCGTGCCGTCCGGCTCTCCGTAGTCGTAGACACGGGCGATGTTCTCGTGGTTCAGCCGCCCGGCGTGGCAACCCTCGGCGCGGAACCTGCTGAGGATGGCGGCATCGTCGGCCAAGCCGGCGTACAGCAGCTTGACCGCGACCTGACGGGCGAGCACCAGGTCGGCGGCCAGCCAGACCTCGCTGTAACTCCCCGCGCCGATCCGCTGGTCCAGCTCGTAGCGGCCGCCGAGGGTCACGCAGGAGCTGAGCACGGGCGGAAGCTACCCCGGTGTTAGCGATCAAACCACCCCGACGCGAGCCCGCGCCCCTAGCCGTCGCCCTGCTCGCCGCCGTTGCCGTTCCCGTTGCCCTTGCCCTTCCCATTGCCGTTGCCGACGGCGGGCTGGTTGACGGCAGCCGGCTGGGCCGCCCCGATCACGGTCACGAGGCTGCCGGAAGGGAGCCGCCCCGTGGGCCGTACGTTCACCACGCGGCCGGGGGCCTGGGCCGAGCTCGCCTTCGAGATCACATGGGCTTTGAGACCCTGCTGATCGAGCTGCTGCACGACCAGGCTGACCGGGAGCCCGATCAGCGCCTTGCTGCTGACCTCGACCGTGGCGGCGTCGACCCCCGCCGAGGGCGGAGGTGACGACGGGCCGGCCGTGGCCCGCGGCGACCCCTGGGAGACGAAGACGCTCGCGATGATCACCCCCGCGATGACCAGCACCGCGGCCGCCGCGGCGAGCATGACGCGGCGATCGGGCCACCGCCAGGCCGGAGGCGGGACGGGGACGTCCTCGGTCAGGGGCAGCTGGGCCGTTGGCGCGGCCAGCGCGGCCTCAGAGTCGGGAGCGGCCGGGATGTCCGGCGCAGTTTCTGCCGCAGGCACAGGCTCAGAAAACGGGGCCGCCGGGGCGGCCGGAGCCGCCAGCGCTCCCGCCTCGGCCTCCATGCGGTCGGCGATCCGCCCGGCCCGGCAGGCCACGTCGGCGGCGCTGAACGGCCTGGCCTCGGGGTCCTTGGCGGCCAGGTCGGTGATGAGCGCCGCCAGGTCCGGGTCCAAGGACTCAGGCAGCGGCGGCAGCGGCCGTTCCCGGTGGGCCATGGCCACCTGCATGCCGTGGCCGTCAAAGGGCAGCGATCCGGTCAGGCACTCGTAGCCGACGATGCCGAGCGCGTACAGGTCGGTGGCCTGGGTGGCGCGCACCCCGGTGACCCGCTCCGGCGCGAGGTAGGCCGGCGTCCCGATGAGCAGGTTGGCCGCGGTGATCGGCGCGGAGTCGGCCGCGTCGGAGATCCCGAAGTCGGTGATCTTCACCACGCCGCCCGGGCTGATCAGCAGGTTGGCGGGCTTGATGTCGCGGTGGATCAGCCCGGCCCGGTGCGCGGCATCCAGGCCGGCGGCCGTCTGGGCGATGATCCGGGCGGTGCTGGCCTGCTCGAGCGGCCCGCTGCGCAGCAGGTCGGCCACGGACGGCCCGTCGATGAGCTCCATGACCAGGAACGGCAGGTCCGGGTCGGGTGGCTCGCAGAAGTCGTAGACACGGGCGATGTTCTCGTGGGACAGAGCCCCGGCCCGGCGGCCCTCGGCGCGGAACCTGGTCCGCGTCTCGGCGTGCTCGGCAAACCCCGCGTACAGCAGCTTGACCGCTACCACCCGGCCCAGGACCAGATCCGTGGCCCGCCAGACCTCGCTGTAGCCACCCGCACCGATTCTCCGGTGTAGCTCATACCGGCCGCCGAGGATGACACCGGAGGTAGACACGGGCCCCAAGCTACCCCTGTGCTGGGGCCATTACCTAGAGCAAAGCAGCGGCAAACTACAGCAAAGCGGCAATCGCACCAGCGAGGACGGTGCGCGGCAGGATCACGGGAGCCGCCACGGCCGCGGCCACCGTCCGCTTCATCGGGCCGTCGAAGCCCAGGCAGTCGAGCACGACGAGGTCGGGACCGAACGCCGCGAGAGCGGCGGCCGCCCGGCTCAGCGGGCCAGGCGGGCCGTAGGGCGAGGCGGCCAGCACCAGCACGGGCCCGGCCACCAGCTCCCACTCGGCGCGGACCAGCGCGGTCTGGTCGGCCGAGGGCACCAGCACGCCGAGGCGGCCGCCGGGCGCCGCGGCCGCGACCAGGCTCCTGACCAGGGGCCCGGGCTGCAGCAGCGGTGCCGGGCAGCGCAGCCGTGGCAGCGTGCCCGTGCACAGCACCGCGACCACGGCCGCGCCGCGGCCGGTCACGTGGTCCACGGCGTCCTGCACCAGCGGCAGCAGCCTGGTTTCGGCCATCGCCACCTCGGTGCCGTCCCGCATCCGGCTGACCAGCACGTCCTCGCCGGACGCAGGGGCCAGCCGGGCCAGGCTGGCCGGGCCGGCGCCGTCCAGCGCGCCGCGCTCGATCACCGGGATGCCCGGGGGCAGCAGCGCGGCGATGTCCGGCACCACGTCGGCTCGCGGGGACTGCCCGATCGTCACGATGCCCACGGCCGGCGCGGTCACGCGGGCCTCGGGATATCGGTCCCAGACGGCATCTCCGCCCCGGCGAGCACCTCCTCGGCGCGGTGGCAGGCCACCTGGCGCCCGGGGCCGACGGTCCGCAGCGCGGGCACCTCCGCGGTGCACCGGTCGATGGCCAGCGGGCAGCGCGGGTGGAACACGCACCCGGGCGGCGGGCTGATCGCGTTGGCCGGCTCGCCGTGCAGCACGATCCGCGCGCTGCGGGCGCCGGCGTCGACCTCGGGCACGGCCGAGCGCAGCGCCCGGGTGTAAGGGTGCGCGGGCGCGCCGAGCAGCTCGGCCGTGGGGCCGCTCTCGGCCACCCGGCCCAGGTACAGCACGGCGGTCTGCTCGCAGAGCTCGCTCACCACCGCCAGGTTGTGCGTGATCAGCAGGTAGGACAGGCGGCGCTCGGCCCGCAGCCGGCCGACCAGCTCGAGGATCCTGGCCTGGGCCCGGACGTCGAGGGCGCTGGTCGGCTCGTCCAGCACCAGCAGCCGCGGCTGCACGCTGAGCGCGCGGGCGATCGCGACCCGCTGCCGCTGCCCGCCGGACAGCTGGTGCGGGTAGCGGCCCGCGAAGTCCGGGTCGAGCCCGGCCTCGGCGAGCAGCTCCCGCACCCGCTGGCCGGCCTGGCGCCGCGGCACCATCTGGTGCGCGGCGAGCGCCTCGGCGATGGCCGGGCCGATCCGCATCCGCGGGTCCAGGGTGTTGTCGGGGTCCTGGAACACGATCTGCACGGCGCGGCGGTAGTCGCGCAGCGCCCGGCCGCGGAGCGCGGCGACGTCCGTGCCGTCGAACTTGATCTGCCCCGCCGCGGCCGGCACGAGCCGGAGCACGGCCCGGCCGACCGTGGTCTTGCCGGAACCGCTCTCCCCCACCAGCCCCAGGCCGAACGGGCCGGGGGCGATGTCCAGGCTCACCCCGTCGACCGCACGCACCAGGCCGAACCGCACCTGCAGGTCGGCGATCTCGAGCAGCGGCGCCATGGGCTTACCCCCGCCCGCGCAGCGTCGGCACCGACCGCAGCAGGTCGGCGGTGTAGGCGTGCCGCGGGGCCGACATGATCTGGTCCACCGGGCCCTGCTCCACGATCTCGCCCGCCCGCATCACCGCGACCCGGTCGCACAGCTCGGCCACCACGGCCAGGTCGTGGCTGATGAACAGCACGGACATGCCCTCGCGGCGGCGCAGCTCCCGGATCAGCTCGAGCACCTCGGCCTGCACGGTCACGTCGAGCGCGCTGGTCGGCTCGTCGGCCAGCAGCACCTCGGCGCGCAGCGCGACCGCGAGCGCGATGGCCACCCGCTGCAGCTGGCCGCCGGACAGCTGCGACGGGTACCGGCGCAGCAGGTCCGGGGAGAGCAGCACCTCGCGCATGGCCTGGGCCGCGCGGTCGGCCGCCTCGCTCCCGGTCAGCCCGTGCTGGCGCAGCGCGCGCAGCGCGATGTGGCCGACCCGGAACACGGGGTTGAACGCCATCGACGGGCTCTGGAAGATCGCCGCGATCCGGCGCCCGCGGATGTCCCGCAGCTCGCGGTCGGGCAGGCCGGTCAGCTCCCGGCCGTCCAGCTTGATGCTCCCGGTGACGGTGGCGCCGACCGTGCCGGCCAGCCCGAGCACCGCCAGGGTGGTCATCGACTTGCCGGAGCCGCTCTCGCCGGCCAGCCCCACGATCTCGGCGTCGCCCAGGGCCAGCTCGTCCATGGTCACCACCGCCCGGGAGCCGAACCGCACGGTCAGCCCGGCGATCTCGAGACGCGGCGTCGTCACCTGGCTCTCCGCGGTCACCGGAGGAAAATCCGTTTCGGGTCGAGCAGGTCGCGCAGCCCGTCGCCGAGCAGGTTGAACGCGAACGCGGTGATCAGAATCGCGAGCCCGGGGAAGGTGACCACCCACCAGTCGGTGGTGAAGTAGGTCTGGCCCTCCGCGACCATCAGCCCCCAGTCCGGCGTGGGGTCCTGCGCGCCGAGGCCGAGGAACGACAGCGCGGACGCGGTCAGGATCACGCCGCCGACGTCCAGCGAGATCTGCACGATCAGCGGGGTGATCGCGTTGGGCAGGATGTGCCGGAAGATGATCCGCCACCGGGAGATCCCGAGCGCCCGGCAGCTCTCGATGTAGGGGCGGCCGGCCACCGACGCGGCCTGGCCGCGGATCAGCCGGGTGTACCACGGCCACCAGGTCACCGAGATCGCGATGGTCAGGCTGGTCAGGCTGGGCGGGAGCACGGCGGCCAGAGCCAGCGCGAGCAGCAGCGCGGGGAAGGCCAGGAAGATGTCGGTGACGCGCATGATCACGTCGTCCAGCCAGCCGCCGAAGAATCCCGCGGCGATGCCCAGCGGGATGCCGATCAGGCACGCGATCAGCAGCACGAAGAACGCGACCACCGGCGAGATCCTGGCCCCGTAGATGACCCGGGACAGCACGTCCCGGCCGACCTGGTCGGTGCCGAACCAGTGCTGTGATGACGGCGGCTTCAGCACGGTGAACGGGTGCGTGGCCGATCCCGCATCGGCCGGGAACGGCGCGAGCAGCGGCGCGAACACCGCCACCAGCAGGATCAGCACGCAGATCGCGCCGCCGAGCAGCAGCAGCGGGTTCTGGGCCAGCCGGACCCGCCAGCCGCCCAGCTCGCCGGGCACCGGGGCGGCGGGGGCGGAGAGATCGGGAACCTCGATCATCGCAGCCTGATCCTCGGGTCGATGAGCGCCTGCACGATGTCCACGATCAGGTTGGCGATCACGTAGGCCGCGGCCACGAACAGCGTGACGCCCAGGATGGCCGGGGTGTCGAGGGTGCTGATCGAGGCCACGGCGTAGCTGCCCAGGCCGGGCCAGTCGAAGATCGACTCCACCAGGAACGTGTTGACCAGCGAGTACCCGAAGACCAGGGCGATCGCGGCGGTGACCGGGCTCCAGGCCAGCTTCATCAGGTACCGGCCGAAGATGTCCCGCTCGGGCAGGCCGAGGGCGCGGGCCATCTGCACGTGGGTCTCGCCCACCGTGTCCAGGATCTCGGCCCGGACCATGCGGGAGATCAGCCCGGCCGGGTAGGCGGCCACCACCAGCGCGGGCAGGATCAGGTGGCTGAGCGTGCTGCCCAGCATCGGCCAGTTGCCGGTGACCAGGGCGTCGAGCACCGGGAAGCCGGTTACCCGGGGCAGCGGGTTGGAGAACAGCAGGTTCGGGGAGAACTCGCCGGTCACCGGGAGCAGGCGCAGCCGCTGCGCGAAGACCAGCTGGAGGATCAGCGCCATCCAGAAGATGGGCATGGACACGCCCAGGATCGACCCGGCCCGGACGGCGTGGTCGGTGAGCCGGCCGGGCCGCCGCGCGGACACCAGCCCGAGCGGCACGCCCACGGCGAGCGCGATGATCAGCGCGGCGATGACCAGCTCGATCGTGGCCGGTGCCGCGGTGTTGATGTTGGACAGCACCGAGCTGTGGGTGTGGATCGACACGCCCCAGTTCCCGGTGGCGATGCCGCCGAAGTACCTGGCGATCTGGACCGGGAACGGCTGGTCCAGGCCGAGGAACCGGGCGGCCGCCGCGACCTGGGCGGGCGAGGCATGCGGGCCCGCCCAGGTCGCCGCCGGATCTCCGGGGACCGCGTGCGCGATCACGAACGTCAGCAGGACCACGCCCGCGACGACCAGGACCGCGAGGACGATCCGCCGCGCTATGAAGACGGTCAACTGCCAAGCGGCTTCAGGTCGTAGGCGTAGACCACGTTCGGGTACGCCGGGTCGACCGTGAGCCCGGAGAAGTTGGTGGTCATCGCGTACTGGTAGTTGGCGTTGTAGAGGAACAGGATCGGCGCGGTGCCGAGGATGCGCACCTGCATGTTCCTGTACAGCTGATCGGCGGCCGACTTATCGGTGGCGACCAGCGGCTCCACCTTGTTGATCATGCTGTCCAGGCTCGGGTCCGAGTAGTACGACAGGTTGAAGTACGGCTGCTTCTCGGTGTAGAGCAGGTTGATGAACCACGAGTACGGGTCGGCGTAGTCCGGCCACCAGTACTCCATGAAGATGTCCTGGTGCTGGGACGCGGAGGAGGACTTGCCCTTGGCCCACTGGGTCGGCCAGGCCAGCGACTGCACGCTCAGGTTGATGTTGAGCTTGGCCAGGTCGGACTTCATCAGCGTGGCCACGACCTGCTCGTTGGTGTCGCCCTGGGTGTAGGTGAGGGACAGGCTGAGCTTCTTCTTCCCGGGCCCGTAGCCCGCCTGGTTCAGCAGCGCCTTGGCCTTGGCCGGGTCGTAGCTGTAGTTCGGCAGGTCGGTGAAGTGGCCCATCAGGCCCGCGGGCACCAGGCCGCTGGACGGGATCGCCGCCCCGGACAGGGCGGCGATCATGCCCTTGTAGTCGATGCCCCAGGAGATCGCCTGCCGCACCTTCTCGTTCAGCGCCTGGGTGTTGAGCTGGCCGAGCAGGTTCTGCCACGACGGCGAGCTGACCAGCTTGACGCCCTGGGTGCCCTGCAGCGACTTCCACAGCGTGGGGCTCATCTGCTCCACGAAGTTGACCTGGCCCGACTTCAGCAGCTGCACCGCGGTGGTGTCCTGCGGCACGACCCGGAACACCACGCGCTTGTAGTGCGCGCCGCTCCAGCCGCCCCAGTACTGCGGTGAGGCCTTGAGGATGACCTCGAACTCCTGGCCGTGGTTCCAGGTCTGCACCGTGTACGGGCCGGTCCCCGCGTCGTGCGGGGTGTTCAGCCACTTGGTCAGGCTGCCGCCACTGCCCGCGGCCTGCGTGTCGTAGATGTAGGCCGAGTAGTCGGCCGACGCCTGCAGGTCCAGCGGCGAGGCGTACTTGAGGTGGAACACCAGCGTGTACTGGCTGGGGGTGTCGATGGTCTTGACCGCGCCCCAGATGTACGCGGCGCCGCCGTTCAGCTTGATCGTGCGCAGGATCGAGGCCTTGGCCGCCTGGGCGGTCATGAGCCGGCCGGTGTGGAAGTGGACGCCGTGGCGGAGCTGGAACGTCCAGGTCTTGCCGTCGGACGAGGACGTCCAGCTGGTCGCGAGCAGCGGCTGCAGCTGATGGGTGGCCGAGTTGTAGTGGGTGAGCGTCTGGTACATCTCGCTCATCGCGATGATGCCGTTGGAGTACTCGGTCGCCGGGTCCCAGCCGTCGTCCATCACCGGTGAGTAGGTCTCGTAGGTGAACGTCTGGTTGGCAGTCGGCGTTGACTGCTGAGTGGCGCTGGTCGTTCCGCCGCCGCATGCAGCGAGGAGCAGCGCGATTGCCGAGCCGGCCGCAACCGGCCAAGCGCGATGCAGCTTCATGGGAAACCTCCCTGCGCTATCTGTCTATAAACCCGCCTGGAGCGGTTGAGCGGGCTGAAACTGCTGGCCTTGCGGTACCCCCCGCAGGCCGCCGAGGGCGCCCGCGGCCTTGGCCCGGATGCGAACCGCCGGCGAGGTCAGGTAGGCCAGCGGGATCTCCTCGAGCTCGACGATCTCCACCGTGCCCGGGTCCGCGCCCGCGGCGACCGCGTTCTGGGTGGCCTCGCCGCAGGCCTCGTCGAGCGCGGCCTTCCGGCCGCCGGTGCCCATGTGGAAGATCCGGTCCACCTGGCCGCTGACCGACGCGATCGCGGCGCCCACCGCGTTCGCCGCGTCGAAGTGGTCGGGCCTGATCACCTCGCTGATGCCGGGCAGGTCGTCGGGCACGAGGATGCTGCCGCCGCCCACCGCGATCAGGGCCCGGTCCCCCCGGGCCGTCTTCACCCGGTCGATCGCCTCGGCGAGCATCTCATCGGCCCGCCGCGCCGCGCTCTCCAGCAGCCGCCGGTTTCCGCCGATCAGCCCGGGATCCCCGAGCGCGGCCCGCCCGCTGGCCACGGCGCTGTCGGTCAGCGTCGGGGTCTGCCCGCCGAACACCAGGGCCTGGCTGGTCAGCAGGAAGCCAACGCTGCGCGGGCCGATGACCGGGCCGCCCGGCTCCCCGGCCACCACCGTGCCGCCGCCCAGCGCGATCGTGACCAGGTCCGGCATCCGGAAGTTGGTGTGGATCCCGCCGATCTCGACGCCCTGGGACGACTCCCGGGGAAAGCCGTTGACCAGCACGCCCACGTCAGTGGAGGTCCCGCCCACGTCGGCCACCAGCGAGTCGGTGGTGCCGGTCAGGAACGCGGCGCCGCGGATGCTGTTCGCGGGCCCGCTGCCGATGGTCAGCACCGGGTACCGCAGCGCGTGCCCCAGGGCCATCAGCGTGCCGTCGTTCTGGGCGAAGAACGTCACCGGGCGCAGGCCGTGCGCGGCCAGCGCGCTCTCCATGGCCGTGGCCACGTCCCTGGCCACCCCCACCAGGGCCGCGTTCAGGATCGTGGCGTTCTCGCGCTCGAGCAGGCCAACCGAGCCGATCTCGTGGCTGAGCGAGACGTGCATCTCCTCGCCGAGCTCGCGCTTGACGATCTCCGCGGCGAGCAGCTCGTGCCGGGGCGAGACTGGCGCGAACACGCTGGCGATCGCGACACCTTCCAGGCCGCCACCAGACCGGGCGGCCACCTCGCCGAGGAACCTCGCGATCGCGCCGGAGTCCAGCGGCGCGAGATCGCGGCCGTCGAACTCGATGCCGCCGCCCACGATCGTCGCGTCCACGGCGACCGCCTCGGCCAGGTCCCGCGGCCAGCCGAACATCGGGCGGACCGCGTGGCCCGAGGGGCTGCCGATCCTGATCACCGCGACCCGGCGCAGCTTGCGGCGCTCCAGCACCGCGTTGGTCGCGTGCGTGGTGCCCAGCATCACGTGCGTGATCCGGCTGGAGTCCACGCCCGGCGCGCGCAGCACCGAGTCGATGGCCTCGGTGATGCCGCCGGTGATATCGGGCGTGCATGCGACCTTGGCCTTGGCCAGCACCCGGTCGGCGGCGTCCAGGATCACCGCGTCGGTGTTCGTGCCGCCGACGTCGATCCCGAGGCGGCAGTCAAGTTGCGGCACGGGCGAGCTCCTCCACCGGCACGTAGTCGAAGTCGTAGCCGAACGCGCGCGGCCCGGCGGCCTGCAGCCCGCGCTCGGTGCGCCAGACCGGGTCGCAGCGCATCGCGACCGCCGTGACCCGCTGCCCGTACCTGACCCGCTCGGTGGCGATCGCCTCGGCCGTCTCGCTGTCCAGCACCGTGATCAGGTCGGGCACGGACGCCGTCACCCGGCCCTGCTCGAGGGCCACCAGGTTCTCGTTCTGCAGCTCGAGGCGGATCAGCCGGCCCGAGTCATCGCCCAGGCCCTCGATCACCACCGACCCGCGCACGAACCCCTTGGTGGTGCGCCGCTCCACGTCCGAGATCTTGCCGGTGACCAGCCGGAACGCACCGATCCGCTCGATCAGCTCGGCCACAGGGCTGGTCTCCGCGGCCGCGACCGCCTCGCCGATCCTGATCGCCAGCGACACCGTGTTCCGCACCGTGGCCTCGCGCGCCTGCGCCACGGTCAGGATGTACTCGGTGGAGGCGGCGGCCCCGCCGAACTCGACCGCCGCGGCCCGGGCCAGCCGCTCGGTCCAGTCCCCGGAGATCGTGCGGAACACGATCACGTTGCCGCGCTCCTCCGTCATCACGCACGGGTTCGGGTCGATCCCGGCCAGGTGCATGGCCACTTGCGGCACCAGCGGGAACGCCCGGCCCATGCCGTCCGCGTCCACCACCGGCAGCCCGATCCGCGCCGCCCACACGATCGGGATGAGCCCGTTCGAGCCGCCGATCTCGGCGGACATGAACGCGGCGACCCGGCGCCCGGTGAGCCGCTCCAGGTGCTCCCGGAGCCTGACCCCCTCGTCGCCGTTCTCGATCTTCTCGATGTGCACGGTGGGGGCGCCGATCATCCCGCACGGCATGATCAGCTCGTCCTCAGCCAGCTCATCGAGGTCGACCAGGGTGACAGGGCCGTAGTCCTCGGTGGCCTGCAGCGCCTCGAGCAGGCCGATCCGGGTGTCACCGCCGCCCCCGGCGCCCAGGATCGCGCAGCCCCGCGCGAGTGCCCGCAGCGACGCCTGATCGAGTTGGCGTTTCATGATCAACAAGATAGTCGTCAGAGCACAACAAGGACATATGCGTTATGCACGAAGAATTTGAATTTCTTGGGCCATAAGACCAAGCACCGGCCGGGGTCAGCCGGCCCCGGCCGGTGCGGCCGCACCGTCATTCCCGGCCTCACCAGGCCCGATGCCGTAAACCTCGGCGGCGTCGGCCGCGGTGATGAGGCCGTCGCGCAAATCGGCCCGGACCCGCGCGGGCTCGCGCTCGCGCGGGTCGCCGTATCCCCCGCCGGTGCCGGTCACGAGCCGGACCAGGTCCCCGCGACGCAGCAGCAGCCGGGACGCCTTGCCGATCGGCGGCTCGGCGTGCCCGCCGGCCCGCACCACCTGCACGTAGTTGGGCGAGCCGTCCCGGCCGCCCGCGGCCCCCCAGGGCGGGAACAGGTGCCGGCCCCAGGCCACGGTGAGCAGCGCCTCCTCGCTCAGCACCCGGTACTCCCTGACCAGGCCGCGGCCGCCGCGCCGCCGGCCCGCGCCCGCGCCGGGCACCACGTCGAGCCCGAACCGCTCGACCCGGATCCCGTACCGCTGCTCGGCGATCTCCACCGGGATCACGTAGGTCTCGCCGTCGCCCACCGACACCAGGCCGTGCTCCCCGTCCTGGGTGGCGCTGGCCCCCCAGCCCCCGGGCTG
>Ga0070714_100003049_pt1 | contig 12424 bp, 12 predicted proteins | sample LARL83metaG_FD_65450 | JGI IMG/M metagenome (GOLD analysis project Ga0070714, IMG submission 65450) | Corn, switchgrass and miscanthus rhizosphere microbial communities from Kellogg Biological Station, Michigan, USA - LAR L8-3 metaG | ecosystem: Host-associated > Plants > Roots > Rhizosphere ... | reverse complement strand
CCGGCGACGCCCTCGCGCTCGACCGCGCCGTCGCGGATCAGCCGCATCGCGCGGCCGACCGCGTCGGCGCGCAGGTTCCACTCCGGCGAGCCGGGGGAGGCGTCGGGCCGGCAGCGCTTGCATGCGCGGAAGCCGGCGCGCTGCGCGGCGGCCGCGGTCGGCAGGAAGCGCACGTTCGCGCGCTTGGGGGTGAGCGCGGGGCAGCTCGGTCGGCAGTAGATGCCGGTCGACGTGACGGCGGTCACGAACCAGCCGTCGAAGCGCGCGTCCTTCGCGCGCAGGGCCCGGTAGCACTGCTCGAAGTCCTCGATCACGCGGACGATGATGGCGCGCCCGGCGGTCGCGGACTAGTGGAAATCGGACATCAGGATCCCGTCGACTCCGCCCAGTCGAGCGCCCAGATCCCGTCGCGCTCGACGTGCGCGAGCCCCGCCGGCTCGATCTCGACGAAGCGCCGGCCGCCGAACGCGGTCACGACGGTGTGGTACTCGCCGCGCTCACCGCACGGATGGAACGTGGCCGGGTCGTCGAGGCCGTGCTCGGCCAGCAGCGCGCGCCCGACCGCACGCCCGAGCACGCCCGGGCGGTAGCAGTCGGCGCGCATGCCGGTCACCGTCGCCTCGACTCCGGCCTGCGCGAGGAAGTCCAGCGGCACCCAGGCGTCCTCGTCCGGGCCCGTCGCCAGCGGCGTCTCGAGCCGCAGGCCGACGGCCTCGCACGCGGCGGCGAGCCAAGGCCACTGCTCCGGCTCGATGTCGCCCGTGACGACGCGCTCGACGCCCTCGCCGACGAGCGCCGCCAGCGCGCGCCGGTAGGACGCCTCCCAGCCCTCGCGCTCGATCGCGACCAGCTCGTGCGTCAGTCCGAGCGCCGCCGCCTGCCGCCGCATCACGCCGAGCGGATGGCAGCGGAACGCCGGCCGCTCGCCCGCGGGCGCGAACGTCACCAGCCGCGTGCGCGCGTCGTCGAGGGCCCCGCTGCGCAGGGCCGCGGCGAAGCAGTCCTTGCCGCCGGACCAGAGGACGCACGTCGTCATGCCGGGATCTTCGCAGCGTCCGCGCGGCTGCGTCCCCGGCCAGGGCCGGGGACGCGAACGCGCGACTATATTAGTCTCAGCGTAATCGCCGCTGTTGAATTTAGGACCGTGAGGCTCGTCGTCCCCGCCAGGCCGAGAAGCGATTCCGGGCACAGGCCGGTTGTCCTTATGAACCTCGTTTCATCCCATCTGAACGACAACACGCCGGTCGTCGTGTTGCGTGGGAAGATGATGTGCGCCGGTTCTTCGGCGGTCGTCCTGATTAGGCAGCTGCTGCCCGGGAAGGACGCGAATTCGGCTAGGATCGCGACCCCGACCGCGGCCAAGGCTATGGCCGTTATGTTGGGTAGTATCCCGGAGAACCCTTCGTACTGCAGGTGCCACGGCAGCGTTTCCCTTAGCACCCTCATGTGACCGCCTCTGCAGGTTTCTTCCTTGATCGCCGCTCTCGTGATGTGACCGATTAGCGCTCTGGAGACCTTGGTTATGGTAGCTGAGTGAAAGCTGCCTTCGAACGTCGCGGAGCACAGGATGATGTGCGGCGGCGGTTCACCGACCGGTTCGCCGAACGCGGCTCTGAACGTCACGCTGCTGAAGCTGAGCCTGTTGGCCGACGCGCCGCCGACGCAGACGCCGAGGGTGACTGCGGCGATGAGCAGCGCGAGCAGGAGCTTGCAAGTTCGCATGTGTTGAGCACCTCGTGTCGCAGCCCGGTCCCTCTCTGCATCCGACTGGCGCTCGGGCTGTGCTGTGCCGGCCTCGTGAATGGAGCCGGGCCCCCCTTTCAGCTCGATGCGGGTGCCTGCGCGGCAACGTCGCGGGCGGGCCGGCATCGGCTCGCGACGTCACCGACACACGCGAGACACGTCGATACTACAGGAGATGGTGTGCTGTGTGAATCGGCGTTCGCGTGCGTTCGCGGGCTTCACGGCAGGAACGCCCCGCCTTCCTGCACCACCTCGCCGTCGGCCGTCAGGCGCCCGCCGTCGCGCAGGTCGCAGATCAGGTCCCAGTGGACGGCGGAGGCGTTGACGCCGCCGGTCTCCGGATAGGAGCGGCCGAGCGCGAGATGGACCGTCCCGCCGATCTTCTCGTCGAACAGGATCGCGCCGATCGCGCGGTCGATCCCGCGGTTCGTGCCGATGCCGATCTCGCCGAGGCGGCGGGCGCCGACGTCGGTCGCGAGCGTGCGCTCCAGGTACTCGGCGCCGCGCCCCGCCCGCGCGCCGACGACCTCGCCGTCGCGGAAGGTCAGCTCGACGTCCTCGACCGCCACGCCGCGCGGCGAGGACGGCACGGTGAAGCGGATCACGCCGTTCGCGCTGTCCTCCAACGGCCCGGTGAAGATCTCGCCGCTCGGCATGTTGCGTCTGCCGTCGCTGTTGACCCACGTGCGGCCCTCGACGCGCAGGGTGAGGTCGGTCCCCTCGGCCTCGATCCGCAGCTCGCGCGCCGCGGACAGGCGCTCGATCAGCTCGGCCTGGAAGGCGCCCAGCTCGCGCCACGCGCTGGCCGGATCGTCGCGGTCGAGGAACAGCGCGCCGCGCACGAACGCCGCGAACGCGTCGTCCGGCATGCCCGCCTGCTGCGCGCCCGCGGACGTCGGCCACAGCGTGCCGCACCAGCGCCGGCGCATCCGCAGCTCCGTCAGGGGCGTGCGCGAGCGTGCGATCCGCGCGAGCCGCTCCGGATCCGCGTCCGTCAGCGCACGCGTGTTGAACGGCGCCTGGATCGCCAGGAACGCGTCCGCGCGCTCCGCCTCGGCCTCGGCGATCGAGCCGTAGGAGTCGAGGTGACGCTCGCGCGCGAGCGCGTGGAAGTCCTCCTCGACGCCCGCCAGCTCGGGGCGCAGCAGCGGCCACGCGTCACGCGCCAGGATCGCCGCGTGCAGCGCGCGCAGCAGCGGCGCCGCGAGCGTGGTGGAGCGCACGAGCACCTGCTGCCCCGGCTGCACGTCGAGGCAGTAACCGGTCAGCAGCGCGGCGAAGCGCTCGGTGTCGGCCTCGCGCCAGCCCGTCATGGCGCCTGTACGTCGGGGAACCACTCCGCGCAGTGCTCGCGCAGCACGCCGCGGATCCACGCGCGCTCCTCGCGCGAGGCGACGCGGAAGCGCGCGAGCAGCTCGCGCTGCTGCGAGATCGGCGCGCCCGCGATCTCCCAGCGGACCGCGAGCCGCTCGAACAGCAGCTCGACCGCGCGCTGCCACGCGTCCTCGCGGCTCGCCGCTGGCGCCCCCTCGCCTGAGAGCACGGCCGCATACTCGCGGCGCGTGGCCGGCGTCAGCGACCCCCGCAGCGTCAGCACGTTGCCGTCCGCGTCGCGGTAGTCGCTCGTCGGCGCCGCGAGCTTCTCCCCGCGATCTCGCTGTCGGCTGCGTCGCCCCATCCCCCGACAGTCTGCCGTCCTACGCGGACCACAGCCCGCACAGCGGCACTGCCGCGAGCCGGTCGCCGAATGGGACCGTGTCCGAGCCGGTGTAGAGGATGGCCCCGAACGCGAAGCGATCCCCGAGTCGGTCGCGCAGCAGCTTCAATCCGCGGAAGTCGGCTGGCCCGAGGCTCGCCGCCGCCTTCACCTCGATCCCGACGACCGTCCCGCCCCGTCGCTCGAGCACGAGGTCGACCTCGTTGCGATCCCGGTCTCGCACGTGGTAGAGCCGCGGCGGGTCCTGCTCGACGGCTGCGAGGCGCGCGACCTCGGTGACCGCGAACGTCTCGAAGAGCGGACCCGCCAGCCGGTCGTCGTCGACGACGCTCTCGGCATCGGCGTTGAGCAGGTGCGCCAGCAGGCCGCTGTCCGCGATGTGGAGCTTCGGAGCCTTGACGAGACGACTCAAGCGGTTGGAGTGCCAGGACGGGAGGCGCTGGACGAGGAAGAGCGTCTCGAGCAGCGCCAGGTGCGCTCGCACGGTGTTGGCCGAGATCTCCAAGCCGCTGGCAAGTCGATCCAGCTTGACGATCGAGCCCGACGTCGCGGCGACGGCGCTGAGCAGCAGGCGCATGTTCGCGTGGTCATGGACACGCGCGATGCTCGCGAGATCGCGTTCGAGGACGGTGCTCAGGTAGGCGTCGAAGAAGCGGGCTCGGCGCGGGGCAGACCGCCGGACGGCCTCTGGGAAGCCGCCCGTCACGAGCATCTCCGCGTATGCGCGACGGCCGGTGTCGGCGCCGGCGATCGGGGGTGGCGCCGCCTCGAACAGTGACGCGATGAAGCGAGGCGGCGTCCCGTGCAGCTCCGCCTGGGAGAACGGCCAGAGCCGCAGATACTCGGTGCGGCCGGTGAGCGCGTCCGAGATGGTCGGCGCCGTGAGCAGGTTCGCCGATCCGGTGAGCAGGAATCGGCCGGGCCGCTGATCGAGGTCGACCGATCGCTTGATCGCGAGCAGCAGGCTCGGGGCGCGCTGGACCTCGTCGATCGTGACCGGCGTTCGCAGGTCTGCGACGTACCCGGTTGGATCGGCGACCGCCCGGCGGAGCGTCACATCGTCGTCGAGGGAGACAAGCGAGCGCGGCGGATCGATGCGCGAGACCTGTTCGACGAGCGTGCTCTTCCCGACCTGGCGTGCCCCGAGGACGACGACGACGCGGGTGTCGGCGAGCGCCGTGCGTACGTGCTCGGCGAGCTGCCGCGGCACGAGCGCCGTGCTGTCGCGGGCGGTTCCTCTCGGCTCCGACATGTCCGCAAGGAAGATAGCGCAGATCCGCAATATCCTTGTCGCAGATCCGCAACATTGGGCCCGCGGATCCGAAATGATGTCCTCGCGGATCCGCAGTAAGCGGGCGGTGGATCCGCAATTTCCAGCCGGTGGATCTGCAAAGCCCGCGCGGCGGATCGGGCATGGCGGGGCGCGCTACGTCGTCGTCGCCGCCCGCTCGAGCTGGCCGGCGACGTCTCCGCGCAGCGGCTCGGCGTGACCGCACCAGGCGGTCGTGGGGGCGAGCGCGGCGAGCTTGCGCATCGACGCGCGCGCCTGCTCGGTGTCCTGGTTGAACGCGCGGTGGGGCACGCGCGCGTGGCCGGGGATCCCGGTCTGGGGATCGAGCGTGTAGAAGCAGTCGCTGACGAGCGCGAGGCGGTCGCCCTCGCGCCACAGCCCGATCAGACCGGGCGCGTGGCCGGGCAGGTGGATCACCTCGAAGCCCGCGACCTCGTCGCCCTCGGACACCGTCCCCGCGATCGAGACGGGGCCGCCGTCCCACACCGGCAGCAGGCGCCCGAGCAGGAAGCGGCCGTGCGCGTCGAGCTGCGAGAGGTCGAAGTAGTGCATGCCGCCGTCGCCCTCCGCGTCGGCGACCTCGTCCGGATGGCACCAGACCGGCGCGCCGAGGCGGGGCGCCGCACCGCGGTGGTCGGCGTGGCCGTGGCCGAGCACGACGCGCGTGAGGCCGCCCATCTGCGCGCAGATCTGCGCGAGCGCCGGCGTCATCGCCTTGATGCCCGCGTCGAACATCAGCACGCCGTCGCCGTCGCGGAGCAGGTAGACGTTCATCGTGCGTCTCGGGAGGCCGCCGCGCACGACCCACACGCCCTCCGCGACCGGCTCGGGGTCGCCGGCGGCGAGCCGTCGCGCGAGCCGCGTGCGCAGGTTCGTCAGCGCCGTGAGGCCGCGCTCGGCGCCGGACTCGCGCGGCGGCAGCGCGCCGATCTGGCGCGCGATCGTCATGCCGTCGACGTAGGCCTCGTTGCCGGCGACGAGCCCGTCCGCGACCTGCACGACGTCGCAGCCCTGCACGTCGAGCCGCGCGCCGGTCGGCGCGAAGCCCTGCCACGCGCCCGGACCCGCGAACGTGCCGGTCAGCCGCCAGCGCACCGCGCAGCGGTCGCCCTCGGTCGTCGTCTCGAGCACCTCGAAGGCGCAGTCGGGCACCGCGGCGAACAGCTCCTCGAACCAGGCGCGCACGCCGTCGGGAGCGACGAGGTCGGCCTGGCCGTGCAGCCGGTCGACGCCGCCGTTCCGCCAGCAGGCGACCATCGCCTCCACGTCCCGGGCGGCGACGGCTGCGAAGTAGCGGCGCGCGATCGCCTCCGTCGCGGCGGGATCGGCTCTTGCGGCTGTGGGCATCGGCGGGATCCTCCGTCATCTGGTGTGCGCGGTCACTCACCCTACGCCGCGCACACGGTTAAGGTGGCACCCATGGCAGAGAGAGGCCGCAGACGCGAGTTGGGGCGTGGGGAGCGCGTGCTCGGCGGCCTGTGGCGCCTGCGCCTGCCGCTCCCCTGGCCGGGCGTGCCGCACTGCAACGCGTGGGCGATCAGAGCCGGCGACGGGATCGTGCTCGTCGACACCGGCATGCACGAACCGGGCTCGCTCGAGCAGCTCGAGCGCGCGATGTCGATGGTCGGGCTGGCGCTCGAGGACGTCAGCCTGCTCGTCTGCACGCACGCGCACTCCGACCACTACGGCCAGGCCGGCCCGATCGTCGACCGCGCCGGCTGCGAGCTGTGGATGCACCCCAACCACGAGCACGCGACGGCGAGACTCGAAGACCCCGGGCACGCGCTGCAGCGGCGCCTGGAGGTGGCGCGCACGAGCGGCGTCCCGGAGCTGGTGCTGCGTCGCTACGCGGAGATGGCGAAGGAGCAGCCGTCGGGAATCGCGCGTGTCGTGGAGCCCGACCTCGCGCTGCTGCCGGGGATCGAGGTCGAGACCGACCTCGGCGCCTGGAGCGTGATCGAGACGCCCGGCCACGCGCCCTCGCACGTCTGCCTGTTCCAGGCCGAGCGCCGCATCCTGATCTCAGGCGATCACCTGCTTGGCCGCATCTCGCTCTACTACGACTATGGCTGGACGCCGGATCCGGTCGGCGAGTTCCTGCGCTCGCTCGACGCGGTCGAGGCGCTCAGACCCGCGCCGCGCCTGTGCCTCGCCGGTCACGCGCGTCCGTTCACCGACGTCCAGGCGCACATCGAGGCCAACCGCGAGCTGGTCGCCCAGCGCGTCGCGGCGACGGCGGTCGCGATCGAGAGCCAGCCGCGCACCGCCTACGAGGTCGTCCCGCTCGTGCACGGGCCGGACGCCGTCCACGCCGCCGCCTGGCTGCTGAGCGAGACGCTCTGCTACCTGCGCCACCTGGAGGCGATCGGTGCCGCGCGGCGCGAGCCCGGCGACCCGGAGCGCTGGGTCTCCGCCTGATGAACCGCAATCCGTCGCACCGCCGACGGCCATCCGCTAGCGTCGGTGCATGGGGGTCGTCGAGGGGGTCGGCGCCAAGCGCCGCGCACGCGGCGGCGGGCGCGCCGCGGTCGAGACGGAAGCGCTCGCCTGGCTGTTGGCGGTGCCGGTCGCGCTGCTCGCGATCGCGCTGATCGCGCTGCTCGGGCCGCCGCTCGGGCGGCTGCTGCACGCCGGCCGCGCGCCGTACACCTTCTGGGCCGAACTGCGCTGGGCGGTCGCGCCGGAGCCGACCGAGCAGGGCCGCTATCTGCTCTCGCTCGGCGCGCCGCTGCTGCTGGCGGGCGCGCTGGTCGCCGCGGCGAGGCGCCGGCCGGCGATGTCCCCGCGCGCCGTCAAGCTCGCCGTCGCGGGCGCGCAGGCGGCGCTGCTGGCGGCGGCGCTCGTCTGCTTCGCCGTGCAGGAGCGGCTCGTCTACCGCACGCCGATATACCAGCCGGGGATCTTCCACCGCTGGCGCTACTTCACGCCGCCGACGCTGCTCGTCGCGGCGCTGCTGACCGCCGGCGCCTACGCCGTGCTCGCGCGGCCCGCGCTGCGCGCGCGGGCCGCGCGGCTGCTGCGCGAGAGCGACAGGCGCCGCGCGCTCGCCGCCGCGGCGGCGGTGCTGCTGACCGTGCTGTGGCTGCTGCACGCGGTCAACACCGACAGCTCGATCATGGGGACCAGCTCGCACGAGTGGAACCCGGCGCAGTTCACGCTCGACGAGACCTACGCCGTGCTCGACGGCCGCACGCCGCTGGCGAACTTCACCGCCCAGTACGGGTCGCTGTGGCCGTACCTGACGGCGGGCGCGATCGCCGTCTTCGGGACGTCGTTCCTCGTCTTCTCGCTCGCGATGTGCTCGATCACCGCCGTCGCGCTGCTGGCCGTCTACGCGCTGCTGCGGCGGATCGCGGGCAGCGGCGTCGCCGCGCTCGCGCTGTACGTGCCGGTGCTCGCGACGAGCTTCTTCATGGTCGGCGGGACGAGCACGAGCCGCTACACGTTCGGCGACTACTTCGGCGTCCTCCCGCTGCGCTGCGCGGGGCCGTTCCTGCTCGCGTCGCTGCTCGTGCGGCGGCTCGACGGGGCCGGGGGCGGGCGGGATCGGCGTCTCTGGATGCTCGGGCTCGTCGCCGGGCTGGTCGTCTTGAACAACGTCGAGTTCGGGCTCGCGGCGCTCGCGGCGACCGTCGCCGCGCTGCTGTGGACCGCCGAGGACCGCGGCGCGCGCGCGCTCGCGCGGCTCGCCGGCGGCCTCGCGCTCGGCCTGCTCGGCGCCTACGCGCTGCTCGCGCTGCTGACGCTGGTGCGCGCCGGGGAGCTGCCGCAGCTCGGCCGGCTGCTCGACTACGGGCGCCTGTACTCGATCGGCGGCTTCGGGCTGCTCAAGCTCCACCGCCTGCTCGGCCTCCACCTCGTCCTCTACGCGACGTTCGCCGGCGCGATCGCGCTCGCGACCGTGCGCGCGCTGCAGCGCGCTCCGAACCGCGCGCTGACCGGCATGCTCGTCTGGAGCGGCGTCTTCGGGCTCGGCTCGGCGGCGTACTTCATGGGCCGAACCCACCCCGAACTGCTGATCGCGCTGTTCCCGACGTGGGCGCTGACGCTCGCGCTGATGACCGTCGACGTCGTCGCGCGCACCCGGCGCCCGCCCGGGCTCGGCGGCGTGCTCGTGCTCGCCGCGACGGCGCTGACGGTCTGCTCGATCGCGCAGCTCCCGTGGCCGTGGACGCAGCTTGAGCGAATCGGCGAGGCGACGCCGAGCGCGCCGCTGATCGACGGCGAAGCGCCGCTGCCGCCCTACGCCGGCGCGTTCATGCCCGATCCGTCCACGCGCGCCTTCTTCGCCCCGCGGCCCGGCGCCAAGGTCGCGATCCTGCTGACGACCGGCCACGAGATCGCCTACCGCTTCGGCGTCGTGGACGTCGCCCGCTACACCGGGCTCTACTCGATGCCCAACCGCGAGCGCCTGCGCACGGTCGTGGACGACCTGCGCGCGGCGGGCGGCACCACGATCTACCTGCCGCAGGCCGAACAGGGCGTCTACGACGTGCTGCGGAGCTGGGGCTTCGCGCGCCGGCCCGAAGCGGTCGAATGGGGCTCGACGACGGTGAGCAAGTGGGTCGACACTGCGAGGCGCCCCGGGGCGCACAGCTAGACTGCCTGCGATGCGGATCGACGAGATCATCGCCGCCGACGGGGATCCGGTCTTCTCGTTCGAGTTCTTCCCGCCGAAGACCGAGGAGGGGGAGCGCAACCTCTACGAGGCGCTCTCCGCGCTGCGCGCGCTGGAGCCGGCGTTCGTCTCGGTCACCTGGGGGGCGGGCGGCTCGACGCGCGAGAAGACGATCGAGATCGTGCGCAACATCCGCGCCGCGCACGGCCTGGAGGCGATGGCGCACTTCACCTGCGTCGGCGCCACGGTCGCCGACCTGCGCGGCGCGCTCGACCAGATGCGCGACGCCGGCATCGACAACGTCCTGACGCTGCGCGGCGACCCGCCGCGCGGGGAGACCGAGTTCGTCCCGACCGAGGGCGGCCTGCGCTACGCGACCGAGCTGGCGCGGCTGGCGGCCGGCGAGTACGACTTCTGCCTGGTCGGCGCCTGCTACCCCGAGGTGCATCCGGAGGCGCCGGACGCGAGCACCGACCTCCAGCACCTGCGCCAGAAGGTCGACGCGGGCGTGAAGGTCCTGATCACGCAGCTATTCTTCGACAACGAGGCGTACTTCCGCTTCGTGGATCAGGCGCGCGCGGCCGGCATCGACGTGCCGATCGTGCCGGGCATCATGCCGATCACGAACGCGGAGCAGATCAAGCGCTTCACGCAGCTGTGCGGCGCGACGATACCCGCGCCGCTGCTCGCCGCGCTCGACGCGCGCCGCGACGACCCCGCCGCGGTCGTCGACCTCGGCGTCGCCTACGCGACGCTCCAGTGCGCCGAGCTGCTCGCGCGCGGCGCGCCGGGGATCCACTTCTACACGCTCAACCGCTCGCCCGCGACGCGCGCGATCCTCTCCGCGCTGCGGCTCCAGCGCCCGTGGGAGCGCCGCGCCGGCGGCGAGCCGGCGCTCGGCGTCGTCGCGTAGCCGGGCTCAGCTCGCGATCGAGCGGACCTGCCGGACGATCGCCGTCGCCATGGGGTCCGCGTCGTCGACGCGCGCCTCGCGGATCGCGTCGATCACGCGCTCGAGGACTGCCGCGGTCGTGCGCCGCGCGAAGCGCTCGCTGACGCCGATCTCGCCGGCCAGGCGCACCCAAGCGTCCATGCCGGCCTCCTCGATGTGGACGGCGCCGTCGATCCGCATCGCGAGCCGCGTCGTCAGCTCGGGGTACGCGACCGTGCTGACGAGGTCGTAGAGCGGCGCCAGCGTCGGCGCCCCGCTGTCGTAGAGCAGCGAGAAGTTCTTGCCGTGCGCGTCGCAGTTGCCGATCAGCCAGTTGAAGACGAGCGCCTCCCACAGGCGCGGCAGCTCCAGCGCGGGCACGGCCGTCGCCGCGCGCAGCAGCCCCGCCACCTCGCGGACGCCCGGTCCGCCCTCGGCCTGGTACTTGCGGTCGGACGGGACGCCGAGCGCCTGGCAGGCGTCCTCCTGGTGCAGGCGCCGGATCGGATCGCTCGTGAGGTCGCGGTCGTAGCGCTCGACGACGAGGTACGGCAGACCTGAGGGGGTCGTCGCCTGCTCGACGTGGGCGACCGTCAGCGACGCCGCGTGCGCGAGCCGCATGCAGAACGCCTCGTTCGCGACGAGTCCAGGGAAGCGCGCGGGCTCGGGCTTGAGGATGTGCGTCGTCGGCGTTGCGGCGTTGAGCGGCAGCGCGACGCGGCCGTCCTCGATCACGACCGGCAGCTTCGGCTGCGCGCCCGCGAGCGAGAGCCGCACGCCCTCGCTCGGGTCGGCACCGAGCGGGCGCTGCGGCAGCGCGCGGAGCAGGCCGTCGAGCTGGTCGTCGTCGAGCGTGCGAGTGCGCGGCTCCAGGTCGATCGCGGTGTCGGATGGCAGCAGCGTGCTCGCACCCGCGCAGTCGCCGCCGACCTCCGCGAGCAGCCCGAAGTCGTTGCCGGATGAAACGCCGAGCGCGCGTGCGAGCGCCTCGCGCCCGTCGCCCTCGGGCAGCAGCCCGCCGAAGACGGCGTGGCAGACGGCGTGCGGATGCGCCTCGGCCTGTACCGGGATCGCGTGGGAGAGCGGCGGACCGTCGTAGCCCTCGTCGTAGCGGAACTGGAGGTTGCCGTTGTCCTTCCGGATGAGGCGCCCGACGCGATGCTCGGCGAGGTAGGCGATCAGCTCCTGACTCATCGCACGCGGGGCTTCAGGTCGACGTCCAGCCCGAGCGCCTGGGCCGCCGCGAGGGCGATCTCGAGACGGACCGACCCCTTCCCTCGCTCCAGCTCGCCGATCACGCGGCGATTGACGTCGATCGCATTGGCGAGGGCCTCCTGGCTGACGCCCAGGAAGGCGCGGCGGGCGCGCAGCTCAGTCCCGAGCTGTGCCACATCTCTGATAACGGTCATGTTACAGATCGATCACTTCTCGGCGATTTCAGCCCCGATGATACCGACCGGTAGCAAAGGCGCGCTCGCAGGCAAGATGTTACCGCTCGGTATCATTCGGCGTCGGCGGCATGACGGCCAGCCCCTGCGCCACGAGCGTGCGCCCCTCGCGCGCGTAGCGCACGTCGACCTCGTCGTTGCGGCGGTAGGTGCCGATCCCCCAGGCGCCCAGGAACCAGCGCCAGAAGCCGAGTCTGCCCTCCTGCACGAGCTCGCGCGAGAACAGCAGCGCGCGGCCGTCGGCCGCGACGTCGTAGTCCAGGCCCTCCTGCTGCGGGACGCCGTTGACGAACACCTCGAACGGCGGCCGGACGGCCGGGGGAAGCTCCACGCGCGAGCGCTCCATCGCGCCGCCAGCGTACCCTGCTCGCGATGAGCGAGCCGGCGTTCGACTACCGCGTGCGGCGCTCGGACCGCGCGCGACGCGTGCGCGTGCGCGTCGATCCGGCGCACGGGGTGGTGGTCGTGCTGCCGCGGCGCGCCGCCGAGCGCGAGGCGGCGGCGGCGATCCGCGAGCTGCGGCCGTGGATCGAGCGGCGCGTCGCGGAGCTCGAGCGCACGCGCGCGGCGGTCGCCGCACGCGGCGCGAGCGTCCCCTACCTCGGCGAGTCGCTTGCGCTCGTCGCCGAGGACAGCCGCACGCGCGTGCACCGCCGCGGCACGACGCTGCTCGTCC